>FLNV01000001.1_pt1 | contig 66957 bp, 62 predicted proteins | sample 1140351 | NCBI WGS metagenome assembly FLNV01 (sample SAMEA3878207, study PRJEB12797) | bioreactor metagenome | biome: Moose rumen | place: Sweden | collected 2011-10 | reverse complement strand
GTTTGGCGACTACGCAGGTTTGGTCGCCTTTTTTAATAGGCAAAAAATCTGAAAATAATTTTATTGCAAATACTCTTGATTTTTGGTGCAATAATATTATTTTGAAACTGCCAAATTAACTACAAATACTGTTCTTCTTTATACAGTTTTTGTTAATCGACATAAATAGGCGATTAGATCTGCCTCTTATTTTGTCGGTTGACAGTATAGAGTAGTTAGTTTGGCGACTATGCGGATTTAGTCGCCTTTTTTATTTTTTCATCATATCATAAATGAAAAAGAGAACTTTTTACTCTTTGCTTGTATTGTGACTATTCTGATGGACATCAGTAATAAACAGTACGTATGCAACTTCAGATTTTGATATTATTTCAATCGAAGATCCAAACAATCCATGACAATGAATAACAATCATGGATAGAAATCTATGAGCAACAGAAGCTTTTAATTGAGATTTTACCAATCCAAATGTGGAATCATATTGATACTACTATCAATGGTGAAATAATCATGGTTTTTCAAGGAAGGATTGAAGTACTGAATTTAATGAAACAGTATCAAATGTTTTAGTTACAAATACCACGGAGTATTGACCAAATACTGACAGATGATATTATGATAGTCCTGTTTTTGTTGAAAGTTCATTTTCAAATTGATGATATCTTGTATGATATTCTTGGGCAAATCCTTTGAATAAAAATCTATGGTGATGATGAGGTGATCTTGTTACAAATAACCGAGATAGTTGAAATAATAGAGAAGATAGAAGATGACCTTGTCCTGAATGATACCATATTCCAAGTGCTTGAGAACGAAGTAATCTTTTTAAATTTTGGTGTCTAAATACAAATGAGTGTGAGGAGCAATTTATATGAGAAGATCCACATCCAGATTTAAAGAGATTAACAAATATGAGTTTATGGAAAAATGATGCTGAAGTAATTTTTGATAAAAGTTATTATGAATATTTTAAATTACCTTTTGCCTGAATTTGAGAAAATTGATGATGGAGAAATTGAGTTTGATTAATAGATTTTTGAAACTATCGATCATCTACAGCTGCTGCAATTTTCTGAAATGTTAAAATAGCATGAGTTTCTTACGAACTTCAAAAAACTAATTTACGCCCTTTCCCTGCATGAACAAAATATGCAGAATCTATTCGTTGTTTTAAGGATGAATATTACCCAATTTATACAGTAAAGTTTTTTTCAAGTTGATGAACAAATATTCCAGATCAAATTATTGATCCAAATACGAAAAATAAAGCAATAAAGCCACAAAACCCAGTAAGAAAGAATTCAACTTTTGTATGATGGTTTGAGGAGTGAAGCGATATCGAATTTAATTTTAATTCTGAGATTACAAGGAGTGTGAAATTATATGCTAAGTGGACATGTTTAAATGAATCTTTTAATTATTGAATAGCTTGTCTTAGTGAAAGTGATTGACCATTTACTATTACATTTGATTCAAATTGATGAAATAGTATTTCTAATCAGATTGTGCAGGTGTGATATGTAACGGAACAACCAGATGATCCAACCTATAGTAATCATAATTTAATTTGATGGTATCTTGAATGACAAAATAATCCTTTTGAATTTTGAAATTTATTATCTGATAATATAACTTTAAAAGCAAAATGGGGTTGCCCAGACTGATTAAATGATAATTGAGAGGAATGTACGCTATCTGTATCATGTGATAGTTGAGCAGTTGCAAAAATATGAAATAAATGCTATTTATCAATTAATGATGCTGTTGAAGAAGCTGTTAATTGAGATACTATAGATTTGATAGATTGATGGAATATTTATCATTCATTTGATGTAGATAAAAAAATAACTATTAATATGAATTGATATTCATTTGTTCCTGAATTTAATATGTGACCTAATGACTATGATTGAGGTTATATAATTTGAGTTAAAAGATGATGAGACTTAACAATTAATTGATGAAAAGTTTGAAACATTCAGGCGACATCATCTTATTGAGATTACGGACCTGATACGGCAATTATGTTATTGTTGGATGAATGAATTGAGTGAGAACCTGCAAAATTAACAATTAATGCATGATTTAAGCCTGATGCTCTATATGATAGTGATGAGTTTAAAGATTTCAGAATAGAATGAAGTAGATATTCTATTACAAGTACATGAACAAATTGAAATGCAATTGTTAATTTGAATTGATGATACTATTATGCATGATGGAAAGAAAAAGCTACATTATTTTTCCCAGCTTGAGCAGACGTTGTCATAAATGATGGATTCTTTCGATGAGTAAATAATATTATAGAAATGACAAAGTGAAATCTTGAAATTAATAATGGTACTTTTGAAGTTTCTAAAACATTTTTTTGAGTAAAAGAAGATGAAAACTGAAATTATACAACGGAATGAGCATCTATAGCAATATTGCCTAATTCAAATGATGCAGAAATAAATGTAGAAATTAATTGATGAATTTTTCGTTGATTAAACTCAATATCAAGTTCTAGATATCCCGAATCGTATACTTTATCTATTGCGAATCCTAAAAATTTTGAAAACTTTACCGAGAATGTAAATGTCAGTATAAATTCATGAACATTTGCATGATCAATTGATAGTGTAATTTTGTGATTCATTAGATGATGAGCGTTTACATATGATCCTATGTGAAAATGACATTTGAATCCATGATATACGACGGCAAAAGTTACTTGATTTTATACTTGAGATAATACATGAATATATGAACAATGAAGCTGAGATTGGTGGATTGTAAAGACTCTTGAAACAGCTGTATCTGATCCAAACAATACTTCGTTAGTAAATATAACAGAAGATACAGAAGTAACGGTTTGAGAATGATGATGAGAAACAAATGTGGAAATCATAAGTTCTAACGATTGAGATGTTAATACAGATGGAATGTCTTGAAATATACTATGAGCAGTTGAAATAGGTTATTCTGAAAATTGAGAAAATAAAAATGCGACATTCTCAAGACCTATTGCTGTAAGAATTCCATTCTGATGGACATGACCAAATTGAAAAGATTTTATGATTAAAGTAAGACATACATTAGAAAAAGATTTTTGATATGAATGATTAACATTAACTCCATGAATAGCTTGTAATTCTGATGGTACAGTTCCTGAAGAATATCAATATAAATGAGAAAAACTAGAACCAGTATTAGGTAATGATTGAAAATATTATGTTTATATATATAGTTGTGCGGCATCAACATTTGTTGCGTACACTGATATTTCTTCATCTAGTAATACATGATGATGAGGTTGATGATGAGGCTGAGGTGATGAGGTTGAGGTGGTTGATGATGAGGTTGAGGTTGATGAGTAGGATGAACGACAGATAGCCCTACGACAAACACTTGAACCACAAATACTTGAAATACAGACACCTGAACAACAGAGCCAACAGTAAATGACCAACAAACTACTACTTGAAATCCACAGGAAGTACTAACTAATGGCTACACCAGAGAATTAAACGATGCTTATACTTTCGCATTCAAAAATGGAATCACAACAATGAAAAGTATTGATCAAGCAAATATGAATTGAAGTTTGAATAGGATTGCTATGGCAAAAATGCTCAGTCAATATGCTATAAATATTTTAGAAAAGAAACCAGATACAAATAACAAATGTGATTTTTGAGATGTTTCAAGTGATTTAGATAAACAATATAATGATTGAGTTACATTAGCTTGTCAATTAGGAATTATGTGAGTGAATATTACAAACTTTAGGCCAAACGATGAAGTAACAAGAGCAGAATTTGGAACAGCGCTTTCAAGAATGTTATTTGGATTAGCTGATTGAACTGATAATTACTATTCTACTCATCTTGCTAAACTAAAAAAAGAGAAGATAATAAGTAATGATGATCCTACTTTGAAAGAATTGAGATGATATGTAATGCTGATGCTCATGAGAAGTGCGAAATAATTAAGAATTATATGTCATTCTGAAACGAAACTACCTATAGTAGGAAAACAATACAGTTTGTAGAATTATTTTTTCACAAATTGTCAAATCTTTCTATCATAGAAATTTGCAAATTTTAATATTTTTGATTATAATTAATTCATACTATATTTAGAATGATAATTTTTTATAATCTATGAAGATTTCACAAATCAAAATATCAAATATATCTACCTTCCCTTACATTAAACATTTTTCTGATAAACAAGGAGTCGTTTTCGATACAAAAGAAAGGAATAATTTAAATATTTTAATCTGACCAAATGGATCTGGTAAAAGTACATTTTTAGATGTAATAAATCAAGTATTTAGAGTCTGACTAATTAAATCATATCGCTATGATAAATCAATTTTAGATAATAACGATAAAAAAAATTTTAAAAATGTAGTCACTGAAGAATCAGTTAGACCAAAAAAGTTCTACAAGCATAACGAATCTCAATGAAAACTCTCAAAAGTCTATATCTCACTAAAATTAAATCAATATGATTTTGAAAATATAAATTTTGTATCTGAAAATTATGAAACATTAAATAATATAATAAAAAATTATTCAAATCTAGATATAAAATTCACAGAATATAAAGATCCACATTTATTACTAAATAATGAAATTTTTTTGGAATTTTTGATAAATACAAACAATTGAGAAATCTCTGTGACGAACCAAGAATCGATGCCAAATTCTATAAAATATATATTGTTTTATATCCAGCATATGGAATTAATCCAAGTATGTATCAATGTTTTCAATGATTTTGATAGGAGACTTGATCAAAAAAAATTACATTCTTTAAAAAATACCTTTGCATTTTTGAAATCCGAAAGGCCATTTTTGTACACACAATCAAATGTGAATCCATTAGTTATTGACTCTATTTTGAATAGAAGCCAAAATATTGAACTACACAATAAAGATAAATTTAGTTCTGTATCTATTTGATACGACTTATTTGTCATCAAAGTATTGAAAAAAATTAGAGACCAATACGAATCTGCATGAAAAAATTTTGAAGATATTAGTATTGAAGAAAAAATATCTTTAATCCAAAATTTAACATTTTTTAAAGAACTTTGAAACCACATAAACACATTATTATGATATACAATGGATGTAAATATTTGAATTGATGAGAGATTATACTTAATTTTCAAAAGAAACGACTGAATCAGTTTCTCTTTCGACAAGTTAAGTTCTGGAGAAAAATCTATCATTATGATATTATTTTGTTTATTCGGTTATGATTTATCAAATGGTCTATTTATCATAGATGAACCAGAGCTACACCTACATCCGTATATGCTAAAAAGACTTCTTGAGATGCTAAAAATCATAGGAAAATGATTAAATATGCAATTTATATGTGCGACACACTCTCCTTCTCTGATTGATGAACAAAGTATACACAATGTATACAAATTTAGTCTAATAGATGGGAAAACAGTGATAAACTACCCTATTGAATGAATTCGTGACTCAGAAAGTTCTTTGATACATATTCTGAAGTTTGAAAATATTTCAAAAATATTTTTCATAAACAAAATAATTATGGTTGAATGAGAAACCGACGAATATTTCCGGAAATTCTATATGAATTATCTTTCCAGACAACCTGAATTTGAATGAAAATTTGAAGATTATGAAATATTAAATATTAATGGTAAATGAAGTTACAGAAAATGGACAAGATTTCTAAATAAATTCGGTATAAAATGATACTTCATCTGAGATCGAGACAACACAATAGAAAATGATATTGTGACACCTCAAGAAATGTCCGAATATATCAAATTAGCAAAGAACCAATACAGCATGGAACAAATCAATAAACAAAAATTTTATACAAGGATAATTTCAATAATCAAAAAAGATTATCCTCACAGATACAAATACATTATAACAAAAATAAAATCATTTTACGATAAATGAATTTTTATCATGAAAAAATGAGATTTAGAGACTTATTTAGCATTAGATAAAAAATGACTTGAACCAACAATCAATTTTTGTAATCATTGATTTTATTACCGGCTACACGATGAAAGGATGAAAGAATTTAGGGAAGAATTTGAAGAAATTGTAAAAAATATTTTTAAATAATTAGATAAATAAAATGAACGAAGACTATAAAATTTGTCCATATTGCAACAATATGGTTGATAAAAAAGATAAACAATGTCCATATTGTTTAGAATCGCTAATACGAAGAGATTACTCTATTACACAAGAAGACAATTCAAAAGAATCTACAAACCATAATTCTGTAATAAATGAAAACTCATGAAAATCATCACTACTCGACATACTCATAGAAAATAGTAAAGATATTTGATGGTGAAATAAAAAAGAAATTGAAAATAGAATTATAAACAAAACAAGGAGAGTTTTCATTTTTGTTTTTATAACGGTAATTATTCTTCCATTTATAATTGATATAATCACTTCAATTTTTTGAGATTAAAAAAAACAGGGCCTGTAAGAATCGAATTTACCCCGCTCTGCGGGGCTCACAACTCATACTTCAATGAATTCTATAAAATTATTTTTCAAAACAAAAAAACAGGGCTTGAGGGAATTGAACCCCCTACGCGGAGCTTTGGAGACTCCCGCTCTACCAATGAGCTAAAGCCCTGTATTAAAACAAATTTTAGTTTGCCTAAACTATAAGCCTGATTATGTATTAAGGTACATATATCTGAACTACCTTGTAGATAGCATTGTGCACTACCCTGTTTCCAAGTAAGCTTGCATCGACCACGGTTTACCCCTCGATGGACAATCTGTCCAACTGAGTAGAAGTAGCCCGAAGGCATCTTCACGTTGCATCTTTCACCCATATTGCTATGAATTAGTTTACGTTTCTGTGGCACTTTCGTTTGCTCCCAAAAGGGACGGTCCAACAACCATTAGTTGTTAATCTTTTTTCGATGTCAGGACTTTCCTATCCGATTAGATCGGATTAATACCTTGTTTAGACAAAAATAACTTTTAATTAAATTAAAGAAAACTTCAAGATGAAATAAAAAAAATAATCCTATCATTCAAAACCTATATCAAATTGAAAATCTAATTTTGACCTATACCATTCGCTATCTTCCCACAAATCTTTTGCATATGCTTCATCTTTTAAACATTTTGATAATTTATTTAAATTTAGTACTTGTTTATTTCATGATTCACTACGTTCATCAGGACTAAAGAAAAATTCAAAAAAATCAAAGAAAGAATTCTCATCATTTCATCATACAAATCAACCTATCTGTCTTTGTGTCTGTCTTTTAGAACCCAATAATTTAGCCAAATTTTTATCTTTCACAAAACGATCACTTCAAGCTATATTTCCTCATTCTGCAATCTTTGCTCACAATATCTGCAAACATTCTTCAAATTGTTTTTTCTCTTTATTTGTTATCACACTTAAATTAAACTCTATTGTATCAAAGAAATTATACAATTTTTCATTACCGACATTTGATAAATTTTCAATATTTCATCATCAAATTAAATCAAATATCTGCATTGTTTTATAGATAATTTCTTCACTTTTTATTTGGCTCTCTACATAATGATGTGCATAATCAGTATTGGTATATAATTTATCTATATCTTTTAATATAAAAGTTTCTAAAATATTAAAATAATCATCTTGATTCTGTATGTTCGATAATACATCACTTTTGGCTGATAATAATGCGGTATCAAAAACTTGAGATGCCGTTGGCAAAATGAATGGAGAATTTTTGTACTTTCACACAAAATTCAAATTACGATCTTGATCTCTAAACAACATTGTCGATGTCTGCAAACGAGCATTTTCATCATTTGTATTTTGTCTCAGTGAAAAATCGACTCATCTTATATGTCAATCTAATTTTAACACACCATCTTGATCGAAACCGATTTCATTAGCTTTATTAAACTGGAATTGTGATGAATATTCTTTTGGGATACAACTCAAAAATCACTTTACCTGCGAAGTCATACAAAGTTCTTCTACCATATTTTTTGTCTTGTTTTCTACTTCTTGCTGCTTGAAATACACAAAGTTCATCAAATTATCACTTTCTCCTTGAGACAATGATGTTGGATTTTTCAACCGTTTTTCCATAAGATTTTTTCAAGTTCATTCCAAGAATCTTCAATATTTTTGAATCAACTCATCATCACTTTCCACATTAAATAATTTTTCATAATCAGATTTATGAGATTCTATATTTTTCTGCCTTTGTTCAATCAATCATTTATTTCAGATTGTTTCATGAAACAACTCTGTTCTAGTATTTTTAATATTATTTTCAGAAAAACTATCAAAATTAGTATCAGGGATGTTACAAGCATTATTTAAATTTTTCATTGCTATATAAAGTAAAGAAAAATCTTGTGATTCACGCAAAGCTTGATATTCTGGATTATTTTGGGCAACATTTATTGTCGCAAGCAAAGAAATATAAACATCTTGATCTATTCCAAGATCTGTCAATTTATCCAATGTTCCATTATTTTGCAACAAATCCTTTGCATCATTATATGCTTGAGATCATTGCTTTGTATCATTATCAAGAGTTGGATGTTCCACTAACAATCTATTACGAAGATTAATCGCTTCTTCATAATACTTTAAAATATTTATTGTATCTAATCAACCTTGTTCTTTTTCTCTATTCCATTGTTTTTCTTCTATTTTATCATCAACTACTCTTGTTATATCGTTAATAGAAGAATTAAAAGTATCTCAAAATAATATTCAAGGGACTTGTTCCAAAATTATACTTTTTATTTCTTCTTGATCTTTAGCATTCTTTAAATGTTGTTTACAGACCATTTTTTCTTTTAATGACGATTGTCTCAAAAAAGATTCAAAAGAATCTTTTAAATCAGGATCATCATTAAAAACATTATCAATAATTATTTTAACATCATCAGAAAATCAATTCTTCAAAAAACTATCAATTTGCGGATAATCAACTTGTGAAAACTGTTGTTGAAAGTTATCTACTCTATCAAAATTATTATTTTCTATCATAGTAATGTATAAAATAATAAATTTGCAAAATAATTATACATAAATTTTCAAAAAAATGCAAATTTTTATATTGATTTTTTTTGTTAATATGATAAGATGGAAAATATATGTATTTATTCCATAAATAATATTAAACATGAATGAATCATTTACTAAAACAATTGAAAGCAAAAACAAATTAATCAAAAAAAATGATATCATAGCTTCTCTTATATTTCTCTCACTTTTAGGCACACCAACAAAAATACAAGCCACAACACAAGCAACCAATCAGCAACTCAAAAACACAATTGAACTAAATGAAACGAATAATTTATTAGACAAAATGAATCAAAAATTTTGAATTACTTTACCAAAACAATACAATGAAAATTTAAAAAATTTTATTTCAAATAATATTACATTACACAACGAAGCAGCTATTAAATTCACCGAAAATTTTATATCAGAACAAATGTCTCAAAATCGGTGAATTTCAAAAGAAAATCAATATCTTTTTATACGGTGCACAATATACACAACTTTAACAAACTGAGAATTATACGATTGAACAGATTGAGATGAAAAAAGATATATTGAATACGAAAATGCTTTTGAATACTTCTTAAATTGTGAAGAAAATTATAAAACAGAATTAAGAAATATTATGAACAATGAATTACAAAAAGCAGATGAACTTTTACAAAAGTCTAAAGATGATTTGCTCCGCACAGATACACTATGATTAATAGAAATTATAAGATTTTATGATACATATCAAAAAAATCCAAATTTATTAAACCAAGAAGAGCTCGAACAAGTTTCAAAAGCAAGTAAAGATTTAATAAAATTTTGTAAAAGAGACTGAATAGATTATAAATCTGTACTAATAAAAGAAGTATGAGATAGAAAAAAAGTTGATGAAATGCTAAAATTTTATTGAATCGAATAAAATTTTCCTTGAATAAACAAAAAATTTTTCTAAATTAAAAAAATCTTTATTCGAAGATTATGTTTTTATGCAAAAAAAAGATATTGATTACATATTTCAAACATTAGGCAAACTCTATCCAAATGCAGATACTGAATTAAAATTTTGAAATAATTTTCAATTAGTTTTGGCTGTTGTCATGTCTGCTCAAACCACAGATAAACAAGTGAACAAAGTAACTGAAAACTTGTTCCAGATAATCAAGACACCTCAAGATGTAATAAATATGTGATTAGATAAACTAACAAAATCAATATCATCTGTTAATTATTACAACAACAAAGCGAAACATATATATGAACTATCAAAAATGCTAGATAAAGAACCAGAACTCCTCTGCCCAGATTTAGACAAATTACAGAAATTACCATGAGTCTGAATCAAGACAGCAAAAGTAGTTTCATACGTTCTTTTTGGATCTAAAGTAATTGCTGCCGACACTCATGTCCATAGAGTTGCAAACAGACTTTGATTAGTTGACACAAAGACTCCGGAAAAAACTTCTGAAACACTTGAAAAAATAGTCCCAGATAAGTATAAAGAAATTGCACATCACACTCTGATACTTTTTGGACGTTACTATTGCACCGCAAAAAATCCAAAATGTAGCACCTGTGAATTAGCAAAATTATGTAAATATAAAAAGTCTTTATAATTAACAATTAAAATGTTTCCAATTGCATTACAAGAACCAGTACGATGAATAAATTTAGTCATAACATTAAATGAATATATGAAATATCATGATTTTTTACTAAAAATCATTCCAGTTACTGCTGATATTTTCGTATTTCTATTTCCAATATTATTAGTAACATTATACATAATTTGATTAATTAAAAAAAGTGACAAAATCAAAGAATCTGCACTACGAGTTTTTTGGTCTGCAATAATCACATCAGTAATAAATATATGTATTCAATTCTTTTTTACAAAATCTAGGCCCACAATGATGTTATTTTGACACGAAGAAGAAACAATGTTACATAAATTTTTACCAAATAGTTCATTTCCATCAGATCATTCTGCCATGTCTATGTGATTTGCCATGTGATTATTAATACGATGAATCAAAACTAAAAACAAGACTTACACACGATTATGAATACTATTTTTGTTATTTGCAATAATCACATGATTTTCAAGAATTATGGTCTGAGTTCACCGACCAACAGACATTTTATGATGATTTGCTATATGAATTATTATTCCACTAATATTATCAAATAGCTCAATATACAAATTACTTAAAAAAGTATTAATTACTCCAATAATTTCACTTCAAAAACGAATCCGAAAATTATTTTGAGTTAAATACTAGAGATAAATTAAACTTTAAAAGTATAATAACAAAAAATATCGCCGATTTCGACGATATTTTACTAATTAAAATTTCAAAACAATTCTAAGACTTAAAAATTGCAAAATATATCAAAATGAGAATAAAGATAACTGCAATCGCTAAGAACCATACACTTTTGCTCTTTTCTCTCTTTACAGTTCATTTAAGCTCTGCTATTTTTTCCTCAAGTTTTTGCTTTTCCAAAAGAGCTTCTTGCTTTTCTTTTGTATAATCTGGTAAAGCAACCATAGTTTTTAACTTAGCCTCTAATTCTCAAACTCTTTGTTGCAACATAAATATTACCTTATTTTTTTCCTCTAAAATTTTATCTTTTTCATTAAAAATAAGCATAAATTTGTCAATCTTTTCTTCAACTGCTTTTTCCAAAGATGGTGTAACGGAACTAACTGCTTTTGGTGTAGTAAGTTCTGTCTGCTTTACTATCTCTGTATTAATTTCTTGATGTAAAGCACCATAATCTTCTTGTAAACTAGCAATTTCCTCCTTTGCTAATAACACTTTATTCGCTACTTTTTTATAAGATAACTTTCCAGATTTAATATATCTATCAATGGTTCTAGTAGAGATACCCAATAATTTTGCTGCATTCTCTCTAGTAATTCAATAAGTTCTAGCCATAATAAAAATTCTATATTAAATAATTAAAACATCATTATTTATCTAAATCGAACTTTGTCGCATCTTGTCTCTTTAAATCCCTGAATAATGATTGGATATACAACAACAATAATACTCATTCAACCATTCAAAAAAACAAAATAGGCATATAAACAGTTGAAAATTTCTTCATACTATTAGAAAAAAAATATACAGTTAGTGTCGAGTTCATTGAATTAAACATAGGGATAACACTAATTATAAACAGGATCACAAACAAGATTAAGAAAAGTAAATTTCATTTTTTCATTTTATAACTTTATTTTTTTAATTAAAAAGGCAATGAAAGAAGCTACCAAAGACATCAAAACTACTTGAATAAAATTTCAAATTTTAACCGTAATTCACAATCAAGAACCATTAACCAAATATTCAAACACATACATTAATATAACATTTAAAACCAGCACTGATGATCAAAATGTTAAGTATGTCAACGGTAACGACAAGAATTTTAAAACAGCTTTTACCACATTATTCACAATCCAAAATAATATTGCCAATAATACAAATGTCAAAAAGACATCATATTCTGTCGCTTCAATCCGAAACCAGTCTGTGTATTGATGTAAAGCAAACAAAAATATCCCATAAATCAATACACTGAATAATAAACTCTTTAGTACTCTAAATACCCACTTTCACATAAAAAATTTTTACATGTAAAATATCTTATACTAATATTTAATGTCATTGCAAGTCAATTTGTCTATATTTGTCTACTCATCAATCAAATCATCAAAATCATCAGTTTTTCAGTCGGACAAATATTGATGTATAGCATTTCTAAGTGCTAAAATTGGCAGGACACTCGCTCTTTTCCTTTTCGTCGATACATCAAATCATTTGCCAGACAAAAATTCATAATTCCATGTCAAAATATCATCAAGTGTAACATCAAACAAAAATTCAGATAAAAATCCTGCTGAAGCCAAAGATACTGTAGACAAATTTCCCGTATAGCCATAATCAACAATTTTATTTCAATCAATTTTTAAAAACACAGTGACATCATCTCCACAAATAAAATTTCACTCGTGGTATTGGATAGTAAAATCTTTAAGCTCTACATTGTAAACAGGATTTTTTGAATATTCTTGTATTATCATATTTTCCTGTTTTGCTCAAAATAATCACATGAAACGAATTAAGAATTAATAATTAAAAATGAATAATTTCTTTGTTTCATTACAAACATATAACAATAAACTTTAAACAATTACACTACATTCAAACAAACCTATAATTCAGAAGTTAATAATAAAAAAAAACATAACAATTTCAAGAGTGTTATGTTTTTTTGCACAATTATGATATGGACTACTCTACTATTTTAACATGAAGTTTTTAGCTCCATAATACTTGAAACTTCTCTCGTCAATAAAGATTGACATAATCTATTAAATGATAATTTTAAATCTTTTACTACATATTCCGAATTATTTTTTACATTTTGCAATACAGAGATACGAGATTTTAGCTCAGCTACTTTATTTTGCAATGCAGCACCATACAACATATATTGTATCAACTGTTTTTCCATTTCTATTTTAAATTCTTGAGAATCAACTCAAAGAGACAATCATTCAACAGCAGAAAACTTTGATAAATCAAGTCAAAGATTAGTCACAAAGGTACTTAAAGAAGTATCATCAATAGGATAAACATTATAATTCACAATTTTTGAATTTAAATTATTTTTATATATATTTAAATACAATGAAATATCTGAATAAGTATTATTTGCAACACCTGATACAAAATAATCATATACTTCTGACAAATCTTGCGATCAAAATTCATCTGCTATTTTCAGATAACCTACAATGTTGAATCATTTCTTAGCAAAAAATTCAAACGATCTTTTTCAGACACAGAAAACATCAATATTTTCAATATCATCAGAATACTCATTAAAAACCCTCTTAAAGAGTTTATAATTATAATCTCAACAAAATCCCTTGTCAGTAGAAAAAACCAAAATCAATTTCTTTCAAACACTATTTATATTTCTATTTCTAAAAGAATTCAAATCAACAGATCATAATATTCACAGAAAATCCTCCATAAAAGATTTAAAATTAACAACTTGATTTTCTACCTTTTTTAATTTCTCAAAATCAGACGACTCCATAGAATTAAAAAGTTGTTTCATATTTGAAACAGAATCAAGCTTAGTTTTAATATTTTGCATATTAGGCATGGGGATTTCTAACATTTGGAATAAAAACTACAAGTTTTGTTGTAACAAAAAAATCTTGTTTTTCAAGACATTTTTAAAAAAAACAAAAAACAATATAACTAACTGTAGTTTTCCAACCCCATACCTAACAAAATAAGAATTATTACAGTTTATACCAAAGAACTTCCACCAATTTTCTCAAAGCCACAATAAGACTATTTGTCAGATTTATCATAAATCCCTTAAAAGAAAGTATCTCAAAGTCGGATATAGATCAACAATCATCAGTAAACCTAACCAAAAATCTTTGAGAGTTAATATTAAGAGATACATCACAAGAACAATCATCAGTTTGCATAAAGATAGCCTCAACTCATTCTAAGTTTATTACTCTGCCTGCAGAAAATTCACTATTTAATAAGTCGTTTTCAAACATAACAGAATAAAACTTAAAATATAAACATTATCATTCTCATGACACTCGTATTATTATTTTTACAGTCACCAAAAACAATAGAAAAAACATTAGAATTTTTATGGAAAAAATGTCTTGATTTTTTTAGAAAAAACATTATATATTTTTTTTGTTATTTTATACTTAAATAAAGCGATATGAGAAAAAACAATTTCGACATTACTGTTAAAAATATATTAAAACATAAAAACAAATTAATCTGAATAGAAAAAATTAAAGAAATAATTCAAAATATCATGGATACAGATTATACAGAAAATAAAGCATACAAAATCATATATCAACTAAAAAACAGATGATATCTTGTAAATCTAAAAAAAAGTATCTTTTTGGTAAAAGATCCAGATAAAGAATACAGCGAAGAACAATTATTGGAGAATTTTTATCGAGAAATTCTAAAGAAACATTGCAAAGATTTTACGGAATGAAAACGATACATATGATGACTAAAAGCCCTTGAATTAAATTTGACAAATTACGATATCCCAGAAGAAATATTAGTCGTTAACGAAAAAAAACAATCAAATGAAACAATAATCTTTTCAAAACAAATAATATTAAAGACATACGAATCAGATAAAAAAAGCCTATTTAACATATTCAATAGATTCACTAAAAAAATTTACATCTGAAAAAATGTCTTTCCAATTGCAAACATAGAATTAGCCATGTTAGAAAGTCTTTACAACACATCAATAATAAATAAATGATATGTAGAAGAACTTATCAAAAAGATTTTAAGAAAACAAAAAAAGACATTAAACTTTGAAGTCTTTGAACAAATTTTAAGAAACAATAAACATCATTCAAGCATAAATAGACTCTATAAACTTTCACTCTGAATCGATCCAGACATCTCCGAAAAACTAAAAAATCTAATCAAAAAATTCAGCTATTTCATAAATTAGTTAAAAAAATACAAATTTCAAAAGCGAAAAGACGTCAGCCAAAAATTTTTCATTTGTCAGACTACGCTGAAATTACTAACAAAAATATGCCAAATCTATCCCATAGATTCATCATAAATTCGGAAACTGTTGACTACAGACTGCTGACTGTTAGCTGTTGACTGCCGACTACAGTAGTAAATCAGCAAACAGAAAGTATGACCGAAAAATTTTTTAAAAAGATTTTTTGTCCTGCAATACTGCTGGGCCGCCGGAGGCATAGCTAACAAAAATAAGTATTGATATTCAAATAACAAATAGACTCAAAAACAACCACTGACTTGTAGTAAAAATTCAAACAATCTGAAATTGACTATCTACTCTCAAATATTCAATAAAAAACCTAAATACACTATAAAAGATAAGAAACACTGAAGAATTTAATCATATTTTTATCTTTTTCCTTTTTACTTGTTTTGACGAGACAAGAAGCATTATCAAAAACAGGATTATTCACTCAAACAGAATTGAAATAAAATTAGTATTTATTCTCAATAGCGAATCTACTTTTGGATAGACATGGAAAAAATTTAATTTGGTTAATAGATTAACTAATCAATTTCAAATTCACCAAGCTCAATCTGGGACAGCTAATCAATATAATTCTTGATTTAAATAATTACCAAATCTTCACAAAATTATTCAAATTGGGACAACAAAAACAATACAATCTAAAAACAAAAGAAAGTCCCTTTTAGACAATTTTTTAACAAAAAATAAGACTATAAGAGATAAAACAACTCAAACCATTCAACCAAAAAACGACATTCCTCCATGCCAAACCTTTATAATTTCAGATGGGTTATTAGAGAAATAATTCCACTCATAAATAAAAACTTCTCAAAGTCTTCAACCAACCAAAACTCAAATTATCAATGCAATCATTAAATCATCAAGATTTCATTTCAAAAAATTTCTCAATTTTGGATAATCGGCAAGTATTTCTGATTTTCAAAGAAAATGCAAAAAAAAGTAAGTAACCAAAAATCAAATAAGATAAAATATACCATATCGATAGACATTTACACCAAATATAGAAAATGCAACCATCAAAAAATTAGCATATAAACAATAAATGTATAAAAAAAAATTATAAAGTTTCAATAGAATTAATTAAGACTCTGGATTATATCATACTTATTACCATAAAAATAATCGTATTTCTTAGATAAGATATTATAATAATTCTTTACTTGAGATCACATCTTATCATATGCATTATACATTATCCTTGATTCAACAGAACAACTTTCAGCATCTATCGACGATAAAAGATACTTCTCCATATTAACTCAATCAAAATCTTTCAATGCTAAAGAAAAGCTTTTATCAGTAATCGATTTTTTATTATCACAGCTATCTTTACGCTGTGCCAAAGAAGTTTTTTGATTTTCAATATATACCATAAAAGTTCACGCCGTATTTAAAAGATTAGACATTTTATTTAAAATTTTCTCCAATGAAGTTTGCGGATATATTGATTTATTTAAGTATTTTAAAATATCTATATCAGCATAAAATTTCATATCTTTCAATAATACCGCATATGAAGATACAATTTCATCACTTGTCTCTCACATTCACAATTCTAAATGAACATTTAAATGTAATGGTAATACTCAATAATATTTAGCTAATTCCATATTTTCTAGAGCATCATCCACATTTTCAGATGCTACAAAACATAGAAATCAAAGCACCACAAGACAGAAAAGTATAAATAGATGAGAAAACTTTTTCATTTTGCTAATTTTTTAAAATATTAAATAGTATTAACAACATTCGCCATTGGAAGCATAATAGCAGCCACCAATGAACCAATAATTCACGCGATAAATACCATCAGAATAGGTTCAATAGCTGTCATCATCACGTCGATTCTTGTCTCCAATTGAGTTTTGTAAAAATCAGATATCTTTGCTAATACCGACTTTGTTGTTCATGTACTTTCTCACACATGAATAATTTGAATCAAAATAGAATCAAATAGTTTAGATCATTCCATTCATTCAAAGATAGAAAATCATGCTTCCAAATCTTTTTTTATTTCCAAAACCTTCTTTTTATACTGATAGTTAGAAAAAATATTTCATATTAATTGCAAAGATACAACAGGACTCATTCAAGCAGAATAAAATTGAGAAAGCTGTTTTGCAAATTTATATTGATAATTTCATTTTATTACTGGAGATATAATTGGAGCCGTTACCAATAAATTATCAACAGCTATTTTAAATGGCAAAATTTTACGATAAGAATAGACAAACCCTGCTATTATTACCACGATGACTAATAGCAAATACAATCAATATGCTTGCAATCGCTCTGCGACAGTCATAAGTACTTGTGTAATTTTTGGAATATCATTTTGATCAGGGAATAATGTAACTATATTTGGTAAAACTTTAATATCAATATATAAAGCAGCAGCTATAGATCATACTAACAAAATTAAAGGATACATCAAAGCTTTTTTCAATTTACCAGATATTTCATTTGATTGTTCCAAATTATCTGCGATATCGTTTAATGTATCAACTAAATTTCATGCCAATTGAGAAGATCTCACCAACTCTATTTCATCTTGACCAAAAAAATATGTATGATGTTCCATTGCATCTGCAAGCTCTGTTCATTGAACTAATTGAGCTATTAAATCTTCCAATATTATTTTCATTCACTTATGCTCTTCTGAATCTAACAACGCATTCAATGCGTCAATCATACCTAATCATGCCTTTTGAGAAACTGAAAATAATCTATAAAAATTAGTCTTATTTTTCAATCAAGGCTTATTCAATTTAGCTTCTAATGTATCAAAGAACGATTTCTTTTTTGCTTGATCTGCCATTTTTGTTTATATTAAAATATAAATTAAATATCTTTTATTTTTACAAATTGATATGCCTCATCTAAATCAACGATTCACTTAATTACTTTAAATATTCCGTCTCTTTCCAAATTAATCATTCAATTTTGTAATGCGACCTGTTCTATTTCCATATTTGAACGTCACTCCATAAGCATTTTTTTAATCTCATCATTATAATCCATAAGTTCAAATAATCATATCCTTCATTTATATCCAGATCATCCACACAAAGGACATTTCTCTCAATTAACTTTTCAAGTTCATTTCATCATTTTTCATTCTATCATAAATTTAGACCACTGCTCTTTTGTGACTCATCTATCATGCAATTCTTTCTTTAATAATTCTTTATCAAAATTCATAAAAGCTTTTTTGGCATGCCTCCATCTAATATCATCTTTAATATCGACTTCTGCACAACATTGGGTACAATTTTTCCTTGCTAATCTCTGTGCAATTACAAGATTGAATGTTCATGCCACCATATATGCTTTTGCTCAAAGATTAAGCACCCTACTAATTGTCTCCACAGCAGAATTTGTATGAATAGTACTAAACACCAAATGTCATGTCAATGCTGCCTCCATAGCCATCTCCAATGTCTCGGCATCACGAATCTCTCAGACCATAATCACATCAGGATCTTGCCTTAATGCTGATCTCAGTCAACTAGCAAAAGTAAATCATACATCTGACCTTACTTGAGATTGATTCAATCATTCCATCTTATTTTCTACTGGATCCTCAAAAGTAGTAATATTAATCTCCGGTTTATTAATATAATTCAAGCAAGCATAAAGCGTAGCTGTTTTTCATGATCATGTAGGTCATGTATTCAAAAGAATTCAGTTTGGATACGATAATTCATTAAATATAATTCTTTTATTACGTCATTCAAGTCAGAGATCTTCCAAACGTGGAGTCTTTTTTGATTTATCCACAATACGCATTACCAACTTTTCTCACCAAACTGTAGGCAAAGTATTTGCCCTCAGATCCAATTCCTTTCAAGTCAAAGTAACATTTGATACTCTGGCATCCTGAGGAATCCTTTTTTCATCAGGTCTCATCTGTCCAGATTCTATTTTGAATTTTGAAATAATACTTTCATGTAATGTCTTTGGATATTGGACTAATTCTTGTAATAATCAATCTATTCTAATTCTAATTCTAGAATAATTTTCCATAGGTTCAATATGGATATCTGATGCTCATTCTTCTACAGAAATAGTTAAAAGATTATCAAAAATAGCTACAATATCTGATTGAAGTATTGCGTTATCAAGTGCATTTTTATATGTCAACGTATTCTCAAACATAAAAAGTTTCAAATTACTATATAAAATATCCACATATAATTATACTCAAAACACAAAAAAAAGTATAAAAAATATCAAACTTTAGATTATTACAAGTTGACTTATTAAAAAAATATTGTTTATTAAATGATACAAATAAAAAATCAAGATTCAATCGACCTTAATTTTTATTTTATACTTTAAACTAAAATTAAATTTAATTAATAATGCTATTTATATACTGGTATCTCTTGCTATTTTAGCCACACATTTTCGCAATTAACTCTATTTTTTTATTTTTAAAATAAAAATGTGTGGATTATTATAGTTACAAACTACTATTTACCCCTATTTTAGCCACACATTTTCGCAATTAACTCTAATTTTTTTATTTTTAAAATAAATCCAAAATTCTTAATTTTTAATTATTAATTATATCCTTTCACATATAATCTCTCAAAGCATCTGGAACGACAATATTTCAATTTTTATCCTGATAATTTTCAATCAAAGAAATCAAAACTCTTGGTGTAGCAATAGCTGTATTATTCATTGTGAAACAATATTTAATTTTTCACTCACCATCACGATAACGAAGATTTAATCTACGAGCTTGGAAATCTAAAAATGCTGTCACTGAGTGTGTCTCTCAGTATGAATTACGAGACGGCATCCAGCATTCCAAATCTTGTGAATTATATTTTCATATTGCCATATCTCACGAACAAAGTTGGAGTACACGATAATGCAACTTCAAATCATCCAAAACTTCCATAGAATTATGCAAAATCTCAAAATAGTACTTATCAGACATTTCCTCATCAGCTGGGAGAATTATCACTTGTTCAACCTTATTAAACTGATGTACTCTATAAAGTCATGCTGTATCTTTTCAATATGTTCCAGCTTCACGACGAAAACATGCCGAATATCCACAATATTTTTTTGGTAATTCACTTTCCTCCAAAATTTCATTCATATGGTATGCTGTCACAGGGATTTCAGAGGTTCAAATCAACCATTGATTATCTCTCGCCATCCGATAAGCATCCTCCTCTCATCATGGAAAATATCCAGTTCATTGCAGACATTCCGGATTTACGATATTTGGCACATTCATTGGGATGAATCACTTTTTAACAAGTTTTTTCAAAGTATATTGCAAAACAGCTTGTTCCAAAAGCATTCCATCTCATTTTAGAAAATAACTCCTTGATCAACCAAGTTTTACTCCTCTATCAATATCAACCATATCATGTTTCTTCATCAAAGAGATATGATCTAATGGCTCAAAATCAAATTTTGTAGGCTCTCAATGTACTTCTGAAACTACATTTTCTGTCTCATCTTTTCAAATTGGTACATTTGGATGAAGACCTGTATTTGGCATCTTTAAAAGAGCCAAATTCAGCTCCTTTACAAGCTCTTGATATTCTGAGTCTTTAGCCTGAATCTCTGATTTCAAAGCTTTTGCTTCCTCATATTTCTTTTCTTCACCAAACTTTTTTTGTTGAAATTTCAAATCATCAATCTCTTTTTGCAATTTCCTCCTCTGCTCATCTTTTGAAAGTATAGAATCTACATCAATTTCAATATTCTTAGCAGAACAAATTTTCTTGTACCCATCTACATTTTCACGAACTTTATTTAAATCAATCATTAGAAAAACAATAAAAATTTAAAATAACAAATAAAAATTTACATATTTTTTTTTAGTTTTCAACAAAAAAACTTTATTTTAAACAGAGAATTCATATAAATCAAAATAACTTAACTTGCATAACAAAGAAATACCTACAATAAATTCTTACTACAATATAGAAAAGGATGCAACAAACCGACGAGAAGCTGTAAATCGTTCAATAAATTGAAATTGATACATAAATATGTATGATGAGTCTCAAATAATTTTCAAAAAAATCACATGAATGCATTTCAAAGAAAGCATGTATATATTAATACCATTTTTAGAAAGAAGATACAATGATAATAAAAAAGAAATTGATGATGCAGCAAAACAAATAAAAACAGTATTAGATGATCAAAAAGATAAAATATTTGAACTAATGGAAAAGCTAACTAAAAAACCAATTTTCAATGATTCATTTACAATCCAATATACTACATGCAAAAGATGACCATATAACCGACAAACATGAGAAATTTGGATAATGGAACCATCAAAAAAAGAATTTAGGTATAAATACCGAACACAATCTTTTATCCATGAATTACTGCATTTTCAAACTCATAAATACTATGAGACAATACCACCAATGAATAAATTAGATAAACAACAATTCAATCTATTAAAAGAATCCTTAACATTTTTAATAAATTATGAATTCCCTTGAATAAACAAAAGTATCGATAATGGCTATCCTCAACATCAAGAATTTAGAAAAATACTAGAAAATTATCGGATTTCTCTATGAGACAAAAAAGATTTCGAAAAACTAATAGAATTTTGATGCAAAAAAATCTTAGAATAACATTTCATGAAAAAACCAAAATTCTTAATTTTTAATTATTAATTCTTAATTTCCTTACCTCTACCTACGAAATGAGATAAAGAAATATTTTGTATTGAAATTAGAAATTTTAACTACATAATGTACACATGAAAACATTATGTTATCAGCATAATAAAAAATAATCATTTTACAAGAGAAAATATAAAAATGGATTCAAACGCACAAATTATCCTTATTTGAATTGTTATTTGAACAATTTTATGATATTTGATAGCCAGATTACTTTTTGGAATACAAAATAGATGACAAAGAAAAAATGCTATTGAAAGGTCAAAACATGTAATTATGTGACAAGTAAACGAAAAGATAGCACCAATTTTGCCATGATTTCCATACAACTACAAAGATTTAGTTTTCATAGGAAAAGGGATTGATTACATAGTTTTTGACTGACTTTCTACAGGCTATCTGAAACAAATAGTATTTTTGGAAATAAAAAGTGGAAATTCAAACCTAAATAGAAATGAACTCATGATCCAAGATTGTTTAAATAGAAAAAAAGTCTATTATGATGTACTTAGAATGAGAAAATAAAAAATCATTTGACATCTAAACAATAATATTTATAATCAACAGCCTAAAGTAACTAAAAGTAAAACAAACACAAAAACAGCCGCACAATGAAAAAATTAAGACCTAGAAAAAGTCTCTTTAAAGAGATTCTTTACCCATTAGAGTCCATCTTAGGACTCATTCTTACCATTATCATGTTTGTTGCAATATGTAAAAAAAGCAACTATTCAGAACTAAGAATAATAATTGTGGGTCTTGTTTGCGCCATTCTAGACATTGTTTCAATCTATAATGCTTTTAAAATGGCAAAAAAGACAAAAGAACGCCAAAAGCTATTAGACAGAAATCCTAGCTTAGTCACAGGAAAAAGTAAGAGTATTCTCGAAATTGAAAAAGAAAAAAAGATTGCTAATAGTTTAAAATTAACAATCGAAACCGTTTTCTTAATCATCACTCTGCTATAAGAAATTCAAAAGCCCAATAAGGGCTTTTTATATTATATATCTTTTTCCAAAAAATGGTTGATAAAATATTCCCATTTTTTTTAAATTTTTGCAATAAAAAATTTCTGGTATATAATTAAACTAACAAAATAACTTATATTAAGGCTCTACTACACATAATCTGTATGCAGATTATAAAACCTTATAACATAGGTTATGTTGTTAGAGGTATTCCTCTTTAAAACTATCCAGATCAGTTATCCAACAAGGTCGGATAGAAATCCGCAGAGAGCTTCGGATCTTTTATATAATCAATATAAGATATCTGAAACAAACAGGTAATTTAAATTGGTTATATGAAACCAAGCCGGAGCTCTTTGTTAAAAGCTATTGGTATGCCAATAGCTTTTTCTTTTTCCAAAAAATCTGACTGATTTTATAGTCAGATTTTTCATACTTCAAAAATTATTAATTTTTAATTGTTAATTCTTCATTTATTGACTATTCATACTTAATTATCAATTTCAACCTATTTTCAACTCTATCTTTTCACATCACTTTCATCACTGAAAATAAATCTGGAGTTCTCTTGGAAGCACAAAGTGCTAATCTCAAAAACATTGCTAAATCTCAAACCTTTCAAATATATCATCATTCTTTAAATTCAGCATTATTTGCTGCAAATCCATACTTTTTCCCAATTTGTTTCAATTGATCAAACCACTCCTCCACTGTCATATCAAAATTCAATACAGAAATATATTCATCAATAAAATCTTTCATCACATTCATATCAAAATCTCCAAATCAATTAATCTTTCCATCTTCAGATTTTGCTCGTAATTCATCATTTTTTATCAATTTTTCTCGTTCAGAATCAAAGAAAAATCTAAGTTGTGTATCAATATCTTTGAATGTATAAAATCTTTTTGGATCTTTTTCTGTGTGTCTTTCGATATTCAAAGCATTCCTAGCATAATCCATATCTGATTTTATCAAATCAGCCAAATCTGTATCATATTTTTCAGCCCAAACTAATCATTCTTTGAGTAATTGATCTGTAGAAATTCTAGATAAATAAGCATTATTTACTTGTTCCATTTTTACTAAATCAATCAACGCCCCAGACTTATTCATATTTTCAAGTGCAAATTCACGATTCAAGAATGTTTTGTCCAAATTTTCTTTTTGCCACTCTTCAAAACCTGAATCCATAATCGTATACAAATAATCCAAAATTCATTGAACAGCGAATCAATTCTCAAGCAAGAATTCTACATTTGCTTCTGGATCTTTTCTCTTTGATATTTTCCTCTTTTTACCCGTCTCCTCATCCACTTTGAGAATCTGTGCCAAATGACAATATTTTGGAGCTGGTAAATCAAATGCTTGAAAAAGCTGTAAATGAAGTGGAACAGAAGTTAGCCATTCCTCGGCTCTAATTATATGAGTCACTCTCATCAAAGTATCATCAGTAATATGAGCCAAATGATATGTAGGCAATCAATCAGATTTCAAAAGCACAATATCATTATAATTGTCTCACATACTCACCTTTCACCTCAAAATATCTTCAAAAACTATTTTTTTATTTGCATCTCCATGAGACCTAAATCTCACAATATAATCAGAGTTTTGTTTTACCATCTCTACTAATTCATCGACTGTTTTATTTCTGTATATTGAATAATTTCCATAAATTCATGGCATAATTTTTGCTAATTCTTGCTGAGCTCTAATTTTTTCAATTTCCTCTGTAGTCATCCGACATGGATAAGCCAATCATTTAGCGACAAGTGCTTTTGCAAATACACGGTAAAAATATTTCCTCTGACTTTGAGTGTATGGTCAATAATGTCAGACATCTTCTCAATTTGCTCACAAATTTCATTCATCAAAACCAATACCAAAATTTTTCAAAGCATTAATTAAAAATTCAACTCATCACTCAATAAGTCTTTTTTGGTCAGTATCCTCTATCCTTAAAATAAATATTCAATTATTCTGCTTTGAAAATCTCCATGAAGTGAAACAAGAAAACAATCCTCCGATATGCAAATATCCAGTTGGACTTGGAGCAAATCTAGTACATACTCAATTTCTTTCTGGGAATTTATTTTGCAAATCAACAATGGTCTCTTTCACATCAGGAAACATCAATTCAGCTAAATCATTCCATGTAGCCATAATCAAAAATTTTAATCAATATAAAAACTTTTCTCAATCTACTTTTATCAATTATCAATTTATTTTCAATAGAAGAAAAATTAAGTGAAGAAAGCATTTAAAAAAATCTAATTTTTAACAAAAACAATTACAATTCAACCAAAGAAACAAAAGAGTTATCTAAAAAAGATAACATTTCTCTTGATTTTGAATACTTTTTATTTATCTTTCTATATAGAATTTATTGTCCCATATAAAAAATATGCAAATAATATTTTTAGATAAAAATTATGAAGAGCTATATTATGGAACAAAAAGATTGAATTTTCACCCAGATTTAATCAAGAAATTTAGGATGAGAATTGACTTTATGTGCGGAATTGAAAATATTGATAAGCTCTACAAAATGACTTCACTTCACTGTGAAAATCTACTTTGAGATAAAAAATGAATAATGAGTATTAGACTCAATAAACAATGGAGGCTCCTCTTTAAAGTCTTACAGAATTGAGAAATTCAGGTCCTTGGAATTATCTGAATCAAAGATTATCATTAAATTTTATCATTATGAATTAAAAATGTTTAAACCTACCTATTCTTATCATCCTGGTGAATATATAGCAGAAGAATTAGAAGCAAGAAAATGGACTCAATCAATGTTCGCAAAAATGCTTTGAATATCAAGATTCTATGTAAACGATCTCATTAATGGTAAAAAGAACATCACTACGACATTAGCAATTTTGATTTGAGAAGTATTTGAGACAGGTCCAGAAGTCTGGATAAATTTACAAAAAAATTATGACCTAAATAAAATTAAAGACAATAAAAAAGTACAAGAAAAAATACACCATGTGCAAGCCATTATGAGAGAATTAGATTTTGCATAATACGATATTTATTACAACAGAAAACAAAATTTAAATTTTTTACTGTGTCTTATCACAAAAGTCTTTTAATTTCATCTCGTTTGTCTTTTTCTTTTTTTTCTTCTTCTATGGGATCTCGTCCATATGTGTGTCAATATTTATCATATCATTTTTTATTATATCAGTCTATATCATATCAATCATCATCAAAATATGTTCCATTTTTGTGCAGTTTCGTTTCTGGATTAAATCATTTGCGATTATATCAATCTCTATCAAATCAGTCCTCATTATATCAATCTCTATCATATCAATCATCATATCTTCAGCCTCTTTTGCAATGTAATGCTTTTGCTGCAAATCATCTATCAGCATATTTAGCACGATTAGATTTTTTACAATGATTTTTTTTAAATTCCTCTGGTGTTAAAATTCGAGATTCTACTAGTTTATATCATACAGTAATCTCTCAATACATACTTTGAAAACTATTTTTACATTCTACTTTACAATAAGGGCATATTGTGTAACTCTTATCATATTTTTCATTACAATTTAAGCACTGTTTTTGGTAAACCCAAACCATCTTATGTAATATATATTATAAATAAAGAATCTAATTAATACTCCTCTTTAAATTCTTCTACCGTAATAGTTTGGTCAAATCCTCAAACCTTTTCTTCAAATGAATGTCTATTGATTCATGCATATTCAAGACTTGAATCCTCATATCTTTTGAATGAATAAACAGCTTGATTCATCAAATTTCAGTTAAATAATCAAAGAGAAACTAATAATTCAAAATCTTTTACAGTTAATCAAGTCACTTTTTTAAATAATTCAGGTTCTACTTGAGTAATTACATCTTTTAAGCATTTTTCTCTATTATCAGTTAAATACATGAAAATTGGTATCCTTGTCGCAAATTTAATCAACTTTTCTTGAATTTCTTTTCTTTTACTTTTATACTCTTTTTCCTGCTCTGTCATTTCTTTTTTCTCTTTTGGAGTCAATTCTTCATCTTTTGCTTTTTCTTTCATTGCTTTTACTGATTCTGATTTATTGATAATAGTTTCTACATCTTTATTTAGTGCTCTAAATCATTCAATTTTCATCAAAGCACTAAGTGCTTCTTCATTATTTAATAATTTATTCAAAGTGAAATTATCCACATTTACGAGCAATGCACTTTCCCATTTACGAGCAAGTAAAGTCGCTGTAGTTCCACTGGCTAACATATCCAAAATTCCTATAGCATCAATCTCTTTCATACTACTTCAATCATAAGCAAGAACTGGCAAAAATTTGATAAAATCTCTCACTCATTTTTCTGGATCAGAATTTTCTGGATTTAATTTACTACTATATTCTGCTATTTGACTTAAAGCTCTATTTGGAGCAAAATCTAAAATATAACAAATTTCTTTCATAATTTCTTTTTTGTTTGGAGATTTTCAATCTGGGTTTTTAATCGTCCGTGGAGACTGAACTCTAAAAGCTGTCTGGAAATATGTTTCAGGAGTTTTCAGATTTCTCAACATCAAAACTCCACTTCGTGGTCTGACAGTCACTCAAGTTGTTAATTTTCCACAAGAAAGTATAATTGTCTTTGACTTAAGTGGGTCTTTCATAGCTTGCTCAACAGGAAACAAAGCCTCAACTCAAATTCAAGCCTTAGTTCAAGCGGCGACAATAATTTCATATCATTGATAAAATGTATTTTGTCTTTGTTGCATTAAATTGTACATTGCATCACATGAAGCGACATTTGGCAAAAATCGCAAAGTATGAGTTAATAATCCAAGTAATCTCGCATCAGAGAAAGGAAAAGCTGGTTTAGTCCTTCAGAGTTTCAAATCATCTTTTGTCATTTCTGAATATGCTCATCTAATCAAATCCAACCACTTTTGGACTTCATTTTCATGGATAAAATGTGCATCTTTTCATTTTCATTCAGCAGCAAAAAATACATTCAAGTCAAACTCATCAAATTCTCATCACTGAGCAATCATTTTAATATTGTCTGGAAGTTGATATGTCATCATCACAATTTGTGGCAATGATTCATAAGGATTTGATCATTTTGAATTATCTCGCTCTTTCTTCGCTTTTTGCTCATCTGAGTAAGTCCAATTGTAGATTTGTTCTTCAATAAATTCTCAAGTATTGATTGCTCTAAAAGGTGTTCAAGAAAGATACAAATAATGATCTGTCGTAATTGGAATATTTTTCTCAGCTTCATTGATATTCAGAATATCCGTATTTTCATCATTGTCCTCAATATCAATTGATTTATCTTCTTTTACATCAAAAAGTCATTTCGCATTTTCTCTCCAAGCACCATAATGATATTCATCAAAAATTACCACATCCCAATGTGTTTCATGTACTCGTTTATTACTTGGTTTAATATTACCATATTCATCTTTTCACAAAAAATCTTGGAATGAACCAAAACATACAAATGGTTTATTTTTGTCCAACTCATCTGTAAATGATGTTTTCTTTGAAACAAATTGCCATCATTCAAAATCTACATGATTATTCAAATCTTCTTCCCAAGCTTTTTCTACTGCTGGTTTGAAAGTCAAAACAAGTACTTTTGTCCATCACATTTTCAAAGCCAATTGATATGATGTGAATGTCTTTCCAAATCTCATTTTACAATTCCAAAGAAAACGAGGTTTTCATCATTCTGGAGATGCTTTTGCATTTTTGAAATAGTATGCTGTTTTTTCTACAGCTTTTTCTTGTTCTGGTCTCATTTTGAAATCCTCTGTCCTTCAACTGAAATTAAAAATTTTCTCTCTAACTCATCTAATTGCTGCTTTCACATCATGCTCAGAGCATTCAAATCGCTCTCACTCTATTTTCCTTTTTTTCAAAACATTTTCCAAGTATCTATGAACTTCGTGGTCATCAAAACTTGTTCAATCCTCTCTCATTGCACTTTCTGCTACAATAATTTTATATTTTGAATGTGTTGCTCAAATCTGCTCATCTATGCGGTCTTTCACATCTTCTTTCGTAGTATATCAGACCTTTAATTGTCACACTCTTGATACATCATTTATTAGTTCATAAGCATAAATCTGAGGATATAGCTCTTTTTTGTCTGGGAAATATTTTTCACTCATTTTTAATAAAAAGAAAAACTAAAAATCTGACTAATCCATAGGTTTTATCATAGTTTCTATATAGTCTATTTCTTCCTGACTAAGATTATATTTTTTGTAAAGTTCTTCATCAGTTCGTGGTTTTGAAAAGTCTTGCATAGGCACAAAGGAATAAGTATCTTTACTTGTATGCTGTGTTTGTTTTTTTATTCAAACCAACAATCTAAAAAATTTAGTTTTAAGATAACTAAATGCATTATTTGTTTCATTTTCGGTTTTAAATGGTCATATTCTCAAAAATGTTTCTGTACTTATTGCATTTGGTTTTCAAATAAAAGCTCATCATAAAATAGGTGAAGGAATTGTTTCTCAAATTCATCAGCATCCGTATGCATTTGGTATGAATATTTTCCATAATCATATTTCATTACCATTGTTTGGAATATTATAATTTTTATCAATGTAACGGACAACCCTTTTTAATTTTAATAATCAATGAATTTCATTTCATCATTCAATAGATGTTTCACTAAAATTTTTTAATCAGTACTTTTCTTCATTTCATATTACATCACTTGCTAGTCAATATGGTTTACGAGAAGACACAAGTGAACCAAAACTTTTTTCTCACTTTTCTGATACTTTATTTAAGATTTTAATTTGCATTTCATCACGAATAAAAATATCTGATCATTCTGTTTTTAAATATCTTTCAGAAAAATCTATTTTTTCCTTAGTGTGTGTAAATATTCTACATTTAGTTTCTTTAGTTACATCCCTTAAGAAATAACAAACTCATCATTTTATATCAACTCATGGGAATATCATTGAAGCATCAATATAATCATGTAGTACAGATATGTTTTTATCATTTATCATAGTTTCACGGAAATTATCCAATCATTTTCATCATACAAACCGACGAGCTGGAATAATCATACATAAATATTTAGGAGAAACTTTTTTTGCAACATCAACAAAATAATTATATATTGGTTTTGCACTTGCTCCTGCTCATCAGTCACTCAATTGATAAGGTGGATTTCATATAATTACATCAAATCTCATTTTGGAATTTAAACCAAATAAAGCATTAATTTCTTCTGGAGTTGAATGGATAAATTTATATGCATGTGTTTCTAATTCTTCATTTCTTTCATATTCGCTTTGACTTGCTCCACAGTAAATACAATTCCCATTTTTCCATTCATGTTCTACTCTATCAAACCAAATATTTCAGTCATTTGCCTCAAATTTTGTACATATTGAATATTTTCATAAGTCGTCATTTGGGTTGTACTTAGCATTTTTTGAACAATAAAGCGACCTACGAGATAATAGAGCCGTCAAATTTGTGATACCTATTCAGAAAAGCTGTTTTGTCATGATATGGTCTATTCTCTCTTGCAAATCTGGAATTTCGTTTTCAAGTCATTTGATAAATCTTTTTGCAGCTTCACGGAGGAAAACTCACGATTTACAAGCTGGGTCAAGGATTTTAATCGAAGAGTCAGACCATATTTCATTTGGTAGTAGGTCAAGCATTTCATTTGCTATTCTTGGCGGAGTGAATACTTCATCACTGCTCAGATTTGCTAGTGCATCTAAAACATCAGGGTTGTACTGGATCTTGTTTGAAATCATCTTGTTTGTACAAATCTAAATAAAAAACTGGCGAATATTTGTGTATTTCTTTAATATCAAAAATATCTTCTCATCTATCGTTTTTGCTTGTTTGCCTATTCTGTGAATTTTCACTTTCTGCTAAATCTTGAAAAGAAAAATCTTCTCTACTAATCTTTCATCAACAAGCTGACCATGAGGAGAAAACTATCGGATTTCAGTCTTGTGACTTATAAGTCAAAGCATCTCATTGAATAATATTTCTGTCTAAAATATATCGTATTCATTTAACGAAATCCGCATGAAGATCTTTCAGCTTAAATGCTTTTCCATAATACATCTCTGCCAAATTTCAAAGTCTAACTCTTGCTTCTTTTACATTATCTGGCATCAAATCCACTCAATAAATACTTCAAATTGCAACTAAACTCTGACACTCAAATTCAATTTGATTTTTTTTGAATTTTCTATTTATTGTCTCCATTTTTCTCCTCAAAATTTCTATGAGAAAATTCCCATTTCCACATGCTGGTTCAAGAAAAGTTGAAGTTGGATTTTCAGAATGATCTTTTACCAAATCCAACATATCATTTACAATAAAATCTGGAGTAAAGACTTCTCCATGATCACGGACACGAGATTTTGATTTGATAAGTTCTGCCAAAATCAAATATTTTTCTTAATGTAAAAAAAGACACCTTGTATGGGTGCCATAAATTTAATAAGAAAACCTTTTTCAGCCTCTCAAGAAATTTCCACATACAAGATGTCTTAATTTTTCCTGAAAGGCCAAAAAATGGTCTCTTCTGAAAAAGAATTTTCTAAATTTATGGCAATTTGAATTGTAAAGATTAATTCTTTAAATTCAAGAACAAATATATTTCATAAAAAAATATATTGAAAAAAAATTTGCATTTTAAAAAATTCAAAAAGATCTACCCTTTTGGACAGCTTTTTATATCTGATAATTAAATTTAGAATAAATTTCTTTATGATTTTCTTTTACCAATTTCTGCCACCAAACCGTTTCATTTCATCATTGAATATCTGTTTTAGTATAGAGTAACAGAACCTGAACTTCCTTTTTGTTTTCATCTACATAAATAATAATCCTGTTTCATGAAGTTTTTGGAGATTCATTGGTTCAAGCTATCTTAAATTCACATTTTGCGATATAACTGTTATCTGATTTATGAATTCTTTCAGCTTTCGAAGTCTTGATAAACATATCAATACGAGTTAACATTTCATTAATCGCATTCATCGTCTTGTCCCAAGTATTTTTATACCTTTTGCTAAAAGGTTTTATGAAGTGTCTTTCTGCATATTCTGTAATTATAACTGTGTATCATCCACTAATAAACATTATCAGATTCTTCTTGAGTAATTAAATCGTAAGAAATAATTTCTTTGTCTCTACAAATCATTCGAGGAAGTTGCTGATGAGTGAAATCAACAATTTCTTTGGTGTCGCTATTTTTCCATTTTTCAGCGATTTTTTGCAAAAGATTCATCTCATCTTCTGATAATTTATCGTGTTTTGGCTCTTCAATATTTTTTATTAAATAAGCCTTTCCACATTGATTTATCATAATACTTTCTTCTTCTTGTAATTCTTCTACTGTGCTAAAATATGCATCAGGCACTGGTCATTGCTGAATTCTCCTATATTCTAGTCATGTAATTGATTCCAAATTGTAATAGTACCATGCAAAATCTAATAAATAACATAGTTTTGCAAGTTTTGTTTTTGTAATTTTTCACCTACCAGATCCATATTTTATGAAATTTTTGATGATTTGTTTGTATTTTTCCCAATCTACCTCTTTTGGAACTGTCGTTTGAGTATCTCATGGCAAAAATCTATCTATATCCACCCCAAAGAATTCCGAAATTTTTACAGCTTGTCACAATGTTGGATCGATTTTTCAATTTTCCAACTTTGAATAAGTCTGACGAGTAATACCGAGTAAATCTGCTAATTCCTGCTGACCTACTCATTTTTCGATACGTAGTTCTTTGATAATTTCAGTCATTGTTTTTTCATATTTGTATAAAAGGTATAATGTATTATAATAAAAATTTTAACAAATACAAATCAAAATGTTAAAAAATTTTAACATAAGTTTTTATTTCAAAATCTACCCTTTGGGACAACTTTTTATTCTCTTTTTTTTACTTTTATCCACTACTCTTTATCTATTTTGTCAAAAAAACTTGCATTTTATTTTTTTTTGAGTATACTAACACTGTTGAAGTAAAACAACAATTGTTGTTAGCCCTATATGTCGATCACCGGAGGTGGTCCGTCCCGATTTATCGGGATCGTGGTATATATAGGGTTTTCTATTAATTAAACAATTTGCTTTTCTAAAATAATTTTATTTTTGATGATTCAATATAATTCGAAATCATTATGTTCATATTTTCTATGAAGTGCGAAAGCAACGGCATCAACAATCTCTAATCAGCCATCAAATCATGGTGCTTTTATTTGTATATCAATTTTTAAGATATTGTTTAATTGATTTAATATATATTTTTTAAAATTTTCATTTAATGATTTCTTTGTTTCTCTACGAGATGCTGTGAATTTTATCAAATCTCATACAACAAAAAATCATCTGTTTTTACATAGCTCTAATAGTTTATATACAATATCGTTGTAAAGGACATGCGGATTGTTTTTTAAATTATATGGTAGCTCTCTTTTATTTATAATACTGGCAACTATTTTTATATCTTTACGAGATATTAAATCTAAAATTCTTTTTACTATATTTGTCGATTCTTTATTTGAATGAAAAAATGTTCAGTTAATTTTTACTCATTTTCAAATTGCTCGTTTACGAATATTTTTCATAATTATTTCTGAATCTTTTTCATTTTTTGCTATCAAAAATGTTATAATGAAATATTTTGAACTTCATATTTTATTTGAGAACCCCAGATCTCCACTTTCATCCATATAAATATATGCCATTTTCGTCGTTAAAACTAAAATATCACATCCACTATAGCAAAATCTGTCAAAAAACCAATTGAATTTTTTATAAAAAAAACTTGCTTTTAATTTTTTTTTGAGTATAATAACTTTAACAAAGTAATTCCCTATGTACGGGGTTCCGGAGGTTTCTCATAAAGTGTGCATAGGGTTTTTGTTTATTCAAAAAGCATCTTTTCTATCAACATTTTCTTCTCAATTATATTATAATACTTATCGTTTTTATGTTCATATTTTTGATACACAGCAAAACATAAAGCGTCAGCAATTTGCAATCACTTTTCTTGGGGTGGTTTGATTACAAATTCTATATTTGGTTGATCTTTGTGCCTATTTTTCAAATACTCTAAAAAATTTTCATTTAAAGTTCTGTTAGTTTCCCTACAAGATGCTATAAAAATGACTTTTTCATTGTCTGAAAATAAATTGTACGTAATTAAGCTATCAATAAGAACATTAACAACCCGGTTATACAACATATGTTTTTGATCTTGAAAATTTGTATATACCTTTTTTTTATCCAGGATTAAGGACATAATTTTTACATCTTTTTGTATTGTAGAAGTCAATAATTTAGAAATTGATTCAGGAGACTCCCTAAAAGAATGAAAAATTCATGATTTAATTTTTATTTTTTTACCCTTTAACCATTGGAAGAACTTTTTTATAATCACATTCGGAATCTTTTCATCTTTTGTAATCAAAAATGTTATTACAAAAAATTTACTCGTACGATTTTTTGTCATATCAAACCCCAAATCTCCACTTTCATCCATATAAATATATGCCATATCGCTTTTCTAAACTGAAATATCCCACTATAGCGAAATCTGTCAAAAAATCAATTGAATTTATGATTTTATTTTTCATTTGACTTCGTTCATTCAATCAATACTATCAAAACCTACATTTAGAAAACAAAACTTACCATGACAAAAAATTTTATCACAGAATCAAACAGAATTTATTTACCAGACGAAAATTGAAATACTCTCGCAGAAATCACTTTTGAAAAAGTCAATAAAACCACTTATGACATATATCATACTTTCGTAGATGAATCAATGAGAGGACAATGAATCGCCGACGAATTAGTCCAAAAAGCCACTGAATATATCAAATGACAATGATTTTCTGTCACTGCATCATGCCCCTTTGCAAAAAGAAAACTAAAAAACAAAAAAAAGGGAAGTATAACTTCCCCCAAAATCACGAAAGATCCGGTAAATTCTCAATGAGCGCGATTTCACGCACAGCCGATTCAGCAGAATCAGAACAATGAACGGCATTTCTCATGATATCTCTACCATAGATTGCCCTAATTTGCCAATCATCGCAAGCTTTAGGATCTGTAGGCCCGACAATTCCACGAGCATCAGAAATGAACCCCTTGAGAATCATGACGTAGATTTGATCAGATGTCATATAGTCTATGACTTCTTGATAAAAAGGCTTTTCGCGAAGATTTGCATAAAATTGCTTCGCGATTTTTTCAGAGAACTTGGTCTTCTTTTCAGACACAAGATCAAATCCATTATATTCGAATATACCTCTAATCTCAGAAGCAGACTGACAAAAACCTGGTTTAACGATAACCAGAAACTTTTCTTTAATCCTATCCATATTTTTTATTTTTAGAGTTGTTTTATTACGAATTGTAATTATAAATATTTTTTTTAAATTATCAACAAGATTTTGAACAAAAATTTTTGAAAAAAAATCGCAGTTTTACCCACGATTTTATATATCACTCAACGATACTAATTATTCATCTTTCATTTCTTCTTTTACTTCTTCCTTATTTTCAGAATCTTCAGACACTTTCTGATCATCTTCAGAAATTTTTACCTTTTCTTTTTTCTCAATTACTTCTGGATTTTCAGCATTTACTTTTACAGCAATATCTCATTTAATATCTTTGTACAAGAAAGGAACAACAAAATCTCAAATAGTTGTAATTTTCTTTTTCATCTTGAAAAAATGTTCTTCAACATCCAATTTGTATGTCTCTTTTACTAATTTTGCAATATCCGATTCATCAATTTTTGCATACAAAGTACCATCTTTGTTTACTTTTCCAGTAAATAGCAATCATCCATCTTTTTCGATGTTTGAAAGTAATCATTTGAATCATTCAGCTTTTGCTACTCTTTCTTTTTCAGCAGCTTTAATTTTTTGAGAGTATCTATTTACCATATTTGCTGTAGCTAAAACTGCCATGTTTTTTGGCAATAATACATTTCTAGCAAAAACTGGCTTTACTCTAACAATTTCGAACCTCTCTCCCAAGTGTTTATTTGATTCCAACAAAATCACTTCGATAGTTCTGTTCTCTAATTTTCTCCTTGGCATGGAAATAATAATTAATAATTAAAATTTAATAATGGAGAATATCTCCTCCATCAAAACAACAAAGAATATAAAAAAATAAAATAAAAAATCAATAGAAAATTGACAAAACATCTACTTTGCACAATGTTGTGTGTTAAACCTCGAAACATATATACAAATATTCACAAACATAAAAAACTCATCCAAAAAATTTTTCATTTCAGAAAAAATTCGGCTCAGCTTCGAATTTCACTAATGTCGAACGAAGCGAGACATTATTTGAAATTGCGAAGTGAGCCGAGAGGCGTTTTGACTGAAAGTCATCCGGCTTCAGCAGGGTTGCCCACTTTTGTCGCTGGCAGACAAAAGTGGGTCGCCGAAGGCTTTAATATTATAATTACTTCACTGAATTAAAAAATCTTTTTTTCTTTTTCAGCCACCAATCAGATTGCCTAACCAAATTTTTGGAATCTTCATTATCTGCCAACAAAATTTTTATAGCTTCTTCCAAATAAATTGTATTTTGGCTACCCTTTCAAACGATTAACTTCCTTGATTTAGAATTTTTCAATTCTTCTTTTACTCTATTTCCCAAAGTCACTGAATCTGGAAACTCCTCTACTTTGGACATATCATATCATATTTTTTCTAATTCATCTTTGAGATATTTTTGCATATTCTCTCAGACCAAAAATACCCTATCTGCCATTGAATGGACATAGGTAGCGATTTTCCTATGATCTTTCTCTGTCAAATCTCAAAGTTCTCTCATATCACCGAGCATTAGCCAAATTTCACCATCAGAAAACAAATTATTTTTCACATTATATACTGTATTTAATATTTTCTGCACACTCAATGGAGATGAGTTGTATGTCGAATCAAAAAGTAAAGAATCGTATAATCAATTGTATACAGACAACCTTCATCACTGTAATTTATACTCCAAAAATACATTATCAAAACTATCAAAAATAGAAGATTTTCAATCTCTATAATTTATAATATCCAATATTGCCAAAGAAACTCAAATATACCCATAATTTGCCTTTCACAAAATATTTGTAGTAATATTTATATTCTTTTGTCTAATTGATAAATCAAAGTTAGAATATAAATTTCCATCTTTATATTCAAATTTTTCATTTGAAAAAGTAATATCTCATTTAGAATCATATCACTGAGTCTGATAAGTCAGATAGTCAATCTCAAGATTGTCTACCAGAGACATTGCATCTTTGTCATCAATATTTAATAATGCTAATTCCAAAGTATTTTGTATCATCTTTTTCTCCTCTCTCGCAATATTCTCAGGATTTCCAAATTGCATTGAATGTACAGAATCTATCGCAGTAAATACTCAAATATTTGGCTTAACTATCTGCAAAATAAATTCCATCTCTCATGGATGATCGATTCCATATTCCAAAACTACAATATCATATGGTTTTTTTCAAAACATACATGTCCACATTATTGAAAAAAATGTCTTTATTGTACAAAAAAATGTGGGCGAAAATTCCTCTATCTTAAAAACAGACAACGACAATCACAATTCTCCATTAAAATTTTTACTAGATGTATAAATCTCTTTATTATTTATAAATTTACATAATGTCTGATAAATAATCATCCTACAAGATGTCTTTCACACACTTCAATTGATTCAAATTACCAAAGGCCTATGCTTTGCTATATATTTCCTAGCAAAAAAAGACAACAAACGACAATAAAAATTAAAAAATTTTTTTTTCATCACAACAATAATATCTAAAATAAACTTTAACTATTTTTTTTATCAGATTTTGTAGATTTTGAAACAACTTTTACAGTTGCTAATGCTTTTTTTGTCTCTTTGTATTCTGTATTTTCTTCTTTATCTGCTTGTTCTTCTACCTGCTTAATTTCATCTAATTCCAGCTCATTTTTATTTTTCACAATTATAGTAATTATCACAGCAATTGGTACAGATAACAAAACCCCAAAAAATCACATAATGAGACCTCAAATTATCATTGAAATAAATATCAGTACGGCACTAATTCACAATGATTTATTCATAAATAGTGGTGCCCAAACATTATTTTCTATGACATTTACTATCCATAATACCAAAACTGCAACCAAAGCAACCCAAAATGGATTATGTAGTATACACACTACAAACAGCAATATTCAAGTCAAAAGTGGTCATATATACGGAATTAAATCAAGTAATCCAGCTAACAAAGCTAATCAGAACTTTCATGGAATAATCAATCAGCACCATCACATTATCACAAAGGCAATCCACATTGCCACGGCTAACAATAAACTTATAAACAATCTCGATCTAAACCATACTGCTAATTTTGAATATATTTTTTGTATTTTTAAACGATTTAATTCAAACTGATCACTTCATCATATCCTTGCAAGGAAAATTGTCATAGTATCTTTTTCAATCGAAAACAGTATACACAACACAAAAAACAGCAAGAAATTCACCAAAATTCAAGTAAATCACGAAATAAAATTAACTAAAAGTGATCAAAATTGACCCACTCATTTTTTTCATATATTTATTATTTCATTTATATTTGTCTGTACAGCTTCCTGAATTTTTGCAACCATTCATTGATCAGAAGATACATTTACAAAATATTCTTTCAAATTATCTGGAATTCTTTCAGAATTCATTATCGTAGAATAGATACCATTTTCTGATACTTTAATCTGCATTTCAGACAAGTATCAAAGTCATATAGCCCAAGCTTCAGACAATTGTTTATAAAGGAATGGAATGACTATGACAAATATTCCCAAAAGAATAATCAAAAACATAGTATAAGACAAAAATATCGACAATCATCTACTCAAACGCTTTTGCATCCGAGAAATAAAGGATTCCATAATTATTGAAACTATATATGCAGAAAGTATCAAAAATATAACATCAAGTACTTTGTAAGACAGATATCAAACAAAAACAATGAGTAATCAGAACACCCAAAACTTTATCATTTTTTTTGTACTCCATCAACCAAGAGTATCTTTTTCTTTTTGTCAATTTCAATCAAGTACTTTGTGCTTCAAATCTTTATCCAAAATCTCTTCTCCATCTATTTCATCATGATGTTTAGATTTTTTATTCAAAAAATAGGATTTAACCGACTCGACTATTGATTTCTTTTGTTTCATATTTTTTTTAAAAATTGTAAAAAAGATTTTTCAAATTCAGATACAATATAATTATTTATACATGCTTTGTCAATCTTTTCCATTTGACTTTTTAAAATTCATAATTTATTTTTATTCATAGTAATAAAGATCTTGTAATATTTTCAATTTAAATTAGTCTTGTCAAATCAATTATTTTTTATATATGAATTAATTTTCCTCTTTAATCAAACTCTTTGAACGGCTCTTTTACTAAATTTCAAAGGAATATTCACAGAAATCTGATTAAATTTTAAATTTGGATATTGAACAAAATAAAAAAATCAAAAATAATCATAAACAAAATATTGCATTTTTCTCACCAAAAAATTCACATCTTTTCCTCTCAATCTATTTTTCCTTTTCAACATAATAACAATAAATAATTAAAAATGAAGAATGAATAATTAATAATTAACAATGTAAGAATCCCAAATTTTTAATTTTTAATTATTAATTCTTAATTGTTTAAAGCTTCCTTCTCTCAAATTTCAAAGTTCAAATTGTCATTCACGGACTCTCACTAAATCAACAACCTTATATCATAAATTATTCAAAATTCTACGAATATGCCTTTTTTTTCACTCTATCAAAATTATTTTCACAAAATATTTATTCTTTTCTTGAAAATATTTTGCCATTTTTACAGTCAACAACTCTCAATCATCTATAATTCATTTTTTCATCTTTTTGTAATCTTTGATTGAAAATTCTCTATCAATTTGGACATTATATTCTTTTTCTACACCATTACTCGGATGCTGATATTTATTTACTATTTCAGAATTATTTGTCAAGACAAGCAACCCTCTACTATCCTTATCCAACCTTCATATATAAAAATAGTTTTGAAATTCCTTTGGCAAAATTTCATATATAGTCTTATTATATCTATCATCTCTTGAACAGACATATCAAATAGGCTTATTAAACAACACAACACTGATTCAATTAGAAATTCTTATTTTTTGCTTAATATTTATTCATCTTATCTCTAAATTTTCTCATCATTGCACCTCATGAGAATATGATTCTATTTTTTTTCAATCAACAAAAACACTTCACGAATCAATCAATGACACAAATTTTCTCCTAGAAATTCCACAATTTTCTTGTACATATTTATTTAAACGCAAATTTTTTTTGGTAATATTAAAACAATAATTTTTCAACCTGAATATTAAATAAACTATTTATTTTTTCAAGATTTATTCTAATTTATTCTAATTTATTCCAAATCTTTATTATTACAAAATTATTCAACGACTTCAAATCCAACCTCATTACTTGTATATTCATCTTCCTCATTTTCAGAGATGTCATTCTCATCATCTCATACATTTACATTAACATCATCAATTCATTCTACATCATTTTCTCATTCTGCATTTTCATCCAATCCATCATCCACCAATTCATCTCAAAATATTTCGTTTTCTAATACAGATCATTTTATAATTTCATCATCATCTGGCATCATTGAGCATCATGAAAGAATAGTCAATCAAATGGCAAGTATAGCCATCAAAAGCATGTTTTTTTTCATTAAGTAATACTATAAAAAAATAAAACGACAAACGATATAAATAATTTACAAAAATATGCAAGAGCTTTTTAAGTTTTTGCTTTGAAATTTTAATAAAAAAAAATAAAAGAAAATATTTATTAATGATAAAATAAATCATGGTCCAAGAAGAAAGCGCACAAAAGACATTAGATGATTTACAAAACGAATCTAAAACAAACTGAGAATGAAATAATGAATTACAAAAAGTCGAAAAAAAATATCAAATTATATCTTCCATAATATTCAAATATTGAATATTAATCCTGACAATCATCATAACAGTTACTATATTTTTCATAGAATTACAAAAAAGGAAAACTTTAAGTTTTGATAACAAATATGAGGCGAAACAGATATTACTAATTGGATGATTTGACAGAGAACAAAAACAGATTAAAGAATATGAAACAAATAATAATACAAAAATTATAGTAAAACATTGATATTTAAACATGTCTGACGATACAATTAGTTCCTACAACAATTTAATATCTTATAAATGATTTACATTACCAAGATGAACATTTTTATACGAACCAAATGAAATAAAAGAGATAGATTATTTTAATGATCCAAATTATGATATTTCAGAATTAGAAAAAATAGTAAACCGTACGATTCTAATCAATTACAACGAGATATGATTAAAAGAGAATAATACTATTGAAAGCATTCCATTATCAAGCAATAGTATAGAAAGTACGTTTTTTATCTCATGTGCCAATCAACACAAAATATTTAACTGAGTTTGCAATAAATATGTTACTGAATTCATCAATTCATTTTTCGTATATAAAATTAATGACGATTTTGATTGATTTAACAAAACCATTAAAAATATTATAAAGAAAAAGAAGTATATGCCAGGTGTGTGCACTTGAATTGACAATTTCATAAAGTACACAAACACCACCCCACCAGAGCTTGAACAAATATTTAGCATATGTTGAGAAGAATACATTAACAATTTTGATATAACGCAAGCCTTTATTGATGTAAAAAATTGATTAGACAATAAATTTATTAAACCGAATATTTCAAGATACAAAGAAATAAACGAATTTAAATTAATTTCCTATCAACAAATTTTATACAACAATTTAGAAAATGGAATCTTGCCATCAGAATGAGATTACAAATATTACACAGATTTTCTATCAAACATACTAAAAAGCCAAAATCAAGAAATTATATCCCCCTTTTATTTTGATCTCACCTATCGATTTAATAACACATATCTAATTCCCTTATTGAATAAAATAAAATATCAATCAAATTTAAAAAAAGATGAAATTGAATGAATTATATCAAACATAGAGACAATAAATAATTGAAATAATATAGAGGGTACACAATGATTAAAAAACAAAATAACCAATAAAAATTTAGAAAAAGAAGTAACAAATATAGAATCAAATATAAACAACAAAACAGACGATATCATGACAACATTATTGCAAAATATAAAATGATTATCTTATATAAAAATTATCAGCGATGAAATCGATTGAAACTTAATAAAAATCAACGGATATATCTCCCTCAAAATGATAAATTGAGAACTGTTGCCGGTACCATTTTGAAGTCTTCTTGAAAATAAAAATGGAAAATTAATTGTAAAAGAATTTTCTCTGAGCTTCCTCTGACGATGATTTGAAATTAATGATATACTTAAAATAATATTACAAGAAAACGATTATACGATATGAGAAATTTACGAATATATACAAAAAAATATTGCAGTATATGAATCTAGCAACTCAAATCTTACACCTTGCATTCAAATAAAAGATAAATTAGATAAGCTAAATATAAATTGAATAGAGCTATTAAACTGCAGTGAAGACAAAGTAAATATATTAAAATGATTAACATGACAGAAAATACTATACAAATTTGAAATGGATAATTATAATATTTCATCCATACAAATAACTAACAATGAAATACAATCATTCGTAAATGAGAATTTTTCATGAATAACAACTAATGCTACCACAATCATAAATATAATACCAAATATTATAGCTTATGATCCTTGAAAATGAAAAAGTAACGCTCTCATATGAAATAATAATGCTATAACCGCTATAGAAGATTTTAAGACATACTTATGAGTTAACATCTCCGACATATGAGAAAGAAACTGAAAAGTTGCTGCAGAATTTTCAATTAGCAATATTGATTTTATCTGAATATATGACGTAAACACAAAATTACTTTGACCTATATTTTTGAAAGACAAAGGAGAAGAAAAAGATGATGCAATTTACAAAAATTTTTCACTATACTTAACGTCTGAAAATCAATACGAAATAAATAGATTCATTATTGAACCAATAGGTTATTTATACAATTTAGATAAGTGAACTACTAAAAAATATTTACCAGAATTATTAGATGAATACCTTAAAAAAATATTTTCATGACTAATTTTAGATTAAATAATTATTGCAAATAATGTACAAAAATTTTTCAATTGAAGACATCAAAAATGTAAAAAACGAATTCATACCACATCTATACAATATTATCAAAAGAGAAAAATGCCAATGAATAAACGACTTGGTAAAAATCATATTTAAAGAATGAAAAAAATTATATTATTTTGATAGATGAGAGCCATTTTTCAAAATAGCACAAAAATGAGATAATTTAGAGCTATCAGATGAAATTGAAAAAATTCAATTAACTATACCTATGAATGACAAATCAAAAATACAGGATTTATTGAAGCACTACATCATGAAAAAGGAAAGACAGACATGACAAAAATCTATCGAAGAAATTCTATTTGATGAATTCAAAGCAGGAAACTTCAACACAATCAACGGAAAACCATACCTCGTCTATGATATTGAAACGACGGTTTGAATATGAGAAAATCTTGATACGTTCAAATTCCTTTTAGCATATTCAATGACTCCTTGAAATCAAAAAATGGATTATGAATATATAGACATCGAATGATTACAAAATTTTGCAAAAAAATTAGTGGAATTTGACTGATATATAATTTGATTTAATAGCTTTGCATTCGACAATCCAATTACAATAAAACAAGGCTGATTGACAAACCAAGAATTAGAAATTTTAAATAAAAAAAGTTTAGACATCTTCTATTTTATCTGGAATTTATCAGGAAGGAGAATTTGATTAAATAAGTTATCTGAAGCCCTTATTTGAATACAAAAAACTTTAACATCATGAGCTGAATGAGAAGTTTTGCGACAAGAATACCAAAAAACTTGAGATGCTAAATATTTGGAAGAATTCAAAAAATATTGTAAAAATGATGTAAGAATGACGGCATTTGTCCTACTATATTTACTACATTTTAAAAAGATTTTTATCGACGATAAAGAAATAATATTCACACTAGAAGATTTTGTAAAATTAGCAAAACCAAAATCAGAAATTAAAAACGAGGAAGAAAAAGCTTTTACAAACCAATCAATTTTCTAATAAATGAAAAATAAAGATTTAAAAGAAGTTTACGATACAATTGCAGAAAAATACTATTTAAGCAGGAATAAATATCGAAGCGATTGACCATTCATTTTAAATGAAATACAAAAATATTGAAAAAAAGAGATATCAATACTAGAATTTTGATGTTGAGGAGGAAGAGTTATCAAATATCTCAACGAAAACTTAAAATGAATAAAAATTAATTATACATGAGTTGATATTTCAAAAGGACTGCTCAAATATGCACAAAAAGACAATCCTAAAGATACATTTATTTGTGATGACATCAGTAATTACATAAAAAAAACAACTCAAGAAAGTTTTGATTTTATCATTTGAATTGCAAGTTTTCAACATATAGAAAAAGGATCAGAAAGATTGTATTTAATGAAAAGTTTTTATAAGTCGTTAAAGTATTGATGAAAGCTAATAATGACAAATCGAAGTTTTTCAAACCGATTTCAAAAAAAATATAAAAAAGAACTAATAAAATCTATATTAAAAACAATGTACACATTTTGAAACCACAAACGAAATGATTTACATATACCATGGAGACACGGAAAAGAGATTTTATATAGATTTTACCATATTTTTACCATTAAAGAATTAGAATTATTATGTAAAGAAAGCTGATTCATAAATGAAAAATTAGCATATCTTGATAAAAATTGAAATGAAATAAATAATTGGAAGCCATCAAATAATACATTATTTATTGGAAGTAAAAAATTATAGGACAGGCGAAATAGACACATTTAGACAAAAATAGACACACAATTATCCCAAACTTAATTTTAGTATTGAATTTATTTTGTATTTAAATAAAATTAATGATAGTTTTTATAAAAAAACGAATTTTTCATGGAAAAACGAAAATTAATATCAACACTTTTATTTATATTTTGTTTTGTTGTTACAGGTTGCGACACAAAAGTACAACCAAATATCAAGAGTATACAGATTGAAAACACACAAAACGAATCAATTAATAATGAACAAATTGAAGAAATAGAATTATGAGAAGAAACAGAATACATAGAATATGAAAACAAAAAAAACAATTTCAAAATACAAATCCCAAACAATTGGACTTTTCAAGAAGAAATAGATTGATTCAATATAGAAATAAAAACTCCAAAAAACGACAGTATAAATGAAAATCTCGGAATAATAGTACAAGAGCTACAAACAAAACAAACATTAGAATCATACACAGAAAGTACAATCAAATGACTCACAGATTTATACGAAAGTTATAACGAAATTGACAAACAAAATATTGAAATAAATTCAATAAAAGGGTTAATATTAACCTATGAATTATCAGAAAATTGATATGAAATAAAAGCACAACAGGCAGTATTGTTAGATGACAATAAAGCATATGTATTCCAATACACAGCGACAAAAGACACGTTCAATCAGTACATAAATGAAATAAATTACATATTAAACTCATTTAACATTTTAAATTAATTACATAAAATCACATGAAAGTACTAGTTATCAATGCATGAAGTTCATCTCTAAAGTATCAAGTATTTGATATGCCACAAAAAGAGACTCTCGCAAAATGACTCATCGAAAAAATTGGATTAGAAATGTCCATAGTAAATTACAAAGCAAAATGAGAAAAAACAGTCTACGAAAAGCAAATTAAAAATCACAAAGAAGCATTAAACGAAGCTTTTAAATTGTTAACTGAGTGAGAAACTGCCATTATGAACAGTATTTGAGAAATTGAAGCCGTTTGACATAGAGTTGTACATGGTGGAGAGAATTTCTCTGACTCAGTGATAATAAATGATAATATATTGAAAGAAATTGAAGCTTGTGTTGAAATTGCTCCATTACACAATCCAGCAAATATAGAATGAATTATGGCATGTAAAGCATTAATGAGTGAAAATGTTCCACAAATCGCAGTATTTGATACAGCATTCCACCAAACAATGAAACCAGAAGCATTTTTATATGCAATTCCATATGAATATTACACAAAATACAAAATCAGGAGATATTGATTTCACTGAACATCTCACAAATATGTAAGTGGTAGAGCTGCAGAAATATTATGAGTTGATATAAACAATCACAAAATGATTACATGTCATATATGAAGTTGAGCAAGTATTACAGCTGTATTAAATTGAAAATCAATTGATACAACTACATGATTTACTCCTGTAGCATGACTTGTAATGGGAACCAGATGTGGAGATTTAGATCCTGCAATTCCTAATTATATTGCTAAAAAAGAAAAATTAACATGAGATGATGTTGAAAATATCATGAATAAAAAATCATGACTCCTATGATTATCCGGACAATCAAGTGATATGAGAGACATAGAAACATGAGATGCTCAATGTCAATTAGCATTAGATGTTTATATCCATAGGATAGTAAAATATATTTGAGCATATACAGCAGAAATGTGATGAGTAGACTCAATCGTTTTCACAGCATGAGTTTGAGAAAACTGACCAATTATAAGAAAAAGGATTTGTGATAAATTAGCATACATGTGAATCACAATAGATGATGAAAAAAATACAATTAGATGAGAAGAAGTAATTCTCTCAAAAGATGATTCAAAAGTCAAAGTATTAGTTGTACCTACAGAAGAAGAATTAATGATTGCTACTGACACATACCACCTTGTATCTGCCGTAAAATAAAAATCTTTTCAAAAATATACAAGACCTCTCTTGAATTAGAGAGGTTTTTGTTTAACATTCAAATAACACTCTGAACGAAGTGAAAAATTTTATTGAATAATATTTAGATTCTTCGTTCCACTTCGCTTCACTCAGAATGACAAATTATTAATTTTTAATTCTTAATTATTAATTAATGTTACATTCACAAACATTTGAATTTTTAAAATGACTTGAAGATTTCAATGATAAAAAATTTTTTGATTTATACAAACCACTATACCTAAAAATTAAAGCCTCATTTGATAATTTTATTGATGAAATAATATTAGAAATATCAAAATTCGATAAAGATCTACAATGATTGACTGCTAAACAATGTGTCTATAGAATATACAAAGATCAAAGATTCCCAAGAAATCGTGAAGCTCCATACAAGACAAACCTATGATGATTCATCACACCAAATTGAAAAAAGTTTAACAAGGCTTGATATTATATTCATATAGAAAATAACAAAAGTATGCTCTGCTGATGATTAGCTCGACCATTATACAAAGATGAAAATACGGTAAGAGAAGCTATCTTAGAGAATTCTACAGAATTTCTAAAAATCATAAATAATAAAAATTTCAAAAACATTTTTTGATGAGTTTATTCAATTCGTGAGCCACTAAAAAATATTCCAAAGTTAAATATAGATATCGAAAAAATTAAAAAAATCAAAGAGTTAACAAAAATAGAAAAATACTTAAAATACAAAGATCGATTAGTAGATTTACCACTTAGCAATGAGGAAGTACTATCTCCAGATTTCTGAAAAAAAGTCGTAGAATACTGCAAAGTACTTTATCCTCTAGTAAATTTCTTGAATGAAAGTTTATAGATTATCCAAAATATCTTGCTTATAATCCTCTACATTAGATTTTTTGTATACAGAAATATATGATGGATGTTCAAAAAAATATAAACGATTACCATATTTATCTCTATCCTCTTCAAACATATCATGTACTTGTTTTCAAAACAAAAAAATCCTTTCTGGATTATATTTTTTTATAAGTCATTTTATATACTCATATCACTTTCCCTTTTCTACATCAGATGGATATCTAATTTTTCAATTTTTATCAAGTGGTACTCATTGTACTAAATTAAGCATGACAATATTTTTTCAAGATTTATCTTTTATATCTTGTAATATTTTTCATGATGCAGTTTTATCTGAAAAAGCTTCCAAAATATTTCATTCACGATCTAATTTATAAGAAAGTCATATAAAAAATATTGCATTTTTTCATATATCTATTTTATTGCCATCAAAAAAAATAAAATTATTCATTTTTATATTTTAATTAAATTATTTCTCAATTCTCGCATAAAAATAGCACTACTCTGTCACACATTCATAGATTCTTTGACTCAATACATTGGAATATAAACTACAGCATCCACTGTTTCCAATGTCTTTTTTTGTACTCAATCAACTTCATTTCCCAAAATTAACATAATATTTTTTCAACTTTTTTCATATTTAGCCAAATCAATAGCATCTGGAGTTATCTCTCATGCCAATACATCAAAACCATTTTCTCTTGCATAAGATATCGCCTGCAAAGCATCATCAAATCTTTTCAATCCCACATTTTCTTCTGCTCAAAGTGATGTCTTTTTCACCTTTGGTTGCTCATCTGGCCAAGGAGTATATCCAGACATCCACACATCTCGCCCAAGAGAATCAGCAGTACGAATAATATTTCAGACATTATAAGCACTACGGATATTTTCAAGCATTATCACATTTTTCATCTATCTCATCCAAATATAAAATATCTTCAGACTTTTCCTCCTTTTTAAAGGAGGTGTCACGAAGTGACGGAGGATTTCTTATCATAATCATATATAAAAAAAATCCCCACCCCTTCTGGGAGCCCCTTTAAAAAGGGGCAAAAAATTATTTTCTTTTTCTACTAATATAATCAATCAACCACACAACAATAAATCAGACAATAGCCAATAAAACACACCAAACAACATTCATTGACCAAGATGGTAAAACATTATTTTGAACTAATGGCTGCTCTACTCCATGACTATCCAAATAAGTTTCAATAGTCTCTTTCCATGGCCAAATTTTTTGTAAAGATCCTATAATAAATCAAGTCAAAACTATCACCATCTGATCATGCCATTTTTCTTTTACTCGATGCAACAATTTTGCAAATAATATCAATCAAACTACACATCATAAAATAAATATTACCAAAGGAATTATTGCTGACCAATTGTGAGAAGTTAGTTCAACTACATATCCAAGTACATTTTGATATTGTCCTAAGATCAATAATATGTATGATCCGCTAATTCATGGCAAAATCATAGCCATAATTGCTATTGCTCATGAAACGAATAATGTTAAATTTCAATTTCATAAATTCATTACAGGCAATGAAGTCAAAACTAATCAAATGACAATTCAAACGAGCAACCACAATAAATATGACCATTTGAATCAGTTTTTCAAAGACTTGGTTAATATTATAACAGAAGAAATAACTAATCCAAAGAAAAAAGCCCAGACATAAGATGGATAATTAGACAGCAAAAAACTTATTAGTTTTGCGAATGTAAAAACTGCAACCAAAATTCACAAAAACAACGCCAACAAAAATCATCAATTTATTGCATTTCGCGCTTCTTTTATTTTCCCTTTAAAAACTAATTTCAATGTTTTCAAATTGAATCAATACAATGAATCAATTAATTTATCATAAATTCAAGTAATAAAAGCAATTGTTCATCCACTAACTCATGGAATCACATCACAAGTTCACATCAAAACTCATTTCACAAAAACCATAATTTTGTCTAAATATTTTTTCATCACAAAAAATAAGGGAATTAAACAAAATAAAAATATGGATATTCTTGAAAAAAACAATGGAAAATTATATCTCCATCAAATTAACCTCCTCAAACTTTACTTTCATCACTACATCCATTCCCAGATACTCTTTTACCAAATCTTTCCATTCAGAAAGAATTTGTTTTGTTCTGTATGCAGAATACGGTGTCGTAAATTCTATTATCAATTGTGCATATTTTTCATATTCTTCATCCTGTACTCTTTCCAAATATTCCAAATCAAATAAAGAAATTTCTCATCACTTAAACAATAATGAAAATTGTTTTTCTAAATCAATCTCAGCCTGCGATCTTTCAATTATTTCTTCTTCTTGCTTTTGTAAATTATCTTGTCGCTGTAATACTAATTTTGCTCATGAATATTCTGGTCCGATAATTTCCAAAATTTCATCTTTCACATTTTCTTTATCAAAATATGAATCTGTATATAAATTCAAAAATAAGAAATTACTACTCGACAATAAATTTTTGCTATCAACCAAAATAATATTATTTGAAACCAAATATTGATTAATTTTATCTAACAATATTTTTTCAGGAGATTCTCACTTTTCAATATAAACACTGGAAATTTCCACAATATCTAAATCTAATTCCACAGATTTTCACAAAGCATCAGAAAGCCTTTTTGTCAATTCTTCTTTATGTAAATTTGTAAATGTAAATTCTGATGGGACATCCAATTTTGAAATTATACGCACAGTATCATCTGACACATTACGAAACGACAATTCATTAATTACAATTTCATTATTTAAACTACTAAAATAATCATTTGAAACTTGTGTAATCATGCTATTAGTTTTTTGAGAATCTGCAATCTGTGTCATAGATTTCCACAATGGGACCATAATTAGTCAAACGAATACAATCAACATTATAATAGTAACATTCGTTCTTTTTTTTCAATCTTTATTTGTTGCTCTAAATCAAAACAAATAAAATATCAAAATACCCACAACTAAAATTCAGACTAAATTAGTTATAAACAAAAGAAAGCTTCACTGAGCGACTGACCAATTCATGAAATGTAAACCAATTCAAACAGCCGCTAATGGTGGCATCAATGACACAGCTATAGCAATTCAAACAATACTTGTCTCCAACTTTTCATCAGACAAAAATATAAATGCAATAATTCAAGACAATACAGCGACAATTCAATCAACAACTGTAGGTGTAGCCCTTAACAATACTTGCTCAGTGATTCAAGAAAAAGGAATTACATAACATATCAAAAAACTTGATGGTACTGCAACAAAAATACTCAAAAGCAATACTTTCAAACTATTTATATACATATGTTTTTTTCAATTTATAACTGCAAAAGCGAATGTCTGAATAGGAGTCATAATAGGAGAGACTAACATCGATCAAATCACAACAGGTATAGAATTCATAAGTAATCAAAGTGTCGCCAGCATACAAGCGATAACTAATTGTATCCGATACAATCTTCAGACATTAGAATTTTCAACGATACTCTCAGCAAGTTTTTGCTTTCTCTCTGAAGTAAGCCTGATAGAAAACTTCCTTTCAAAATTTTTTTTCATTTTAGATATTCTCGATTCTTGCTGAGCTTCTGGTTGCAAATTTGTATTTTTCAACAGATTTTCACAATTAGAAAAATTATCTCAATCCTTGCAAATAGATTCATGTTTCATATTAAACAGTTTCTCAAAAAAATGTCCCAAATCCAAATATTAAAATATAAAAATTCTGTAAAAAAGAACTATCTGATAACATAATTATAATCAAAAAAAACAAAATTTGCAAATTTTTTACAACTTTTTATTGAATTTTTATCAAAAATTTATATGTTTCTTAACAAGAAAGTTAAAAAAACAAAATCATGAAACAGAATCATAGAAGGTCAAAAATTGACCAGATTTATAAGCTTACATGCAAAGAAGCCAAACAACAAAAAAAATTAAATGAAGTAAAAAAAGAAATCAATAGACTCAAGACAAGAATTTATAGAAGGAGCACAGAAAACCTTAGCACAAAATTCCTTGAAAAAATTCTAAAAAGCAGAGAATATGCTTTTCGATCGATAAAGCACAGTATCGTATCTTTACGAAACGAATTAAACTCTCTACAAAAAGTCCATTAAATGGGCTTTTTTACGATTGAAAATGTCTAATAAAAAAATAAAATAAGTAAAAGTTTATATGATATATAGTATATATGATTCTATGACTTGCACCTATGGACTGAATTACAGATTTACCATGTAGGGTCATTACAAAAAAGATATTCGACAAGTATAACGCTAATCCAGATAATGAATTACGACTATGGTCTGAATTTATGACATCAGATTGATTTTTAGCATGCCCAGAAAATGTAGTAAAAAACATAATCAACACACCTTACGAATTTCCAATAATTTTACAAATATTTGGCTGAAATGAAGAAAAATTACTTGATACAGCATTAAAAATTCAAGATTTATATTGAGATAAAATCGCTTGAATTGAATTAAATACATGATGTCCAGCAAACAATATTATGAAATCATGAGGCGGTTCAACGCTGATGAAAGATAAAGAAAGGACATTAAAGATTATTCAGGACATTTCAAAAGAACTAAACCTATCATTTAGCATAAAAAGTAGGACAGGTTTAGACAATGTAGACAAAAATAGACAATTGGAGTTTTTAGTTAAAGCCAGTAATTACTGTGATAAAATTTCAGTCCATTCGAGGACATTAAAAGAGCTATATCATGGAGAGTGAGATCGAGATTTTATCTATGAACTAAAAGCAAAAGCAAATAAAAACTGTAAAATAATAGGGAACTGAGCTATAAAAAGACATTGAGAAATAACTGAAAAAGAAAAATATAATAATATTTGTTTAGATGGAATAATGATATGACAAGCCGCTATTTGAAATCCGCGAATATTTACAAACCACGAACCAGATATTCAAGAAAAAATAGGAACGGCTATCGAGCATCTAAAATTATCTGCAAAATTTGAAATTTACTTACAAAGTCTAAAGGAAAATCGAAAAGAAAAAATATATCCAAATTTAGAAGAAATAGAAAATATAGATATCGAAAAAAATATAGAAAAAATTTACTATACCCCTTTGACCTTTAGAAAGTATTTTCATCAATATCTAAAGTGAATTCCATGATGAAAAGAAGCAAAAGAATTGTGCAACAAAACAAATAAGTTTTTTGATGTGATAAAAATTCTTGAAAGCTTTTACTACAATTAATTCAAATATTTTTTCACAAAATCTATAATTTTTTTATCAAAATACAAATGCTGTATTTTTATATCTCAAGACAGAGATATTCAAGCTAAACTTTTTGCTCTACTAAGTGCTGTATATGCTTGTCATCAAGTAAATATATGAGAAATATCCAATCTACATGTATCAAAAGTCATTCATTGAGATTTGTGAATGGTAGTAGCATACGCTAATTTAATAGGATATTGTACAAAATATCAGACAATGTTTTCATTAATTTTTCAATTCTCATCTATTGTGATATTTTTATTTTCCCATACATTTTGTCATACAGTATAAACTTTTCAATTTATATTCACAAAAATTATTCACTCATCAAATCATGTAACTTCACCTATAGATCAATTAACCCAAAATCATGCTTTATCGTTGCACAGCATCATGACTTTTGCTCATTTTTTCAAAATCAATGTATCATCTGCTCTTTTTAGGTAGTTTGGAAAATCTCAAATTGTTTGCGATTCAAATATTTTTTCATCTCAAGGTAAAGAATTCAACTTTGTTTGATTCTCAATATCAACTTTATTTCTATGAGTACACAGCAAAATTGAGTCTTCCAATATTTTTGAATTTCTTTTTTGTTTATTTAATAAATCTATATTTTCTTTTGTAATTCACATAGATCTAATTGAATCCAAAATTTCTCAAAATTTATTATCATTTCATTGTCTGTAATTCTTTTTCAAAATTACAGCTTTCCACAAATCATCTTTGACTAATTTTTTAAAAACATTTGAATCAAAGAATCGTTCACTATCATATATTTCACTAAATTTTCCTATTCGTTTTTCTGTTTTCACTGGTGGTAATTGATATACATCACCCACAAATATCATTTTTTTTCAACCAAAAGGTATTCTTGCCAGTACTTTATTTTTTGTGTATAATGCCAGGTAAAATCTCATCAAAAAATCAATAGAATCCAAGACATTTGAACTCAACATGCTAATTTCATCGATAATTACAAAAGGAGACTGGATTAACAACTCTATTTTTGATTTTTTTAATTTATATTTTTTTTGAGATTTATCTTTTAGATAATACTGAATATCTTTGTAATATACATCGTCAATTTCAAGAGAAAAAAATGAATGCACAGTCTGTCAACCAATATTTAATGCTGAAATTCAAGTAGATCAAAGCACAATAGGATATTTATTTTCATTTTTAAAAAATGATATCGTATCTTGAATGAGAGTCGATTTTCCGGTTCATGCTTTTCATGTGAGAAATATAGTGTTGTGTCATTCTTGCAAATATGAAAAAAATTTTTGAGCTTCTTCATTATCTCTCCATCTTGCAAAGAAATCTATATTATCAGAAAAAAAATTCTTTTTCATAAAAAAAATAAAATAAATATATAAAATTATAACAAAACTCTTTAAAAATTCAATACATTTTTTGACTAATTTCCTATAAGTTTCAATAGGTATGAACACGTCATACATTTTTAATTCTTCATTATTAATTCTTAATTATAAAAAAAGTCTTCAAAAATTTGACAAATGAAATGTTTTTGAGTATAATAATATCGCTGAGATAAATTATTTCATGAGCAAGCTAGGATTACGATAAATCCAAAAATGCCAAAAGCATCTAAAATTTGCTCAACAAGGAAGGCTGGTTTTCTGACCTTCCTTCCTTTTTTTTTATAAATAATTTTCAAAACTTGAAAAAATACAAAAAATAAATAAACAAAATATTATGAACTATGAATTATTTGACCATTGAACAAAAAGAATATTTTTGGTAGATATGACCAGAGAATCTGATTATATTTTTTCTGAAATCACAAAAAGTTGAATTTCAAAATATATAAAACAATGAAAAAAAATATGAATTTTAGTAAACAAAAAATGATACTCAGGATGAATTTTTTGTAAAAAGTGCTGATTTGTACCTAAATGTGACAAATGCTCAGTGAACATCAGTTACCACAAAATTAATAATCAAAAAATTTGATTATGTCATATATGCAAAACTCAATACAATTTTCCGACCAAGTGCCAACATTGCTGATCTTCTGAGATATTAGAATTTGGTATTTGAACACAACAAATCGCAGAATTAGTTGAAAATGAGTTCAAAATAAAAACACAATTAATCGAATCCGAAAAAGCAAACTCAATAAACAAAATAAATGAAATTTTGGATAGCAATGCAGAAATCTTCATTGGGACATCGCTTTTGAATACAGCAATGAAATGAATTAATTTTGATTTGATTTGTTTTTTAAATGCTGATTTATGATTGAATATTCCTGATTATTCTGCAGCAAAAAATAATTTCTATTTTTTGTATGATACTTTTACGAATCACAATTGTAAAAATTTCATAGTTCAAAGTTTCAATACAGAAAATTATAGCATAAGGACAGCTTGTAAAATGGATAAAAAACAATTTGAAATTGCAGATAACGAATTTAGAAAGGTCTGAAATTATCCACCATTTACTGATGTTTGTGTAATACTATACAAAAATGAAATTGAAGAAAGATTATTCAATAAAATAGATAAATTATACAAAGAACTACTCTATTTAAAAGAAAAATATATGATGAATGATTTAGAAATCTATTCAACTCCTCCACTCATCTACAAAATTTTTTGAAAATATAGATATAATATAATTTTAAAATGAAAAAATCTTAGAAATTTTATGGACATCGTTTATACAAAACTAAAATTAAATCAAAACTGATTTAAAATAGATTGGCAAGCAGAATCTTTAGTTTAAAATTAATAGTTTAGTCACAAATTGACTGAATCGCTCCCCTACTTAAACTGAATCACCACTCAATAAATATAATACTTTTTTTAAAATGTAAAGCCAATATTTAGAATAAATCCAATTTTTTTTGATAAAAAACAAATTATACTTATAATTAAATCAAGTAAATTTTACTAAAAAAAACAAAAAAATGTACGAACAAATTAAAAACATAGTTATCGATACAAATTACACTGACACTATAGAAAATGGATGATTTCCAAAAATAAACGATAATTTTCCTAATAAAAACGAAAGTAACAAAGATAATTGAAAAGATAATGCAAAGAAAAAATGATTTTTAGATAAAATAGTTGAAAACATAATTCCACCAAAAGATACTCCAAACAAAACACAAGAAAATCAAGAAATTTGAAATACAGAAATTCAAGGAACTACACCAAAACAAAACAAAGAAAAAAAATCATTTTTTGATAGCTTTATTGAAAATATAATGCCTCAAAAAAAAGATTCAGATACTACGAATAAACAAAACAATAAAAAAAGCTGAGACACAACAAATGAAGAAAAAAAACCTGTAGAAAATACAGAACCAACTAAAAAAGTTGAAAAAAAATGATTCTTTGATAAATTAGTTGATAGTTTGTTTCCACAAACACAAAACACTAAAAAGAACAATGATTGAAAACAGAATACTGAATCACCAGAAAATGTAAATTTAAAGAATTTAGAGTTAAAAGACCAAGTTAAAGCAATTATTGCAATGCCTGATGAAGAATATTCAGACAAAAAATTAACAAGTGATTTAAGAAAATATATTTCTGAAGTAGAAAAACGCTACACAACAACTATAAACGATTATAAAACACACATAGCTCCATCATTTTGGGAATTCAAAGCAACTGACTTTAATGTTTCAGGAATTTTATGAAAATCATATTATGTACAAAGTTACCCTTCATATATTGATGCACTACGGACAAGAGATATTTTATGATTCAATGAAAAACGGGATATGAGCTTTTTAATTTATCCAGAAGAAGATAGTGCAATACAAACTATGTTGAAAAATAGAGCAACTCAACTAAAAGCAGAAATAAACGAATCCATCCAAAAATGAATAACATTGGATACAGAAATTGAGCAACAATATAGAGACGTAGAAGATATTAGACAAAAACTGACTACTCGTGAAGAAAGATATTTTGAAATGGGATACTATATAAATTTATACAATGAAGACGAACAAAAATTAAAAGAAATATGAAGAAAATTCGAACAAAAAATATCATGATACTGAATTAGATTAAAAAACTCGACACAAAGGATGGACGAATGATTTAATAGTGTACTGCCAATCTGCCTAGATGATTTATGAATTACAAGGAGTGCCGTTACATCATCTCTTGCGTGAAGTTTCCCATTTATTTCGAACGATTTAACACAAAAAACATGAATCTTATATTGAATTAATAGTTATACATGATGACTTGTAATATTCGACAGATTCAACAACGATTTACCAAATATGAACAGTTGTATATTAGCTACATCATGAGCATGAAAATCTTTCACTGTAAAATTGGAAATTATGAGATATTTGTTAAACTGAATAGATTCAATAGTAATTGATCCAGAAAATGAATATAAAGATATGTGTGACAAAGTATGATGAACATACATAAATATTGCCACAAACTCACAACAATATTTGAATCCATTTGATATACCTCCAAAAATTGAAGATGTCGAATATGGGAAATGAGATTTATTGAGAAGTCAGATTATGAATTTAATTTGATTAATTAAAATATTAGTCGGAGAATTAGATACAGAAGATGAAGCACTTTTGGATAAAGCATTACAAAATACATATATGTTAAAATGATTTACATTCGATGAAACAAGCTATGAATGAAAGCAGCCTCCAATCATGGAAGATTTAATGAATACATTAAACTGAATGGATTGATGAGAAAAAATGGCTTTAAAATTAAGTAAATATGTAACATGAACTTTTGGAAAGATATTTAACAACTACACAAATGTAGATATTGATAATGCTCTGACCGTGTTTAGTATTAGAGATCTTGAAGATGCTTTAAAAACTCCTGCCATGTTTAATGTTTTGAATTTTATTTGGACAAAAGTAAGAGCACATAAAAAGAAAAGATTGCTTGTTTGTGATGAAGCATGGATTATGCTAAGGCACAAAGAATCTGCAGAATTTATGTTTGGCTTAGTAAAAAGAGCCAGAAAATACTGAGTTTGAATTACAACAATTTCTCAAGACATTGAAGATTTTGTAAAAAGCGAATATTGAAAACCAATAATATCTAATTCAGCTTTGCAAATATTATTAAAACAATCTACGACTTCAATAAAATCATTAAACTCATTACTTTGATTATCCGATACTGAAGAAAGGAGACTTATTTCATGCTGAATTTGAGAATGATTAATATTTGCTTGAAATCAACACATATGAGTAAAAATCTTAGCTTCGCCCCAAGAACAAGCCTTTATTTCCACAGATATACAATAAAATGGAAAGGAATATAAACAATAACACAAATAGAAATAGCAACACAAATAGAAAATTAGAATTTGCATTTTCAGCAATAATGTTTTTTGCACCATTAATAAAAAACGATATAAAGAATAACAATTATTTATCAAATGAAGATAAAATATTTATAAATTGATACATAAAGTTATGATACATAAACATAACAATACTGATAATCACAATCCTTTTATGAATAATTCAACTATTAACAAAAAATTTAATTATAAAAAGAATAAGTATAGTATTTCTAATTTTACTAGCAATATTACTAATAATTTGAGCTATTTTAGTTGCATTAAATAAAAATTTAAACCCTAATAATGTAAACATCGAATGAAAACAAGATTTTGATAAACTACTCTACTTCATACCCATTTATAATATATATATCTGGTATGAAAATCATAATTTTGAATGAGAAAACAGTATAATAAAATGCAGTATCATTCTACGAAGTATTTTCACATTAGTAGCAGTTTTTGTAACGAATATATATATAAATATATTTATTGTATGTATAATACTATTTATTGCATTGTGCAATATAAATTGAATATCTTTTTGAACAAAACTAAAAAATTTTTTTAATCAATCTTTTTTTAAAAACCCAGAAGAAATACGATGATATATTAGTTGACTATTCTATTCACTTTTCAATAAAAAATGAATAAAAAACAATATCAATGAACAAAAAAAGCAGTATGAATTCATTTTTAAAGCTGATAATAAACAAATAATTACAGAGTACATTATATTAAGCATATTGTGCATTATCGGTATATATATATGAATTTATTATTGAAAATACACAATTTTAGTATGAGATATATTCATTATATTAAGATATTTGATAATGGTTGTCAAACGAAATCACCTACCACATATCCCAATACTTAAATGAATAACCGACATATTTTTTAAATCTAACAATATAAAAAATGAATAAAATTTTTAAAGTGATAATTTGAATATTTATATCTATGCAATTATTTTCAATAACATTTGCTGCTACATGAAAATTCAATTATTCAATTAATAAAGCCACAAGCACAATTAGGTCATGAATGGATTCAGCGACCACAATTTCTCCGGCATGATGAGGTGAGTCTATACAAATATTCGTATTCAATTTACTCGATAATATTGTAATTCCTCTCGCAATTTCAGCAGGAATAATTATTTGAATGATTTGAGCTTATAAACTACTATTTTCTAGTGACGAAAAACAAGTGTCAACTTGATTAAAAATGGTTGTGTTTTGAATTATTTGAATTATAGTAATGGTTAGTGCTAAATATATATGATCCGTTTTATTTGAAGATATTTTTCAATCATGAAATGCTTCTGCTATGGAATGAATAGAACTATCCAAAAACATCTATGACAAAATAGCTTATCCATTCATTAAAATAGCACTATATTTAGCATTAGCCGTGATTTTCGTAATACTAATAGGTAAAAGTATTAGCTTAATAACAAAAACTGACGGATCAAGCCAAAAGACAGCTCTATGAATGATTTGACGATGTGTAATATCAATATTAATAATCATTGGAGCAAAAAATATAGTCGAAGCAGTTTACTGAAAACAAAATGAAGTATTTATAAGTAATGCGTCGAATTTATGAGACATATGAACATGAATATTGGCAGATAAAAATATACCAATATTATACAATATAATTACTCGAGCATTATCCATAATTTGACTTGTAATTTTAATTCTACTAATTATTCAATGATTTAAAATCCTCATCAATCCAAGTAAAGCTGAAAATTTTCAAAAACTCTGAAAAAATATTTTGTACACAGTAATTTGATTATTCATTATTGGAATAGTATATTTATTAGCAAATACATTTATCTTGAATTAATTAAAACTTAATTAATATTGAATTTTTCATATAAAAACATATACAAAAATTAGTCAATAATTTTACATAGTATAAATTCAAAATTGTATAATCTATATCAAAGTAAAATTCGAAAAGATATACAGGTACAAATATATGGTAAAAAATATTTCACTGAGAAACTTTTTTGAAAAAACTATTTTTGATTAGTTCATGAAAAAAAACTTTGACCTATTGATATAAAATGGTTACAAATTATGTGAGTAGAATTGCCGGATGACAAAGAATATGTGCAAAAAGAGCTAAAAAAATTAAAGGAAAAATATTTAAATAAAAAATGAGTAATTTTTATTCAGCTTTGCTTTTTGAATGAGATAATCAGATTTGAAAATTGTGGACAAAGAGATGATAATTTTGTAGAAAATATAAAAAAAATGAGGCTAAATATCCGTGAGCAAATACAAAGCAATTACTGATTGCAATTGGCTTTTAGAGAAAATATGCCACAAGCAAATATAGTCTACGATATTACAAAGACAGATGAAGAATTGATGAAAGAAATGAATTCTGGCTGTAAAGAAAGAGTAAAAAAAGCTATAAAAAAATGAATTGAATTTTGAATTGCATCTCCCGATCAATATGATTTATTTTATGAAAGATGGAAAGAAGTAAGTTGAACAAAATGATTTAACATAATTCCAAAATGACAATACGATAAACTAATTAGATATATTACACAAAATAATTGTGGAAATTTATTCACATCGCATATAAATTGAGATATAATAGCTTGAAGTATTTGTATTTATGATGAAAATCGTATCATTTATCTTTACTGATTTGCAAACAGAGCTTACAATAATATCGGATGACACCATTATCTAAAATTTAAAACTTTTGGTTACGCAAGAAAAAATGGAAAAACATATGTAGACATGATGTGATGAGCCCCAACATGATTTCCAGAGCATCCACTTGTTTGAGTAAGTAAATTTAAAGAATCTTTATGATGAACAAAAATTGAGCAATATGGTAGCTATGATCTGGTTTTAAAACCGACATTGTACAAATTATCAAAGACTTATTTCAACATCACGCACAAATAGTAAACATCACCAAACACTTTTTTCAATATTGTAAAGGCAAAAATACAAAATCAGTATTTCAATTTAAATTGTAAAATCTATAAGAGAGTAGAGAAGAAATTTTTATTATAAATAGAAAAATATGGCTGATACAACAAATAGTCAATGAAACAATAATTGAGATTTACAAATCAATACAAATGATTTGGATAATCAAAATACAATAAGAAGTAATAATGAATGAGAAAGTATTATATGAAAAGCAAATGAACATATTTCAAACAATGATTATCAAGATGTTGATCTCAGACACATAGAGACTAACATCAAAAAAAGAACATGAAATAAGACACAATGGACTGCAATATTTTTTCTTATAATTATTCTTGCATGAGCCATTTGATTTGTTTTTTATAAGTACGACCAATATGTTGTTGATTATTCAAATTGAATTGAAAACAATACCAATAGCATTGTTGATTTTTATGAAAAGACAAAGGAAAAAATATATAAAATTATATGAAAAGAATATGAAGAAAAAGGTTTAACAATAGAGTTAAGCTGACCCTTATGAAAGACAAATCTATCAAATTTAATAGATAAAAATAAATGATATATTTATACAAAAGAAACTATAAAATGATCTCTTAAAAATTTGTTTAACACAATAATTGAAAATACACAAGCACTTGAAAATGCAAAACAGCAACTGAGTACTAATTGATTTTTTTCAAGTGAGTTATCTGAAATAATAACAAGCAATGAATCTATATCATCAATACAAGATTCTTTAAATGCAATAGAAGCAATCAAAATTAATAGTGCAATATCTGTATTTCAAAACCTAGATACATTTATAGGAAGTTTATCAAAAGAAACATGAATAGATAAAGATACAATATTTGAATATTTAAAAGTAATCAAAAAAAGAGGAGAAAAAGACATAAATCTATATATAAAAAATTGTCGTTTAAATACATACGAAATAAATTATAATTGTAACAGTATATGAGATTTTGATAAATATTATGAGTTAACAGATGATCACGATTTTAATACAAGTTTTTTCAAGAAATTAATAGAGTTTATAGATGAAAAGCTAGAACAAACTGAGATTCCTAGTTTCAGTATCAATTTTAGGTCATATAATAAACAAAACAACGAATTAACTTTTGATATAGAAATAAACACATTCAAAGAAGATGAAATAGAATTAGCTAAAAAATGAATTTTATCATCTCATTCATTTATACTAAATAGTTTAATAAACAATTTAAAGTTAAGTAGAGCTATAATATCAGAAGGTATAGAAGTTAAATCAATTGATATAAATACTAGGATAATACCAATATGAGACACAGAATTCACCGTAAACACATCAAATAAAACATTTACTGTATCAATCAAAAACGAAAATCAAATTGAAATAGATGATTTTATGTACTAAAACTTTTATTTATAAAATTCTAATATAATGAATATTAATGAAGAAACAAATCAACAAGAGAATCTGAATAATTGAAAAGTTAAAATAAAGTCTATTGACGCAAAGGAAGCTATACAAAAGATTTCAGATTTTATAAAAAATTGAAAATATTTTATTCGAATTATCGGATGTTTAGCTATAGTTTCTACAATATTTATGATATTTTACATAATTAAAACATATTCAGACACTAAAAATCTAAATGCTAAAATAAACGAATTATATAATTTAAATAATTATGATACCAGTATTATTCAAACAAACAATTACTTAAAAAACGAAGCATCTGACCTAAAAAGGATTAATGAGCTCATTGATTACAATACCACAATTATTGAGACTACTCAAAGATATAATGAATATTTACAATGAGTCCAAGCATCCTATGATAATTTTTTGAAATATTTATTTTTGCCAAATTTAAATATTCGAAAAGACAATTACTTATGAAAAATAAATGACGACTATGTTTGAGAAAAATTTTTGGAAAACAATCCATATAATGATATTGATTTAATAGACAAACGAAGTAATTTTATAAAAGATGTTTGAGCTAATAATGAAAATAATGAGATTAATAACATAGAAATTTGAGATATTGAAGAAGATTGAAAAAATTTTTACATTCCAATTAAAGTATCATATTCTGCAAATTCGTATCGCTCTTTCTTGTTATTAGTAGAAAAATTATCAATGACATCTAATTCAAAAAATATATCATTGATAAATGAATTAGTTTATAATATCCGAGAAATCATAAAAAATGATTGTAAAGACAAAATTATCGAAATACAACAAACTTATCCAGATTTTTCGACAGACAAAGCAATATGATATAATTTATACCAACGAGTAAAATGAGAAACCAACGATACATTAATAAACGATGAAATTATAAAAAAAGCAATAATTACAATTGCTCAGTGCGGGAATTCAGAAGCATCCGATTATTGTTACTACAAATTTAGAAATAAATATAGGGATATACCAAATTTAGCATACAATATTTGAATAGAATGAAATTGAGATATCACAGAAAATCTAAGAACATTTTTTCAAGAAATGCCACAAATAATTAAAATAATAAACTTTACATATAATGGTGAGCAAGAATTTACAGATATTACAAATTTTACCACAAAAAAATATGTATGAGAAATAGAATTTAGAATATACTGACATGGAATACAAGAAGAAGAAATAACAGAAATTCAGAATATATTATGAGAAAAATGTTTATGAATACCTCTTACGGCAGATTCAGCATTAGAGAAAATAGAATCAAGAATTACTAATTTATGAAGCAACTCAAATATTGATTCTTACAGTACAACAAGATTAATGGAACTGAGAAAATTAATAACTAATATACAAAGTACTTACAATTATTTAAGTAATTACAAAAAAGTAATAAAAACATTCGAAATATACAGAATGTTAAATGAGTGAAATGTTTGTAATTTATAATATTATTCTAACATAGCAAAAAAGCGGCTGAATACTCAGTCGTTTTTTATTTTCTCAAAATACTTTGTCCAAAATTACGCATTATTTGCATAAACTGAATCTACATCATCATCTTCATCAAGAGCCTCCATCAGTGATTCCAAAGCTTTTTCATCCTCTCCTGTGATTGAAATAGTGTTTTCTGGCAAAAAACGCAAAGCTCAATCTATCACATGATAATGTTTTTCTTTCAATAAATCACGAATCGATGTGAAATTATTTTTATCAACTGTAACTATCAAATGTCATCATTCATTTTCTACATCTTCTACATCCATATCAAGTAATTCTAATTCTGCTTCATCATAATTCAATGGATTTACTTTTTCTACCATATTTCATTTATCATTTACCATCTCTGACATTCAATCAATCTCAAATACTCATTTTTCTTTGAATTGTCGTGAAACAGATCCTGGTTCTCACATATTTCATCCATATTTTCCGAAAATAATTCTGATATTTGAACTACTTCTGTTTGTATTGTCTGTCAATGTCTTAACAAGGACAGCAGCTCATCCAGGTCCATATCATTCATAAATAACTTCATGCAAATCATCTGCTTTGAGCTGACCAGATCATTTTTTGATAGCTTTGTCAATCACATCTCTCGGTAAATTGTAATACTTTGCTTTTTGTAAAGCCAATTCCAAAGCCGGATTCATTGAGACATCTGCTCATCATTTGGCAGCGATTTGGATAATTTTCCCAATCTTGGAATAATTTGCAGCTTTTGCTTGGTCTCATGCAGCTTTTTTTGCTGCGATACTATGCCATCTTCACATTTTAAAAATTTTAACAATAATAAAAAAACACAAACAAATGTACAATAATCAAATTAAAATAATTTTCAAGTCACTATTTATTAATTACACTTTTGATTTCATCTAACTTATATCATTTTCTCATTAATTTTTGAATTATATCAAATCATTCCAATCATTTCCTTTTGTAATTTTCTATTTCTTTTTGGATTTTTTCTTTGATTCAGTTGGTGATGTCTTTTTCATATTCAGAAATTACTTCATCAATGATTTTTTTATCGACTCATTTTTGGATAAGTTTTGTACGAATAGCTATAATAGGTTTTCATTTATTCACCAATTCAGATCTAACATAACTTTCAGCAAAAACATGATCATCTGCAAATCTCTTTTTTTTGAGATAATCCATAGTATATCTGACTTGCTCAGAGTTAAATCATTTCTGATAAAGCTTGGCTGAAAGTTCTTTTTCTGTTTTTGGATATTTTGAAATATATTTTATTGCATACTGACAGCAATCAGAATACAAAGTCTTTTCATCATTCATAACAGTTAAGAATTAAGAATTTAAAATTAATAATGAAGGAATCCTAAATTATTAATTATTCATTATTAATTATTAATTTTTTAATGTAAATGTAACAGTCATTTCATCCAAATTGAATACTGCCTGAATATCTCAATCTAATTTTCATAGGTTAATCGAACTCAATAATGCTTCATGAGATAGAAATTCTGAAAAAGAATTTATCACATCTTTTGCATAGTCATTTTCAGTTTCATAATACATGTTTACTCTTGCATCGATATTGAAATCAGCATCTTTCCTCATTTGATTTAAAAATCTTGAAATTTCCCTTGCTACTCATTCTTTTTCAAGCTCTGGCGTGAGTTGTAAATCTAATTTCGCAATCACATCTCAATCTGCTGCTACATCGTTTCAATCTAATCATTCATAGGCAATTTCATAATCTTCACTTGATAATGTCCACTCATTTCAAGCATCATCAAAAACTACCATAGATCAATTTTCTCATTCTTTGATATTTCACATTTTTCAAAATTTTATTACATTTCATGTATCTTTTCCAAATTTTGCAGAAATCTGTGATCAAATTGGTTTGAATATTTTCCTGATATTTCCTGCTCATTGTAATGATGAAATATTCTTTACATTTATCTCCTCCTTTATAATTTCTCCATATTTGTCTAAAATGTAATCTGTAGTCAAATTAACCATGTCTAAATTTTTAGTAACTAAAAAACTTCCCCAAAGATACTTTAATATTTTTCCCATATTTTGCAACAAAAAAAATTAAAAAAATCCCCATCACTTAAATTCATGTGACAGGGACTCCTTTGCCATATGTCATTTCGAGGAGCATAGCGACGTCCCGACATAGTCCTCCGGTACACCGAGAGTCCTCGCGAAGCGGGAGAGGATCCTCGCTTCGCGGGAAGAAATCCACTATATGTTTAT
>FLNV01002061.1_pt1 | contig 67564 bp, 53 predicted proteins | sample 1140351 | NCBI WGS metagenome assembly FLNV01 (sample SAMEA3878207, study PRJEB12797) | bioreactor metagenome | biome: Moose rumen | place: Sweden | collected 2011-10 | reverse complement strand
CTCATCACGTCCTGCATAGACAACCTCTTGAAAGGCGCTGTAGGCCATGCCGTGCAGAACATGAACCTCATGTTCGGCATTGACGAGCCAACAGGACTTCGACTAAAAGCGTCCGCTTTTTAGCCCATAAGAGGGTGTGTCAAAATGAGCATACCCTCACGAGTCTCTGTTACGTATAGCGTTACAGTTCATCTGAGGAATCAGCCTTATAAGCCACAAACAACCGAACAAAATTATCTCAAACAACCGAACAAATTTACAGCAAATAACCGAAAAGTTCCCAGAAAATTTGCGTAATTCAATTATAATCAGTAACTTTGCACCCAGAAACGACTGATTAAAAGAATTGTATAAATAGCAAAAGATGAAGACTGATTACAAGCCAAGAATAGCAGACGGAGTGTTAGCCCGCAAATTGGCGGGTAAAGGCGCCGTATTGATAGAAGGCCCAAAATGGTGTGGCAAGACGACAACTGCCAAGCAGAAAGCAAAAAGCATGCTTGACCTTGGAGACAGTGGCGTATTAAAACAAAGCCTTCAAATGATAGATATCAGCCCGAAGACGCTTTTGACTGGCGAAACACCACGATTAATTGACGAATGGCAGACAATTCCACCTTTGTGGGACAGCATACGTGATGAGGTTGATAAACGAAGCGATTTTTCACAATTCATTTTGACAGGCTCATCCGTACTACCACAGGCAGACGAGACCATCCATAGCGGTACAGGACGTTTTGCAAGAATCAGAATGCGCCCCATGACACTGTTTGAGTCTGGTGATTCATCAGGTAAGATCAGCCTAAGAAAGCTGTTCAACGGAGAAGCCTTTGAACCTGAGACGTGCAGTACCGAGCTCCAAGAGATAGCCTACCTTACCTGCCGTGGAGGCTGGCCTATGGCAACATTTCTGACAGGAGATATCGCGCTGGATCAGGCATTCGACTATGTTGATTCTGTGGTAGAGCGTGACATTCAACGGGTAGATGGTGTAAAGCGAAGTGCAGAACGTGGCAGGCTTCTTCTGCGATCATATGCCAGAAACGTTTCCCAACAGGTATCATATAGTACCATCAAGGCTGATATGTTGTCAAACGACTCACAGACTCTTGACGAAGATACAGTAGCAGATTATATCAAGGCATTCAAGCGATTATTCGTTATTGAAGATCTGGAAGCCTGGAATCCCAACCTTCGCAGTAAGTCGGCTATTCGTACCAGTGACACAAGGCATTTCGTCGACCCAAGTATAGGAACGGCCTCACTCGGACTAGGTCCAGACGACTTGATGAATGATCTGGAATCATTCGGGCTTTTCTTCGAGGACTTAGCAGTACGCGATTTACGTGTCTTTGCGGAGACACTCGACGGCAAATTATATCATTACCGTGATAGTTCCGGCTTGGAATGCGACACCGTGCTGCATCGTAGGAATGGTACTTACGCACTGATTGAGGTCAAACTGGGTGGTGAGAAATTGATAAATGACGGAGTAACTGCTTTAACTTCATTGGCCGATGCCATTGACACCACTCGTATGCCCAAGCCGTCTTTTATGATGGTACTTACAGCCGTTGGTCAATACGCCTATCAGCGTCCAGATGGTGTATTCGTTGTTCCAATCAGTTGCATAAGGTACTGACGTCACGTGTCATGAATTGCTTGCATATAGGATAATTATGCTCAAGATATACATTTTTTCGTCCGTCTTTGTTATTTTTATGCAAAAAGACGGGTGAAATTGCCGAATTTTCGGATATTTACACTACCTTTGCAGCCGATATATATAATAAGGTAGAAAGGAATGCTTATGAAATTATTCGACGTATATCCGCTCTTCGACGTGAACATCGTCAGGGGCAAAGGCTGTAAGGTATGGGACGACAAGGGCCAGGAGTATCTTGACCTTTATGGGGGGCACGCTGTAATTAGCATCGGACACTCCCATCCGCACTATATTGAGAAAGTGACAGAGCAGCTGCATAAAATAGGATTCTATTCAAACTCAGTTATAAATAAGTTACAGGAAGAACTGGCAGAGCGACTGGGTAAGACCAGCGGTTACGACGACTATCAGCTGTTCCTCATAAACAGTGGAGCAGAGGCCAACGAGAATGCGCTGAAGCTCGCTTCGTTTACCAACGGCAGGAAACGTGTACTCTCTTGTGAGAAGGCTTTTCACGGACGTACTTCGTTGGCTGTGGAGGTAACGAACAATCCGAAGATTATTGCACCTATCAATGACAACGGCCACGTTACATATCTGCCCATGAACGACCTGCCCGCCTGGGAGGCTGAACTGCAGAAGGGTGATGTGTGTGCAGTAATCTTAGAATGCATTCAAGGCGTAGGCGGTATCAAACTCGCCACACCAGAATTCGCTCAGGGACTGGCTGCTGCCTGTAAGCGTTATAGCACCCTACTTATCTGCGACGAGATTCAGTGCGGCTACGGCCGAAGCGGCAAGTTCTTCGCTCACCAGTGGCTGGGCATCAAGCCCGACATCATCACAGTGGCTAAGGGCATCGCCAATGGTTTTCCCATGGGTGCAGTTCTGATTTCACCAGAGTTCAAGCCCGTCTACGGACAGCTGGGAACCACATTTGGAGGCAACCATCTGGCTTGTGCTGCAGCACTGGCTGTGCTCGACGTGTTTGAGCAGGAGGCCCTCGTGGAGAATGCTCATGAGGTGGGTGAATACCTTATTTCCAAATTGAAGGAGTTGCAAAAGACACAGCCACATATCCTGGATGTGAGAGGACGCGGACTGATGATCGGAATCGATCTCGACATTCCACATAAGGATGTGCGACAGCCACTTATCTACCAGGAGCATTGTTTTACCGGTTGTGCCGCAGCGAACATCCTGCGTCTGTTGCCGCCACTGTGCCTGACTAAGGCAGAGGCTGACGACTTTGTGGAGAGACTGATAAAAGCTCTGCCATAAGACAATTTTTAGACATAAGAACAGAAGAGACATAAGGCAAAATGAAAATATCAGTAATAGGTGCAGGTGCCATGGGAGGCGCCATTGTTGAAGGACTGATCAAAGGTCAGCAGTTTAAGAATGAGGACATTACCGTAAGCGACCCTTCAACTCAGGTAACAGAAAAATTCATGGAGATGGGCGTCAGTGTGACTACTGACAACAAGTTGGCAGCAGATACTGCAGATATTGTCTGTGTAGTTGTTAAACCCTGGTTAGTGCAGCAAGTCCTCAAAGACATCAAAGCAGAGCTCAATCCTAAAAAACAGATACTGATCGTGATTGCTGCTGGTGTAAAGTCTGAGGACATTAAGACTTGGTTAGGCGAAAACTGCCCTCCCTTGTTCCTTGTAATTCCAAACATAGCAATAGCAGAAATGCTGTCCATGACATTCATCGTTCCTATCGGAGCATCAGAAGAGGCTTCACGGAAAGTAGTGAATATCTTCGATGAGATGGGAAGCACCCTGATTACCGACGAACAGCATCTGGCAGCAGGCACTACCCTCGCCTCTTGTGGCATCGCCTATGCCATGCGCTATATCCGTGCAGCCTCCGAAGGTGGTGTGGAACTAGGTTTCAAGGCCGATGATGCCAAAGCAATCGTGATGCAGACAATGAAGGGAGCCGTAGAACTGCTTGAGACCAGCGGTATGCACCCAGAGGCAGCCATCGACCTGGTAACGACTCCTGGAGGTGTGACCATCAAGGGACTCAACGAGATGGAGCATGCAGGTTTCACGTCTGCTGTGATCCGAGGATTAAAGGCTGGAGCGAAATAAGTTGAGAGTGGATAGTGGACAGTTATGATTACTAAGCATTAAGATATATGGACGAACAGTTAAAGCAAATAGGTGAGCGCCTTCGTGGACTTCGCGACGTGCTCGACATACCAGTAAGTGAGATGGCCGAGACCATCGGCATCAGCTCTGATAAGTATGAAAAGATCGAGGCAGGAGAGTTGGATATCACAATCTCAAATCTGATGAAGATTGCCCACAAATATGGCGTATCGACAGAGGAACTGATCTTTGCCGAATCACCACACATGAAATCGTATTATGTTACTCGCAAAGGGCAGGGTATGTCCATCGAGCGCACCAAGGCATATAAGTACCAGAGTCTTGTTGGAGGTTTCGTAAATCACAAGGCCGACGTGTTTATCGTCACCGTTGAGCCAAAGCCAGAGGCACATACCATCTACAAGAACACTCACCCAGGACAGGAGTTTAACATGGTACTCGAAGGAAAGATGGAACTCTATATCGGAGGTAAGACCATAATCCTCGAAGAGGGCGACTCAATCTATTTCGACTCCACAAAGCCTCACGGAATGCTGGCCGTTGGCGACAAGGCCGTAAAGTTCCTCGCATTTACAGTAGAATAAACCAGACTTATGATAGAGAGATTTTTAAAACAGACAAAGTTTACGTCTGTAGAGGATTACAACAAGAATCTGGAGTTTATCATTCCAGAGAATTTTAACTTCGCCTACGATGTGATGGATGCGTGGGCAGAGGAGGCCCCTGAGAAACTTGCCATCCTTTGGACAAACGACCAAGGCGAGGAGATTCGTACCACTTATGGTGAACTTAAGGAACAGACAGACCAGGCAGCTTCTTACTTACAGAGCTTAGGCATCGGCAAAAACGACCCTGTAATGCTGATTCTAAAACGTCATTATGAATGGTGGGTTATCATGCTGGCACTCTGTAAGATAGGAGCCATCGTTATTCCCGCTACCCACATGCTGACTAAGCATGATATCGTGTATCGTAACACTCGTGCCTCTGTTAAGACTATCATCTGTGCAAAAGATGATTATATTATCGGACAGATTAAACTGGCCATGTCTGAGAGTCCTACCGTGAAGCAATATATCACGCTGGGCGATGAAGAAGGTTTCCATAACTGGAAAAAGGAATGGCAACAGGCTCCCAAATTTGTGCGCCCGGCATTCGTCAACGAGAACGATGATACTATGCTGATGTACTTTACCTCTGGTACCAGCGGTGAGCCGAAGATGGTGGCTCATGACTATCTCTACGCGATGGGCCATCTGTCAACTGGCTGTTTCTGGCATAATCTCCATGATGGTTCACTCCATCTGACAGTAGCAGATACTGGTTGGGGCAAGGCCGTATGGGGCAAGTTCTACGGCCAGTGGTTTGCCGGAGCAACAGTGTTTGTGTTCGATCATGAAAAGTTTAATGCTGACACCCTGTTGCGCCAGATAGAGAAATACAAGGTGACAAGCTTCTGTGCGCCTCCTACCATCTACCGTTTTATGATACGCGAGGACCTGAGTAAATACGACCTCAGCAGTCTTGAGTACTGCTGTACGGCTGGAGAAGCCCTGAATCCCGCCGTCTTCGATAAGTTCTATGAGAAGACAGGTATAAAGATGATGGAAGGCTTCGGACAGACAGAAACCACAATGACACTCGGCACCTTCCCCTGGATGGAGCCAAAACCAGGATCAATGGGTATCCCCAACGCACAATATGACATCGACCTGCTTCGTGCCGATGGCACCAGTTGTGAGGATGGTGAGAAGGGCGAGATTGTGATCCGTGTAGGCGATAAGAAACCTATCGGACTCTTCAAAGGATACTATCGTGATGAAGAGAAGACCCGTGAGGCTTGGCACGATGGCATCTACCACACAGGCGATATGGCTTGGCGCGATGAGGATGGCTACTATTGGTTTGAGGGCCGTATCGATGATGTCATCAAGTCATCAGGTTATCGTATCGGTCCATTCGAGGTAGAGAGTGCCCTGATGACTCACCCTGCTGTCGTTGAGTGTGCCATCACTGGTGTACCCGATGATATCCGAGGTATGGTAGTCAAGGCAACAGTTGTTCTCGGCAAGGAGTGGAAGGACAAGGCTGGCGATGACCTCATCAAGGAGCTTCAGCAGCATGTGAAGAAAGAGACGGCTCCTTATAAATATCCTCGAATCATCGAGTTTGTCGACGAGTTGCCAAAGACCATCAGCGGCAAGATCCGTCGTGTAGAGATTCGTAAGAAGGACGCAGAGAAATAATGGCAGCGCATAATGAGTTAGGGAAGTGGGGCGAGGAGATAGCAGCCGCATTCGTTGAAAAGAAAGGCTATGAGATCATTCAGCGAGACTGGAAGTCTGGCCACCACGACCTTGATATTATTGCCAAAGACGAAGACACGTTAGTAATAATCGAGGTCAAGACCCGTCGAAACAGGCTATTCGGCAATCCTGAAGAAGCCATCGATTACAAGAAAAGACTAAGTCTTCAGTCTGCCATAAACCACTTCGTAAAGTCGCATCACATCAATGCACCAGTTCGTTTCGACATAATAAGCATTGTGGGAATGATTGGTTCGACACCAGAGATTGATCACATCAAAGATGTAAGACTGATATGAAAAGAAGGATAGTTATCAAGATAGGCTCAAATGTCCTGACACGAAAGGACGGAAAACTCGATGTTACCCGTATGTCAGCACTTGTTGACCAGATTGCATGGCTCAGGAAGAATGGCATCGAAATTATTGTAGTGTCTTCTGGTGCTGTGGCCTGTGGACGCAGAGAACTGACTGTCGACCACTCGCTCGACTCCGTAGAACAGCGCCAGCTCTTCTCTGCTGTGGGTCAGGTAAAACTCGTTGGACTCTATTATGACCTGTTCAGAGAGTTCGGCATCCATGTAGGACAGGTTCTTACTATGAAAGAGAACTTCGAACCAGGCGAGCAATATCAGAACCAGCGGGCCTGCATGACTGTTATGCTGGAAAATGATGTGCTTCCTATCGTGAACGAGAACGACACTGTTTCTGTTACCGAGCTGATGTTTACTGATAACGATGAGCTATCAGGTCTTATCGCACAGATGATGAAGGCAGACACATTGATACTTCTATCTAACATCGATGGCATCTTCGACCGTCATCCTGACGACCCAGAGGCAAAGCTCATAAAGACTGTTGCCCCAGGCCGCGACCTCTCTGAGTATATTCAGCCCGAGAAGAGTGCCTTCGGACGTGGTGGCATGCACTCAAAATACACTACTGCCAACAAGGTATCGCAAGCTGGAATAAAAGTGATTATCGCAAACGGAGAGAGAGAGAATATCCTCACTGACCTCATAGAGCACCCTGATGCAACATTGCATACAGAGTTTCAACCCAAGACAGATAATACAATAATTTAGACAGGACATGCAACTGAAAGAGACATTTGAGAAAGTGAAGCGAGCCAGCAAGAGCCTGGCACTGTTGAGTGATGAACAGCGTAATGAGATACTGCTGGTTGTTGCTGAGGCTATCATAAACAACAAACAGAGAATCCTTGAAGCTAATGCTCAGGATCTTGCTAAAATGTCGAAGGACAATCCTCTTTATGATCGTCTGCAACTCACAGACAGTCGTCTAGAGGGCATCGCATCTGATATGCGAAACGTGGCTACGCTACCATCGCCATTGGGACATATCACTAAGCAGAAGACACTTGCCAACGGACTTCATCTTTGTCGCGTAAGTGTTCCCTTTGGTGTCATCGGAATGATCTACGAGGCTCGTCCTAATGTAACGTTCGATGTCTTCTCGCTCTGTTTCAAGAGTGGCAATGCATGTGTGTTGAAAGGTGGTAAGGATGCTGATAGCTCAAATCGAGAGGAGGTGGCACTGATTCACGAGATCCTTGAGAAATTTGGCGTCAACCCTGACGTTGTCGCCCTCCTGCCAGCTACCCACGAGGCTACTGGCGAGATGCTCAATGCCGTAGGTTATGTAGACCTCTGTATCCCTCGTGGAGGCAGAAAGCTGATCGACTTCGTGCGCGATACTGCCCGTATCCCAGTGATCGAGACTGGTGCAGGCGTGGTGAACACCTACTTCGATAAGGATGGCGACCTCGAGATGGGAAAGGCCATCATCAACAACGCCAAGACCCGCAGAGTGTCCGTCTGCAATGCGCTCGACTGCCTACTAATCCATCTAGAAAGACTAGTCGATCTAGTTGAACTAGTCGGGCCAATGGCAGAGAAGAATGTTATCATCTATGCTGACGAGAAGGCTTATGCTGCCCTCGAGGGGAAGTATCCTTATCTGGAGCATGCCACAAAGGAAAGCTTTGGTACGGAGTTCATGGACTACAAGCTCGCCATCAAGACCGTTGCCTCGCTCGAAGAAGCACTCGATCATATCGACGAGAATGGCTCAGGCCACAGTGAGGCGATCGTAACGATGAATGAGGCAACAGCCCGTCAGTTCCAGGCTCACGTCGATGCAGCCTGCGTCTACTGGAACGCTCCTACCTCCTTCACGGATGGTGCACAGTTCGGACTGGGGGCAGAGATCGGTATCTCAACCCAGAAGTTGGGCCCTCGCGGTCCTATGGCCTTGGAAGAAATCTGCACCTACAAATGGCTCATCGAAGGAGAAGGACAGACGAGAGCTTAATTTAAATGAAGAATTTCAAGCCCATACTCATCCTCCTTTCCTGCCTGCTCTGCATACCGACTCAAGTGCAAGCGCAGAACGAAGCAACCGCCACTATCGAGCAGTTGCAGAAGGAGATGTATCGTCTTTACTCCACTCACGACGCTGATGAGTTCATGGACGTTACCGAACGTCTGAAAAAGGCCTCGCTGAAGGCTGGCGAAGAGGGGCTCTTCTATCGCACTTGGGCTAATCAGGCATCTTACAACTTTGCAAAGATCAGTCGTGAGAAGGGCGGAGAGATCGCCAAGGCGATGAATGATTATTCCCAGAAGCACGACAGCAAACTCGGGATCTACTATTCTTCGCTGATCAACGCCAACCAAGCCAGCACGCTCCGAATGGAGGAAGAGGCCATAAGACTCTACACGAAGGCTATCCAGTACAAGCAACAATACTTGCCAGACATCGATGCATCAGCAGCCTATCTGGGAGCAGCCAAGGTGTACTACAACACTAAGCAGAAAGACAAAGTTCTCGAGATGACCGATAAGGCACTGGCAGAGCCTCATCCCATAGGCTCCAGTATCGTTGATGCCTGGAGTTACCGATGCTTGGCCGCCATGATGACGGAGGGAGCTAACCAAAAGGAAGAAATGAACCAAGCCTACGAGGAGTGGAAAAAGGTAACAGAGGAATACAAATACAAATCGGCCTTTAGTGATCATATAGAGATTAACCATGCTGAGGTAAATGGCGACTATGAAAAAATGCTGGAGATTGCCAAGACCATCAAGGCTCCTCTGGAAAGGTTCAACATGATGTCGCATGTCTACCAATGTTTGGGGAAATGGCCCGAAGCGCTGAACAGTTTCAAGGAATATAAGCGATTGAGCGATTCAATTAACTCTGCGGAGATACGCAGGCAGACATCAGAACACGCCCTGCAACTCGACGTTATCCGTGCAGAAAACCACGCCAAGGAATTACAGCTGCACAACCAGACGCTGAAACTCTGGACAGCCATCGGTGTGGGGCTGCTCGCCATCGTTTTCTTCAGCGTTTATCTCCATCGTCGCAACCGTCACATGAAGGAGCTGACAACGGCCTACGACAAACTGGAAACGGCCTACGAGCAGCTGGAAGAGACCACCGCTGTCAAGGAGCGTATCGAGAGTGAGTTGCGTATCGCACGGGATATCCAGATGTCTATGGTGCCAAGTATCTTCCCAGAACGTGAAGGACTTGACCTGTACGCCTCAATGACACCGGCACGAGAAGTGGGAGGCGATCTCTACGACTATCTGCTGGAAGACAACACTTTATATTTCTGTCTGGGCGATGTTTCCGGCAAGGGAGTGCCAGCATCACTGTTTATGGCTCAAGCTATCCGTCTGTTCCGTGCCCTTGCAAAACAGCACCAGATGCCAGCTACCATTGCCACACGCCTTAATGAAGAGCTAACAGAGAAGAACGACAACGGCATGTTTGTCACTATGTTCATAGGACTGGTTGACATGCAGAGCGGTCATCTCCACTTCTGCAACGCAGGTCATAATCCGCCAATATTGGGAGGAGATGCCCGGCACGGTAGCTTCATCGAGATGGAGCCCAACGCACCAATTGGCTTGTGGCCAGACCTCGAATACGTCGGTGAGGAAATTGAGAGCATCAAGGGCAAGCCACTCTTCGTATATACCGACGGGCTCAATGAGGCAGAGAATACCCGGCAAGAGCAGTTTGGCGATGAGCATCTGCTGGCACTGCTTCGCGAAACCCAGTTCAACAGTGCCCGACAAGTCATAGAACATCTACAGGCTGCCGTAGAGCTCCACCGCAATGGTGCCGAGCCCAACGACGACCTAACCATGATGTGCCTCAAGTTGAAAGAACAAACATAAACTGTCAAGATCTCGCACTATGCAATTATTGTTACTCCTACTACTATTGGTCTGTAGCCTCAATATAAAAGCTGATGACAAGCTTGACAAGACCATATCGTACTTGACAAAAGAAGCTGAACGGCAGGAACAGGAAAACAAGCTGGACTCGGCAGCCATGTCACGTCGTGAAATCATCTCTGTATACTCACGTGTACAGCAAGACAGCATGGTTATTGTAGAGGCTCCCAAACAGATGAAATGGATGGAGCAGCATGGTATGTGGGTATATTACTATCGTGCTTGGCGACTGCTGGCGGAATCGTATTATTTCAACCATAAGCCCCAGACAGCACTCCATGAGGCGCAACGCATGCTCGACCATGCCCAGAAACGAAATGATAATGTAGGACGTGCCACAGCCTACCAGCAGTTAGGTTTCTTCTATCTGGAAATAGACAACAGCGAGGCAATCAAAGCCTATCAGAACAGTCTCGTGATCCTTAAAGCCCAAGGCTACAATGATGAGACCTACGGCAGTCTGAATCGTTCGTATGGCTATCTCTGCGAGGCCTTTGACAATGAGAAAGACTATGCCACAGAGCTCAGATACTGTAACGAATGGGAGCAGATGGTCAACCAATGGACCAAGAGTCACAAAGACAAGCCCTTAGGAAACTCCATCAAACGTGTCATCATAGAGTTGTATCTACAGAAAGCCAGTGCCTTAATCGGTCTGTCAAGACTGCAGGAGGCCAGCATTACACTTTCTAAAGCAGAAGAGCTGAACCAGAAAGAACAGGATGAGTATTACAACTATATGGCGATGGTTCGCCGTGCTCAGATAGCCTATCTGTCGGGTGACATCAGCCAGGCCGTCAAACTAAGCGATGCGTACGCCCCAACAATGGCAACAGACGACTGGAAACCCGCCCGACTTATTCGTGGTGATATCCTTATGCGGGCAGGACGCACTGACGATGCAGCAAGACTCTATCGCTCGCTCTACGAGCATCAGGATTCCACTTTCGCGAGGGACATGCGCATGCAACTGGATGAGCTGAACACCATTTTTCGTGTAGATGAGTTGGAGATGAAGGGCCAACTGGAACGTTCCCGTTTCATCATACTTATTGTAGTACTGGTAGCCTTGGCCCTAGGCATCTTCATCTATTTCCGTCATCGTGCTGCCAGACGACTGGAGAAAGCCCACAACGAACTGCTGACAGCTTATGAAAAACTCGAAGAGACCACTACCGCCAAGGAGCGTATCGAGAGTGAGTTGCGTATCGCACGGGATATCCAGATGTCTATGGTGCCAAGTATCTTCCCAGAACGTGAAGGACTTGACCTGTACGCCTCAATGACACCGGCACGAGAAGTGGGAGGCGATCTCTACGACTATCTGCTGGAAGACAACACTTTATATTTCTGTCTGGGCGATGTTTCCGGCAAGGGAGTGCCAGCATCACTGTTTATGGCTCAAGCTATCCGTCTGTTCCGTGCCCTTGCAAAACAGCACCAGATGCCAGCTACCATTGCCACACGCCTTAATGAAGAGCTAACAGAGAAGAACGACAACGGCATGTTTGTCACCATGTTCATCGGACTTGTTGACCTGCAGAACGGACACCTCGAATTCTGCAACGCAGGTCATAATCCTCCAGTATTGGGAGGAGATGCCCTGCATGGTTCATTCATCGAGATGGAATCCAACGCTCCCATTGGACTATGGCCAGACCTTGAATACGTAGGCGAGGAAATAGACTGCATCAAGGGCAAGCCACTCTTCGTTTACACCGATGGGCTCAATGAGGCAGAGAATACCGAGCAGGAACAGTTGGGTGATGAACATCTGCTGGAACTGCTTCGCGAAACCCAGTTCAACAGTGCCCGACAAGTCATAGAACATCTACAGGCTGCCGTAGAGCTCCACCGCAATGGTGCCGAGCCCAACGATGATCTCACCATGCTCTGCCTGAAGGTAAATTGAAAGTAAAGAGAATGATATTAAATAATTAAGGAATAAGAGATATGAAAAGTTTTATCAACGTACAAGACATCGGCGATATACAGAAAGCCCTCGCTGAAGCACAAGAGATTAAGAATGACCGTTTTAAGTATCAGCACCTGGGTAAGAACAAAACCCTGATGATGATTTTCTTCAATAATAGTCTGCGTACACGTCTGTCTACCCAAAAGGCAGCAATGAACCTCGGCATGAATGTCATCGTGCTCGATGTCAATGCAGGTGCATGGAAACTGGAGACAGAGCGTGGCGTCATCATGGATGGCGACAAGAGCGAGCATCTGTTGGAGGCAATCCCGGTTATGGGTTGCTACTGCGACCTCATAGGAGTGCGCTCATTTGCTGGACTCACAGATCGCGAGTACGACTATGCAGAGACAGTCCTGAATCAGTTTATCAAGTATTCGGGTCGCCCAGTATTTGCAATGGAGACAGCTACCGTGCATCCCCTTCAGGCCTTTGCCGATCTCATAACCATTGAGGAGCACAAAACTGTTGAGCGACCTAAGGTTGTATTGACCTGGGCTCCTCATTGCCGTGCCCTGCCTCAGGCCGTACCCAACTCGTTTGCAGAGTGGATGAACGCTGCTCCAGACGTGGACCTGGTAATTACTCATCCTAAGGGGTATGAACTCGACCCTAAGTTCGTTGGCAATGCCGTTGTTGAATACGATCAGAAGAAAGCCTTTGAGCGTGCTGACTTCATCTATGCAAAGAACTGGAGTAACCCAGGTGTGACCAATCTGGCAGACTATGGCAAGATCACCTGTGAGGACCGCTCTTGGACAGTAGACACAGAACACATGTCCTGGACAAACAATGGAAAGTTCATGCATTGTCTGCCTGTTCGTCGTAACCTCATCGTTACAGACGATGTCATCGAGTCGCCGAACAGTCTCGTTATCCCGGAGGCTGCTAATCGTGAGATCTCTTGTTCTGTAGTCATCAAACGCATGATTGAAACTCTCTAAGATATGATATCATTCGAATGTGACTATAACAACGGAGCCTGCCAGGAGGTACTTGACAATCTGGTAAGGTATAACTCATCGAAGCCTACTCCATATGGTTTCGATGAGTTCTCCGAGCGAGCCAAAGGGCGCATCCGTGAGGCATGTGGACTGCCCGATGCACAGATATTCTTCCTGACTGGCGGCACCCAGACGAATGCAACAACAATCGACTCGATGCTATATCAGTATGAGGGAGTGATATGTGTGGGCAGTGGACATATCAATGTTCACGAGGCTGGAGCCGTAGAGTTTACAGAGCACAAGATCATCACCATCACCGATACAGGCGGAAAGATGGAAGCCAAGGTGCTTGACAAGTATCTCGATGACTTTATGCACGATGGAAACAAGGACCATGCCGTGCATCCCGGATTGGTATACATCACCTTCCCTACGGAATTAGGGACCCTCTATACAGCCAAAGAGCTCGACGATCTCTACCAGGTGTGCCAACGATACGAGATACCCCTTTATATTGATGGAGCCCGTCTTGGCTATGGCTTGATGGCAGAGGGCAACGATATTACCCTACCCTATCTGTCCCGCCACTGCGATGTATTCTATATCGGAGGCACGAAGATAGGCGCTCTCTGTGGCGAGGCTGTGGTATTTACCAACCGCAAGGCTCACAAGCACTTCTTCTCTATCCAGAAACAGCATGGGGCAGTGATAGCCAAAGGAGCGCTGATAGGACTGCAGTTCGATGCATTGTTTACAAATGAGCTGTACTTCAAACTTTCTGAGCATGCCATAAAGATGGCGATGCAGATGAAGGAGATATTCAAGAAGAAAGGCTATCAGTTCCTGGTCGACTCACCCACTAATCAGCAGTTTGTCATCATCGACAATGCACAGGTTGACAAACTCAGTGAGAAGATGCAGTTTACCCATTTCGGCCAGGCAGACAAACGACATACTATATGCCGTTTTGTTACCAGCTGGGCAACAACAGAAGAAGAAATCAACGAACTCGAAAGATTACTCATATAAAATCAACAAGAAATGAATCGACTATTAAAAGCCGTTTTGGCAATTTTATTACTTCTGACCACAAGTGAGGCTTCTGCAACAAAATTTATCAGCCTCAAGATTATTGACAAGGATTATCTGATGATACAGTTCCGCGATGGAGAGGTGCATTATAGAGATAAAGGTATCGGCGAAAGCGCATTCTTAGGGCACTCATTCTCTGAGGGCGACGACACCCTGTTCGTCTTCGGCGAGAGACTGAAGGCTACAGAGGCTCAGAACGCAGGTCTGTGGCAGATCTGCTCACCTGATGACAAGCTCTTCGCTACAGCACAGCCCCTGAAGGTATGGCGCAAGTCAAAACCCATGAACATAGACCACACCCTCACCTGCGAGAACGACCACTGGCTCTTTCTCCAGATGCCTAAGCCGATGCGGCAGGGCTGTACCTATAAGGTAACAATCCCAGAGAATATAGGCTCTGACCGCAGAGAGGCCACCATCAAATTCGATATCTGGAACAGCCAGAGCGAGGCCCTACATGTGAATATCATAGGCTACTCTCCCAAAGAAGCCCTTCATGCTGCCGACCTCTATCAGTGGCTTGGAGATGGAGGCGGCCGTGACTATAGCCAATGGGAGGGACGCAAAGTGTGGCTCTATAATGTGAACACCAAGAAAAAGCAGAGTGCAGGAAAGGTTAAGTTCTGGAAGCGCGCCTCAGAATCAGATAAAGAAGCTGGTGGCAAGAGCCTCGTTGGAACGGATGTATGGAATATTGACTTCAGTGCCCAGAAGCCAGGATGCTACCGGTTGGTGGTAGAGGATGTGGGCTGCAGCATGGACTTTGAAATCAGCAACGAGACATATTACGAGCCCTTCCGCTATTCCGTTCGCGGATATTATTACATGCGACTTGGAGAACCCAAGAATCCGGAACACGTGTTCCCGATACCTCGTCAGCCCCAGTTTATCCCTGAGCAAGACCCCAAAGGGCTTACTGTCTACAAGACCGACTTCCACCCTTGGAGCGAGGGTTGGGCAGAGCTACATACAGACGTTTGGGATGAGCCACATTTCAAGAGTGTTATGGAGTCTGTCTTCTGGCAGCATCGCCTACCCGGCAACCCTGTGGCCCTAGATGTCAGGGGAGGCCACTCTGATGCCTTCGACTGGGACCGCCATCTGGCTCACGTAAGCAATATCTATGACATGCTCCTGCCGTATATCCTCAGTGGCGGAAGACTCGCTGACGACAATCTCGGCATCCGTGAAAGCGGGAACGGCATCCCTGACCTTATCGACGAGGCTCGCAACGAGGTGGATTTCTTCCTCTCCATCCGCGATGGTGAGGCTTATTCACAGGGTGTTACCAATCCAAGCTGGGATTGGAGCGTGATGTTCCAGGCAGGATGTACCACGATGGCAGCCTGGGCCAATGCGGCCAACTGCGCCATCATAGCAGAAGCCTACCGTCTGCAGGGCAATGACTCGCTCCGCAGCTACTATACCAGTGAGGCCATCAAGGCATTCCGCTTTGCCTCCAAGCAGGAGAATCTGCAGTTAGACGATCTTCAGGATGTAGGGTCCATGCAGATGCGGGGCCGTGATTTCCGTCAGATGGCAGCAGCATTCCTATATAATGTTACTGGCGACCAGCAATGGGAGAAGATAATGGTTGATGAGAGCATGGTCAAAGATGCCAAATCTACCCTCTTCAGCAAAGGCAGACACGGATTCTTCGGTGTTGGCGTAATGCATGAAGAAAGCAAGAAGATTATACCCTTCTGCCAATACTGGGCGGCTGCGGCTTATATCACCTGTCCTCATGAGCGTCATTATGGAGAGTATTACAATAATCTGAAGACTGTGATTCGCAGTCATGCAGAGTCATATAACATCAGCCATGCAGCACTTCGTCCTTCTCGTCGTGCAGCTAACGACAGCCGCTGGCAGACATCTCAGAATCTTCAGCTGGTGATGCTGGCTCACTATATAGCAGACAAGGCTCGCAAGAAACAACTTGAGCACATCATGTTTACTGAGGCAGGATGGGCTCTAGGACGCAATCCTGGAAACATCGTTGAGATGACTGGTCTTGGCGAGCGTCATATCACAGACATATACTCTACAGGCCGTAACGATGGCGACCCGGGCACTCATCCTGGACAAACCCCATTCAATGGCACAGAGACTTGGTCACCTGGTCATAATGGCGGCGATGCAAGTGTTTTCCTTTCTCACTGCTATCCCAAGTGGGAAGAAGGCTGGCCTCGTCAGGAATCTTATTTCAACCAGCGATACTTCTGGGTTAATGGCGAGTTCACTCCTCGAGAGACTATGCGAGGCAAGATGGCCCTCCTAGCTTATCTATACGCCATAAGATAATATTTTTCCAACATAAAATGTAACCGCCCTACAACAATTACTTGCTGCAGGGCGGTTTGTTAATTAGTTATGTTAATTGATTAGTCAGTGGTCTGAATCACTAATGTCTCTCCGGCATCGAGTGCTGCCTTGATGTCTTTACCTCCGCTCTGAACTTTACAGAGACTGATGTCATCTCCAAGAACCTCCATAATCTTCAGTCGGCCTATCTGTTTCTTAGCATCTTTGCCAGCAATGGTCTTCACAGTATAGACACCCATATGCAGGCCTTCATAAGCTCCTTCAGCAGCACCGAGGTCAATATATACCTCTTTTTGTTTATCCTTCTTATCACGTGCGCCTTCAAGCACGTTTGCTGATAATGGAAGCCATTTATTGCAGTAGTCTGTTATCGTTGACGACAACTTCTCGAGAGCTTTCATCATTGCTCCCTCCTGTGTTTCAATCCACGATACATCCCATTGAGAGAGATTGAACGCAGGGCTTGCAACAACCTCGTCTGTCTTGGCATCCTTAATGTGAAGAGTCACACCTATCAGAGCCTTATAATAAGTTCTGTAACGGGTCTTACCGTCTACCTCGTAATTATCAGTCTTACTGGTTGTTGAGAGATTTGATACCGTTCCGTCTATATACAACGCATTCGGCTGTTCTACCTCATCCTTCGATAACTGTCCATCAATGGCAATGATACGATGAGACTGTGATAAGCCTTTCACAATGGCAGCTCTGACCGCATCCTTATACTTACTTTGGTCTTTGGAAACTTCTCCAGTGAGAAGAGCATCAAGAACCTTCGCAAGAGTTCCTTTATCTTCTGGCTTATTATAGGTCAGATTGTTCATGCCCATTATCACCTTGAAATTTCGCTTTTCCTCTGCCTGAGCCCATACTCCCATGCCGTATATCAAGCAGAGAACTATAATAAGAATCTTTTTCATATCCAATACAATATCTACCAATTTCGCGACAAAGGTACTAAATAGTTTTGAAACCACCAAATATTTCATTCATTCTGTTTTCCGAAAAAAAGTATTGAATATTTTGCTGTTTGCAATATTCTTCGTATCTTTGCCCTCCAATTACGCAACTCAATGATAATGAAAAAATCTGGAATGATGTTATATCATCTTGCAGCCTTCATTACGGTAGCAATCTGGGGCAGTACGTTTGTGTTTACAAAAATGCTGCTTCAAAATGGACTTTCCCCTGCACAGATTTTTACCCTTAGATTTATCATCGCCTATGCACTTATGACTACATATAGTATTCTTACGGGGCGATTCAAGTTGCTATCCTCTTCCATGAGAGACGAGCTAACGATGTTGCTGCTGGGCATTACTGGAGGATCCGTGTATTTTCTAACAGAGAATGCAGCTCTACTCTACACTACTGCCACCAACACCTCTCTGATTGTGTGTACCTGTCCACTATTTGCAATGTTGCTTGTAGCCATTGTCTATCGCCACTCAGAGCATATAGGCCGTATTCAGGCTGTAGGTTCACTTATAGCCTGCGCAGGAATGGCTGTTGTGGTGCTAAATGGTCATTTTGTGCTTCATCTCTCACCTCGTGGCGATATTCTGGCCTTTGCAGCGTGTCTCTGCTGGGCATTCTACTCGCTGCTTATGAAGACAGCATCACAACGATACAATACAATCTTTATTACTCGCAAGGTGTTTTTTTATGGCCTGATTACCATTATTCCTTATTACATAGTGTTTCCCGGATTCCCTTCTGTTCAGACACTTCTTCATGGTGATGTGGTATGGAATCTGTTGTTTCTCGGGGTTGTCGCCTCCATGCTGTGCTTCGTAGTATGGAACTGGGTTATTGACAAGCTTGGTGCCGTAGTGGCCACAAACTGGGTATATTTCAACCCAATAACCACTATACTCTTTGCATGGTGGCTACTGAATGAGACCATCACCCCTTGGTTTCTTCTTGGCACCACACTTATCATCGCAGGTATGCTTCTTTCTGATCGGCAATCGCATAATAAACCTGAATAAATATATTTGCATATAATTTGAACATAACTATGAACAAAGGTATTATCGTATCACTGGTACTGCTCATTATGGGAGCAACAGCAACAAAGGCACAGTTCGCCCAGCCGGACATGGACAACAAGTATGCAACAGAACTGGTAAAGGCTGGTACAACAGCACCGGATTTCAAGATGAAGACGCCTGAAGGCAAGACTATCCAACTATCTAAATATGCTAAGGGCAAGACCGTGGTGCTCCACTTCTGGGCTTCATGGTGTCCCGATTGCCGTAAAGATGCCCCAGAAGTGGTTCGCATGTATGAGAAATACCGCCAGCACGGCATCGAATTCATCGGTATCTCGATGGATACCGACATACAAGCCTGGAAGAATGCCATCGAAAAATATGGTATCAGATACCCTCAAGTGAGTGAACTGAAGAAGTTTAAGGAAACAGATATTGCCAAAGCCTATGGCGTAAAGTGGATTCCATCTATGGTAATCGTAGGTCCTGACGGACAGGTAAAGCTCTCAACAGTACTGACATATAAGGTGGATAAGTATCTGAAGGAACTGACCACGGGCGCCTATCAGCCCGCTCAGAAAGGCGAGACGGTGCTTATCGACGGCGATCATGGGAAACTGAAGGCCCTCATTCAGAAACCAGAACTGAAGCAGGGTGAAAAATGCCCAATGGTGGTCTTCTGTCACGGTTTCAGTGGCACAAAGGATGGTCCGCTGTTCGAGCTCATTGCCGACACATTGCAGGCTCACGGCATCGCAAGCATCCGCTTCGATTTCAACGGACATGGAGAGAGCGAGGGTGAGTTTAAGGACATGACGGTGCCTAATGAGATAGAAGATGCCAAGAAGGTTGTGGAGTATGCAAGAGATCTAAGATATATAAGCACTCTGGCCATTGCGGGCCATTCTCAAGGAGGTGTAGTGGCAGCTATGACAGCAGGGCAACTGAGTGAAGAGCTAGGCGAGCCGGCATTTAAGGCAGTAGCACTGATGGCACCGGCAGCTGTGCTTCGCGAAGATGCCATCCGGGGCAACACTATGGGAAAGCAGTACGACCCCTTTGACCCAGGCGATTATGTGGAGCTCTGGGGAGGTCTGAAACTCGGAGGCGAATACATCCGTACAGCTTTCAGTCTGCCTATCTATGAGACAGCAGCCAAATATCAGGGTTCGGCACTTATAATTCACGGCAATGCAGATCGAGTCGTTCCTTACACATACGGTGAACGGTTCCACCAGATTTGGCCAAAGAGTGAGCTGTTCATTCAGGAATACTTCGACCACGGCTTCTCACAGGACATCTACCGCACAACAGACATTGTAGCGGAATACCTGATGAAACAACTTATTTACTGAAAGAGACGTCATCTTGCGGTTGTTCAGATGGTATCTACGACTCATTCAGATAATACCTTACAGGGTATAGGGACGTCATGAACAGGTGTAAAGCCTTATCTTAATAAGGGTTAGATGCCTACCTAACAACCTTACGCCTTGGCGCAAAATGCTTTACGGGCATACGCAAAATGCTTTACGGGTATACGCAAAACAAGACACACTTTCGAGTCTTGGTGCACCATCTGTAGCACCATAGTAGCGCCATTTTCAGGCATCCTGCACCGAACAAATGTCTGAACACAAGCAAGTTACATGCTTCAGTAGCACGAGTAGCACGATTTTTTTGTTTTATTCATTAGGGAAACGCATTATAACATCCCCAGCAGTAGCTTTTCACTCAGAAGAGTATCATCCTTTCATTTGTTGAGGCTACAAATAATAAAATAGGGTAAAAGAGAGTAAAAGATGAGGCTTAGAGGTGGCAGAAATTGGCAACTTTATTGGAATTGGCAATCCAGAGAAAAGACAAAGTGTCATAAATACTTGATCTTCAACAAAGAACATAAAACTCCCGACTAAATTCTAGTACCCCGACCGAGAATCGAACTCGGAACTAAGCTTTAGGAGAGCCTTGTTATATCCATTTAACTATCAGGGCGAGAATCCCAAAAACTTAGTCGTGAGATTTTTCCGTGTGCAAAGTTACGCTTTTTTAGTCGGACTACCAAACTAATGAGCGATTTTTTGCAAATAACCTGCAGAAATGTTACACTTTCTTTCGCTTATGTTTCAAAGTTGCCCTTTAGAGACAATTTCCAATGGTTATTTGACTTTGTTTTACTATCTTTGCAAACAGAATCAATCAAAATTCAACTAAAATAGCAATGAAAAGACTTTTTATGTTACCCCTTCTGCTGCTTGCCGTACTTGTGGCCCAGGCACAGAATCCGTATCTCCCACTTTGGGAGCATTTACCCGATGGTGAACCACGTGTGTTTGAGGATCCTGACAATCCAGCTAAGTATCGTGCATATATCATCGGCTCTCACGATGTGACATTCACAGCCTATTGCGGTCCTGATATCCGTATGTGGTCAGCACCTGTTGAGGATCTCACCCAATGGCGTGACGAGGGTCCTATCTTCTCTTGGTATGTAGACGGACAGTGGGACACCATGTTCGCTCCCGACCTCGTAGAAATCAAAGACAAGGCCACAGGCAAGAAGACCTACTACCTCTATCCACACTCCCGTGGATGGCAGCGCGTGCCGATGGTTTGTAAGGGCGATCGTCCAAACGGCCCCTTTACTCCAATCAATCTCACAGAGGATGGCCGTAGATGTCTGCCTGGCTCACTCATCGACTTCGATCCCTCTGTATTCGTAGAGAACATCACCAACAAGAAAGACCCTGATTATTCAAAAGGCTATCGTGCTTATGTATTCTACGGTTTCCAGCACTCTACAGCCTGCGAACTCGATCAGAACACGATGTATTCAAAGCGTGAGGGAACAGAACTTATCGACCCATTCATCCCTGCCAGCAGTCGCGATGGCAAACTTCTCGACAAGGAAGGTTCGGAGTATAAGGCTCTCTATAAAGGTCAGAACCCATTGGACTTTAATTTCTTCGAGGCATCTTCAATCCGTCAAGTAGGAAACAAATATGTGATGGTATTCTCTGGATATAGCGGCAAGGAGTATGGATTAGGCAGCACCAACTCTGCTTTGAGATATGCCTTTGGCGACTCTCCACTTGGTCCTTGGCGCTCAGGCGGTGTACTGGTAGACTCTCGTGGTGTGGTGCTCAACGAAGACGGCTCACATCTGATTACCACAAATGCAGGTCATAACACCCACGGATCGCTTCAGGAGATCAATGGCCAGTGGTATGTGTTCTATCACCGTCCTCCACGCGGATTCGGCTTTGCCCGTCAGGCAATGGTAGCCCCAGTGAAGATTACTTGGGATAAGAAGCCTGTGTCAAAGGGAGGAGTAGTGAAGATTACCGGCTACGACCCATTTGTAAAAGGCAATGAGTGGACAGCTGCTGCCTCAGACGGTAATACATATACTGGTGCAGAGGTAACTTCTGAGGGATTCCAGATCTTTGGTCTGCCACCTTATCAGTATTATTCAGCCGGTATCGCATGTTTCATGTATGGTCCTAACAGCAACGAGTGGATGCAGGACAACCACGATGTATGGAAAAATTCAATGGATCTGGCAGGCATTCAGAATGGGGGCATAGTAGGTTTCAAGTATTTCGGCTTTGGAGGTCTCGCAGCAGCGACAAAGGGCCTGAAGGCCTTCAATGGCATCAGCAAGGGTGATGGAGCGATGCTGAACCTCAACCTCACCACTGGCGGACATGGGGCTTTTAAGATTCATGTTCTTCTCGATGATCCTTGGAAGGGTAAGGAGATTGCAGTGTTTGACATCCCTGCTGATGCTCCTAAGGCAACTATGATATATCAGACAGCAGTGTCTGATGTTGAGGGACTTGCAGGAAAGCACGCTATCTATCTCGTTGCAGAGGGTCCTGAGGTAAAGGCTCCGGAACGTCCCCGTTGGGGTGCTCCTCGCGGTCCTCTGCGCCCACAGGGCTTGTTCGACCTACACGGAATAGGATTCTCAAAGTCTGGCGAAAAGTTTGAGGCTCCCATAGTACCCCAAATAACAATCACCATCGACGATGTGGCATTGAACATACCGTCAGAGCCGATATGGTTCACCAATCTTAACGGATATAAGGAGTGTAACCGCTATCAGGTATATGGTAAACTCTGCGAGAAGGGAAAGATCAAGGCTACTTCGAATGTCCCTGACGTGAAGTTTGAGATTTCCAAAGTTGTAGAGGGTCGCGCAACGATTAAGGCGACATACAACGGAAAGACGAAGATATTCCTTATCAATTAAAATAATTAATCTCCTCCAAAACTGGGGGAGATTAATTATTATGCCAACACCTTTTTAATTCTTTCCAGCGCCTCGAGAAGAAGACTTCGAGGACAGGCGATGTTTATACGGATATATCCCTCGCCACTCTGAGGACCATACATCGTGCCAGGATTAACCCATACTTTTGCCTCAGACATGATGCGATCACAGAGATGCTGAGAAGAGACACCCAAGGCAGAGACATCTACCCAAGGCAGATAAGTGCCTTCGAGCTTGCAGACTCTCAGAAGAGGGAGTTCTTTTTCCACAAACTCGCAGAGAGCCTTATAGTTGCCCCAGAGATACTGATTGAGTTCATCGATCCAATCCTCGCTATCATTGTAGGCAGCGATAAGTCCTACTGGACCAAAAGGATTAAGATCGCACACCTCATTAATATTTATCGCACGATCCAGACGACGACGCCATTCCGGCTGGGAGCAGATGATATTAGCAGCCTGAAGACCTGCGATATTGAATGACTTTGACGGAGAATTGAGAATCACACTGTTCTTACGACACTGATCGCTGACAGCTGCAAACGGATGGAACTTATATCCAGGCATAATGAGTTCGCAGTGGATCTCATCACTGATGACCTTAACACCATATTTCATACAGATATCGTTCATCTGCATCAGTTCTGTCTTTGTCCATACTCGTCCTGTAGGATTATGAGGGTTGCAAAGCAAGAAAACAGTAGTCTTTTCATCAGCGCACTTCGCCTCGAAATCCTCCCAATCAACCTCAAAGGTGTTCTCCTTCCTCTTCAACACACTCTCCAGGACTTCGCAACCATTGTTACGGACTGACGAGAAGAAACAGTTATAGTCAGGCGAGAGGATAAGTACTTTCTCGCCTGGCATGGTGAGAGCCTTGATGGCGACAGACATTGCTGGTACAACACCTGTGGTATATAGGATCTCCTCACGACGGATATGCCAGTCATGGCGACGATGGAACCAGTTGATTACCGCAAGATAGTAATCCTCCTCAACGACAGTATATCCAAACACCCCATGCTCTGCACGCTTACGCACGGCCTCCAGTATTGCCGGTGCAGCCTTGAAGTCCATATCTGCTACCCAAAGAGGAATAACTTCCTCTGCAGCTTCATCCCATTTTACAGAGTTTGTGCCTCTGCGATTGACAATTTCATCAAAGTTGTATTTCATCAACGAGTCTCTATTATACAGTTATTCGGTTGACGCACATTATCATCGATTGTTACAGAGCCGATGCTATCGGCAATGATATGTCCGCTTGTAGGATTCTTGATGTTTTCAATATGTCCTTTCACGTCTGCCTCAACGGTAGTATACTCAAAGATACGATCGCATGCAGCATCGAAAGTACAATTCTCAAGCACGAGGTTATCCACATAACACAAAAGCTGTTCACCAGCGAGATGACAATTCACGAGTCGTACGTTTTTGGAGTGCCAGGCCAGATACTCACCATCAATCACGGAATCATATACAGTTACATTCTCACACTCCCAGAAAGAATCCTTAGTAACAATCTTTGCATTATGCACCTCCACATTCTTACAATACTGGAACACATACTTCGAATCGCTCTCCAGACCATCCACAAGGATATCCTCAGAGAACATAAACGGATAAGTACCTTCATGAAGTTTCACATTCTTGAGTTTCAGTCCCTTTACCTTCCAGAAAGTCTCATCAGCATCATTAATTGTTACATCCTCCAATTCCACATTTTTCATCTCGCGGAAAAACTTGGGACCATCGATGATGCAATGCTTCATAACGAGGTCGTTGGTATACCAGATGGCAGAGCGCGAACCCGGGGCGAAATAGCAGTTCTCGATATGGGCGCCATCAACATGCCACCAAGGATACTTGCCATAGAACTTACTATCGTAGCACTCCATATTATGACACTGTTTTATACCTGACTCGCCATCTACGATAGTGATGTTCTCAAGCCTCAAATCATGTGAAGCGAACAATGGACGCTCACCTCCAAACTCCTTATTTTTAATAACTTCCATATCAGTATTTAGTGTTTGTGGCTGCAAAGGTACATAAAAAAATCCGTAATCAGGTTACCCAGATTACGGATTCTATTACCAATTTAAAGCTTTTTAATTACTTTGTAGGCACCATAACAATTGAAGCATGGTTTCCTGCAGCGAGGAATTCTGCGATAAACTTCTGAATCTTCTGTGGAGTCAGAGCCTTCACTGTCTGAGCATAGTTGGTCTGCAAGTCAACACCCTCAGCAGTCCATTCTGTCAGTACATCCATCCAGTGACGATTCTCGCGATTTGCATCCTCCGCCTGCTTCAGCATTGTCTCCTTAACAGGATTAAGGTCCTCATCGGCAATCTTTGCCTTTGCCTCATTGATGTACTTAATCATCAGGTCCTCAGCTATCTTCTGCTTGTCTGGATTTGTTGGAGCCTGAGCAGTCATGAAGAATACTGGCTTTGGACCCATAGTGCTAATCTCACCACTGCAACCTACGTTATATGCAGCACTCTCCTCCTCACGGATGGTGCGCAGGTAGATACGAGTTAGAACTCTTGTTGCAGCATCGAGCAGAACCTTGTTTTCGAGAGTGTAAGCCAACTTATCGTTCTTCCAGATCTGTGTGGTCTGAGCCTGAGGTGTCTCCATCTGCTTCTCAAAGCGGTTAACCTTCTTGCCACTGAAGAATGTACGTACATCTTTAGTCTTTACAGCCTTACCTGCTGGCAGAGAAGCGATATACTGCTCAATGAGAGGACGGATAGCCTGCTCGTCGAAGTTACCGATGATAGTATATGTGAACTGACCACCGTTGATATAGAGCTGCTTCAACATTGAGAGAGTACGATCGTAATCGAACTTCTTCATATCATCCAACTCAGGAAGTTTGTAGAGAGGATTACCATTATTCTTAGTGCTCTCAAGAGAGTCATTGTAAATCAGCTGATGGTTCAGGCTCTTGTTCTTGAGAATCATCTGCATCTGGTTAACGAACGAAGCCATCGACTTCTCATCCTTCTTGATATTTGTCTGTGTGAGATAGAACAGCTGGAATAGTGTCTCGATATCCTTAGGAACACAGCGGCCACTGATATACTGGCGGTCCTCCTTTACACTCAGACCAACGCTTGCTTGCTTACCTGCAAGAGCCTTGTCGAGTTCCGACTTAGAGAAGTTGCCGAGACCACTGTACATCTGAGCTGGCTCGATGAGTTGGAGATTCATGATATCCTCCTTGCCATAGAGCGACATACCACCCTTAGCCTCAGCCTGCATTATAACCTCATCGTCCTTGAAGTCGGTCTTCTTCAGAATCACCTTAGCACCATTAGAGAGGGTTAGCTCCTTATATCCGAGAGTCTTATTCTCTGTCTCCTTTGCAATCTTACCCTTTGCAGGCATCTGGGCCATCAGAGGCTCTTCCTTGACATTGTCAACCCAAGCGGTAAGGGTCTCTGCACGAACTGCCTCTGTTGCCTTCTTCATTGCCTCAGGAGCAACATAAGTCTTACCATCCTTCTCCTGCTCCATCTGGAAAGCAACAAGATTCTTCTCGTCTACATTGATAATCTGCTGTGCATACTGGTTGACAACCTCGAAAGGCAGCTGCTGAGCCAGCATGTTCATCGTGTTATAGTAATCCTCTACTGATGGGATTGGGTCACTCTCGAGGAAATGCTCGATATAAGAGTCAGCGAACTGGCTGTTCTTCATCTTATCACGATTAGTGTAGTACTTCTCAAGCTGGCTCATGTATTCAGCCTTAGCACGAGCAAACTCTGTAGCAGTGAACCCGAAGTCGTGAACACGCTTAGCCTCACGCAATACAGCCTGCATAGTCTCAATCTCCTTACCCTCCTTGGCAACTCCGATAAACATCAGAGCCTCCTTGGTACGTGCCAGCTGCAGATAGTTGCCATCCTGAGTCATTGCCTGTATGAAAGGACATTCAGGCTGCTGCTGCAACTCAGAGAAACGGCTATTCATCATAGAACATGTGAGATCGCTGAGATAGTCGGTAACGAGATAAGCCATTGTCTTCTTCAGCTCTGCAGGGATAGGATCACGCTTCATTGAGAGCATCAGCACCGGGTACTGCTGTTCCTTATCCTTCTCTGCTACATAGATAGCCTGTTCATTGTCGGGCACAGCCTCATCTACCACCTTTGCTGCATCAGGAGCAACCTTGATGTCGCCAAACATCTTCTTGATGAGGTTCTCTGTGTAGTCAACATCGATGTCACCAACGATTACGAGAGCCTGATTGTCCGGACGATACCATTTCTTATAATAAGCAATGAGTTCCTCGGGCTTGAAGTTATCAACAATTTCCATCTTACCAATAGGCATACGGAAACCATACTTACTTCCCTGGAACAGAGTAGGCAGGGCACGCTCAATCATACGCTGATTCGGGCTGTTGCGCATACGATACTCATTGTGAATAACATCTCGCTCTTTCTCAATCTCTGCCGGCTCTGCCGTGATACCGCTCGACCAGTCTCTCAATACGAGAACACAGGAGTCGAGAGCAGACTGGCGCTCTGTAGATACGTCAGCGATATAATATACAGTACGGTCGATAGAGGTATATGCATTCAGGCTGCGTCCGAACTGAACACCGATAGTCTGCAGATACTCAATCATTTTCCCTGAGGGGAAGTGCTCAGAACCGTTGAAGGCCATGTGCTCAAGGAAGTGAGCCAGACCCTGCTGAGAGTCGTCCTCCTGAATAGAACCCACTCGCTGGGCAATGTAGAAGTTAGCCTTCTTCTCAGGATTGTTGTTGTGACGAAGATAATAAGTAAGTCCATTGTCGAGCTTGCCGATACGGACTCCACTGTCTACAGGTATCTCAGGCATCTGCTGAGCTGATGCGAAACCTGTGGTGAGCAGTGCTACTGCTACAAAAAGTTTTCTTAGTTTCATTTTGACACAATTTAGTTGATTCAACTTTTCGCTTGCAAAGATACATACTTTTTTTGTAACACAATAGAAATCTAATGTTATCTTTATGTTAAAAATGAGCCCCGCCAAACATAATGACTTATGGTATGACGGGGAATATAATTAAAGAGAGAGTATATTTTGAATCGTTTATCTAATAGCGAGCAGACTGTTTTCGATGGGTTCCATTACAACCATACTGCTCGAGAGATACATATTATCCTGTTGCTTGTTCATCTTATACGTCTTTACTGTGGTAAGGTTTGGAGCCTGAGAACGATAGAGTGTCACCTCTGATGGAAGATCGTATGCCTGCTTCTCTTTATTCCAGCGACTAACCTCTACGTTGTAACCATTCTTATAATATTTATAGGTAAAACGGCTGCTCTTTGTCCAGCTTTTCTTTGTCTCGTCCCATGAGAGCATCTCTTTGTCGGAAAGACGTCCTTGCTCGTCGTAATGATAGCAATACTCCATCTTCTGCTCCATCTGCTGGTTGTTGTTACGCTCGTAAACCTCAATCTTGTTTACTACTCCGTCTTCCATCTCGCCGTTATACATATAGTTTGCATCGGTGCTGTTAACGGCATTCATGTACATTGTAACTACTGTTGCTACTGTGATAATTGATTCCATATCTCTTGAATTTTAAATGTTATTTTTTTCTATTTGACGTTGCAAAGGTACGATTAACTACAAAAACTTTAAGTTATCTGAATGTTATCTTTAGGTTAAATGTAATTTCAGTGTTAACAAACGTAAAAATAATGCTATGTAAGATAATATTTACTTACCTTTGCATACGGTTATGCATAGTAATAGATATAGGAATGTGTCGATGGTGAGTGCAGTGGCTGTTTTGCTGCTACTGGCATTATATATGTGGATGACATATCGTTCTGTTACGAAAGACATTACAGAGAGGGCTGGTGCTCAGTTAACATGGGCAATGTTCTACGAGAGTTATGTACGGGCAGACCAGATTACCCAAAATGACACGCTTAGCCTTCCTGAGGCCCGAGGCAATCTATCCTTAGCATCATCAGTAGAAGGAATGAACGATGCCTTGAGTCACCAGTATCACTCAGAGATATCTCTCGATACCGTTGCCCTGTTCGTTGACTCTCTTTTAAGCGTAGCGCATATCAATCGTGATGTCACTATCCAAGAGGTCAATGCCGAGGGGAAGGTATTGCGGCAAAATAATGATCGAAGTTCCTCGTGGTCGATAAAGACAAAGCCTGTAAGTATCCGCAGAGACCAGTCGAAGGCTGTTCTGATAGCACTTAACAATCCCTATCCGGAATTGGCACAAAGGCTTAGCCCGCTGTTTCTTATAAGTGCCGTCATTCTTGGATTCTTCGCCATCATCATCATTCAGCTGCTACGCTTTATCACAGAACAAGAACAGATGGCACAGTTGCGCAATGACTTCTCTTATGCAATGGTTCATGATATGAAGTCTCCTCTTTCGAGTATCATCATGGGAGCTCACTTCCTCCATAGCGGCAAGGTCGATGACAAGCCTCAGATAAAGGAGAAATACTTATCTATCATCGAGAGCGAGGCAGAACATCTGTTATCACTTGTAAACAAGCTGCTCACCATCTCGAAACTCGAGAACAAGAAACTTATCCTCAATAAAAACGAGACAGATCTTGAGCCAATCATCGAAGACCTTGTAGACAAGGCCAAGACCAAGGCCACAAAGCCTATTAAGGTAAACACCGTCTTGGAGGTTAAAAAGGTTATGGCCGATGAGCAATATCTCACAGAGGCCATCGCCAACCTCATCGACAACGCATTAAAATACTCTAAAGACGAGATAGAAATAAGCATTAAGACCTTCGATACTGATAAGAACGTATTATTAAAGGTACGCGATAACGGCATCGGCATCACAAGAGAAGAACAACAGGTGATATTCGACAAGTTCGGGCGGGCTGCCATCCACGAGAAGAACCGCAAGGGAGGAGTATCCGGCTTCGGACTCGGACTCAACTACGTGGATCAGGTGATGCAGGCACATGGAGGAAAGGTCACCGTATCGAGCGAAAAGGACAAATACTCCGAATTCACCCTCTACATCCCGAAAGATAAAAAATAATGATATGATTAAACTATTATTAGTGGAAGACGACGAGTCGTTGGCATATATCGAGAAGACAGGTCTCGAAGACATCATCGGAGGCTACGAGGTAATCACAGCCTCCAACGGCAAGGAAGGTGTAAAAGCATGGGAAGAGTATCACCCTGACGTTATCATCTCCGACATTGACATGCCTGTGATGAACGGTTTCGAGATGGTGGAACGTATCCGTGAGACCGATGGCGACGTGATAATCATCTTCACCTCTGCCCTCACCTCGCCTAATGACGTTAAGGCGGGTTATCGCCTGGGCATCAACAACTATGTTAAGAAACCATTCGTTCCTGAGGAGCTCGATGCACATATCCAGGCACTTATGAAGATGCGTGGCGGCGCCAAGACCCAGAAAGTGACGAGTCACTACAAACTTGGCAAATACACCCTCGATGCCGATCATGCTACTCTGCGCGATGATGATTCAGAAGTCTCACAGACTATCACCGTCAGAGAGGCAAAGATACTTCAGCTCTTAGCTGACAACAAAAATAATGTAGTACGTCGCGAAGCTATCCTCAGCCGTTTCTGGAATACAGAAGACGACTACTTCGCCTCGCGCTCCCTCGATGTCTTTGTAAATAAACTCAGGAAACTGCTTGCCGATGAGCCAAGAATAACGCTGAAGACAGTACGGGGAATCGGACTGCAGTTGATTGAGAATTAATCGATGGGCTTATAGGGATCCAGTGTATTTACTACAAGAGCTCCTGCTGGTATTATTATTACGACGGCAATAAAGAAGCACCACCAGGGGAAGACGAAACCCATGATGGCAAGATAAACTGCCCAGAAAAATACATCGCCTATTATCACAGGTATCACACTGCGGCTGTATTCATATACCCAGCCCTCAATGACAACTGTCATCATCGTGGGAATCATAAGATATACCTCACCAAACAAGCCAGATACGAGTCCTATTATTCCTGCAAAGAAAGGAATGATGATTTCCGGACGATGCTTCCAGTCGAGCACCTCACGAAGCACAGCACCATAAAGAACCAGATTGACCGTTGCTTCAAAAACAGCAATCAGCAACAACGACAACAGATAGTGGGACTGCATCCACTGATACGATTCGCGTACAGTAGTGTCAGTATCCTGCGTCGGCACATACACTACGGCACTTAGGAAAGCCAAGCCTCCCATCGCCAGCATCATCCATATCAACGACTTAACCAGTACATGCTTAGGGATACGTCCTATGCCATACGAAGCAAAACGGAATCGCAGAAAAACCCAGTTCATCACGATACACAGAAGTATGAGAATAAAGAACCCGCTCCCAATCACCACACTTACAGGGCTCGTGGTGCCGGGCTCATTGCCGTTATAGCCTTCAATGTATCCTGCGACGAAGCCAGCGACGGCTCCACCCACAAACAGCACACCAAGCACAATGCCGAGCGCCAAAAGGAGATACATTATTGCCTTTCTCATCTGTTATAGTCTCTTTCTGGATGCAAAGGTACGCAGAAAAGATGATATTTGCCACAAAATGTATGTTATCTTTAGGTTAAATCGAAAAAAACAACTACCTTTGCACCCAAATAACTCAAAAGATGAAGAAATTATTTATAGAAACCTACGGGTGCCAGATGAATGTGGCCGACTCGGAGGTCGTGGCATCGGTTATGCAGATGGCAGGTTATGAGACCACAGAGAGCATCGACGATGCTGATGCCGTTTTTTTGAATACATGTTCCGTAAGAGACAATGCTGAGCAGAAGATATATCACCGCCTTGAGGCCCTCGCAGCCATTCGTCGTAAGCATCCACTGATTATCGGAGTGCTTGGCTGTATGGCAGAACGAGCACAACAGGATCTGCTTGAAAATCATCATGCCGACCTCGTAGCAGGACCAGATGCATACATGTCATTGCCAGACCTCATAGCGCAGGCAGAATTGGGACATAAGGCAATGAACATCGAACTGTCTACCACGGAGACATATAAGGATGTGGTTCCGCAACGTATAGGCTTAGGCCATAAGATAGGAGGGTTTGTAAGCATCATGCGTGGCTGCAACAACTTCTGCCATTATTGCATCGTACCTTATACCAGAGGCCGTGAGCGCAGCCGTGATGTGGAGAGCATATTAAAAGAGGTTCGCGATTTGAGAGACAAAGGATATAAGGAGGTTACGCTCTTAGGACAGAATGTCAATTCCTACAGACTCGATAACCTAGACAATCTAGGACTCCTGGACTTTCCTCATCTCCTTCGTCGAGTCGCAGAAGAGGTTCCAGAGATGCGCGTACGCTTTACCACATCCCATCCTAAAGACATGAGCGATGAGACGCTGAAGGTTATCGCAGAGGTACCAAATGTATGCAAGCATATCCACCTGCCTGTCCAGAGCGGAAGCGATAAGATCCTGAAACTCATGAACCGTAAATACACCCGCGAGTGGTATATGGACCGTGTACATGCCATCCGGCGTATCATCCCTGACTGCGGATTATCGACAGACATCTTCGTAGGCTATCATTCTGAAACTGAGGAAGATCATCAACTCTCCCTTGACCTGATGCGCGAGGTTGGCTACGACTCTGCTTTCATGTTCAAATACTCTGAACGCCCTGGCACCTACGCCTCGAAGCATCTCCCTGATGATGTTCCTGAGGAAGAGAAGATACGAAGACTCAACGAACTCATCGCCCTTCAGACAGAGATGTCGGCCATACAGAACAAGAAAGACGAGGGCAAGGAGTTTGACGTGCTCGTAGAAGGCTTCTCAAAACGTTCTCGAGAGCAACTCTGTGGGCGCACTGAGCAAAACAAAATGGTTGTATTCGACAAGGGTTCGCATCATATCGGCGAGACTGTACGCGTAAGGATAACTGGTTCCACCAGCGCCACCCTCTTTGGCGAAGCCATCGGCTAAAAATACGTAGCTTATGAAAGAGTTTATGCAAGTACTTAGGCGATTCCTCCCGCCATACAGGAAGTTTATCGTCATGTCGGTTATCGCAAACATCCTTTCGGCAATACTGAATATTTTCTCGTTTGCTGCCATTATCCCCATTCTACAGATTCTCTTCAAAACCGATGATGCAGAGAAAGCCACAGCCCTGATGACTTGGGACTGGGGCAATGTGCAGGAAGTGATGATGAACAACATGAACTACTATGTTAATCAGCTCATCGATCAGATGGGAGCCACCACAGCTCTATTTGTCATTGGTATGTTTTTGGTAGGAATGACTCTGCTCAAGACAGCTGCATACTACCTTGGTGGAGCACTGTTAACCCCAATACGTACAGGAGTAGTAAGGGATATCCGCGACCTGATGTATAAGAAGGTTACCGCTCTGCCATTAGGTTTCTTCTCCGAGGAACGCAAAGGCGACATCATCGCCAGGATGAGTGGTGACGTACAGGAAGTTGAGACATCTGTGATGTCATCGCTCGACCTTCTGATGAAAGACCCGATTCTTATCATCTGCTATTTTGTCACCCTGATTGCCATATCATGGCAACTGACACTATTTACCATTTTACTCGTCCCCTTGATTATCTGGCTGATGGGACTGGTGGGTAAGAGTCTGAAGCAAAAGAGTATTAAGGCTCAAAATCTGTGGAGTGATACTATGAGTGTTATGGAAGAGACACTCGGCGGCCTACGTATCATCAAGGCATTTTGTGCAGAAAAAAAGATGAACGATAAGTTCTCGAAGGTCAATACAGAATATCGCAACCAACTGACCCGTGTGCATCTGCGCATACAGTTAGGACATCCTGTCAGCGAGTTCCTCGGAACTCTTTTGGTTGTCATTGTCCTGTGGTTTGGCGGTGTCCTTGTGTTGAATTACGAAGCCTTTACAGGACCGATATTCATCTACTATATGGTGATCCTGTATTCAATCATCCACCCCTTGAAGGAATTCTCACGTGCCAGCTATAACATACCTAAGGGACTTGCATCTATGGAGCGTATCGACAAGATCCTTAAGGCAGAGAATACCATTAAGGATCCTGCTATCCCAAAGCGTCTTAACCACTTCGACCATCAGATAGAGTTCCGTAATGTGAGCTTTAAGTATGCAGACCAGTGGGTACTGAAGGATATCAACCTTACCATCCCCAAGGGAAAGACTATAGCCCTCGTAGGCCAGAGCGGAAGCGGAAAATCTACTCTCGTAGATCTTATCCCCCGTTATTACGATGTTCAGGAGGGCGAGGTACTCATCGACGGCATTAACGTAAAAGACCTTGGTGTCCACGACCTCAGAAAGCTTATCGGCAATGTTAATCAGGAGGCAATTCTCTTCAACGACTCCTTCCGCAATAACATCTCCTTTGGTGTCGACAATGCCACACAGGATGAAATCGAGGAAGCAGCACGCATCGCCAACGCCTATGACTTCATCATGGCATCGGAGGATAATTTCGATACTAATATAGGAGATCGCGGAGGTCGACTCAGTGGTGGCCAGCGTCAGCGTGTGAGCATCGCCAGAGCCATACTCAAGAATCCTCCTATCCTTATCCTCGACGAGGCCACCTCTGCCCTCGATACAGAGAGCGAACGACTAGTTCAGGATGCATTGGAAAGACTAATGAAGACTCGAACAACAGTAGCCATCGCCCATCGCCTGAGCACCATCAGAAATGCTGATGAGATCTGTGTGCTGCATGAGGGACGCATAGTAGAACGAGGCACTCACGACGATCTTCTTTCCTTCGACGGATATTACAAGAAGCTTCACGATATGCAACAAGTGTAATGAGTAAGAGGTTAATCTTTTTGTCAAAGGTATATCTGTGGACGGTGCTGGTATTCATCATCGCCAAGATTGTCTTTATGCTTGTCACATCAGGGGCAGGACACTTTGTGACATCCGATGTCTGGCAGGTCATAAGTCATGGCATAAGTCTCGACCTCTCCACTGCTCTCTATTTCTTAATCCTGCCATTCCTGTTGACTATAGTAAGCGTGTGGATCACAGGGAAATGGCAGTTGCATGCGCTTCGGGCTTATTTCCTTCTGATATCCATTGCCTTCGCTATGGCCTTTGTGGCAGATACGAGCCTTTACCCCTTCTGGGGATTCAAGTTAGACGCCTCGTGTCTTGGATATCTTGAGACACCCAACGAAGCAGCAGCAAGCGTTACGACGGCATATATCATCTGGCGAGTGATAGCATTACTGATAGCCACCACTCTCATCTTTTGGGGATATCTGCTCACTGTCCGTTTCTTCCCTATCGGAAAACCAGGAAAAAGACCAATCCCCAAGATAGTGGAGACAACACTCTATATCATCTCCATACCTTTAATTATAATAGGCATTCGAGGTGGTCTGGACGAGTCGACGACAAACATCGGACAGGTTTACTTCTCTCCAAACCAGTATCTTAACCATTCTGCCGTAAATCCTGTGTTCAGTTTTCTTGCATCAATGGAAAGTACGGCAAGTGACAATGTCACTTACGACTTCATGCCAGAAGCCGAGTGTCAGCGTATCATAAGCAAAATATACAATACAGAGAGCATCGATACCGACACACTCCTAAATACCCAGACACCCAATATCATCATCATCCTGATGGAGAGTTGTGGAGGACAATTTACCGAGATCAGCAGCAGAAACGATATCACCCCGAATCTCAACCGCCTGGCTCAGGAGGGAATCTATTTCACCAATTGCTATGCCAACTCATGGCGCACCGACAGAGGCACGGTATGCACCTACAGTGGCTACCCCTCTTTCCCCACAATATCCGTGATGAAGATACCTGCCAAAGTCCGTGCCCTGCCTTGTATTGCCAATAGCCTGCGAGAAGAGCGGGGCTACAGCACTCATTATCTCTATGGTGGTGATATCAACTTCACCAAGATGCGCGGATATCTCGTAGCAGGAGGTTTTGAGAACCTGAAATGGAAGGCCGACTACGACGCAGCAGCCCAGAGTTCGGCAAAATGGGGAGTTCGCGATGACATCACCTTCGAAACCCTATACGAGATGACTACCTCTCTTCAGGCTCCATATCTCATCGGCTATTCCACACTCAGCAGCCACGAGCCCTGGGATGTACCTATAAAGCATCTTGACGACGAGGTTTACAACTCCTTCTACTACCTCGACCAATGCATAGGCAACTACATCTCAAAGCTTAAGAAATCACCACTATGGAAGAATTCGCTTGTAATTCTCCTGCCCGACCATGGGATGCTTTATAAGGACATCGATGATCTGACCCCTCTCAAGAACCATATCCCAATGATATGGATAGGTGGAGCAGTCAAGGCACCACGCCGTATAGAGACTATCTGTAACCAGACAGACCTCCCGGCTACTCTTCTGGCTCAGTTGAGGATAAACCACGACGCATATACCTTCAGCCGTGATGTGCTGAGCAAAAGTTACCAGTATCCCCTTGCCATAAACACCGTCACTGAGGGATTCTCAACGGTCGACAGCACAGGATTTACATTCTTCGACCTTAATAGTCAGAAAAAGATAAAGGGCAATGGTGACATAAACATCGGCAAGGCAATCCTTCAGGCTGCCTCAAAAGATCTCAGCAAACGATAAAGAATCATTTTAGTCTGTGTGACCCTTGGCGATGACTTTTCCGTCGATCACCTCAAAGCGCTCATTAAACTCCTTTCGAGTGCGCTTCCATCTGTTGTGACTCCACAACCAGAACTCTGGAGCTCTGCGGATACTCTTCTCCAATATATCGAAATACATATCCGTCAACTTGAAGTCCTCTAATTTCTGAGGTTCACGCGACATCAGTTTAAATTCCACCTCATAATATCCACGCTTTACACGATGTATATCCAAGTAGAACACTGCATGGTTCATCTTTTTCACAATCCGTTCAGTACCAGTGAACACAGGTGTATCCTGATTCATAAAATCCACCCAGTGATGGATATTAACCCAGTTTGGGGCCTGGTCTGAGATATATCCGATCATTATAGGCTGCCCTTTACGTCTGTATCTTATCACCTCGCGGAGAGTGTCCTGCATGGAAATACACAAGGCACCCATCCTCTCACGACTGCGTATAAAGAGTTTATCAAAATACTTGTTCTCCAACGGGTGGTATATCTGCCCGCATTGTACCTTTGGCGTCATCCACAGAGTTATCGACGTTACCCACTCCCAATTGCAGTAGTGGCCTAAATACATCGCTATCGACTGTCCGCTCTCTATCACCTCATTCAGTTCTTCTATGCCCTTGAACACCATTCGCTTCCTTATCTCTTTCTTGCTGATGGTCATCATCTTAACCGTCTCAACGAAGTAGTCGCACAGGAAATGGTAGAATCCGCATTCTATCTCTTTCAGTTCCGCCTCAGTCTTCTCAGGGAACGAAGCCGAAAGATTCTTCCATACCACCTTCCTACGGTAGCCTATCACCTTATAAAGCAACCAAAACAAAAGGTCGGAGATGATATAGTGTATCCATAATGGCAACAAGGAAAACAAGCACCAGACACCTAATAATATATAATACAGGAAATAGTTCATGCAGCAGAATATTCTTTATTTAAATATATCGAAGTCTTTGTTGTAAGCAGGCGAATCGATTGACAACAGGTTGAGCACGGAATGGAAGATATAGTGCTGCTCGAGCACTGCCGGCAGTTCGTCTTTAGCCTTGTAATCCCTGAAATCGCCAGATGTCCATACCAGGAAAGGTATCTCATATTGCTCCTTCGGAGCCAGTTTCATGGGCAGACCATGCATAAACATCTTGTTCTCGCCCAATGACTCGCCATGATCGGAGATAAAGATCATAGCACTCTTCCAGTATGTCATAGCGCGCAGAGTACTGATAAGATTATCGAGAAGGAAGTCTGTGTAACGGATGGTGTTGTCATAGGCATTAACGAGCAAACCAACGTTCTTCTCACCTTCTTCTACATTCTTTGCCACCGGCTTATAAAACTCAAAGTCCTTTGGATATTTGTCGGCATACTTTGGTCCATGACTTGTACTGGTATGGATGATTATCAAAACCTTATTACTCTTACTCGATTCTATACGCTGACGAATTCCTGCAAAGAGGATTCCATCGTAGTTGTTATCAACATCGGGATATTGATTGCCAAGATCATCGTCAGTAAGATATTCATCGATATGTATAGGAGGCTCGCCCCAGTTGGATGTGCGCCACGCCACGTCGACACCTGTTCGGAAAGCATAGTTGGGCAGCAGCTCATACAGGTCGCCAGAGTCTTTTGGCTCAAGTATTGCCTTGGTTCCCGCTGTAGTGTAGGTGGCGCATGAAGTGGCCTCGTAAACCTTCAGATCCTGTAGCTTCGACAACAACGGATTGGTATCACGCTTATAGCCGTAGAGCTGGAAGTTGGCTTTTCTTGCCGACTCACCGATGACGAGCACCACCACCGCCTTATCTTTGTCTGTAATCTTCCCGTCTGGCAGTTTTATCTCCTCAGCCTGTTCATCAATACTAAAGCTTGCTATTCTACACGTATTGACAAGATACGACCATGGCTGCAGCAATCCGCCTAACTCTGTATCATGCTGACTGATAAATAATGTCTGATTGAAATTCGCCAATGCCACTACAAGGACAATAGCCAATGAGCTCCCACAATATGCGAGCAGTTTCTTTGCTTTATCGAAGACTATGGGCTGCAGCAGGCACCACAAGGCCGGCAACACGCCAAAAGCCAGTATGAAAAGCCACAATCCCCAACTAAAGAATCCCGAAGCTTCAGAGTATCTGGTATTGAATACGTTCTCAATGGTTGTCGCATCAATCATCACGCTATAGGTGATAATGAAATATACTGCCGTAGCATTGATGATAGAGAATAAGGCAAGCAGAATCCTACCCACAATCCTCATTAAGAACATCACAAGACAGGTCATCATGAAGTTAAGTGCCAGCATAATCACAGCAAGAGATGCCAGAAGGAAAATCCTTCCACCTGCGCTTTCATTGGAATTGTCTGCAACATAACGAAAGAAAGGTATGTTGTACAACAACAATGTACCTATGCTGACGATACATGAAAAAACAAAGAGCGAGATGGGCTTGCGCAATAACTTCTTCATTTTGTATCTCATTCTTTATTGAGTTTCAAGATTTTGTTCTTACCAATTTACATGATAGTGATATGTCAGGACAATAGCACAGCAAGTGCAGAACACGAAAAATGTAGAGGCGTGTCCGGATGGGAAGGAATTGCTGTGATACATGTTTACACCCTGTACCAAAGGCAATATCATATCGGGATGATTCTCGAATACGGTTATAGGGCGGTCTAAACAGATAAGGTGTTTCAATATCTGCAACATCGTCCCACCTGTCAGTTCACTCGAGGCAAAGAACACCGTCATCCCTATTTTTTTCCAGAATAAAGGAAGCAGGGCCAATACATATGGCCATTCAGCCATCATGGAATAATACTTAAAGAAGGTATCCAGAATACCTGTGTGATAAGAATTGGCCATCATGTGCAGCTCTGCTTTCGGATATGCATATTGCAATCCAAGAACCAGTATTAGCAATGCAAAATATGCAACGCCAAATACCAGAAGTGACTTTCTCATTTTCGAAAAAGACGGCAACATTTGTTTCATGATGCAAAGATAATAAAAATTCCCCAAAACTCCAAACTATTAAGGAGGATTTTACATAATTCTGACTACAAACAAAATTAAAAATAGGTTTATTTTTTATTGATCAATTCCTCAATTACCTTTTTGAGTTTTGGTAAATCATCATTGATTGTTGATACCACCACAACTTCGTCAATGTTACCATATTCATGAGAAATGAGATTTCGCATACCGTAAATTGCGTACCAAGGAATATCCTTGTATTCATCCAATGGGTTGCTCTTTTCTTTAAGCAACTTGCCTACATGTTCTCCTATTACCTGAAGTCTCATAACACAGGCATTGAATGCCATAACTCGATTAGGTGAAATCATAAAGTCCTTCAATTCTGTCATGCCTTTACTCCATTCTTGAATCAGTTCAATAGACTCAAGAATATCTTCCAGTCTGTCTTTTATGGTTAATTCCTCTTTAGACATAGATGACATCATTTAGGATATTTGACTTGAATAACGGGCGAAGTGTAGAGCGGAATCTAACCAAATCTACATGACAGTTGAATAGTGCCTTCAGTTTTTCTCTTAATTCGTACATTAGAGATAAGGTAGGCTTTTCTACTTCTACTACAATGTCAATATCACTGTCCTCGGTATTTTCTTCTCTTGCTACAGAGCCGAATATACCAAGTTTTGTGATTCCAAACTGAGTGCCAAAAGCCTGTTTGAAAGCAGCGAGTTTATTAATACAATCTTGTAATATCAGCATTTGTCTTCTCCTTTTCTGTGTGCAAAGATAAGAAAAGTTTCTGAAACTGAAAAGAAAAAGGCTGGAAATCTTGTGGATTCCTGCCGATAAAGGGTGATAATGGATGCGAATCTGGTTAGGGGAACTGTACGCAGACGGCTTTGCTGATGGGGATGTCTTGATGGGTATCTGTCAGCAAACCAGTTTCTGGGTTGCGGGCGAATATCTGGATCTTGTGGCAGAACGGGGGCTGGACGATGAGTTCTATATAGACTCCGCTGGTATCGGCTCGTGGCATGTAGGGCAGTTACCAGACCGTCGTATGCGGCAGTGTGGACAGCGTCATGGGTATACGTTCGATCATCATGCACGTCAGTTCTCTTCGAAGGACTTCGAGCGCTTTGACCTGATAGCTGTGATGGATCATGAGAACTACCACGATGTGGCTCGTCAGGCGAATTCAGAGGCAGACCTTCAGAAGATTATCAGCATGAGTGATTACCTGCGCCATCATCCAGGACAGCAGACGGTGCCCGATCCCTATTATGGTACAGAACGCGACTTCGAGTTTGCACTTGAACTCTTGGAAGATGCTTGCGAAGGTCTGTTGGAGGCATTAATCAAAAACGACATAAGGTAATGGCAAAGAAAGAAGGCAAGGAACTGACTCCGATGATGAAGCAGTTTTTCGATTTGAAGGCAAAGCATCCTGATGCAGTGATGTTGTTCAGGTGTGGTGACTTCTATGAAACCTATTGTGAAGACGCCATTACTGCCGCCAAGATTCTCGGCATCACCCTTACCCATCGTAATAACGGCGCTGGCGTGAAGGGCGACGAGATGGCTGGCTTCCCTCATCACGCACTCGACACCTATCTGCCTAAACTCATCAGAGCAGGCAAGCGTGTGGCTATCTGCGATCAGCTTGAAGATCCCAAACTGACGAAGAAGCTCGTAAAGAGGGGCATTACGGAGTTGGTGACACCAGGCGTCGCGCTCTCTGACAACGTGCTCAACTATAAGGAAAACAACTTCCTGGCTGCCGTGCATTTTGGCAAAGGCTCGTTTGGTGTGGCTTTCCTCGATATCTCTACTGGTGAGTTCCTGACAGGCGAGGGTACGCAGGACTATGTAGAGAAGCTGCTGGGCAATTTCTCACCTAAGGAAGTGCTGTTCGATCGTACGAAGAAGCAGGAGTTTGAGCGTAACTTCGGCGTAAAATACTTCACATTCCAACTCGACGACTGGGTGTTTACAGATCAGACAGCCAAGCAGAAGCTGCTGAGGCACTTCAACGTGAAAAACCTGAAAGGCTTTGGTGTCGATCATCTGCATAGTGGCGTGATAGCCGCTGGGGCTATTCTGCAGTATCTGGAGCAGACACGACATACTCAGATAGGTCATATTACCTCTATCTCCCGCATTGAGGAAGATAAATACGTCCGCCTCGATAAGTTTACGATCCGCAGTCTTGAACTTGTCTATCCGATGCAGGAAGACGGCAAGTCGCTGCTCGATGTGATAGACAAGACGGTAAGTCCAATGGGAGGCCGTTTACTGCGTCGCTGGCTGGTATTCCCATTGAAGGACGAAAAGCCCATCAATGAGCGACTCGACGTGGTGGAGTATTACTATCGCGAGCCAGAGTTCAGAGAGTGTATCGATGACCAGTTGCATCGTATCGGCGACTTGGAGCGCATCATCTCGAAGGTGGCTGTAGGGCGTGTTTCACCTCGCGAAGTAGTGCAGTTGAAGGTGGCTCTCCAGGCTCTTCAGCCCATCAAGACGGCTTGTCTCTATGCGAAGAACGAAGCCCTGAACAGAGTAGGGGAGCAGCAGAATCTCTGTGAGTCGCTGAGAGACCGTATAGAGAAGGAAATCCAGAATGATCCGCCACAGCTGGTTGCCAAGGGTGGAGTGATCAAAGACGGTGTGAATGCAGAACTCGACGAACTGCGCAGCATCGCCTATTCAGGCAAGGACTATCTGCTGAAGATACAGGAGCGCGAGGCAGAGCAGACAGGCATCAGCTCACTGAAGATAGGCTATAACAACGTGTTTGGCTACTATCTCGAAGTGCGTAATACCTATAAGGATCAGGTGCCGTCAGAGTGGGTGCGCAAGCAAACACTGGCTCAGGCAGAGCGGTATATCACGCAGGAACTGAAGGAGTATGAAGAGAAAATACTGGGTGCAGAAGACAAGATTCTCTCCCTCGAGGCAAAGCTTTTCAACGACCTGATTCTGGGTATGCAGGAGTTTATACCCCAGATACAGATCAATGCCAACATCATTGCCCATCTCGACTGTCTGCTGAGCTTTGCAAAGGCAGCTGAGGATAATAAGTATATCCGCCCAGTCATAGATACTTCTGAGGTGATAGACATCAAGCAAGGCCGCCATCCTGTGATTGAGCAGGAACTGCCGTTGGGGGAGAAGTATGTGCCTAATGATATCCTGCTCGACAATGAGCGCCAGCAGATCATCATCATCACGGGTCCGAATATGGCTGGTAAATCGGCTCTGCTGCGCCAGACGGCATTGATTATACTACTGGTTGTTTCGTGCCCGCAGAAGCCGCGAGAATCGGCCTGGTGGACAAAATATTCACCAGGGTAGGGGCATCGGATAATATTTCTCTGGGAGAATCCACGTTTATGGTAGAGATGACGGAAGCCTCGAATATTCTGAACAACGTCTCTTCAAGGTCGCTGGTGCTCTTCGATGAGTTAGGACGAGGCACAAGCACTTACGATGGTATTTCTATCGCGTGGGCTATCGTGGAGTATCTGCATGAGAATGTGAAAGGCAAGCCTCGTACGCTCTTTGCTACGCACTATCACGAGCTGAATGAGATGGAGAAGAACTTCCCTCGCATCAAGAACTATAATGTATCTGTTAAAGAGGTAGATGGCAAGGTGATCTTCTTGCGAAAGTTGGAGCGGGGTGGGAGTGAGCACTCCTTTGGTATTCATGTGGCAGAGATAACCGGTATGCCGCTAAGCATTGTGAAGCGTGCCAACGTGATTTTAAAGCAGTTGGAGGCCGAGAATGCCCAGGTGGGGACAGTTGGTAAGCCCACGGCAGAAATCGCCGCTTCGCGCGAGGGTATGCAGCTTTCGTTCTTCCAGCTTGATGATCCTGTACTCTGTCAGGTGCGCGATGAGATTCTCGGCCTCGACGTAAACAATCTTACTCCCCTCGAAGCCCTCAATAAACTCAACGACATCAAGAAAATCGTCTCAGGCAAATAACCTAACGAACAATTACTTTCTTGCCGTTCTTGATATATATGCCCTTGGCAGGATGCTCTACCCGCTGACCGTTCAGATTGAAATAGACATCCTGAGACCATGTTGGATAGATTAGAGGAATACTGATACCTGATGCCATCTTTTCAGGATCTATACTATCATAGAGACGCGTAATTGCACAGATGGCATCCTCCCAAGTGAAGGGATTGTCCCAATGGAATGAATTTGTTTCCTTGTCAAGGTCAATGACGTTGATGCCTGAATAATCAGACACATGACAGAAATTCCAATAGAATGCTGTCTGCAAGCCACCGAAATCAGTACTTCTCCAGTGCATATTTTCTGGTGCATCCTCCTCTCCAGGATCTTGCCAATGAGGTAATAGTTGGTCATAGTTTTCGGAAGAAGCGTTCCAGATATCCTCAGGAAATTCTCCAGTAAATGCATTGTTACTCTCCGCCCCAATACTCCGTGCCACATAATAGGCCATACATGTAGCCATTCCTCGAGACAGAGGCACGTCGTAATCGGTGATATAGTTATTGAAGTAGGTCATAGAGTCAGGTGCAAACTGCTGAATCAGTGGTTTCAGCATAGCCTTGAACTCCTGAGAACTTACTTGTTTCGTGCGTTCCTTTGCCATATAACTTCCATCAAGATAATCCATCATAAATGCACGCTCATAATCGTCAAACTCGGCATTTGCTATTTTCCTTATGCGAATATCATCCAAAAAGAATTGATTGTCAAGAGATCCGTCTTTGACAGTAAATGTAAGACTCCTAAATTTGAAAGTTCCAACTCTGCTAAAACTTGAAAGGGGATAGACTACTCTCTGCCATTCGCCAGTATAATCACCAGTGTCTGTATGCCGCCTACTAACAGTTGCAAGATTGCTTACAAAAGAGTCAACTGTATAATCGTCATCATGATTGTCAAACCTAAGTTCAAGTGTTAGATCGGAATCACTATTCTTGATATAAAACTCGATACAATAATCAGCATCAACAAGACTTTGCAAATCTACCTCCGACATAAAAGCGAACGTTATGCTTTGTATCTCGTCTGATTTTGTTGGGTCCTGCCCGTCTCGATTCCATCGGATGCAAGTCCTCCCATAGTGCGTATTCTCTCTGTGATGCATATTGATACGCCACATATTTCCACCAACGGCATCCCAGCCGAAATCTCCCCACTGGTGTTCTGGCGAAGCATCAACAGGATTAGCTCCATCATAATAAGAGTAATAATCTGTAAGATTCGGCCCATCAACATAAATGGGAAGTCCTTCACTAAATGAAGTTACCTTGGTTGAAGTTGTGGGAGCCACGGGAACAAGCTTTCCCTCTCTGATAGCATACACTTTAACCGTGCCCACTCCTAATCCCGGCGTATAGTCATTGTCTGTATCTCCATAACAATAATAGTCTACACCCTCTACATTCTCAATAAATGGCCTGCCCTCAGCAAGGTACTTATTGAAAGCCTCACACTCGTCGGGTATAAAATCTTTAGTTTTATCGACATACTTTCCGTCCGCACCCAATTGGCACACTTGAAGATATCCGCCTATAAAAGTTACAGTATTATGCGAACCATCTGCACATTTTGCCACCAACAGTTCTTTTTTTCCATCACCGTCCAAATCATAAGGAACAGGAGAAGTATAGGTTATTCCATAACCATCCCGCGGTGGTGGTAAAATTGTGTAATTATCCCCTCCGAAGGTACCGCTGTCGCTGCCCCAGAATACAACGGGAGGGCAGGCATAACCTTCGAGAACTTCAGTATGATCATTACCACAAAGAATAAGGTCATTCTTACCGTCATTATTCAAATCAGCTATTTCACAATCCAGAAATATGCTAGAAGTAACTTTACATGCAGCATAATAATTACTGAGATCTATAATTGCAGAACCTTTCTTCTCTTCAAAGTTACCACTTCCGTCATTCTGCAAATAGAGAGCTCTTTCTCCCGACCCATTATTTTGGTCCCAAAACAATACATCAATATCGCCGTCGTTATCAAAATCACCTACATCTCCTCCATGAAACGCTATCCACGAACCATTATCTCTCCAATTTTCATAGCCAAGCCGGCTATATTCTCCATTCGAATTACTCATCAGAATTACTGGATAGTCTCCAGTCGAGCCCGCTCGATCGTATCCTGTACTAAAACAGCAGAAATCAGGAAATCCGTCGCCGTTCAAATCAGCATATTTCAGATGGATTGGGTATACACAACCGTCTAGTTTTTTGTCGTTTTTGGGGTCTTCAATTATGGTTCCATCAGCCTGTCCTAACCAAAACCTTACCTTCTCTCGATGATTATCTGTACCCATTCCGCCCTTTTTCGGGAATTCCACATAATCCATATAGCCATCACGATTATAATCTACTGGCAGATATGAGCATCCGCGAACAAAACCCACCTCTTCTCTCTCAAAGCAGTTTGGCTCGTTTACAAACATAGGTTTTCCCATGTCCGTCCACGACTGCTTAAGGTTCAGCAGAGGATATTGCTTCATGGGACGGTGATAGGTGAATGTTGCATGGATATTCTGAGCCTTGTCTGCATCGACTGTCAGTTCCTCGTTGGTGCCTGTAGCATCACCGCTCCAGCCGTCAAAAGTCACATTTTCAAGGAACTTGCTGGGAATAGCCTTCAGTCTAACCTGTTTCTTGCCATCGGCACTTGTGGTAAGATACTCATCCACCACGCCTGGACCATCAATGGTCACATTCACACTCGGTGTCTGAGCCTCCACAATGACAAGGCTCAATACGCTCGTCAATAATAAAATTAGTAATCTTTTCATCTCCTTATCGTTTTAGTTCATATTCTGCCAGGCCGATCCTTTCTGCTCCGTCGGCAAAGATAAGCATTATTTCTGAAATACCAAAGTTTTTGGGAGGAAATGTATAGAAGAAAGAGGTTCTTTTCTATTTAACAAACAAAAGTACAATCCGAACAGGACACTACAGATAGTATGACACTAAAGGGCTTTAGTGTTATAGTAGAGCCCTTTAGTATTAGGGTATAGAACATTTAGGGGAAAGTCACCCTGAAAGCCGTTTTTTTATATTTTCACTCCAAAATTTGGAAGTGTGGATAAAAGATTGTAACTTTGCAGAAAAATATGTGCTCTATATGAACAAAAGAAAGATTTATTATCTCCTGCACAACGGTAAGAACAGTAATCTGAAATACTTCGTCAAAGGATATTTAAGGCAAAATACTCCCAAGATATTGTTCCGTATGAGGCTAAAGAGTCTGCTCGCTGAGCTTGACAAGCGTCCTGATAAGGAATATATCCTGGACCGGGTAAATTATTACTGCAAACTGACAAAGGCCACATCATACGACAGGGAATTATGGAATAAGCAGGCTGTAGAGATACAGCATCAGCCCATGACCGGCCAGAAGGTGTATTACTTTGATGCTAAGCAGGTGGCTAATTACTTTAATCCTCATAACCGATGGATTCTTCTTTCTGGTGACATAACTTATGTTCCAGAGGTGCCTACAATAATAAAAAGCCGTCCTCTGGAGGACAATAATGAGAACTCAGTGGTTTTGAAACTGGAGAAGATCAGGCATTTCCTTTTCGTCAACGATCCCAAACCCTGGAGAGAGAAGAAGAATGTTGCTATCTTCAGAGGTGACCTTGGTCCGCTGAAGCCCAATCGCAATATATTCTTTAAACGCTGGCTGGGACACCCCATGGTAGATGCTGCCACAACGAACCTTATTCCCGAGCACCCAGAATGGAAGAAGGAAAAGTTTACCATCAACGAGCATTTTGACTATAAGTTCATCATGTCTCTTGAAGGTAATGATGTGGCCTCGAACCTTAAATGGGTGATGTCGTCGAACTCAATAGCCGTTACACCGAAACACACTTGCGAGACATGGTTTATGGAAGGCAGACTGATTCCCAACTACCATTATATCGAAGTAAAGGATGACTTCTCTGACCTTGAAGAGCGGATGAACTATTACATCGAGCACCCAGAGGAGGCAGAAGCAATCATCCAGCATGCTCATGAATACGTAGAGCAGTTCTTTGACAAAAGACGTGAACGGCTTATATCCCTTCTCGTACTAAAGAAGTATTTCGATATTACTAACACATAGTAAGGGGCTCACCATTGAGAACCTTCTCGAAAACCCTGAGGTAATCCCCTGCCATCACCCTGACATTGAACTTATCAGCAACATACTGGTGGCAGAGTTGGGGGGAGTAGTAGGGATGAGAGTTGAGATAATCCGCTATCTCCTGCTCATCGCTGCTGAGAAAGCCAAACTCTGGCGTAACGATTTCAGGTATTGCCCCCATAGGGGTTGCAAATACTGGTGCTCCGTAATAAAGTGACTCTATGAGGCACAGGCCGAACGGTTCGTGCCAGGCTACTGGGAAGATCAGGCCTTGCGACTGTTGGATGACCCGCTGTTTCCCCTGATTGTCAACCATACCATGGAAATGGATTCTGGGACTCAATGTGAGACGGAATCCCATCTTGAAGTTAAGGCGATAGCCTCCAAGCACATCCAATTCACCTCCCTCAACCTTCTTTGTAATTCTTATGGCTCCCCGTACATTCTTTACACGCCAGGCAGCTTTGCCAAGGAAATGATAATGCCTGCGTTCCTGGTTCAAGTCTGGTACGCCGTAGTCATCCCAGTCAAGGCAGTTATACACAAAACAACTACGCCCATGACGCTCTGCATGGTTACGTGACACGAATACGGCATTAGTGTCGATGTCACCATTTTCAACATTACCATTTATAGTAACCACATAGGGCTTAGTAAGATCACGGTGATCGGCCTGATTAGAGAAATGAATAATATCCGTATTCTCCGGAATCTGGCTTCCGATACTTCTTGTAGGATCAATCTCAAGAACTTTTGCGAAAGGACACGAGGATCCCTTGCGGGCGAGGAAGGTTATATTGTGACCCATACGGACCAGCTGCTTGCCAAGAGCCCAGATAACACGCTCCGTGCCACCATACTTTACAACCGGTAAAACTACATCGTGAACTATTACTATATTCATTTTTCTCTGCCTAAATATTATTAACGAATTGAAATTGTTTTGGACATCAATCAGGCAACAGTCTGTCTTGTGTCATACGCTCCATATACTGCTGAATTATTGCCTTTAGCTCGCGCTCCATTTCCTGCTGCTGGGGAATTGTTCCTTTAAGATTATTCTTCATCAGGGAATCGGTAAGGCTATATACAGCCTTGGTTTGCAGCCCGTCGAACTGTAATACATGTCCGTGTTTGACATATTGATAGATGCCATTCAGATAGTTTACGGCCCATGTCTTATCAGCTGGTGTATTGAGAACGTCTATACCAAAGGCAAAGTACGGCTTAGGATAATGCAGCAAGCCCATTATGGTGGGCAGGATGTCTGTCTGCTGCGCTATCTTGTCTTCCATGCGAGGGGTCTCAGCACCGCTGGGGTCATATATTATTATTGGTGAACAGAATCCTCCCAGGTCTGTCTGGTATTCGGGATGGTCACTCATGTTGGTATGGTCACTTGTGAGCACAAAGATGGTATTGTTGAACCAGGGCTGCCGGCTCGCAGCCTGAAAGAACTTCCCGAGTGCCATATCTGTATATCTTATACACTTGTGCATGGCTATGCCTTCTTCGGGAAATACCTCTTTGTATTTCTCGGGAACAGCATAGGGGTGATGGCTCGATGCGGTAAACACAGCTGTCATAAACGGCTCCTTCATCTCAGACATCTTGGCTGCATAATACTGAAGGAAGGGCTCGTCCCAGATTGCCCACATGCCATCAAAGTCCTCATCGCCGTTGAATCGTTTGTCCTCATTAAAGTCCTCCCTGCCGTAATACTCCTGGAATCCGGTGCTTTTTGCAAATGCCATAAACCCCATAGAGCCGCGCTGAGCTCCATGGAAGAAAGCTGTCTTATAACCCTCAGCTGCCAAGAGTGATGCTATGCCGCTGACGTGATTCATAGAGGCTGGAGTAAGAAAGAATGGCTCTACAAACATTGGGATGCCTGACAGTATACTCGGCATTCCATCAATGCTCTTTCTCCCATTACAGAACGACCTGGTAAATGTTATGCTCTTTCGGATTAATGAATCTATTTGCGGGGTGTAACCTTTGTAATTTCCATTCTCAAGTGTTTCGTTTAATGCTCCGATATATTCCCTGCCAAAGCTTTCAACGATAAGTACCACAACATTCTTCTTCATCATCGGAATGGTGTCATGAGGAATATGAACAGGGGTGAAAACAGATGCCATCTGCCGAGAGTCAGAGTAATAACCCGGCACAACGAAGACATCTTTTCCTATTGTACGATAGAAGGCAAATGGAGTGTTAAGAACCAATGCCGCTTCAACAGGTCGGCTTACATATTGATTGGCATTAGATATCGTGATGGGACGTACAGCCGTTGAGAAGCCTCCTCTTATGCCTGCCACTACGAAGGGAGCGAATGCTGCAAGCGATATCAGGGCGGCAATATCATATTTCCACCAGACAAGGTCTTTTGCCGACAAGCCTGTTGACCTGGATAGCTTCCACAGAGCCCATACTACCAACACAAATAATATTATAAGGTAAAAATGATTCCATGCTTCAGTAAGGAATATGCTTGCCAAGTTACCTTCATTAGAGAATTCGTTGAAAACGGTTATCGTTGTGCGTCGCATGGTGTATTTGAAATATACAGAATCGCAAAGATTCATTGCCAAAGCAACACTGTTTATCACCACGAACACCCATTTGCATATAAGCTGCCAAAGATGAGTCTCTTTCTTATGAAAAGGGAAAAGTACAAGTAGAATATAAGGAATATTGGTTACAAGGATTGCCGAAGTGTCAAATACCAAACCGCCACAAAAGATATCAATCAGTTTTCCAGAAGTAGCAGATTGCTGAAAATAGCTATAGTTGACCAATAGATAAACCATACGGGCAACAAAATACACCATATAAGCCAAGAGCAGATTATGCAACGTGGCAGATATCGGCGCAAGTATTTTGAACTTAGAATAATCCTTCATGCTGCAAAATTAAGCAAAAAACCCGATAATATCGAAAAAAATGCCTAATTTTGCAGCAGAATATAAAAAAGAAGCATTTATGGGTAATAGTTTATTTGAAAAAAGTTCTGCTCTTTTTAAGAAACCGTTCTTTAGCGACTATCGCACGCTGTTAGGTTTATGGCTGATATTGGGAATTGTTTCTGCCTTAGCAAAAATGCATAGCCACAATAACTTCATGATATTTAAAGGGGTTTTCTGGCATGTTTGGAACCAGACCTCATTGTTTATCGAATACCCTCAGGAATATTTTGACGTTAACCATTATGGACCACTGTTCTCATTGGTTATAGCACCTTTTGCCGTTATTCCCGACTGGTTAGGAATGCTATTATGGTGTGTCGCCCTTTCATTGTTCCTTTATATAGCCATCCGGAAATCCGACTTAACCAAATATCAGCAGGTATTTATTCTTTGGTTTTGTGCTCATGAATTGCTCACAGCACTGTTTATGCAGCAATTCAATATAGCAATAGCAGCCATTATACTGTTGGCCTTCTTCTTAATAGAAAAGGAGAGGGATACAGAAGCGGCCTTTTTCATCGTTCTTGGCACGCTGGTAAAACTCTATGGAATCATGGGACTGGCATTCTTCTTCTTTTCGAAACATAAATGTCGCTTTGTGGTTTCTCTCGTTATATGGAGCATTGTTCTTTTTGCACTACCCATGCTTATCAGCAGCCCGGAATACATTGTAAGCCAGTATAAGGAGTGGTTCTATTGCTTAATAGAGAAGAATGGTGAGAATCTTGATTCATTTGCCCAGAACATTTCCCTGCTTGGTATGGTAAGAAAGATATCTGGAATCATGACATATAGCGATCTATGGCTGCTTATTCCTGGCACACTGTTATTTGCCATTCCATACCTGCGTTTTTCACAATACAAGAATGTTGCTTTCAGGCAGACCCTGTTGGCATCTGTGATGATGTTTTTAGTACTATTCTCCACAGGAAGCGAGTCAAACGGATATATTACACCTTTTGTTGGTATTGTCATCTGGTATACAGCTGCACCTTGGAAGAGAACTAATTGGGATGTTGCATTATTGATATTCGCATTCGTGCTCTCAAGTCTCTCTCCAAGCGACCTGTTCCCTGCATATCTCCGCAAAGAGTGGGTGCAGCCCTATGCTTTGAAAGCATTACCTGTAACCCTGATATGGTTTAAGTTATGTTACGAAATGTACACTAAGGATTATAAGGTTAGTCTTCCCAAATGTTCTTAATCCTGACATCACGGAATATTGTCAAGGCCTTCTTCAGTTTACTTCTGAGAAGGTCTTTTTTTAGTTTATCACTCATATCTCTGTCAGAATCCCAAGGTTCACCGCGTTGGAGTATGTCGCGAATAAATGACCCCGACGTAATACCCCATTTCCTGAGGAACTGAGTACTACCGTCATTCTTAACGATACGGTGTGTAGAACGAGCCTCAAAATGATAAACACGACTCCTGTCCACACCTTTAAACAAACGTACTCCCGCCTTCCACAGCTTCGCAGAGAAATCCGGATCACTGTACATCCCTGGAGAATACTCAATAGAATAACCTCCTACAAGATCCCAGACATCACGATGAACTACATTTGGAGGCCATGTAGATCCTTTCCAGTCATAATGCTGCAGAGACTTATATTCACGCAGCAGTCTCTCCTCATCGAAAGACTCTACCGACTGTCCGTAATCAGCAGGAGCTATCACACTCTTACAGAAGAAGGGACGCGGCTGAATCAATGTAGAAGAGAGGAAAAACATTTTATGGCCAATGCTTTCTATCTCATCGTACAAAGCTTCATCCCACCCTGGACAAACATACATATCATCATTCATAAAAAGGATGTAATCTGTCGTTGCCAAAGGGCGCAACCCGTTTAAAGCAAAACAAACACCAACATTTTCTGCCGAATGTGTATATTTCAGCCCTTCAGACTTTACCCATTCCAATGTGCCATCACTTCCGTCATTCACATGTATCAGAATCTCGTGATCGAACTTAGAGTTCTTTCGGATACTGGCAACGCATAGTTTTAGAAATTCGAGATTATTCCATGATGGAATTAATATTGAAAACAGTTGATGACCCTCCATATATTTAACATAATGATGATAACTCCTTTATAGTTGCATTGCAATACGCAAACCGATTGTATGGTCATTGCGCCATACAGCATTACAATAGCGGTTAGACACCCTTGCATATTGGGCATAGCCCCTGAAACCGCTTCCGCGCACAACCTTGAACCGGCTTCGGATGAGACGTGTGAAAAACGTTCCTTTATCACCTGAGTAAGGCTCATAAGTAGTATCACACCACTCCCAAACACTACCACTCATATCGTATATTCCCAGTTCATTTGGCTGCTTTGACGCCACAGGCATGTGTCGAGCCCAAAGAGTGTCATTATGCAGCCAAGCCACCTTTTCGACATCATTAGCCCCAGCATAGAGATAACCTTTCGAATGCTTTCCCCCTCTGGCTGCATACTCCCATTCTGCCTCAGTAGGCAGACGGAAATGACGACCAGTCATCTCGCTCAACTTCTCTACAAACTCCAAGCATTTCTTATAAGAGACATTCTCTATTGGCCAGTTCTCACCCTTGAACTTCGCAGGATTCTTGCCCATAACGGCCTTCCAAAGTTCCTGGGTAACCTCTGTCTCGCCAATATAGAAATCGCCTAATGTAACCTTATGAGCCGGTTTCTCGTCAGCCTCAGCAATTGAATCGTTGTCGGAGGCTCCCATCATAAATGTGCCTCCCTCGACATACTTCATAGTAAATCTTACACCATTTATACGATAATGGCGGTCCTGAGCCTGAATGCCAACAGCACACAACAACAGAGTGACAATAACAGCACTTCGCGATATAGTTGGGAACGGTATGCGATTTGGCTTCACAGCCCACCATATTACACGTATCCAAGCTATTGTCATGCAATAAACATCAAGCCAAAAATTATGATGGAAGAATGTGTAAACAGGTGTAGGACAGAGTGCGTCTACAGGAAGGATACAGAAGTTGACAAAGAGCAGCCAGAAGAGTATCCAGTCAAATCTTGAACGGTGTGGCTGAAGCCAGAAAGCCATCATATATCCAGAGAGTGCGATAATATAGGTATGCGTCTCTGGACTGTCGCTAAACAAGATGATATAACCCATCATCACAGCAAGAGCCTCCACCCTGAAACGGAAATCACTCCAGCGCTTGTTGAGCCAAAAGAACATAGCTCCTATCACCGCAAGCACAGAGAGCTGCACTATACGGAGATTGGGTAACAACAGAGGCTTCAGGCCACGTGCATAAAACAATCCAGGGTAATCAGATGCACCGCGATGCGACTCATAGGTACCCCACATATCCTTGTAAAGCACGAACACATTGTCGAATGCCGTATTGATGGTTGGCAACAGTAGAAGCACTATTCCCCAGAAAAGCGCATAGCCCATGTTACGCCAGAACTTAGGATAACATAATAATAAACCTAGTTCGATTGCACCATAGTATTTCGTTGTAGCTGATATCATTATCAGCAACGTAGCCCAGAAAGGTTTGCCGTTTTCCAAAAGAGTAAAGGCAAAGATGAAGATATAACACACCACCATGTTATACTGAAAGCAGAATGTACTCTGCAGGATTAGCAACAACAAGAAAAGGAATATCTTCATCCGGTAAGGAGCCAACGGCTGGGGAAGAGTCTTGATAGCAAGACAGAGCATGCAGTAGTTGAATACGTTCCAGACAAATGGCCCCATCCACTCCGGTAACAGGAATATTGGAGCATAAATAGTAGTGAATACCGGTGTGTAAAGGAACCATATGCTATGAGCCTCTATAAACTCAAGGCTATATGGACTGATACCGGCCCAGAACATATTGGTAGCATCATAGTAATCGTAGAAATTGGTAGCACGCCCTCGAAGTATCTCAATGGTGGTAGCCGTAAGAACTACCGCCAATCCAAGACAGAACACACATGTGGGATTTGTAAAGAAGCACTTCAGGGCATCAGCAATCCTCCTCATACGAGTTCCTGCGGCATCAATTCTGTTGCTTTCTTAAAGTCCTCAGGCGTGTCGAGCTCGTAAGAGAAGAGGTCTGTGGTATCCACAACCTTGAAAGTATGTCCTTGGGGGATAAGGCGCTCGAAGGCACGCTCATAGAAGATATCTATGAGTCCTTCACCGAGAATCATCTTGCGGAGTTCCTGATAGATGGCCTCTGTGTATTCTGGAGTCATCTTCTCAATGCCTACAGACTCTCCTACTGCATCCTCTACACGACAGGTCTTGCTGATCTCTGTGATATTGAAGTCGGCATCGACAACAATCTTCATCTCCTCCTCTCCCAGTTCATGACGCTGCATGGCAAGGGCAGAACAGTCCTGACGAGCCACACAACGAACAGCCTCAGGATCGCAGAGAATATCGCTATCCATAAGCAACACCTCCTGACCATGAAGCTCCTGCATGGCAAGCCAAAGGGAGAAGATATTGTTGTTATGCTCGTAATCGGGATTATCGATATAGGATATCCTCGGGGTTTTCCTCGGACTTCCCAGGAAATCGCGGATCATATTGGCGCGATAGCCAGTGACAACAAGAAAATCAGTGACACCGGCAGATGACATTGCATCGACTGTTCGCTGGAGAAGAGTCTTGCCCCCTACTTCAAGCAGGCACTTTGGCATGGTGTCTGTAAGAGGACGGAGCCTCTTCGCCATTCCGGCAGCAAGTATTACTCCTATCATCCCAGGACCTTCAATATGGTATCAACTACGGTCTGTGTCTGCTCCTTGCGTCCAAGGGTGATACGCAGACATGACTCCAACCCCTTGTCTGTCATAAACTTTATTTTGTAGTTCTGGTCAGCAAGGGCCTTCTGTAATGCCTCCTTGATCTCAACAGGATACTTGATGAGAATAAAGTTGGCAACAGACTTGTAAACCTTGAACCCAGGTTTGTCACCCAACGCCTTCTTGAAGAGTTGACGACCCCAGTCCATATCATCAGCCACCTTGCGATAGTGCTCATCACTATCAAGCGCAGCAAGAGCAACAGCCTCTGAGAAGCGGTTGTAGCCTAAGTATTTGTTGATATAGCTGATGAAATGTGTATGTCCCTGACCAATAAATCCGAAACCGCAGCGCAAACCCGGCAGTCCGTAGAACTTAGAAAGTGTACGTGAGATGATCAGGTTGCGATACTTGTTTACCAATGGAGCGATGTAGTCTGTGTCGCTGGTGATGAAGCTGGCATAAGCCTCATCTACGAGTACCATCGTATCGTCAGGGATATTCTCCATGATACGTCCTATCTCTTCACTTGTAAGGCTGTTACCGGTAGGATTGTTGGGAGATGCCAGGAGAAGCATACGGGGATGAATACGGTTAGTGTACTCGATAACCTCATCTACATCGTAGGCAAAAGTATCATCTTTCTCATAGAGAGGATACATCTCGAAGGTGCCATAGCACTCGCTGGCCACCTTGTTGTAATACCACCATGAGAACTCTGGTATAAGAATCTTCTTGTTGTCACCCTTCATCAGGTAATAGTGGATTGCATTCTTCAGGATGTCTTCACCACCATATGCCAGGAGTACCTGCTCCTCTGGTACTCCATAAATCTCACTAAGACGTACTGAAATAACACTTTTCTTACCCTGATCGTAAATACGGGTATAGAAGCAAAGGGTCTTTGGATCAAAGTTCTTTATTGCGTCAACAACCTTCTGACTAGGTTCAAAATTAAACTCGTTTCTATCGAGGAAATTCATTTTCTGTTCCATATAATGTAAAATTTGGGTGCAAAGGTACAAATAAAATGAGAATTAAGAATTAAGAATTAAGAGTTTTTTGTATCTTTGCACCATATTTTATCAAAATATGGACAAAAAGGAGACTTTTGGAGAGATTCTTCGCTTTGGTATCGTTGGTACTCTGGCAGCAGCAATACACTACGGGATATATTGGATTTTGCAACATTGGATCAACGTCAATGTGGCATATACCATCGGATACGCTCTCAGTTTTCTGATGAACTATTATCTCTCTGCACATTTCACCTTTAAGGAAAAGACATCTGCGAAGAACGGTCTGGGATTCGGAGCAGCACATCTGACAAACTATCTGTTACACATGGTGCTCTTCAACTTCTTCCTCTGGATAGGAGTAAGCCGTGAGTTGGCACCTATCGCGGTACTCTTTATAGCTGTTCCCACCAACTTCGTATTAGTAAGATCCGTTTTCAAGCATCTTAACAAGAAATGAACAGACGACTCACCATAGGATATGACGCCAAACGTATCGTAAGGAACGGTACAGGACTAGGCAGTTACGGCAGAACACTTATCAATGACCTCTCTGCCAACAGTTCGCTTGATCTTCGTCTCTATGCTCCAGATAAAGGCCGTAATGACCTGCGAGGACAGATCGTTACGAGAGACAATCTGCAATTCTGCTATCCAAAGCATTCTGGCATTCCTTTTGAGAAAGCCTTTTGGAGATCAAAGGGGATAGTTAAAGACCTTGTGAAGGATGGAGTCCAGATATATCACGGCCTGTCGGGAGAGCTGCCCTTCGGCATAAGCAAGAGTGGTGTCAAAAGCATCGTTACTATACACGACCTGATATTCTTGCGCCATCCAGAGTTTTATAATTGGATTGACACCAAGATTTATGTCTGGAAGTTTTATCAGACCATACGTGAAGCAGATCATATCATCGCCATAAGCGAATGTACAAAGCGTGATATTATAAAGTTCGGCAACATCGAAGACAGCGAGATATCTGTTGTGTATCAGAGTTATTCGCCCAGTTTCAGACGACAGGTATCTGACAAAGAAAACTCTTCGCTTCCTGAAAGGTATATCCTTAACGTTGGGTCTATAGAGGCAAGGAAGAATGTTCTTTTGGCAGTAAAGGCTATGCACTATCTGCCAGAGGAGCTTCATCTCGTGATTGTTGGGCGGCATACTAAGTATACTGACAAGGTATCTGAATATGTCAAGAGCCATCAGCTTGAACATAGAGTGCATATACTTCACGGAGTAAGCAACGACTTGTTGCCGGCAATCTATGCAGGAGCAGAGAGTTTTGTGTATCCTTCCGTTTATGAGGGTTTTGGGATTCCCATCATAGAGGCTATAAGCAGTGGCCTGCCAGTAGTAGCATGTACTGGTTCATGCCTGGAAGAGGCAGGAGGTCCAAGCTCTATTTATGTAGCCCCAGACGATGAGAGGGCTATGGCGAATGCTATTACGATGACTCTAAGAGGTGCAGAAGGTCGTCAGCAACGTATAGAGCGCAGCCAAGAGTACATTCGTCGTTTTGAAGGACGCGATGTAGCTTCACAGATTGTTGATTTGTATAATCATCTTATTTAGAACTTCCAACGGAGCTGGAGATCCATATCTGTAAGCGAAGAGGCTTTGACCTGCTGATAGCTTGTTCCTATCTCTGAGCGGTTGAAATAGTTTATTGTACCTATCTTTGCCGTAAGTGTCAGACGTTTTCCTATATTTGCACGTCCCATCATCCAATATCGGATGCCGTGACCATAGTATTGGCTGAAACTATAGTTATAAAGCGGTCCCTGTTCGTAAAGGTATATCCTACTGTCATAGTCATCTGTGTGGAAATACCCGAATCCCGCATTAAGTCGTAACCAACGATATGTAAATCCCAATGTCTCGCTAAGCATATAGCCCCTATGGCGGTCTGCTGAGGTTATCATACAGAAATCCAACTGAGTGCGACTAAAAATCTTTCCATCAGATATCGCAGTAACACGTCCTCGATGCTCATTCTGGTTTATCAGGTTTTCATTATTATCCTTCTGACGGATACGGAAGCGATATCTCCCGGCGAGGGTCCATTTATTCTTGGTATAAGTTGCCTGTACGAGATTATCCAACGAATGGGATGGTTGGGAAACCTGATAGCGGGGATATGGGAAATATGCGTAATCAGTATAGGCAGAGATTTCCCATCTTGGTGAAGGTTTCCACGATACTCCGAGATATATGCCATTCTCATTCTGGCCCCTGCCCCCATCGCTGAAGCATCGTGAATAGAGAGCTGTATAACGATAAGAGTAGAAACGATGGAGAGCCATCATGCTCCATTCGCCATTAAGGCTAAGACTAAAGCTATTGACTGTTGCCCAGGCACCGTCTTTGTTGACAGCCGTCTCCCCATTTAAAGAGAAGCGAGGATGTACATATCCGTAATCAGAACTAAAGTTAAGAAAATCATAGCCCTGGGGGTAGTACTTGCGATAGACTATATTGGTATTAGGGCTTAACTCGCGATTAAGATGAGTACCCACGATATTCAATGCCCCATGCAGACCGTGATTCAGATATCTTATGCTTCCACCAATGGTGGTATTCTTAAGATTATTCTTCTTAGACATTTCTGTCTCTGTGCGATGATAGCCAGTAGTGATTATTGAAGACACCGTTCCATCCACCTTAAGAGTTGCATCCTGATTGCGATAGGAAAAGAATGCTGTAGCAGAAAGCCCATTGGCAATGGTGATGGTAGTACCCGCTCCATTAAGATAGTCAGCTGCTGATCGTGAAGAATGGGGTCTGAGAGTGGTGGTAGAGCGTCCAAGATTCTGAAGGGTTGATAATTTTCCGAGAGCAAAACTGTTATTTACAACCAGTCCCATCCCCAACGATGCACGATACTTGCCTACGACGAGATTCTCCACTATTCCAAGACGTTTTAATTGGAGATAAGCTGAATAGAAATCATAGCCCTTCCGGTTCTTGTTGGAGAAGAATGGCTCTCCTGCATCCTGGGCTCCTACGATGCCTGCCTTCAGACGATCACCACAAGTAAACTGATATTTCACCCAGTGCCGATATGGATATCCAAGATAACCAGCCTTGTCACCTTTTCGTTCATAAAAGGGTACACGGACTGTTGCCATTAGCTCACTGCGTCCATATTGCCTTTGTTCTTTTTCCTTTGCCTCTTCATCTATAAAGACAAAACAACTAAGCAATCGTCTCCTGTCAATATCGAGCGAACGGATCATCTGCAGTTCTGCCAAAGACTTCATAGGACCATAACGATAGAGATACTCCATTATCTCCTCCACCTGTTGGGCAGAGAGGAAAGGCAACTGTTCCAGATCCTCTCTTGATACCAGATTCAGATTCTGCGGATGCTGAGCCAACCCACATAGCATCTCATAGCAGTCTTCCCACTCGGCAGACTCCATATCGTCTGCACTCATCACCTCACCAAGATACTTCTCCCACTGATAACCACTCTGGGCATTCACACTGAGAGACATTGCCAGAAATACAAATACTACTTGCGCTTTCATCGTACAAAAATTTAAGTTTCACGTTGCAAAGATAGTATTTTTTTCTAAAATAAATGCAAAAAGGAGTCTTTTTTTATCGCCTATTCAGAAAAACTGCGTACTTTTGCATCCGTAATGAAAAAGAAATGCCCATATATGCCGTGGATGATTAAAATGGTGATAACACTATTCACTATTCACTATTCGCTATTCACAGCCTCAGCCCAAGACCAGCCATTGACCTCAGACCAGGTTCTGGCAGAGATGAACTCTCCATCATTCGTCCCTACAGTAAAGGTTGGCAAAGTGCTACACGAGGGTGACAGCATACAGTATATGGAGATGAACAATGTGTACGTCTACCCACAGATAACCTTTAAGAACAAGAAGCAAGCCAAGAGCTATATGCGCCTTGTAACCAACGTAAAGAAAGTGCTTCCTATAGCCAAAGAAGCCAAACAGTTGCTTTACGAGACGACAGAGATCCTTGAGACTATACCCACTAAGGAAGAGAAGGATGCGCACATGAAGAAGGTGGAGAGTGAGATCTTCAAGACATACAAGCCCAAAATGAAAAAGCTTACCTATTCACAAGGTAAGCTCCTTATAAAACTTATCGACCGCGAGTGTCACTCTTCATCATACGAGATGATCAAGGCATTCATGGGTCCCTTCCGTGCAGGATTCTGGCAGATCTTTGCCTGGTCATTCGGAGCCAGTCTGAAGAAAGGCTATGATCCCGAAGGCGTGGATCGCCTTACAGAACGAGTAGTGCTGATGGTCGAGTCAGGACAAATCTGAATTACTTTTCTGAGAACAGCACTTGGATTACTGTCCGCCCCACAGCCTGAAGGGTTGTGCGGTCTATATGTGCCATATCATCATTCACTGTATGCCACGTAGGTCCAAAACTACTCTGTTCGCAGTCGGGGTAATAGGGAATAACATCAATGCAAGGAATCTTGGCGACGGTGTTGACTGGGATATGGTCATCGGTAATGCCTACACCATCCTTCATCGGGAAGAAACTACCATAGCCTACTACAGAAGCTGCCTTCCACACCTTGTCGACAACAGAGCCGGCATACTGCTTCGACATATACTCCTGATAGAAATGCGCCCCCTGACCACCAACCATATCGAGAAGGATGCCAAAACGTGCGGTATAGCCATCCTTATGGAGATTGGCCGACCAATACTGTGCTCCAAGAGCAAATGTGTCGCCAGGATCATTGCCTGTCTCCCACTGAGGATATCCATAGTCTTCTGCATCGAAACAGATAAAGTCAACGCCTAATGCCAACGTGTCAGGATTCTGCTTAGTACATACATCTATCTGACGAGCAACCTCTAACATCACAGCCACTCCAGAGGCTCCATCGTTTGCTGCTATCACAGGCTTATGCCAATTAGCCTCATCAGGATCGTTATCTGCCCAGGGGCGACTATCCCAGTGTGCACATAGCAAAATGCGGGATGTAAGCTCTGGCATATAACTGGCAATGATATTAGTACTCTTAAGCATAGTGCCGTCATAGCCTTTGAGAAGACTCTTCTGTGGGATAACGCTCATACCATATTGTTGGAACTTGCTGATAATCCACTGCTCACAGTCATCATGGGCCTTGCTGTTCATCGTACGAGGCCCGAAGTTACACTGCTCCTCACAGAAAGCATAGGCACTATCGGCACTAAAGGCAGGACCCACTGGTTGCATGGCTGCTTCTGTTACTGTTTGCTTCTTAAGATTGCCACAAGAGAATAATAGCAAAGAGAATACTGCTAATAATACCTTATTATATTTTATAACCATAACTCCATAACTCCTTAACTCCTCAACTCCTTAACTCCTCAACTCCTTAACTCCTCACCTTCTGTACCTGTCCCATAACACGGAGGAAGTTGCCACCCCATATCTTCTGAATGTCGCGCTCACTATAGCGTCGAGCCAACAGCTGACGAGTGAAATTGATAAGCTCAGAAGAATCGGCAAGACCTTTTACACCTCCATCTCCATCGAAGTCTGTTCCCAAACCAACATGATCGATACCCATAATCTTTATTGCGTGCTCAAGATGCTCAATGGCATCGATGATTGTTGCCTCTCCGTCTTTCTTAAGAAACCCAGGATAGAGTGTTGTCTGAGCCACGCCCCCCTTGGCTGCAAGAGCACGCATCTGATCATCAGTGAGGTTACGGGGATGATCGCACAGAGCACGACTGCTGCTATGACTGCATACGATAGGCATGCTGCTTATCTCCAGTGCATCATAGAAACTCTTCTCTGAAGCATGGCTCATGTCCACCATGATTCCAAGACGATTCATCTCACGAATCACCTGTTCACCAAAACGGCTCACACCTCCATGGGTATTACATCCTCTTGCAGAGTCACAGATATCATTGTCACCATTATGACAGAGAGTGATATACACCACACCCCGCTGGACAAAGTGCTGAAGGTTCTGCAACTGTCCATTGAGTGCGATACCATTCTCTATACCAAGCATTATCGACTTTCTTCCATTACGCTTATCCTCATACAGGTCTCCAGGAGTACGTGCGATGCTGATATACTTACGATTTGCTTCCGTTATCTCCTCAATCTTGTCGAAGATAAGATCTGCATATTCCAAAGGTCCCGGCACATCGAAATCAACAAGCGAGGAGAATGTCTCACCAATCTTCGGCTGAGGCAGATAAGCCACCATTATAGTTGCATCCTGACGCCCCTCGTTCATCTTATGCAAGTCAACAAGAATCTTCGAATCCCTATGTTCGAAATGTATTCCCTGTGGGAAAAACATCGGGGTATCACAATGAGTATCGAGTGTCAGTACCCGATCATGCAGTTCGTGAGCCCTACGAAAAGCCTTTGCTTCCTCTACGAGCCACCGGAACAGGGGCATACCATCCTCCAGACATTCCGGATGCCACTGGACACCAATGATAGACTTGTACTCACTGCTCTCCATCGCTTCAACGATACCATCAGAAGACTTTGCCACAACACGGAACTTATCACCAGTATCCTTTACTGCCTGATGATGGAAAGAGTTTACGTAGATTCTATCCTCACCATACAGACTATACAGGATAGAGTCTTCAGCAATCTTTATGCTGTGAGTCTGTTCTGCGCGATCAGCATCCTGTGAGTGTTTCACGTTGGCTTGAATCGAGATATCCTGAGCCACCTTGCCACCAAGGGCGATGGCAAGCGCCTGAATGCCCCGACAGATACCAAGAATAGGTATCTGACGATTATATGCCAACCGTGTAATCATCAGCTCAGGGAGATCTCGCTTCTGGTTGATGCCTCTCAGGCGTGGTGAGGGCTCATCGCCTCCAAAAAGAGGGTTGATATCGCCACCTCCACTGAGAATCAGTGCATCGATACGGTCGAGAGTATTAACTAATGTATTTGCGTCCTCCACAGGGGGGATAACCAATGGCACACCCCCTGCTGCCACTACCGACTGGAAATAGCCATGACTTAGCTTACATATGTTATCCTCATAATTACCCGTTATTCCTATCACTGGCTGATATTCAGCCTCAGGAAATCTCGAATAGACATTATCGAGATACAACTGCAAGTCAAATTTACCCATAAGAGTCTATTATGCTTCAGGCTTTACGGTAATCTCACGCTTGATGCTCTGCTCTAGCGAGATGAGGGTTTCTGTAGCCACAACACCAGGTATGCCCTGCAACTGTCCGTTAAGCAGATCCATTAACTGCTCATTATCACGTGCATACAGTTTTACCAGCATTGTATAAGGGCCTGTCGTGAAATGACACTCCACAATTTCCGGGATATGCTGAAGGCGCTCTACAACGTCCTTGTACATCGAACCCTTTTCAAGATTAATACCAACATATGTACATGTAGAATATCCAAGACTCTTGGGATTAACGTCGAATCCACTACCTGTGATAACCTGCGCCTCGATGAGGTGTTGAACACGCTGGTGAATGGCAGCACGTGATACATTACACTCTGCTGCTACATCCTTAAACGGGATACGGGCATTCTTAGACAGAATGCTCAGAATCTTTTTGTCTAGCTGATCAATCTTCTCCATTATTCAATATATCTGTTACAATTTGTCAGCAAAAGTAAGCATTTTAATTGAATAATGCAACTTTTCTTGAAGAAAAATACAAAAAAGTGTGCCACTTTCGTGACACACTTGTCTATTTCTTGGTTTTCTTTGCCTTTTTCGCTGCTTTTTTTTCTATTTCCGGAGTTTCCGGCTGTGGTCTGTCAATACCTACAAGTTCCACGTCGAAGACAAGAGCACTGAATGGTTTTATATTACCTGCCTCCTTTTCTCCATATGCGAGTTCGTATGGAATATAAAGCTGCCATTTCGAACCCACAGGCATCATCGTAAGAGCTTCTGTCCAACCTTTGATGACCTGATTTGGACGGAACTCAGACGGTTTGTCACCATGCTTGGCTGATGCGTCAAAGACTGTTCCATCAACAAGGCGACCCTCATAATTGACAAAGACCTTCTCAGAAACCTGAGGTACATCTCCCTCACCTTTTACAAGCACCTTATACTGAAGTCCGCTGGGAAGTGTTATGACTCCCTCTTTCTTGGCATTCTCAGCAAGGAACTTCTTGCCAGCATCGCGATTAGCGCCCCAGAGTTTCTCTGCCTTGGCGTCTTTGTTGGTCTGCTGAAGGGTCTTGAAGAGCTCCTCTGCAGCAGCCTGCTTAAAGAGAGTAGTATCGCTGAGCAGAGCGTCTGAGAACCCGCGGAATACAAGAGCGTCGATAATTGAGTCTGGGGTATCAGTAAACTCCCTCTTCATGCCAACCAGCATACGGTCCCGCAACTGAGTGCCAATCTCAAGACCTGCCACATAAGCCTTCATCTTAGGATCTGTGCCAGCATTGGCAACCTCCTTGAATCCCTTTACGAATTCAGCCATATAGGCAGTATCCACTCCCTGCTGCTGAACGAGATAAGGAACAAGGCCATTGGTAATACTCATACCAGCAACATAACTAAGAGTGTCGCTGCCGTTATTCAACTGAACAGGCACAACTACAGGAGCCTCTTGTTTCTTAGCCTTTTTCTTTGATGCGGCATCAGCCGTATACAAAGAGGCACTCGCTACGAGAGCGAGTGCCAATATTGTTACTTTCTTCATTACTTCTTTGGATTAACCTCAATGAGCTCAATTTTGAACTTCAGCATAGAGAAAGGCTTAATCATGCCCTGCTCACGCTCACCATAAGCCAGCTCCTGTGGGATGTAAACCTCCCATACAGAACCTGCAGGCATGTGAACCATTGCGTCTGTCCAACCCTTGATTGTCTGGTTACAACGAAGGTTGATAGGCTCGCCACGCTTGTAGCTGCTGTCGAAGACAGAATCGTTGAGCAGACGACCCTCATAGTGAACCTTTACGAGTGAAGTATCAGCCGGGATAGCACCAGTACCCTCCTTGATAACCTTGTACTGAACACCGCTGGGAAGAGTCTTGACGCCTTCCTTCTTTGCGTTGGCAGCGAGGAACTTCTCACCAGCCTCCTTGTTAGGACCGTATGTCTTCTCCATCTCACGAGCCTTTACAGCCTGCATCATTGTCTGAGCAACGTTCTGAGCAGAGTCAACAGTCATAAGACCACCCTTGCCAGTTGTTCCGCTAACGAAACCTGCCATAAAGTTTTTCATAGAGACAGTCTTTGTAGAGTCATCACCGAAAATCTCGTGGTTGATACCCTTAATCATACGAGTGCTGATCTGCTGACCAATCTGGATACCAGCATAGTAAGCAGCCTGCTTCTTGTTGTCACCAGCATTTGCACCCTCGTTAAGACCCTTGATGAAGTCAGCCATATAAGCAGTGTCAACACCCAGAGAGCCTACGAGATACTCCTTCAGGCCCTGAGTCTGTGCCATACCAATAGCGTAGCTCAGTGTATCAACGTCAGTCTTAAGATCTGCCTTTGGGGTAGAATTACCGCAACCTGTGAAAGTAGCAGCAGAAATAGCCATAGCGGCTACGAACATAATCTTTTTCATTTTGCTAATTTTTATATTTTACTTCTTGTTATTTATACTACCTGAATCAATTCCACATCGAAGATAAGAGCTGCAAATGGAGGGATAGAGTTTCCTGCACCGCCTTCGCCATAAGCCAGACGATAAGGGATAAAGAAACGATACTTGGCCCCCTCCTGCATCAGCTGAAGACCCTCTGTCCATCCAGCGATAACCTGCTGAAGCGGGAATGTAGCCGGTTCACCACGCTGGATGCTGCTGTCGAATACTGTACCATCAATAAGAAAGCCCTCATAGTGACACTTGACAGTATCCTTTGCTGACGGCTTCTTGCCATTACCTTCCTTAAGAACCTGATACTGGAGCCCGCTTGGAAGTGTAACGATACCCTCCTTCTTTGCGTTCTCTGCAAGATATTTCTCTCCTGCCTCCTTATGAACCTTGCCCTTCTCGGCACGTTCTGCCTGAAGCTTCTGCTCCTGCTTTGCGAAATAGTCCTGAACGATTGTCTGGGCCTCGCGATGAGAAACCTTCAGTTCCTTATCCTCCAGCACATCTTTGATTGCCTGTGCGAAATCCTCTGCGCTGATATCAGAAGCGCCCATCTGAGCCAACTGCTGACCAATGCCAAGACCCAATGCGTAACTTAATTTATCCATTCTTCCTCTATATAATAATGTATATTCACAAAAATCGGCTGCAAAATTACAATAATTTCGGGAGTTAAAGCAGTTAAAGGAGTTAAAAGGAGTTAAAGCACAACACCTTTTGATACTAAATCACTATATTTGCATAAAAATAATAGTATCGCTTATGAAAAAGGTCGTTGTTTTAACAGGTGCAGGCATGTCTGTAGAGAGCGGATTGAAGACTTTCCGCGATGCCGATGGTCTTTGGGAGAACTATCCCGTATCGAAGGTGGCCACCCATGAAGGCTGGGAGGCAGACCCCACGCTCGTCACTAACTTCTATAACATGCTCCGTAAGAAATGCTGGGGCGTGCAGCCCAATGAAGGTCATCGCCTTGTGGCGAAGCTCGAGGAGCAGTACGACGTCACCGTTGTTACCCAGAACGTTGACAACCTCCATGAGATGGCCGGTTCTTCAAAGGTGATCCATCTGCACGGTGAGCTGATGAAGGTATGCTCCAGCCGCGATGTCGACGATCCCCGCTATCAGATCCAGCTCACCCCCGAGAACTGCGAGGTGGAACCAGGCACGAAGGCAGGCGACGGCTCTCTGCTACGCCCCTTCATCGTCTTCTTCGGTGAGGCGGTTCCCAACATTACCATTGCAGCAGAAGAGGTACAGGAGGCTGACATCCTGATTATCATCGGCACTTCACTCGTCGTCTATCCCGCTGCCGGTCTGATGCACTACGCCAAGCCCGACACCCCTATCTACCTCATCGATCCGAACCCCATCCAGGCTGGCTCACGAGTCCAGCAGATCCAGAAAGGCGCCTCCGAGGGCATGAAAGAACTTACA
>FLNV01000546.1_pt1 | contig 68468 bp, 56 predicted proteins | sample 1140351 | NCBI WGS metagenome assembly FLNV01 (sample SAMEA3878207, study PRJEB12797) | bioreactor metagenome | biome: Moose rumen | place: Sweden | collected 2011-10 | reverse complement strand
ACAAAACGGTTCCATATACCGAAGGCCTTGACTGTGCGCTGCCCCAGTTCTCTCAGACTGTCAGGAATCTCTCTGTCCACATAGTAGGAAAGATCGAGTCTGAGATTGACGATATCCATGATCGATGGCGGCCACACGGTCATCGACTCGAAGAGCGGATTGCCCCTGGCATCGATAATGGCATCGTAGCTGCATATCTCGCCCGTAATGAATTCCTCCACCACATAGTTACGGTAATTGCTCTCCGTCTTGTAAAAAGACTGTAGCTGTTCGTCGTCCTCGATCTTATATGTGCCGCTGGCGCCTACGCCTACATCTGGCTTGGCTATGATGGGATAGTCTGTCTGCCTGGCAAAGCCGCTCAAGGCGTCGAAGCCCTCAGCAGCACGTATCTGACGGGCTGTGGGTATGTCGCCCTTGGCATAGTATTTCTTCATCTCCGACTTCTCCTTGATGCTGCGGATGCGGTCTGTCTGCAGGCCAGTAGTCACGTTGAAGTCCGTACGCAAGCGGGCATCTTGTTCCAGCCAGTACTCGTTGTTCGACTCTATCCAGTCTATGCGTCCGTGGCAGTGGGCGAAGTAGGCCACGCCTCGGTACACCTCTTCGTAGTTCTCCAGTGAACCCACGCGGTAGTACTCCGTCAGCGACTCCCTCAGCTCCGGCTGCAAGTGCTCGTAGGGCAAATCGGCAATGGCTAGCACCGTCACGCCATTCTGACTGAGCCGCTGGCAGAACTGCCAGTAAGTATGTGGGAAATGAGGCGATATAAATACAAAATTCATCTTTAAACCAGTTTAAATCGAATTGAGACGAATACTATTCCGTATCAGTTTATAGGTCATAGTGGACCTCCTTGTCCACGACTTCACCGTTCACGATTTTGAATGAATTCAAATGCAAGCCTTCATGCAGGGAGAGAATGGCGTAGCGGATGTTGGGATCGTTGGCCAAGCGTAGGTCTTCCTGCGATGGGCGTGAAGGCGAAGCAGGATGGCTGTGCCAGTTGGCAAGTATCTTCAGGCCTTTGTTGCGCGCGTATTTCAAGGCGGCGAATTGCTCCTTCGGGGCAAAAGAGAAATGCTCAGGCGAGTGGTCGATGTTCTCCATCGGGTAGTTCTCTGTCACGGTGTCGCCATCTGGGCCTTTGATGCCCAGCAGGTAACCGCACGTCTCGTCGGGTGCATCCTGCCGGGCTTGTCTGATTAGCTCGTCAATAATTTCTTGTGTAATCTTCATCGTTTAATGGTTCTTGAGGTCGCATGCGGCCTGTTCGTAGTCTATCAGGTGGTCGATGGTGGGTGCCTGGCCGCAGATGGGACACGAGTCACGATGCTTCACCGGAACCGTTCGGAACTGCATGGTCTTGGCATCGAAGGTGAGCAGACGATTTGTCAGCAATTCGCCGATGCCTGTGAAATACTTCAGTGTCTCGGCGGCCTGGATGGTACCGAGCATACCTGCAATGGCACCGAGCACTCCTGCCTGCGAGCAAGTGGGCACGGCTCCTGCGGGAGGCGGCTCATTGAACATGCAGCGATAGCAAGCTGTGCCAGGCAGATGGGTGAAGGTTTGCCCGTTGAAACGTAAGATGCCACCATGCGAGAACGGCTTGCCTGCCATCACACAAGCATCGTTGATGAGGAACTTCACGGGAAAATTGTCGGTGCCATCGACGACGAAGTCATACTCCTTGATGATGTCGAGTGCATTCGATGAATCGAGGAACTCGTAATATGTGTTCACTTTCACATCCGGGTTGATAGCTTCGATTTTCTCCTTCGCACTCTGTACCTTCGGCACTCCCACGTCCTTCGTGAAATGAATGACCTGACGTTGGAGATTGCTCAAGTCAACGACGTCAGCATCCACGATGCCAATCGTCCCGATGCCTGCTGCAGCGAGGTAGAGCGACACGGGAGCACCCAGTCCGCCAGCACCTACTACGAGCACACGGGCGTTCATGATTTTCTCCTGACCTTCGACACCGACATCCTGCAGCAAGATATGCCGCGAATAGCGCTGTATCTGTTCTTCAGTAAAATCAATCATCGTGAGCCTCCTCCCATGAAGTACAGAAAGTCCACTGAGTCACCCTCCTTGATTTGCAGACTATCCCACTCGTTGCGGTCAACGAAGTCGTCGTTCAACTGCACGCTGACCATTTCGGGCTGTTGCACGTCGTTCTGCTTGATTAACTCTGTGAGGCTGAGGGGCAACTGCACTTCCTGCGCCTCTCCGTTAACTGTAATCTTTGCCATAGTCTATCTTCCTATAATCTTTTTTACTGTAATTACTAATTTATCCACGTCCTCTCGCGTATTGTAGAGGGCAAAGGTAGGACGGACGCTCATCTCGTAACCCAAGGCACGCAAGGCAGGCTGAGCACAGTGATGGCCTGCACGCACAGCAATCCCTTCCTTGTCAAGCAAGGTGCCGACCTCAGGAACAGGAATGCCGTCGAGCACGAAGCTCACCACCGACACGCGATTCTTGGGATTGCCGATGAGCGTCAAGCCAGGAATTTGCCCCAACTGTTCGCGGGCATACTCAGTCAACTGGTGCTCATGGTGTTCGATGTTGCGGATGCCCAAATGACTCACATAGTCGAGGGCGGCACCCAGTCCAATGGCATCTGCCACGTTGGGCGTGCCGGCCTCAAAGCGGGCAGGAGGTACGTTGTATTCCGTTCGCTCGATGGTCACGTCCTTGATCATGTTGCCGCCACCCTGCCAGGGTTGCATCTTGTCGAGCAACTCCTTGCGACCATAGACTACGCCGATGCCGTTAGGTCCGTAGATTTTGTGGCCGCTGAAAACGAAGAAGTCGGCACCCAACTGCTGTACATCCACTGGCGTGTGGGCAATAGACTGCGCTCCGTCTATCAGAACAGGAATCTGATGTGAGTGGGCGATGTCGATGATGCGCTGCACGTCGTTGATGGTACCAAACGTGTTGTTCACATGTCCAACGCTGACGAACCGTGTGCGAGGTGTGATGAGCCGCTCGAACTCAGAGAGTATCAGGTCGCCGTTCTGGTCGGTGGGGATGGCACGCAACGTGGCTCCACGCTCCTGGCACACACGCTGCCAGGGCACGATATTTGCGTGGTGGTCGAGTTCAGAGACAATGACCTCGTCGCCAGGCGTCAAGTATTGTCGGCCGTAAGTCTGTGCCACGAGGTTGATGCCCTCAGTCGTGCCACGCACGAAGATGATTTCTTCGCTCGTGGCAGCATTGATGAACCGCTGTACCTTCTCACGTGCCTCCTCATAGGCATCCGTCGCACGTGCGGCAAGGGTGTGTGCCCCGCGATGGATGTTCGAGTTGTAGGTGCGGTAGTAATCCGAAATCTTGTCGATGACTTGATTCGGTTTCTGTGTCGTCGCTCCATTGTCGAGCCATACGAGGTCGTGGCCGTTCACCTTCTGATTAAGCACAGGGAAGTCCTTCTTAATCCGCTCGGAGTTCAGCGTGTCAGACTCTTCGTAGTGAAGGTTATGCAGCTTCTGCGTTTCAGGGATGCCAATGCCGAAACCGTTGTCTGCCGGGACGATGGGCGAGGATTGCTGAGCCGCGGGATGCAACACAGTCGCATCATAAAGGATATCCAGCGACGAGAGGTCAAGCTTCTCCTCAAAGACCTCGTCAGGCAGCACAGCTTTCCGCACCTGCTGCAACTCCTCGGGACAGTACTTTTGTACTATCTCACGAAGCAAGGAGAAGCCAGGGGCGTCCAGTCCGTAGCCGCTTATATTTTGTATATCTATCATAAGCATTACATTTTTGATTATCCGCTATCGTACCAGGGACTACCTTTTGATGGTGTCGAAAACGCCTCGTGTGGCGTTGACCAATTCCACGTTTGGCGTTGAACAATGCTCTATTTGGCGTTTTCTGCACCACTACATTGCGAAATCACTCTGTGAGGGATCACCCTTGGTGTCACGATAGCAGACAATCATTTACATTTTACTTCGCTCCCTAAAAGAGAGTTTTCTATTTCCTATGCTGATAGTCATGATAATAACCCACCTCCACGTTTTCGAGCACAGCGATGGCATCGTCGGTCAGTGAGGCCAGTGAGAAGTATTTCGTGAGCAGATATGATGCTACGCCGAACTTGTCGAGCCCCATCAGACGGGCGCTCAGGCTGGGAGCTATCTCGCCGGGAATGCCGCTTTGGTGAAGACCGACAACGCCCTGGTTCTTCTCGCCGACACGAACGAGGATGATCTTCGTCGTGCCTACGCCGCGGCCTGTCAGATACTGACCTTCTACCTCCACTTTGTCGGAAGGAATCAGAGGCACACCACGCCACAGAATGACCTTTGTGCCAAAAAGATCCGTTGTCACAGGAGGCACACCTCGCCACGTGCATTCGCGCTCAAAGGCAGCAATAGCCCGAGGATGGGCGATGAAGAAAGCCGGCTCCTTCCAAACCAACGAAAGAAGTTCGTCAAGGTCATCGGGCGTGGGAGCACCGTAGCGCGTTGTAATACGATAGGCGGGGTTGGCAGCTGCCAGCAAACCGAACTTCTTGTTGTTGATGAGTTCCCACTCCTGACGCTCCTTGATGCTCTCTATTGACAAGCGAAGCTGTTCTTCCAGTTGGTTGTAGGGATTGTTGTAGAGATCGCTGACGCGGGTATGCACACGAACCACCGTCTGCAGCGTGTTCAGTTGATATTCGGTGGGATTCTCCTCGTAGTCAATGTAGGTCTCGGGAATGATATTGTCTTCCTCGTGACCAGAGACCAGATCGATGTGCTTCTCGCCGTTGTCGTTCACCGATGCTTTCAGGCGCAACTGCTTGTCAACGGCCTTGTTGAACGTCTCGCGGAAGTCGGGCATCTCCTTGATAAACTTAATCAGTTCCTTCAGCTTCAGGCCGAGGAACACTGTCGGCGTGATGGCACGCACGGAGACGGTTGACTCTTGCTCGTCGAGCAAGTCTGCCTCGCCGAAGTACTCACCGTCGCCCAACAGGGCTATCCGCAGGTTCTCGCCGTGTGAGCCTTTGCTGATGACCTCAGCCTGACCCGAGGCCACGATGAAGAAACGCTGCTTGTCCTTGCCCTCCTCGACGAAAAGCTTATCCACATCCACTTCCTTAGCTTCGAATGAGCTTACCAGACGGTTCAGTATCTCGTCGTCGAACTCAGAGAACAGGGGAATAGCTTTCAGGTCCTTTGCCGTGAACGACGGCACGCCGTTCACATACTGGATGGGCAAGCGGTCGTTCTTACGGAGTTCCACCTTCGTACGGTTCACGCGGAATGTGCCGCCGCTAACCTGTACCCACGGCAGGAGTTTCAGCAATAGTCTCGGAGTGATGCTGCCCATCTGCGGGGCGGTCTTGGTAGTTGTCGCCAGCCTTCTGGCGGTAGCAGTGGTCACACTGCGCTGTAAATTAGAATCTGCCATAATCGTTTAAGTTTTCTTTACTTTTTACCTTTTTATCGTTATCTTATGTGTTGTACCTTCCACATGCTCAACAGAGAGCACATTGTAGCCTTGTTCCTTAGCGTTGCGCGGCACGTTGTCGAGCGGTTCGCCCTCAGCGAGCAGCACTTCCAGAATGTCGCCCGGCTGGAGCTTCGACAGTTCAATCTTGGTCTTGACGAAGGTCATTGGACAGTGCTCTTTTGTGATGTCTAATACTTTTGTTGCCATATCCTTATCTTATTTTAAATGAATAATGTCTGTCCGCCTTCGCTCAGATTCAGGAACGATGCCACGCCAAGCACTTCCTTCACCTCAGGGATAAAATCCTCTTTCTTCAAGCCGAGCACATGCATCGCCATTTCACAGGCGTAGAGGTTGATGCCGAGTGCTTTAGCGGCCTCGACGAGTTCTTCAAGCGTCGCCACATTGTTCTTGCGCATCAGGTAGCGGAATATCTTCGGGCCAGCGCCGAAGAAGTTGAAACGGCTCGTGGGTGTCACTTTCAGGCCACCCATCATGAAGCCGAAAATCTTTGTCAGCCAGTTGCCGCCCGTCAGCGAGCGTCCCTGCTTTTGCTTGATGGCGTCGAGACCCCAGAAGGTGAAGAAGATGTTCACCTCGTAGCCTACGGCCGCTGCACCCGTACCCAGGGTGAATACTGCCATCAGCTTGTCAAAGTCGCCACTGAATGCGATGATGCTTAGTTTTTTCTGTTCCATATTATTAATTGATTTTTGAGAGAGCTTGTTCTATGTCTTGCAGGAGGTCTTCGGGTGCTTCGAGTCCGATGGAGAGGCGAATGGTGGTCTGTCGCACGTCCATCTGCTGCAACTGCCGCTCTGGGAATAGTCCGAAGATAGTCGAGGCGGGATGGATGGCCAATGTACGGCTGTCGAAGAGGTTTGTGGCCCTGTGAATCAACTGCAGGCGGTTAAGGAGCCCAAAGCAAGCCTCCTTCGACTGCAGGTCGATGGTGAGCATGGCACCCGCTGTTACTCCGAACTGCTTGACGGCCAAATCGTGATAGGGATTGTCCTTCAGTCCTATGTAGTTGACGTCAATAATTGCAGGTAGCCCTCTAAGCGCCTCGGCCAGCCATAACGCACTCGCTGCCTGTCGCTGGTAGCGCACGTCGAGCGTTTCCAGTCCGAGAGTCTGCATGTAGGCCGTCTGTGGCGTCATATACACTCCGAGGTTGATGAGCAAATCGTACTTCACCAGCTTGTTAATCTGCGGGAAGGTGCCGTAGTCAATAATCAGACCGCCCAACGACGTACCGCCACCAGAGATATACTTTGTGCTTGACACCACTTCGACATCTATGCCTAATGCCTTGAGGTTCGTTTCCGTGAAGGGAATCACAGTAGAATCGACAATAACGGGTACTCCTTTCCTGTGGGCGATATCGGCTATACCCTTCAGGTCTGCCACCTCCAGCTGCGGGTTGGTGACCGTCTCTAAGTAAACGCAGGCGGTCTGCTCGTCGATGGCAGCCTCCACGACCTCCAGATTGGTGAGGTCGCGCAGTCGGGGCTTTATACCGAGTCGCAGCAGCGTGCCGCTGATAAGTGCAAGCGTGTTGCCAAACAGATGGCGCGAAGTGACGATGTTCTTGCCCTGTGCCACGACAGCCAGCAACGCAGTGCTGATGGCCGCCATACCTGAGTTGAATGCAGTCACATGCTCCGCCTCTGTCAGTGCCTTCACACGCTGCTCAAACTGAGTCACTGTGGGGTTAGCAATACGAGCATAGTCGGGAGCCTTGATGCGGTTGCAGAAGGCATCGCTCATCGTCTGCGCATCCTTGAACTCAAACGACACATTATTATATATAGGTACTGCCAACGACCCGTATACATCGGGACGAACGTATGGCGTGTGGAGGGCTATCGTCTGTTTCTTCATTTTTTAATTGTTTGCTGGGTGCAAAGGTACGACAATTAGAAACATCTTCCAAACTGAACACAAATTATGGAAAGATTTTCTATTTTACATTAAATATGCATGATTATTTTCTAAATACTGCTGTAATGATCAGCCCATTTAGAATATAATTCTGTAAAAGAAAAAGGAATAAATGGATAGGACGATCTGCCTTTTATTTACGGTCATTCTGCGTTAATTCTCCAAAATCCGTCTTTCGTTACAGACTTTTTTCGTAACTTTGCAAGATATTATACCCTTGGTATAAACATTGCAAAACAAGGAACTTTTATAAAGGTAAATAACCTGCGGGAATAACTGAATGTTTAAACGCCTCGACATATATGTCTTCAAGAATTTCCTGACTCTATTCCTCGGGACATTCGTCATCAGCATTTTCATACTGATGATGCAGTTCTTGTGGAAATATATCGATGACCTCGTAGGCAAAGGTCTCTCGATTGATGTGCTTGGACAGTTCTTCTTCTATGCAGGCGAAACGCTTGTATCGCTTGCCCTGCCACTCGCCATACTCCTCGCATCGCTCATATCATTCGGGAATATGGGAGAAAGGCTCGAATTGCTCGCCATGAAGGCAGCGGGAATCCCCCTCGTTAGAATCATGAGGCCTATAGCCGTGGTGATGGTGATCATGACTGCTGTATCCTATTATTTCCAGGATTATGCTGCGCCACACGCTCAGAGAATGGTATATCAACTGCTCTTCTCCATGAGGGAGACATCGCCTACAATCGATATTCCTGAAGGCGTGTTCTACGACGGAATCGACGGAGTGAACCTCTACGTTAAGGAAAAGAACGTGGAAAACGACATGCTTTATGAGGTCATAATATATGAACTCACTGAAGGACCGGCCAATGCGCATATCATTCTTGCCGATTCGGCATTGCTGGAAACATCTGCCGACAAACAACATCTCATTCTCCACCTTTACAATGGTGAACAGTTTGAAAACCTCAAAACTAATGCCATGGTCACAAACAACGTGCCATACAGAAGGGAAACCTTCGTGACAAAGCATTTCATCATTGACTTCAACACCGATTTCTCTATGACGGATAACGATTTCTCAAATAGGGCAAAAACCAAGCAGATGGGAGGACTTATATCCGGAATCGATTCACTTAAACTGATGGTCGACAGCACCGCTCTGTCCTACTATGAAGACATGAAACGCGGTTCGCTCAACGTCTCCGGATTCACCCGCCTGAAATACAATTTCATATCAAGGCAAGCTAAGAGGATGAACAGTTTCAGCCGACCGCTTTTCTCTCACGATGATAATGACAGCATACAGGCTGATTCCGCTAACTTGAGAAAGCAATGGGTGAAAGACAGCATCGAATATATGCGAAAACAGGCTGAAGAACGAAAAGCGGATATGGAAGAGGCGGTCAGACTGAAAAAACAGAGGGCCGAAATGGCACATCTTGATGTCGATTCGCTCTTTGAGAAATTCTCCGACGGTCAAAAGGCCGATGCCATACACAAGGCTCTGCAGAAAGTCACTCTCGCCAATGCTGATATGGAGTTCAGAGTAGAAGAGATGAAAGACCTCAGACGCGACTTGAGACTGCATGAAGTACAGATATGGCAGAAAATCACACTCGCACTCGCATGTATCATATTCTTCTTTATCGGGGCGCCGCTTGGAGCCATCATCCGTAAGGGTGGAATGGGTATGCCGGTTGTGGTGGCGGTCATCATTTTCTTGTTATACTATATCGTCAATTCGTTCGGAACTAACCTCGCGTCGGCTGGAAAGATTCCGGTTTGGCTCGGTATGTGGTTCAGCACTATCGTGCTAGCACCACTTGCATACTACCTCACAATCAAATCCAACAACGACTCGGTAGTATTCAATATCGACACTTACAGGAACTTCTTCAGAAAACTGTTCGGAATTCGCTCTAAACGAAATATATATCGGAAGGAGGTCATCATCCACGACCCTGATTATGCGGCACTCGCAGTAAAGGTCGATGCGCTTGTCGACAGTGCAAAAGAATATAGAAGTACAAGGCGTTTGGGAGGATTCCCTAACTATATCAAGGTGTTCTTCAAAAACGGAAGGGATGAAATGATTGAACAGCTCAACAAGGACATGGAGGAATGTGTGGAAATCATGTCAAACAGTAAGGACAGACAAATACTAAAATATGTGAACGGACTACCGATAATCGATCCTTATGCACATACAGCCCCTTTCAGAAACAACAAATGGAATAAGGCGGCAGGATATTTCTTCCCAGTGGGAATGGTGCTCTTGTTTAGAATAAACCGTTTCCGCATACGTCTGCGACACGACTTGAAAGATATAATCAAGAACGGAAAAATTCTGTCCAAACAATGTCATTTGCTGGCAAATGACAATGCTTAAGATAAATCTAATAACCTTTTTTACTTAATTACAATATAAAGACTCAATATATGATTAATAAGTTTGCAACAATACAAGAGGCGTTAGACGATTTCCGGCAGGGAAAGTTTGTAATCGTGGTGGACGATGAAGACCGTGAAAACGAAGGGGATTTTATCACCGCTGCTGAAATGATCACCCCGGAGAAGGTGAACTTTATGCTTAAAGAGGGTAGGGGCGTGCTTTGTGCTCCTATAACAATTTCAAGGGCGAGAGAACTTGAATTGCAACATCAGGTGACTGAAAACACATCAATGCTCGGAACGCCTTTCACTGTCACGGTCGACAAACTCGAAGGATGCACTACTGGTGTGTCAGCTCACGACAGGGCGGCTACTATTCAGGCATTGGCCGACCCTATGTCAACTCCACAGACTTTCGGACGGCCGGGACATATCAACCCACTTTATGCACAGGATAACGGAGTGTTGAAAAGAGCGGGACATACGGAAGCGGCTGTCGACCTCGCAAGGCTCGCAGGACTCAAACCGGCAGCAGCACTTATAGAAATTCTCAATCCCGACGGAACTATGGCTCGCATGCCGCAACTTGAGGAAAAGGCAAGGGAATTCGGAATCAAACTCATACAGATAAAGGATATTATCGCTTACAGACTTCAACAGGAGTCACTCGTGGAGAAAGGCGAGGAAGCTGACCTGCCTACTGATTACGGACATTTCAGAATCATTCCGTTCAGACAGAAAAGCAATGGGCTTGAACATGTAGCCATTTTCAAAGGTAAATGGGATAAGGAAGAACCGGTGCTCGTCAGAATGCATTCCAGTTGTGCTACAGGCGACATCTTCGGCTCTAAACGATGCGACTGCGGAGAACAGCTCCACAGGTCTATGCAACTGATTGAAAAAGAAGGTAAAGGGGTGGTGGTATATCTCTTGCAGGAAGGAAGAGGTATCGGGCTTATGAATAAAATCGCTGCCTACAAACTGCAGGAGCAGGGACTCGACACAGTTGACGCCAATATCCACCTCGGATTCGATCCTGATTTGAGGGATTATGGAGTCGGTGCTCAAATTCTCAGGGAACTGGGAGTTGGAAAAATTAAACTTCTTACGAATAATCCTGTCAAACGTGTCGGATTGGAAGGCTACGGACTCGAAATCGTGGAGAACGTGCCTATTGAGGTCACTCCTAATAAATATAACGAGCGATACCTGCATACAAAAAAGGAAAGAATGGGACATACATTGCATTTCAATAAATAAAAAAATCAGGCTATTGGCTCGGAAATATATACTTCTGAAACATAATGTGTTCTGAAATAATAAACCTTTACAGACAGTAAAAAATAATTTATAGAATTATCATAAATTGATTATAAACCTCAAAAACTTATAGATTATGAACTACGGAAATTTCAACAACTTCAATTCACAAAGCGGCTATCAACAGTATAGCCAGCCTTATGGACAGCAATATGGACCTTTGTCACAGGCCGACCCCGTTGTGCTACAGTCAACTTTCGCTGTGCTCATGAGAAAAGTATATGTCTGGATGACGTTAGCACTCGCTGTTACCGGACTCACTGCATATGGAGTGGCAAACAGCCCATCGCTTTTGGAAATGATTTTCACCAATCAGGCGGTTTTCTGGGTTCTTGCTATTATCGAACTCGGATTGGTTATCGGACTCTCTGCGGCTATCGGGAAAATGTCATTCACAACGGCTGCAATAATGTTTATCGTTTATTCAATTGTTAATGGTGTGACCATGTCTTTCATTTTCATTGCATACACTATGTCATCAATAGCACTCACGTTCTTTATCTCCGCTGGTACTTTCGCTGGTATGGCGGCAGTGGGATATTTCATAAAGAAAGACCTCTCAGGATTGGGAAAATTCTTTATGTTTGCACTTATCGGTGTTATTATAGCATCTATTGTGAACATATTCCTCAAGAGCTCGGGACTGGAATTCGGTATCTCTATTGTGGGTGTTCTGCTATTTGCCGGACTTACCGCTTACGATTCGCAGAAAATCAAGGACATGCTTATGCAAACTGGTGGAGAAGTCAACGAAACTACTCAGAAAATCGCTCTCATGGGAGCTCTCAGCCTCTATCTCGACTTTATCAACCTCTTCCTCTATCTTCTCAGATTCCTCGGAAAAGCAAGGGAATAAAACATTTCAATTATATATTTAATAATTGTCATTTCTTAATTACTAATTTCATATATAATGCAAAACTTATCTGACCGTCTTAACCGTCTGGCTCCGTCTGCCACACTTGCTATGTCGCAGAAAAGCGGTGAACTGAAAGCTGCAGGAGTCGATGTAATCAACCTCAGTGTGGGTGAACCGGATTTTAATACTCCTGAGCATATCAAGGAGGCTGCAAAGAAGGCCATTGATGACAACTGGACAAGATACAGCCCTGTGCCGGGTTATCCGGCATTAAAACAAGCGATTGTTGATAAACTCAAAAGAGAAAACGGACTGGATTATAAACCATCACAAATACTTACATCCAATGGAGCAAAACAGTCGGTTTGCAACTCACTCATGGCGATTATCAATCCGGGGGATGAGGTAATCATTCCGGCACCGTATTGGGTAAGCTATCCGCAGATGGTGCTGCTTGCAGAGGGAACTCCTGTCTTTGTTGAAGCAAAAATCGAACAAGACTTCAAAATCACACCTGAACAACTCGAAGCGGCTATCACGCCTAAAACTCGCGCTCTCATCCTCTGCTCTCCGTCTAACCCTACAGGCTCTGTCTATAGCAAGGAAGAACTGGAAGGACTGAAGAACGTGCTGGTTAAACACGAAAACATCATTGTCCTCGCTGACGAAATTTATGAGCATATCAACTATGTGGGCGAACATGCTTCTATTGCACAGTTCGATGACATAAAGGACCGAGTGGTAATCATCAACGGAGTCAGCAAGGCATATGCCATGACCGGATGGAGAATCGGATTTATTGCCGCTCCGGAATGGATTGTCAAGGGATGCAACAAACTCCAGGGACAATACACCTCCGGACCCTCGTCAATCAGCCAGAAAGCGGCTGAAGCGGCTTGGAACGGACCTCAGCAGTGCGTAGAAGAAATGAGGCTTGCGTTCGAGCGCAGGAAGAACCTCATCGTCAAGCTCGCTAAGGAAATACCTGGACTTGAAGTCAACGATCCGCAAGGTGCATTCTATCTCTTCCCTAAATGTTCGTCGTATTTTGGAAAGAGTAACGGCGACAGGATAATCAATAATTCTACCGATTTTGCCATGTACCTACTCGAAGTGGGACATGTGGCCACTGTCGGAGGCGATGCCTTCGGCTCTCCCGAATGTTTCCGAATGAGTTATGCCACAAGCGATGAAAACATCATCGAAGCCATGACCCGCATCAAAAATGTGTTGGCTCAACTAAGCTAACATCCCTTCCCAACACATTATCATTATAATAACAAGCCGGCAGACGCTACTCAACGTCTGCCGGCTTGTGTTTTTCATGAAATTCTGTGTTTTGATCATTTTGGTGGATTTTTTGAGTAGTATGTAATAAATCCCTAAAATAGCAGGCTGCATTTCAATGGCAGATTTTTATTGTATTCTGATTTTCTTGTTGTTATGTGCTGTTTAAATATCAATAATACAAACATCAGCTCATTTACGCTTGTACATACGAACATATCTGAACATTTTTTTCAAATTTTTATTATACCGTTTTATTAAATAGAATATTAGTACCAAAATGAATGGTATTAGCAAAACATAAAGAATAAACTCGCTGAAGTCATAAAAGTATGTTTCGCTACTAAAATTAGTTTCATCAGATAATTTGACATCATTAAATATTCCAAATGTATATAATTTTTCCTTTTGTACGATTATAATATCCTTATCATCTCTATACCAACCTAATGATAAGAAAAACATATTCAGTAATGTCCAAAGAAAATATAATGAAAAAAAGATTTTATATTTATTAACGTGAGTTCGGTATAAGAAAAGTGTTAAAAAAGTTGTAGGAGTGATAAATTTTTAGTAACTTTAAAGGTGAAAATCAAAAGTTTAACCATCAATTCACCACTCCTATGGATACTGCAAATTTAGTAGAAATTTTTTGTATATTCGATGAATTTTGTAAATATTTTGATATTGAGTTAAAAAAACATGTAATTGAGGACTCAAACAAGCGCCATCGTAACCGCAAAGGTCGCATGTCCGACAGCGAGATTATGACAATTCTCGTTCTGTTTCACACTTCTCATTTCCGTGATTTGAAGACATTCTACCTAGGCTATATATGCAATCATATGAGGAAAGAATTTCCCAACGTCATCTCTTACAACCGTTTCGTCGAGCGTCAGACAAATGTGGCCATGAATCTTCTGTTGTTCTTCCAGACCTGCGCTCTTGGAAAGTGTTCCGGCATATCCATCATAGACTCCACTCCTCTCAGGTCATGCCATATCAAGCGTGAACACAGTCACAAAACCATGAGAGGCTGGGCTGAGAAAGGCAAATGCACAATGGGGTGGTTTTATGGTTTCAAACTCCATCTGGTCATCAACGACAGAGGTGAGATCATACAGTGGCTGCTCACACCAGGCAACGTGGACGATAGGGAACCTCTGAAGGACAAGGAGTTCACAAAGAAGCTCTTCGGTAAGTTGTTCGCAGACAGAGGCTACATTAGCCAAAGCCTTTTTGAGGAACTGTTCGTGGACGACATACACCTGGTGACAAAGGTCAGGAAGAACATGAAGAACTCGTTGATGAGTCTGTATGACAAGATCCTTCTCAGGAAGAGAGCTGTCATCGAGACTGTGAATGACGAGTTGAAGAACATCTGTCAGATAGACCATACCAGACATCGCTCTGTCAACAATTTCGCAGCGAATCTGCTGGCAGGCATGATCGCGTACAATCTCATGCCTAAGAAACCCTCTCTGAATATTGAAATCATTGACAAGAGCAGACTTATTGCATAATTCTTAAACCGAACTCACGTTATTAATAATCTTTATCGATACAAATATACAGAAAATATGAAATAAAACAAAAAATCCATTTCAAAAAAAACGAAATGGATTTTTTGTGTATAATATATATAAATATGAAAAAGTTATTCAGGGTAAAGAAGTGGAGGGCGAAAAGCTAACCAGCAAGAGAGACATCAAATTTATCAGCAAGTCTTCTGAGATTGATTAAAGCATATCTCATTCTCCCCAAAGCAGTATTAATGCTAACCCCTGTGATATCAGCGATTTCTTTAAAACTTAATTCCTGATAGAATCTCAATAAAACGACCTCCCTCTGGTTGTCGGGTAATTTTTTAATAAGCGCCTTAACATCTTTGAGAAGCTGTTTGTCAACGAATTCTTTTTCTCTGTTATAGTCAAGAGCAATAGCCGAATTGTTCAGCAAGTCGTGTTCAGATTCATCATTAGAAATAACATTATTTCCTTGATTTTGTCTGTGAAAGTCAATAATAAGATTATGTGCAATTCTCATTACCCATGAAGCGAACTTACCATTTTCGGTATACATACCGGAATGAAGCTTTGTAATAATACGCATGAAACAATCTTGGAAAAGATCTTGTGCGACCTCTTCGTTTTTCACAGAATAAGCAATATAAGTGAAAACTTTTCTTTCGTATCTTTTAAGAAGAATATCGAAAGCATTATTATTGCCATTTAAATACGAATTCACCAACTGTTCATCAGTTTGTTCATTCATTTTTCTCATTATGCTACAATTTAAAGATTCGCGTAATGTATATCAATAGGCAATAAAATTAAAAGTTAATACTAAAAAATTTGTTTAAAATATAAGCAAATTCAGAAAATCGATACAAATTAAGTTAAAAATTATGATACACGCAAAATAATTAAATAATATTTCTCATTTTTTAACATTTGCTAAATAAATGAGCGTTAACATAAGCAAAAGAGATGTAGACATAAAGAGTGTATTTCACAAGATTGATTATATATCTCACAAGATTGTATTATATAACTCCTATATGATATAAAAAGTAGAGGGTCTCAAAAATACAACAAGTTTTTTTCTCATAAGAATATTTACCCCAAAGATAATATGTAATTAAAGATACAATAAAAACTTAAAGCTAAAATAAGGTTCTAAATTTAATTATTTAGAAATAAAGGAAGAATCAATTGAAGTATAATTTGGAAAAATGGAAAAATGGGATTATCTTTGCAAAAGATTAGCAATAATATTTAGAATGAGCAGAACCATAAATATTCTTGTTAGTTTTTTTAAGTAAAACAACAGAAATAAGATGAACCTTTACGTACGTTATTTTGACAATGAGGTATTAGCAACCAGCATTGACGAAGTATTAAATTTCCTAAAATCCATCAACGAAATTCATGTTGATGACAGTGTCATCGGGCGAATAATTAATTTCGCCGAATCAGACGGTCTTTACCCATTCCGTTTGAAAGTGAGTTACAGCAACTATGTACTGTTTTTAAAGACCGAAGCAAAAACCCTGGAAGAGTTCAAGATGTTAGAACAAGAGCGGAAAGAGCAGCAATCAGAAAGTAAGATGCTAATGTCAGAGCGTAAGCGCACGATATTAGACTTATTGAACGAGCCTCATAAAGGCTGGTATGATGCAACAATCTATTTCAAGCGAGTTGTTCAGAATCCGGATACCGGTAAGTGCAAATATGTAGACACCCGTTTTCGTGTACGCCTATTAGCAGAGAGTGCCATGCATTGTTATAACCGTATCATAGATCATTTACAGAATCGTCAAGACGTAGATCCTCGCAGTCAGTTTCCATCTGCCAAAAGTTCTAATTTTGAATATGTATTTTTGGATTCCGACAAGGAATCTACAGAAGGGAATTCCCCAGAATTACCATCTCAGGCCGTGACATCAGAAACATCATCAGAATCATCTTCGAGCAATTCTATTTCCCAAATAGGGATAAGCACTCAAGGCAATCTTGATTTTTCAGAAGACGCTTCTGAATTTGCCTCATAATCAAAACATCTACCCAACAATACATTTAAAATCGGAATCAAGTTAATTATCTTGATTCCGATTATTTTATTCTCTTAATATCTAAAAGTGGTGTTATAAAATAAATTATTCTTCTTCATCATCAGAAGAATCGATGACATCTATATCCTCAATATCCGGCACATTTTCTACCACATCATCAACCTCATCCTTATCGTCATCAATTTCATCATTATTATTGTCAAAATCGTCCTCGTCATCCGCATCCTCATCTTCTTCTCTGCCTTTATTTTCAGCATTAAATAAAGAATCGTTAAAAGAGAATCTTACCTTTTCGACTTTAGGTTTCGGTTTTATAAAAATACCCTCAATCCATGTACCTCGTTCAATTTCAACGACTTCGTATCCGTCGTTTTTTCTTCTCTCAATAATTCCCCCTTTCCTATGCATAGCATATTCAGGAAGCAGTTGTACATCTACGTAAAAAGCCGATTCAATAATATCTTGAATAGCTAAAGGCAATCCCTGCCATCCAGTGCCCATATTATTCTTAATCAGTTCAAGAACTTCTTCAGGGAGCAGATGATTAATGTTTTCGAGTGTAAGATCTGTAATTTTATTTATTTTTCTCTTTCTGATAGCAATAGCATTTGATTCCCCCTCATTAGGAGCCGGGAAGAAAACATATTGTTCGCTTTCCAGTTTTTGTTTAAGATTTTCATTATCCCGATTAAAATATTGAATATCGAAAACAGAATGAATTATATTCATATAATGCATTTCATTATCAGCAAACCCTTCTTTTTTCTTGCCATCTATTAACATTTGGTTGAGTTCCGCTTCCGACACCGTCCATATATTACTTTTGGTCAAGTCTTCAAGTTTCAATTTTCCTGTTTTTGCCATACAAAAATATAAAATTAAATTATGGGGCGGTCCTAACAAAAAATAAAAATCATTTTTGACTTCGAATGTACCACCCCACCCCATTCGATTTTGCAAATATAGTACAAATATTCTAAATTGTTAAAAAAAAGTAGAAAAATCTAAATAAATATTTTAATAGAATAAAATAAGGTGTAATAAATGAGAAAAAAAATTCCGATTTTGATTGATTATTTGTAACTTTGCAGAAATAAAATCATTTTTTAAGGTTAAAAAGATGCAAGAGCTATCATTAAAGTATGGATGTAACCCCAACCAGGTTCCATCACGAATTTATTGTACAAACGGTTCATTACCATTGGAAGTGTTAAACGGTCGTCCAGGTTACATAAATTTTCTTGACGCATTAAATGCCTGGCAATTAGTAAAAGAGCTTAAAGTAGCTACAGGCCTGAGCTCAGCCGCATCATTTAAGCATGTCAGCCCTGCAGGTGCTTCAGTGTGCACACCTTTAAGTGACACGCTTCGTAAGATTTACTTTGTAGACGACCTAAACATGGACTTAAGCGATATAGCAATAGCATACACACGCGCCCGAGGGTCCGACCGTATGTCATCATATGGAGATTTCATAGCATTGAGTGATGAATGCGACGAAGTGACAGCAATGCTTATAAAACGAGAAGTGAGTGATGGGGTAATAGCTCCCAGCTTCAGCAGTAAAGCCTTAGAGATTTTGCGTTCCAAGCGTAAAGGAACATATAACGTCATCCAAATAGATCCGTCATATGTTCCATTCCCAATAGAGCACAAAGAAGTATTTGGTATAACATTCGAGCAGGGTAGGAACAATATTGATTTAAGTTCAGACGAATTATTTTCAAATATACCAACAAAAAACAAATTAATTCCCGAATCGGCCAAACGAGACTTAAAGATAGCCTTAATAACATTGAAATACACTCAGTCGAATTCTGTTTGTTATGTTAAAGATGGTCAGGCAATAGGAATAGGGGCCGGCCAGCAAAGCCGTATTCACTGTACTCGTTTAGCAGGCAACAAAGCAGATATATGGTGGCTGCGTCAACATCCACAAGTTATGTCATTACCATTCCGAAATGATGTGCGTCGTGCAGATCGAGACAATGCGATAGATTTATATATAGGTGACGAATATGAAGATTTACTTAAGGATGGTTCTTGGGAGCCACTCTTCACAGAGAAGCCATCACCTCTATCACGAGAGGCAAAGACATCCTGGTTGCAGAAATTAGAAGGAGTAAGTCTTGGCAGCGATGCATTCTTCCCATTTGGTGACAATATTGAGCGTGCTCATAAATCAGGTGTTCAGTATATAGCACAAGCAGGCGGTTCCGTCCGTGACGACCATGTGATATCCACATGTGACAAATATGGTATAGCCATGGCATTTACCGGAATTCGTCTATTTCATCATTAACAAGTAACAACAAAATCAGACAAAGTCCATGTCAGACGCAAACGAAATCCGCCATGCAATCATGAATGGCATAACTTTTGGTGGTAGCAAGCCTTCCAAGGATGAAGGTTCAAAAAAGGTCAAGACAAAAGCTCGCAAGAAGAGCTACCACACAGGAGCCCACGGGTCGGGTTCAGCTAAACACAAGGCCGAGATACGTCAAAGGGTAAAGAGCCGTAAAAGTCAACGTAAATCTTTAGACTAATGTACAATTAAATTGAGTTCACTTCAAGCGATTTTGTTCAAGAAATCCCCACATTAATTTAAAAATATTATTGCAAAAATCAAATTATTTTGATTCGAAATAGAAATCTACACAAAAATCGATAAACGATGTTAACATTAAAACTTATCAAAGAAGAGACCGAGCGTGTAATCAAAGGTCTTGAAAAGAAACATTTTCCTGAAGCCAGCGCAGCAATAGAAAAAGCGTTGTTGATAGACAAGAACCGTCGAGAGACCCAGAGCAGACTAGACGGCCTTCTATCAGAAAGTAAGAAGAAAGCCAATGAAATAGGTCGTTTGATGAAGTCGGGCGACAAAGAAGGTGCAGCTGCTGCAAAACAAGAGGTATCCAAGTTAAAAGAAAGCATATCCACTCTTCAGTCATCATTAAACACTTATGAAGAAGAGTTAGTTCGTCATCTTTGTACGATTCCCAACATTCCTAATGATGATGTACCTGAGGGTTATGGTGCAGAAGACAATGTTGTAGTTAAGGAAGGTGGCGAGAAGCCGAATTTAGGTGAGAATGCCCTTCCTCACTGGGAATTAGCGAAGAAATACAATTTGATTGATTTTGAATTAGGTGCAAAGGTGACAGGAGCCGGTTTTCCGTTTTATATAGGTAAGATGGCTCGTTTTCAGCGTGCCCTTGAAGCCTTTTTCCTTGAAGAGGCCCGTAAGGCCGGTTATATGGAAGTTCAGCCCCCATTATTGGTAAATCAAGCCTCGGGTTATGGTACAGGCCAGTTGCCTGACAAAGAGGGTCAGATGTATCATGCAGAGGTAGACGATTTGTACTTGATTCCAACCGCAGAAGTTCCAGTAACCAATATATTCCGCGATGTAATCCTAGAAGAAAAGGACTTGCCTCTCAAACGATGTGCCTATTCAGCTTGTTTCCGTCGCGAAGCGGGTGCCTATGGAAAGGATGTCCGAGGTTTAAATCGTTTGCATGAATTCGATAAAGTTGAGATTGTTCGAATTGACACTCCATCCCATTCTTACGAATCATTAAAAGAGATGTTGAATCATGTAGAAGGTTTGTTGCAGAAATTAGAGTTGCCATACAGAATTCTTCGTTTATGCGGTGGTGACATGTCCTTTACCAGTGCCATTTGCTATGATTTTGAAGTTTGGTCAGCAGCCCAGGAGCGTTGGTTGGAAGTAAGTTCCACATCGAACTTTGAGAGTTATCAAGCCAATCGTCTGAAATGTCGTTACCGTCGTTCAGAAGACAAAAAGATAGAATTATGCCACACATTAAACGGTTCTGCATTAGCCTTACCGAGAATAGTTGCGTCATTAATGGAAAACAATCAAACTCCAGAAGGAATTCGCATTCCCAAAGCACTTGTTCCATATTGTGGTTTTGAATATTTGGATGACAAGAATTTCGAATAATATCCATACCTGAGAAGATGAATCTGACAGCCATCAGAAAAACAATTAATTCAACAATCAACAAATCTAATCAGAGATGAATAAAATTGTAAAAAAAGAGCAATTTTCGGAAAAGGTGTTCAAATTAGTTGTTGAAGCACCATTAATTGCCAAATCTCGCAAAGCAGGTCATTTTGTAATTGTTCGTGTTGGAGAGAAGGGTGAACGCATACCGTTAACAATATCCGATTCCGACACAACCAATGGCACAATCACCTTGGTGGTTCAGAAAGTAGGTTATTCTTCCACAAAGCTGTGTAATCTGAATGAAGGAGACTACATAACCGACGTAGTAGGTCCATTAGGTCAAGCCACTCACATTGAGAAATTCGGTACGGTTCTGTGTGCTGGTGGAGGTGTAGGAGTAGCACCAATGCTACCTATAATCAAGGCGTTAAAAGATGCTGGAAATAGAGTTATCTCAGTATTGGCAGGAAGAAGCAAGGAATTAATAATTTTAGAAGATGAAGTTCGCAAGCACAGTGATGATGTAATAATAATGACAGATGACGGCAGTTATGGCAAGAAAGGCGTTGTCACCATAGGAATGGAAGAGGTTATTCAACGAGAAAAAGTAGATAAATGCTTTGCCATCGGTCCAGCCATAATGATGAAATTCTGCTGTCTGTTGACAAAAAAATATAATGTTCCTACTGATGTGTCACTAAATACGATAATGGTAGATGGCACAGGCATGTGTGGTGCATGTAGAATCACAGTTGGCGGTCAGACTCGTTTTGTATGTGTAGACGGTCCGGAATTTGATGGTCACCAAGTGGATTTTGACGAGATGTTCAAGCGTATGGGCGCCTTCAAATCGTCAGAAATAGAAGAGATGAAGAAGTTAGAGAACCACGTAGAAAGTGTTCTGTCAGACTCAAACATCAAGATTAATCCGGAGAAGGCCTCAGAAGCCTCTAAGATGTCGACAAGTGGCAGCATAGAAGAATTAACCGATCCGAAATCTCCATGGCGCGAAGAGTTGAAAAAGAAGATGAAGCCTAAAGAACGCACTCAGATACCCCGTTGTAAGATGGGTGAATTGGATGCTCATTATCGGTCAACGACTCGCACAGAAGAAGTAAACATCGGTTTAACCAAAACACAAGCTCTACAAGAATCTCAACGATGTCTGGACTGTGCTAAACCAACATGTATGGAAGGTTGTCCGGTAAATATCAACATTCCTTCCTTCATAAAGAACATAGAACGTGGTGAATTTTTAGAGGCAGCAAAAGTATTGAAGTCGACATCATCTCTTCCAGCAGTTTGTGGTCGCGTATGTCCTCAAGAGAAGCAATGCGAGTCGAGATGTATACATGTTAAGTTAGGAGGAGAAGCTGTAGCAATAGGAAATCTGGAACGTTTTGCAGCAGACTATGAGCGTGAAAGTGGCAAGATGACACTTCCTGAAGTGGCTCCAAGTAATGGTATCAAGATAGCCATAGTAGGCTCGGGGCCAGCAGGTTTATCCTGTGCTGGTGATATGGCTAAATTAGGTTATGACGTGACCGTTTTCGAGGCACTTCATGAGATAGGCGGTGTATTAAAATATGGTATTCCAGAGTTTCGTTTGCCAAATTCCATAGTGGATGTTGAAATAAACAATCTGCGTAAAATTGGTGTTACTTTTGTGAAAGACTGTATTATTGGCAAGACCATTACAGTAAAGGATTTGGAATCAGAAGGCTACCAAGCCATATTCATTGGTTCGGGTGCAGGATTGCCGAATTTCATGAACATACCAGGCGAGAACAGCATAAATATAATGTCGAGCAATGAATACTTGACCCGCGTAAATCTTATGGACGCCTCCAATCCAGATTCAGACACACCAATCAACAAAGCTCACAGTGTAATGGTAGTAGGTGGTGGCAATACAGCGATGGACTCATGTCGTACAGCAAAGCGTTTAGGTGCAGAACATGTATTTATTGCCTATCGTCGTAGTGAAGCAGAGATGCCGGCTCGTTTGGAGGAAGTGAAGCATGCCAAGGAAGAGGGTATAGAATTTCTTACACTTCACAATCCGATAGAATACATATCAGACGAAAATGGTGCAGTAAAACAAGTACGTCTTCAGAAGATGAAATTAGGTGAGCCCGATTCAAGCGGTCGCCGCTCTCCGATTCCGATTGATGGAGCAATAGAGACACGTGACATAGATATGGCAATAGTGGCGGTAGGTGTATCACCAAACCCAATAGTACCAAAATCGGTTGAAGGTTTGGAATTAGGAAGGAAAAGCACAATATCAGTAAATGACCACATGCAATCCAACATACCAATAATATTTGCTGGTGGCGATATAGTCCGTGGTGGTGCAACCGTAATCTTAGCAATGGGAGATGGCCGTCGTGCAGCGCATTATATGGATGAAATGCTAAAAGGCAAGAAATAGAATTATACACATAATAAAAAAGAGCGTTGTGTTTTTATCATCACAACGCTCTTTTTTATATAATAATGTTACAATCGTCTATTTGATTATTCTTTATTTTTTCCAATACGATGGTAGTCGAACCCAAATTTTTTCATATCCGAGACATTGTAAATATTTCTTCCATCCACGACTACTTTAGTTTTCATAGACCTGGCGACAACCCCCCAACTAGGCTTATAGAATTGTTTCCATTCAGTAATAAGCAGAAGAGCGTCAGCGTCTAATACCGCATCGTACATATCATTAGCATATTGCACCTTTTCTCCAAGAAAATCTTTAGCCTTTTCCATAGCCACAGGGTCATAAACACTAACTTCACATCCAGCAGAAAGAAGTTGTTCAATAGTCACAAGAGCTGTAGATTCACGTACATCGTCGGTATCTGGTTTGAAAGCCAATCCCCAAATAGCCACCCTCTTGCCTTTAATATTACCATTATAGCATTTCAAGAGTTTTTTATAGATAATTTTTCTTTGTGCATCATTGACTTCATCAACCGCCTTAACCACCTTCATATTGTATCCGGCCTTTTCAGCAGTTTTAATAAGTGATTTTACATCTTTAGGCAAACTGGTTCCTCCATATCCACATCCCGCATAAAGATACTCTTTTCCCACTCGGGGATCAGTACCGAGTCCTTTTCTCACCATATCAATATCAGCCCCAACCAGTTCACTGAGATTAGCAATATCATTCATGAATGAGATGCGGTTTGCCAACATAGCATTAGAAGCGAACTTAATCATTTCGGCAGAGGTTGGATCAGTAATAATAAGTTCAAAATTCTGCTGAATCAGAGGTTTATAAAGTTCCTTAATAATATCCGTCCCCTTCTCAGAAGAAACTCCAGCGACAATTCTGTCAGGATTCATAAAATCTTTAACGGCATTACCAGCTCTTAGAAACTCAGGAAGTGAGATAATGTCATAATGAATATTAGCGCCTCTCTTTTCAAGTTCTATATTCATAGCAGCCTTAAGCTGTCGTGCAGTCCCAATAGGAACCGTAGACATAATAGCAACTGCGAAATATTTAGTAACAGTTTGAGCGATCAATTTAGCATATTCAGCCATATTCTTGAGTTCAATGGTACCGTCCTGCAAAGCTTTAGTAGGCATAGCAAGAATGATGATGTCGGCATCCTCAACAATAGGCTTCAAGTCATCCGAGAATTTAAGTTTTCCTTCTCTAATGTTTCTGCTAAGTTTTTCGTCAAGTCCCGGTTCGTAAATAATAGTCTCTCCATTATTAAGCTTATCCAGCACTTCACGTTTAGTTTCGACACAAGTTACCTTGGCTCCTAATTCAGCAAAACACGTAGCACTTACAAGTCCTACAGTTCCCGTTCCAACGACAACAATATTCATATTAATATATAATTTTCAGATTAAAACTAATTATACGACAAAAGTAATAATAAAAACTCAATAAACAAAATGAGTAAAAAGAATTAATAAATTAATTTAGTTTATTTATGAATTAAAAATATTATGTAACAGAAGGGATGAATTCGTTTATTGCATTGATAATAGAATTCACTTGATCATCAGTAAGAACTGGCGAAATCGGTATTGAGAGTTCCTGTTTTGCAATATTTTCAGCGACAGGTAAGTTTAAAGCATTAAATTTTTTAAGTCCTTTTTGTTTATGAGGCGGTACAGGATAATGAATCAATGTCTGTATACCCTTATTCATTAAGAAAACCTGCAATTCATTCCTATACTTAGTTAAAATAGGGAAAAGGTGATAGACGTTATCCCGCTTAATGTTTTTGCAAGGTAACTTAATAAAATCGTTATTAATGTTTTTATAGTATTTCTCGGCAACATTTTTTCTTAAATCGTTATCATGATCAAGGAACTTCAATTTTTCGGTTAAAACAGCAGCTTGTATTTCATCAAGTCTTGAGTTGAATCCCATAAACTCCGCATAATATTTTTCTGTAAATCCATAATTAGCAATAGCCGAAGCGATATTAGCAAGTTCAAAAGAGTCGGTTGTAATAGCTCCTGCATCGCCTAATGCGCCAAGATTTTTTCCTGGATAAAAACTATGAGCTGCTGCAAATCCCAAACTTCCCGTTCTATTTTGTTTGAATACACATCCATGTGCTTGTGCATTGTCCTCCAGCAATAATAAATTAGAATCCTGACAAAACTTTAAGATATTATCTGAACAAGCACATTTCCCATACAAATGTACAATCAGAATCGCTTTGGTTTTTTTTGTTAAATTATCATGCAGCAAGTTTTCATCCAAAAGCAGAGTATCAGGATGAGCGTCGATAAACACCGGTTGTAATCCAGCTCTCACAATCGCCGAAACAGATGCAATAAAAGTATTAGCAGGCACCATCACGTGATCACCCACATTTAATTTTCCCATTTCAATTAATGAGATGAACATGATTGTCAGAGCATCAAATCCATTACCAACACCAACTGCAAATTTTGTTCCAATAAAATCAGCATATTTCCGTTGAAAGCATTCCAGTTCTTTACCCTTAATAAACCAACCGCTATTAATGACCCTATGAATTGCGTCGTCAATACAGGTCTGATGCAACGCATTAATTTGTTTTATATCAAGAAACTGAATCATGTTGGGAATAATTTTTACAAAGTTATATAAAAAACGGTAAATAGCATTAAAAATATAAAATAAAAAAAGCGACGTTAGAAACGTCGCTCAATACCTTAAAAACATCTCATGTAATTTCAATAGTTATCACCTTCGTTTTGTAGAGCCTCATAAAGAGGCATCTACAATTCTCGAGTGTGAATTAAAGGAAAACTGTTTCATCTCGAAAAAATTTTCCGTGTGGTAAAAACCACAATTATCCAAAAACAATCAATTAACTAACTACCTTAAATTAACTAACACTATTGAAACCTAAACTAATACTAACTACCTTATAAAAATACTTATTAACAAAATGTTTACGACATTCACATGCCCAATAAAAAACTTAACACCTTAAAACTAATACAATTATTATGAAAAATCTAAATTATCAAACCCTTTTAACTAATACTTATCAATATAATCTTTAAACCTTAATCTATCAACACCTATTTTATATCTCAAATATTAGTTACTCATTTTTTACGATGCAAAGTTACATAGTATTTCAATAATAGAAGAACAAATAAGTGTAAAAAAGACAGTTTTCAAAGAATTTATTGACATAGATCAATGATTGTGTGGGCACACAACACAAAAACCGATAATTAGATTTTAGAAAGTGCCATATTTAAATCATCAATAATATCATCAGGATCTTCAATTCCAACAGACAGTCGAATAAGATCGGGAGCCACACCAGCCTGTAAAAGCTGCTGGTCGGACAACTGTCTATGTGTGTGACTAGCAGGATGCAGAACACACGTTTTAGCATCAGCAACATGAGTTACAATACTTACAAGTTTTAGTGAATCCATAAACTCAACAGCCGTTTGTCTGTTTCCCTTAATGCCAAATGCCATTACTCCACATGAGCCATTAGGAAGATATTTTTTACATTTCTCAAATTGAGGACTAGAATTTAATCCAGGATAATTTACCCATTCAACTTTTGGATGATTTTCAAGAAACCTTGCAACAAGAAGAGCATTATTACAATGTTGTTTCATTCTTAGATGAAGAGTTTCAAGTCCCAAATTTAGCAGGAAAGAATTTTGAGGTGCAGGAATAGCTCCCAGATCCCTCATAAGTTGCGAAACGATTTTTGTCAAATACGCCATATTTCCAAAAGCTTTGGTATATGTCAGTCCATGGTAACTCTCATCAGGCAAAGTAAGTCCTTTGAATTTGTCATGGTGTAATTCCCAATCAAACTTTCCGCTATCAACGACACATCCTCCTACTTGAGTAGCATGTCCATCCATATATTTAGTAGTTGAATGAGTAACAATATCAGCTCCCCATTCGAATGGTCTGCAATTAACAGGCGTAGCAAATGTATTATCTACGATAAGAGGGACTCCGTTTCTATGTGCTATATCAGCAAATTTTTCAATGTCGAGCACCTTACATCCCGGATTACTGATAGTTTCTCCAAAAAGGAGCTTAGTATTAGGTTTAAATGCACTTTGAATTTCGTCTTCAGTAGCATCTGGATTAATAAAAGTGCAATCGATACCCAGTTTTTTCAGGGTAACGTTAAAAAGGTTGTAAGTCCCCCCATAAATTTCGCTACTTGTAACAAAATGGTCACCCGCTTGACAAATATTAAAAACAGCAAAAAAATTAGCCGCTTGTCCAGATGAAGTCAGTACAGCCCCTACTCCACCTTCTAATTGTGCAATTTTTTTAGCAACCATATCATTTGTAGGGTTCTGCAGTCGCGTATAGAAATAGCCATCTTTCTTCAAGTCAAACAGGAGAGCCATTTCCTCTGTATTGTCGTATTTAAATGTTGTACTCTGAATAATAGGCAATTGCCTAGGTTCTCCATTTTTTGGTTCATATCCACCATGTACGCAAATAGTAGATGTTTTCAAATTTTCTTTCATATAAAATTGGATTAAAACATTAAATTAAAAAGGATATTAATAACAGGTATAATAGTTAATAAAGCCATACAAGCAAACATGAAGCCTCACCTCTACGAAATTACGCATTAATTTCTTCAAGTTCCTTTCTTATAAATTCAGCTGTGCAGCCTTTTCCGGAAGTGGCAACTTCAAGAGGAGAGCCAGTAACAATAACTCTTCCCCCTCTTTCACCCCCTTCTGGACCAATATCAATAATATGATCAGCATTAACAATTACATCGAGATTATGTTCAATAACAATAACGGTATTACCTTTTTCCACAAGTTTATGCAAGACATCTAAAAGAGCCTGAATATCTGCGAAATGTAATCCCGTAGTTGGTTCATCAAGAATAAAGACAGTTTTTCCCGTATCTCTTTTCGCCAGTTCCGTAGCGAGTTTGACTCTCTGGCTTTCTCCACCAGACAAAGTATTTGAAGGTTGTCCCAACTTTAAATATCCAAGTCCGACCATTTGCAGCACTTTGATTTTATTCAATATATTTGGTTGATTTTCAAAGAATTCAACAGCCTGATTAATTGTCATGTCCAACACGTCGGCAATTGACTTTCCTTTAAATTTAACCTCAAGTGTAGCCCTATTATATCTTTTTCCCCTGCATGCTTCACATACAACTTGAATATCCGGCAGAAAGTTCATGACAATGTTCTTATATCCATTTCCAGAACAGACTTCGCATCTTCCCCCTTTTACATTAAAGGAGAATCTTCCGGGCTTATATGCTCTAATTTTTGATTCAGGTAATTCAACAAACAAATTTCTAATGTCGTTGAACACACCCGTATATGTAGCCGGGTTGGAGCGTGGAGTTTTTCCGATAGGCGCCTGATCGACCGAAACGACTTTATCCACATATTCTATTCCTTCAATTGAATCATAAGGCAATGGCTGTTTAATAGATCGATAAAAGTGTTGAGAAAGAATTGGCTGTAGCGTTTCATTGACAATAGTAGATTTACCCGATCCACTCACTCCAGTAACACAAATAAATTGTCCCAAAGGGAATTCTACATCAATATTTTTTAGATTATTCCCTTTCAAGCCTTTAAGAATCAATTTATGATTGGTTTGAATTTTCCATTGTTTTTTATAAGAATCGTTCATTTTCAGTTCCCGTTTCAACCATTTAGCAGTAAGGGTATCTGTTTTCATAAGTTGATCCGGTTTTCCTTGAAAAACGATTTCACCTCCTTTTCTACCAGCTCCAGGTCCAACATCTACAATATAATCCGCATTCATCATCATATCCCTGTCATGTTCCACAACAATGACAGTATTCCCCATATTTCTCAAATCCTTAAGTGAATCAATAAGTTTTGCGTTATCTCTTTGGTGTAATCCAATACTAGGTTCATCGAGAATATAAAGGACATTAACGAGTTGTGAGCCGATTTGCGTAGCCAGTCTGATTCTTTGGTTTTCTCCGCCAGACAAAGAAGCAGCATTCCGATTCAAGGCAAGATAATCGAGACCTACATTTAGCATGAATTGTAGTCTTTTATTAATTTCCTTAATTATTTCTTCAGCAATTGTCCATGTTCTTTTGTCCAGTTTCTTATCTAACGAATTAGTCCAATTATAAAGAGTTGCGATATCCATTTCGGCAACCTGTGCGATGTTTAATCCATCGAGTTTAAAATGAAGAGACTCCACTTTCAATCTATGTCCATGGCATTCAGGGCAGACAGAAATTTTATCGAAAGAGTCAGCCCATCTTTGTGCCATAGGTGAATCTTCGGCATCACTTAGCTGATGAATATATTTGGCGAGCCCTTCATATGTACAAAACAGATCAGATGAAGTTCTAATTTTATTCTTACTTATGCAAATTCTGGTTTCACACCCGAAAAGCAAATCGTTAACCGCTTCAGGAGTCATTTTGTCTATTGGAGTATCCAAAGAGAATCCATGAAGTTGTAGAACAGCTTCGATTTGCCAGAATATCATTGTTTTAGAAAATTTTCCGATTGGTGCCAAAGCCCCTTGTGCAACAGACAATTTTTTATCAGGAATGATTTTGTTTTCATCAATAATGCTCACCATCCCCAGTCCTTTACATCTTGGGCACCATCCTTCAGGGGAATTGAATGAGAAATTGTTGGGAGCAGGTTCTGAATAACTGATTCCGGAAGTAGGGCACATCAATTTTCTGCTATAGAACTTAGTAGTATTATCATCTTTGTTAAGTATCATGATTAACCCATTTCCTATGTCCATAGCATGTGCAATACTCTTAACAAGCCGGTCTTTATCTTTTATCGAAGGAATAACCTTATCTACAATTACCTCAATGTTATGATTTTTATACCTATCAACCTTCATGCCTTCCGAAAGAGGTAAAATTTCCTCATCGACTCTTACGCTAAGGAATCCCTTTCTTCTCAGACTATCGAAGAGTTCTCTATAGTGTCCCTTTCTTGACTTGACAACAGGAGATAGAATGAAAACATGTTTATCAGCATATTCATCCAGGAGGAGTGACATGATTTGTTCATCGTTGTACTTAACCATTTTCTCTCCAGAAACATAGCTAAAAGCGGTAGCAGCTCTAGCAAAAAGTAGTCTAAGGAAATCATAAATTTCTGTAACGGTACCAACAGTAGATCTTGGATTATTATTAACAGTTTTCTGCTCAATGCTGATAACGGGGCTGAGTCCCTGAATCTCGTCAACTTCAGGTCTTTCAAGTCCACCAATAAAGTTTCTAGCATAGGCAGAGAAAGTTTCGATATACCTTCTTTGTCCTTCTGCGAAAATAGTATCAAAAGCAAGGCTGGACTTCCCGGACCCACTCAATCCAGTAATAACAGTAAGTTGATCTCTTGGAATGCTAACATCTACATTTTTGAGGTTATGTACTCTAGCTCCGACAACCTTAATAACATTATCCTGCATGAAAATAGAAAATAGAAAGAATAAACGGAATAAAAAGAAATTACAAAAGGAAAAAATCAGAAATCAGAAGTTGATTCAGCATCAGAGTTAAATCCACTAATTACGTTAATAACTTTTCTGATTTTATAATGAAGTCCGTCACTGCCAATAGCGTCAATATGAAGAATGTACCCCCCATCTTTGACGGGTTTTCCATTGACTTTGCCATCCCATCCTTGAGCGATGTTATCAACATTGAAAACATGTAGAGTTTTCCCCCATCTGTTTTTAATAACTCCATCAACTTTAACAAGGGACTGACATTCTATTACCAACTTATCATTAAGGCCGTCGTCATTAGGCGAAAGTCCGTCGGTAACAGTAAGTTTCGATTCACTAATAACGACAGAGACACCCGTTTCCATTTCATAATCATATGTCATTCCAGTAGAATTATTAATGAAAGTAACATATAATTTTATAATATGGCTTCCCGATTCCTTTATAGTGTAATTGATATCCTGTTCGTATCTGTCTAACAGTGGTTTAGATTCACCCTCATCAGCTTTATATATTTTCCATTCGCATACCACCTTGTCGTATTCAGTTTCATCATACTCCAAATTGGCATTACAAGTGATATCACATGGAGCCTGTGCGGAATGTGAATCTCCATCAAAAAGTGTGATTTCCTCCTGATCATCAACGGAGTAGAACGAAACCGACGGTTTAGCGATTTGTGCTTTAGCAAAAGAGCAAAACGCTATTAAAAGAAGAGTAATAAAACATTTAATCGTCGTCTTGTATTTCATATTCAGAACAATTATAAAACAACATGCAAATTTAAAAAAAATAATCGGATTATTATCCACTAAAAACTCAAAAGTTAATAGAATTTACAATAATAACGAATTATGCAATCATGTTATTATTCACAATAATGAAAATATAATATTTCAAATATATTTCTAAAAGTGTAAAAAAGGGAATAAATATGGTGATTTATTTTGTAAAGGAATTAAAATCCATTATCTTTGCAATAAAATACAAAGCTTAGAAGAACAAAATTGAGTTTGTAATAATATTCATATATACAGTTGCATTTACATTATTTTTCAAACAAAAAATAAACATACAAAACCATATGTCACTAAAGAAAACACTCTTATTCATTTCATTTTCATTAATCAGCCTAATCAGCTATAGTCAAAATGCACAGAAACACGAAGTGATGCCAGGAGAGACATTGTACTCCCTTGGTCGCCGTTATAACGTTACAGTTGACGCTTTAAAGAAAGCGAACAATCTAAGTTCGGACGCGATTAAAGCCGGGCAGTTGTTGATAATCCCATCCTCATCATCAACCCCAACAGTTCAGCAACAAAATTCAGTTAACCAGTCAAATACCCCAAGCAACACAGTTTCAAATCCATCAGTTGCAGAGGTAACATCTCCGTCAGCCCCTCAGAGCACATCCCGTACAATAGAAGTTCAAATTCCGAGATGCAAGTTGACCTATATCACAGAGAAGAAAACAACAGTAGCCGAGATATGTGTGAAATTTGGTATAAGCGAGAACGAGTTTATTCTCAGCAATCCAGAAATAAAAAAATTTAAGATAAAGAAGGGCACGAGCATTTGCATCCCATACACAGAATCAGAGCGTTCAGCCTTAATAAAAGCCGAAGCAGCCGCTCAGGCAGAAGCACAACGCAAACAAGAAGAATCAGAGCGTGCACTTAGAGAAGCCGAAATAGCCTCAAGGCGTTTAGAAAAGATTAATGTGTCGGTTATCCTTCCTTTTGAACTTAGCCACGAGCGTAAATCCCAAGAAGCAATAAAAATGATTGATTTTTACGAAGGTATGCTTTTGGCAATTGATGACTTACAATCAAAAGGCGCCAATGTGGAGCTTCAAGTATATGATGAGCAAGAGACCCCAATAGATTCTATATTATCGTTATTGAGCCAACATCCATGCCATCTAATAATAGGCGCCAAAAACATCGACAATATAAATGCCTTACGCAGTTATTCCAAGCGCAACAATATAATATTAGCTGTGCCGTTCTCCTCAAAAGAGGATTTAACAGTAGGCCATCCAAATTTATTCCAAGTAAACATGAAGTCATCCTTGCTATACGATCAAGTATACAAAACCTTCACAGAAGAGAACCGAGACGCCCATGTACTATTTGTGACTTGCCCCCGTACAGATGACAACAATTACATAAAAGGTTTCGAGAGATATTTATCCGAGCACAACATATCCCATTCTACAATAGATGCAGATGATTTGTCCAAGGCCTCCTCTCTTTCTGCCAGCGGAAAGCGTGTTGTGTTGATACCTTCAGACAAGAGCGTTGAAACATTTAAAAAGATTATCAGCACTTTAGACGGCTATGAGAGCAGGATATCAAGTAACATCAGTCTATTTGGCTATCCAGAATGGCAAACCTTCTCAGTGGAGAACACCAACAAACTCAGGTTATATCACTGCAGTTTTTACACGACCTTTTATGCAGATCTAAGTTCAGATGACGTATTGTCATTCACCAGTCGTTTTAAAAAGCGTTTCAACCGTGACCAATATAACTCACGTCCATTGTATGGTTTGTTGGGATACGATGTAACTAACTACTTTATTGGAGGTTTACATAAGTATGGCACAGCCTTTATAGACAATCAGGATGCAATGAAGACAGAATCTCTCCAGAATCCGATGTTATTTGAGCGTAACTACTCATCACGTCAAAACGGCTTTACGAATCACAACATCCGCATTATCCACCCATAGTGGTTCATAGTTCTTTTCCAATACGCATATAATCACCATATAGAGGTTTCTAATGAGAAAAGCCATTCTGACAAGCTTATTTCTTTTATCTTTCCACTTAGGCTATTGTCAAGTGGGAGACTATCGTTCATGTTTAAGTGTTGGTGGCAATATAGGCATGACCATGAACACTATGAATTTCAGTCCGACGATAAAACAGTCGAGCAAGTTGTTTCCGACTTTAGGCATAAGCTGCCGTTATATAAGCGAGAAGTACTTTTCTTCCATATGTGGTGTCCTATTAGAATTGAATTATTCAAATCTGGGTTGGAAAGAGTTTATAGAAGACGGTAGCGGCAACACATATCGCCACGACATACATTACCTTCAATTACCAATGATGATGCAGATGGGTTGGGGTAAAGAGCAGAATGGCTTTAAATTTTTGTTTGAAGCAGGTCCTCAGCTGGGTTTGGCAATCGGCACCAGCGAATCACGCGGTGGAGGCACATGGGATGTAAGCAATCGTCCAAACAATGTGACCTATCAATATGACCACGATATAGACCGTCATTTTGATTACGGCATCGTAGGCGGTTTAGGCATAGAATACAGCAGGGGCCGCAGCCACTATATATTCGAAGGACGTTATTACTTTGGTCTGGGTGACACATATGACAATTCCAAACAAGGTTACTTTTCACGTTCAGCAAACCAGACAATAGAAATAAAATTGGTATATTTACATGACATCAAGCTATAAATGAAATATTATTTCTTCGAGCTCAATAAGATTGTATAAAAATAGAATTAAATTTTAAAGAATATGAGTAGATCCATTATCATTACATTATTCTCCGCAATTGGCTTTATTAGCAACAGCTATGGTCAGGCATCCGACAAAGTAAGTTATCTATTCACCTATTTTACCGGTAATGCTCCAGAAGAAGAACAAATATGCTACGCTTTAAGCGATGATGGTTATAATTTCACCCCATTAAATGACGGAATGCCCGTAATAGAGAGTGATACTATAGCCTTAACCGGTTGTGTTCGCGATCCTCACATTTTGCGTGGAGAAGACGGCAAAACGTTTTATATGGTAGTTACCGATATGCGTTCGTCATTAGGTTGGAGCAGTAACCGTGGTTTGGTTTTAATGAAATCGACCGATTTAATCCACTGGAGTCATTCAACAGTGCACTTCCCGACGAAATATCCTAAAAAATGGCGCAATGTAATTCGTGTATGGGCTCCTGAAACTATATACGACAAAGAAGCCGGTAAATACATGGTATTCTATTCCCTTCGCACTAGCGACAATCATTCTTATGACCGCATATACTATTCCTATGTGAATGAAGATTTCACAGATTTAGAGGGGGAGCCCGTTTACATGTTTGATAATGGTTCAGCAACTATAGATGGTGACATAGTATTCAATGACGCCGACGGATTATATCATTTATTCTACAAGAGTGAGAGCGGCCGAGGTATATTCCAGGCAACAGCCTCTCATCTCACAGCTCGTTCAGGAGCTCCATTAGGCAGTCAATGGACAAAACTAGATGGTCATGTAGATCAGACGACAGTAGGTGTAGAAGGTGTAGGCGTATGCAAGACAATAGATGAAAGTTCGTGGATAGTGATGTACGATTGTTATGGCGATGGTTACTATCAATTCTGCAAGAGTCCTGATTTAAAGAGCTTTGAGGTAGTTCAAAACACGGCTACTCAAGGTAAATTCACCCCGCGTCATGGAACGATAATCCCAATAACCCAATCAGAGAAAGACCGCTTATTGTCAGAATACGGTGAACACACCAATCCTATTCTACCAGGTTTTCATGCAGATCCAGAGGTTATGTATTCGCATAAGACCAACAAATATTACATATACTCCACCACTGACGGCCATCCAGGTTGGGGCGGCTGGTCGTTCAGTGTATATTCAAGCGATGATTTAATTCATTGGACAGATGAAGGTGTCATGCTTGATTTACGCAGTGATCAGGTAAGTTGGGCAGATGGAAATGCCTGGGCACCAGCTATAGAAGAAGTAAAAGTAGGTAGAGGCAAATATAAATATTATTTTTATTTCAGTGGTAACGCTGGCAACCGCAAAGAGATAGGTGTAGCCGTATCCGATTCTCCAACCGGTCCATTCGTAGACAGCGGCCAATCAATAATAAAGGAAAGTCCAGTAGGACGTGGTCAGCAAATAGATGTTGATGTATTTACAGATCCAGTCAGCAAAAAACATTATCTTTATTGGGGTAATGGTTACATGGCAGGAGCAGAGTTGTCAAAAGACATGCTGTCGATAAAAGAATCCACCTTAACAGTAATGACTCCAGAAGGAGGCGATTTACGCAGCTGGGCCTATCGAGAAGCCCCATATGTGTTTTACCGTAAAGGTCTTTACTATTTCCTGTGGTCTGTAGACGACACCGGTTCTCCGAACTATCATGTATGTTATGGTGTATCGAAATCCCCATTAGGTCCGATAGAGCAAATAGGGGGAGAATATCCAACAATATTGATTCAGTGTCCAGAAAAGAAGATATACGGAACTGCTCATAATTCAATTCTTCAATTGCCAAATGAAGATAAATGGTATATAGTATATCATCGTATAAATAAAGGATTTATAAATCGTAATTCAGGTCCAGGATGGCATAGGGAAGTATGTATAGACGAGCTTCATTTTGACGACGAAGGTCATATAATCCCAGTCATTCCAACTTTAGACGGTCCCTCACCCCTAAAATGAAAACGATGCCCAAAACAATTCTATTTGACCTAGACGGCACCCTATTAGACAGTTTAAACGATTTATGGGCAAGCGTAAACCATTCGCTTGCCCAAAATAATATGTCTGTTCGTAGCAAAGAAGAAATACGTCAATTTTTAGGCAATGGTGCAAGACAACTGATTTCTTTATCAATGCCTCCAGGCTACAGTGATAAAGAATTCTCCCAGGTATATAATGAATTCAAGACGTATTATTCGCTTCATTCATCCGACAAAACCAAGCCATACGACGGAATAATGCCGATGCTTGAACAGTTGAAACAATTAGGCGTAAAAACTGGTATAGTAAGCAACAAACCAGACACAGCAGTGCAGAAATTATACCGAAGATTCTTTTCGAACAGTATAGACATGGCTATAGGCGAACAAGAAGGGATAACACGCAAGCCCTCACCCGACATGATTTTCAAGGCGTTATCAATTTTAGGAAGCGATGTTTCTCAGTCTATATATGTAGGTGACAGTGAGGTGGATATAGCCACAGCCAACAATAGCGGCATAAAATGCATATCTGTAAGTTGGGGATTCAGAGGTAGAAGCTATTTAGAAAATGAAGGAGCATCTACAATAGTTGACGATCCTACAGAATTAATAAACTTACTCAAAGATATTCATTTCTGTTAATCATCTAAATCTTTATCTGAAAATAAAAAAGGTCAGCGCTTTGCTGACCTTTTTATATTGCGGAATATCAAGAATTATTTCTTAGTCTCTGTTGCCGGAGCAGCTTCTTCTGCTTTAGCCGGAGCAGCTTCTTCTGTTTTAGCCGGAGCAGCCTCTTCTGTTTTAGCTGGAGCAGCTTCTTCTGTTTTAGCTGGAGCAGCTTGTTCAGCGTTAGCAGGTGCAGCTTGCTCAGCGTTAGCAGGTGCATTATTTTGTTGAGTAGCCGGTACTTGCTGTTGAGGAACAGGCATTGGAGCAGCCTCTTTCTTATTATCCCCAGCAAATGCAGCAGATGCAACACAAAGAACGACCATAATTGCAGCTAATGTCCAAGTAGTTTTCTCTAAGAAGTCAGTAGTTTTTCTGACACCGAGAACTTGATTAGAAGAAGAGAATCCGGAGGCTAGTCCCCCACCCTTACTCTCTTGTATAAGAACGATTCCACAAGTTAAAATAGCTACTATAATAAGTAGCACGATAATTAATGTATACATTTTATATTATTGTTTGTTATTATTAACAATGGTTTCCAATAATCTCATTTGAGATGCAAAGATAGTACTTTTTTCCGGATTATTCAAACAAATAGTCTTTAATATTTCTAAAGCTTGTTGATATCTGCCTTGTTTTATATAAATATTAACAATGTTTTCATTATAAATCTGTCCGTAATCGCCGTCGGAGTCATAATCAGGCCCAATCGGTTCATTATCTTTATTAGTTAGTTCGAACCTCTGTTTTCCTTTGTTTTCCTGAATAAAAGAATCAATAATTGAATCCTGTCCATCGTTTGTGACATTTTCATCAGGATTCAGTCCATCCTGCGATTTTAGGAATGCGGCATAATCGCTCGTCAAGTCAGCAATAGTAGGAACAGAATGTGGGGCAACCTTATCGGTTTCTTTCTTATCTTCAGGTAGATTAGAAAGGAAATCATCAATTAATGAAATAGTTCTATTTTCATCAGTTTCAATATCCATTTTATTGTCACTGTTGTTATCAATCTGATAGTTATGTCCTTCAATCAAACTGAACAACGTAGTTCTATCGGGTATAAGCAGACTTGCTTTGGTCAATTCCTCGCTTAATTTGGGTTCATGCATTTTAAAAAGATTGAGCACATACAACAATCTAGCCGTATGATAGAATGGGAATCTTTCAACAATATTCCTCAACTCTCTCAATGTCATTGCATTCAGTTTGTCTTGGTGATTTATGAGTTTGGTAATATCCATTATTAAAATGAAAAATAAAAATAAAGGTTATAGCCACTGTTTCTTTTTGAAATAGAAAAGAGAAACAACCGTAGTTATAATAGACAATAAAATAGCAAATGGGAATCCCCACGCCCATTTTTCCATACCGTTAATAAGGTTCATTCCAAAAATAGATGCCACTAATGTAGGAAACATGATAATCATGTTAAGTGAAGTGAGCAGTCTCATCACTTTATTCATATTATTGTTAATAACATTAGCATAAGTATCCATAGTAGATTTCAAGATGTCGGAATAAATAGCCGTGGTTTCTCTCGCCTGCTGCATTTCGATATTAACATCTTCAATTAGTTCAGCGTCAAGTTCATCTACAGGTAGTCTGAATTTCAATTTAGAAAGCAGGTTTTCGTTACCTCTGATAGAAGTTGCGAAATATGTAAGACTATCCTGTAATCTAGAGAGATAAACAAGATCCTTATTATCAATTTGTCTGTCAAGATCCCTTTTAGCCTTTTCAATCAGTCCATTAGTTTGTTTTAGGTATTTAAGATACCAAACAGATGCAGACAGGAATAGTCTGAAGACGAGGTCGGCTGCATCGGAAAACCCTTCTGCCCTTCTCTGCTGATGATTAATGAAATCAAGCATCATTCTAGTTTCTTGGTCACAAACCGTGACAATAACATCTTTTTTTATTACAACTCCGAGTGGAATCGTGGTATATGGTGCTCTAGATGTAGTTGTTTTAAGGTGTGGTATACGTAGAATAATCATAAGCCAGCCGTCATCAATATCAAATCGCGCTCTCTCGTCAGTATCGGCAATGTCGGAAAGGAAATAATCAGGCATTCCCAATTCATTAACAAGAAATTTGACGTCGTCTTCAACCGGGCATGTAACTTGTACCCAACAACCAGGTTGCCATTTCTCAATATGGCTTATCGAACCTTTAGTATTCCAGAATGAACGCATATTTCTGAATCTTTAGTGATTAAAAATTAAAAAAACAAGGCTAAAGATTCAGCAAAGAATCTTTATCCTAACATAATAAATAATTCGCCGGATAATCGTCCATAAAAAAAACAAGAATTGGTTATCAGATGCAAAGTTACGTATTTTTTTTAAAAAAAGTCGTAAAAAATCAAAAAAAACGATTCTTATGAATCAAGAAATTGCACTTCTATCTTGAAAATATAAGAAATTATGCTCATATCTTGAATGAACACTCAAGAATAGGCTTAAAATAGAACTTAAATGAATCGAGCCTCCGATGAGAGAAGCATTGAGAATACCATTATAATTATATGCTCAACGGCGTCTTTTAAAGACGCCGTTGAGATAAAAGGAATTAGAATAAGTTTTCAATAGGTGTAAATTTCATGTTCCAAACTTTAGCAACAGGTTCACAAGTGCAATTTCCATTCACCATATTAACACCCTTTCTTAACGCAGAATCGTTCATAGCAGCTTTTTTCCACCCATTGTCAGCAATTTTAATTGCATATTTTAATGTAGCGTTTGTAAGTGCGATTGTGGAAGTGTTAGGAACAGCTCCAGGAATATTAGCAACAGCATAATGTAGAATTCCATCAATAGAATAGACGGGTTCACTATGTGTAGTTGGTCTGGAAGTCTCGAAGCATCCTCCTTGATCAATAGCGACATCCACAAGGACTGTACCTGGTTGCATCGTTTTCAGCATATCTTTAGTAATAAGTTTTGGTGCGGCATCTCCTGGAATAAGCACAGAACCTATAATTGCATCAGCATCAATGATTTCTTTTCTGATATTATGTTCTGAAGAAAAAAGAGTATGTACATTATCAGGAAGTTCGGCATCCAATTGTTTCAGTCTTGGCAATGAGATGTCAGTAATGGTTACATCCGCTCCCATTCCAGCAGCAATTCTCGCCGCCGCTTCTCCAACAGTCCCACCTCCAAGAACGAGCACTTTAGCCGGTTTTACGCCAGGCACTCCCGCCATAAGTTTACCTTTTCCGCCTTTGGTTTTTTGCAAGTAGTAAGCAGCATTCTGTGCAGCCATTCTTCCAGCGACCTCACTCATAGGAATAAGCAGAGGGAGTGACTTGTCTTCCATTTCAACCGTTTCATATGCAATACATACAGCTCTGCTCTTGACCATAGCCTCTGTAAGTTCTACATCGCAAGCAAAATGGAAATAAGTAAAAACTATTTGGTTTGGTCTAATAAGTGGATATTCAGGTTTAATAGGTTCCTTGACTTTCACGATCATATCAGCGTCGGCATAAACGCCTTCAATCGTGTCAATGAGTTTTGCACCTGCATTTAAATAATCCTCATCATAGAATCCGCTGCCCTCACCTGCACCTTTTTGGACAATAACGACATGTCCATGACTAATTAATTCCTTCACACCGGCCGGAGTCATACCGACACGGTTTTCATTATTTTTAATTTCTTTAGGAACACCAACAATCATAAGCAAAAGATTTTAAAAAGTTAACAAAATGAAATGTATAAATCTCAAATGCGAATATATAAAGATTTTTCGACATCTCAAAAAAATGAAAATAATTTTTAAATCATTTTTTATGATTAAAAAAGGAAGAAAAAATTATTGTAAATAAAATATTATTTATAACTTTGCAGAGTTAAATAAAGGGGGCGTAGCCCAGTTGGTTCAGAGCGCTGCAGTCACATTGCAGAGGTCAACAGTTCGAGCCTGTTCGTCCCCACCAACAAAAAGAGAGCGTCCGATGACGCTCTCTTTTTGTTTTAAATTAGAAGTTCAAAATCGACTTACATAATGAATCATCAAGGTTATCTTGTAATCGTCACTTGTTGAAGTCCTTCACTTGAGAAAGAGATTTCAACAGTTTTTTTGGATAATTTTCTGATGTAAACCAACATCTGTCCTCTGAAAGCATTTTGCTTGTTATCAGTATAGTCAGACATGTCAGAATTATTAGACGCCTCCATTCCCATCAAGACAGCATCACCTTTTATATTGCAAATAATTTCATTATTAGCATTTTTCACAATATGTTCGTCGTTATCTACAACATTTACAAGCAACTGTAGCAACATAGCATCTTCTTTATTTTCATAATCAGCCACTCCTTCGTCAGTCAGATCAGTCACAGTTAATTTAGTAGGATTTTCAAAAGTAAATATATCATAATCAGCAACAATGTCACCATTTTCATTAAGCGCTTGTGCTTGAAGTTTTCCTGGTTGAAATGGTATAGTCCAAGACATACCACCAATCGTATCATTATATTGTTTTATTTCGCCCACTTCGTTGCCATTAAGTAAAAGTCTGGCTTTGGGCTGATTAGTATAACAAGCGACCATTACGTTGGTGTTTTCAGGATAATTCCAAAAGTCCAGAGCTTCAGTAGGGAAGAAATCCCGCCGTTGTTCCCTTCGGTTTCGCCTCTGTGTATTCTGATTATGCCTGACAGGCATAGTCCCAATATATATCATAGGTTTATCGCTCCATAAAGATTGTCTGAACCATCCTCTCGGTTTTTTGAAATTAGCAAAATTAAGCAATCCCGTATTCAATCCCCTTGATGGCCATTTACCAGATTCTCCGAGATAGTCGGTTCCTGTCCAAACAAACTGTCCGAATATGAAGTCCTTGTCTCTAACCGCCTTCCAAGCATCATACCCCACTCCGGTTTCGCTGCCATATATTACACGTTGAGGATAATTTTGATGATCGATATCATATCTGTTTTCTGTATAATTGTAACCAACAACATCAATCACATCCGGATAAATAGTCTGGTTACTCATTACAACTCCAGCCAGCGCTCCAGTGACCGGTCTTGAAGAATCATTTTCTCTAATGATTTTCGCAAGTCTTTCAGCAATCAGGCCAATTCTTTCCGCATTAGGAGCTTCCGGTTTATATCCCCCAAACATAGGCTGGTTGATAGACGTTCCATCCAATACAGGATGAGAATAAGGGTCATTAGGATAGTCCACCTCGTTTCCGACGCTCCATAAAAAAACGGACGGGTGGTTTCTGTCTCTTCTTACCATATCCGCCACATCAGAATCAATCCATTGTTCGAAGAAATCATATGAACCATCAAATCCAGGAGTTCCGTTATTCCAACCAGTAATCCACTTTCTTTTCGGGAATTCCCATTCATCAGAAGCCTCATCCATAACCAACATACCCTCCTCATCGCATATGTCATATAGAATTGGGGCTTGAAGATTATGGCTCATTCTAATAGCATTAGCACCCATGATTTTCAGTTGTCTCACCCTCCTTCTCCACACTTCCTTAGGTACAACAGCCCCAAGCACACCTGCATCATGATGCAGACACACACCCTTCACTTTCATATTCACTCCATTGAGTTCAAATCCGTTATCAGGAGTGAATTTCAGAGTTCTGAATCCAGCTGCACACTCACTTGAATCAAGAATGTGGTTATTATGACAAAGTTTAACTTTAAGATTGTAAAGGTAAGGATTTTCAACCGACCACAAATTCACCTTATCAACATTCAATACAGTCTGCACGAGACTGCCATCAACCAACGGAGTAGTAAGGCTCAAGTTTTTACGTGCGACCACAGCATTATCTTTATCAAGTAGTTCGATTTCAAGAGAATAGGAATCGGAAACACTTTTCAAGTTATCTATTCTAGTATCCACCTCTACGACAGCATTATTACCATCAAAGTTTTTCAGTCTGTAAGTGGTTCCCCATTGAGCAAGATGGACATCAGGCGCTTTGACTATGTAGACATCCCGATAAATACCAGACCCGGTGTACCATCTTGAATCAGCTATTTTAGAATGGTCTACCCTGACAGCCAATACATTATCACCCTTATGTAGATATTGTGTCATATCGTAAATAAAAGAGACATACCCGTTAGGTCTTTTCCCCAATAGTTTTCCATTAAGATAGACTTCACTTCTATTATATACACCTTCAAAATAAATAAAAGTTAGAGGCAGTTGACTGTCAGGTTCCCATTTAAAATGCTTTCTATACCAAGCAATTCCTGCCGGCAGATATCCGGTGCAACTGGCATTATCCTGCGATAGTTGTCCCTCAATAGACCAATCATGAGGCAATGAGAGCTTTCTCCAATCATTGTCATTGTACTCAGGTGATTTATAGTCATTGTTATCTGACAAAGAGAAAAGCCAATTGTCATTAAACAATTCCGAGACCCCGAATCCCGGTCCTTTTGTCAACGCAAATGCACTAAAAGATGCTATGAGCCAAAAGGACATAATCAAAAGACGTTTCATGCTAAATCAAATAATTAATCGTATGAGACAAAATTTATAATTTTCAAAAAATGAAATGTAAAACTAACGTTTAATAGATTATTATGCAAATATATAGAATATTTTTAATAAATTTGTATTGAAAAAATAAAAAATACGTATATTAGCTGCAACTATGTCTAGAAAAAAGACTTTACATGATGGCCTTCGTGAGTTGGTAAGTCAATATGGCCAAGAAATATACCGTAACTCTAAACTGCTGAATTATCTAAATGATTATTGTCAGTTTGAGCCAATGGCTTTATATCATGTAATGCGCAGCATTCTGTCAGATGGTTATTCATCTCGTATGGTTGATCATATATCAGATCCGAATTGGGCTTTTTTTGTTCAGCAATCGATTGGCAAGATTCAGAAGCAATATGGATATCAGGCGATATATGTAAACTATTGTTTTCAGAGCCTGGCTTATGGAATAGGTCTATACCCAGCAATAAACCAGCGTTTGCTTGATGAATTGGAGGGTAAAACAGTGTCTCAGCCCCCAGTTCTCCAACCAAAGCCATCTTCGACCTCCGGACCAACATCAACCACCAAAGTAAACCGAGGCGGGATAAAGCCAGTTCCGCCATTTCAACCTCGATCAAGCGGGTCAGTACGTCCTACTCCAACCCGCCAACCCAATCCTCACAACGGTTCAAATCCGCCATTCGGGAATCCGTACACACAACAACCTAAAGTCCAACCATTTCCTCAGAATCAACCAAATACATTTAATGGTGGTTGCATGAAAGGTTGTTTTGACAACATAAGCAACATGTTTTATGTGATTATATTGATTTTATGGATTCTAATAGAATGTTCATAAGGATTAAGCCAAAGCCATTATTCCACACATCAAACTGATTTACAATACGATATCACACAATATTCGTATTTAGAATCTTACAAAAAGATTATGAAAAGGATAATAAAATTCATCAAAGAATGGACTCTGCCAAGTGCGATTATTTTCGGGACCATCTCATACCTATTATTTGCCAACATAGATTTTTTATCGTCGACGGGTGATAAATTGGGGCATCTATTTGATATAATATTTCCATTCTGCGTGTTTCTGACTTTGTTCACAACTTTTTCTAAGGTAGACTTTCACAAGATGCGTCTTACCAGATGGCATATAAGTCTTGTAGTCAGTCAATTGTCATTAATAATATTAACAGTGGGGGCAATAAAATTATTCAGCTTAACAGGCAATACGAAATTGATATTAGAGTCCATGCTGACTTGCGTCATAGCCCCCTGCGCAGTAGCCGCGCCAGTTGTGACCTATAAATTAGGAGGAGACATTAATACCATGACTACTTATACTCTGATATCAAGCTTGCTGTGCAGTATAACTATTCCATTAGCATTTCCGACCTTGGAGAAGGTAGAAGGAGTCACGTTTATGACTGCTTCGACGGGCATACTGGAAAAACTATCCATAGTTCTTATACTTCCATTGGTTTTAGGCTGGTTTGTTCGTCATTACGTGAAGCCTCTATATAGATACATAATGCGTCATCCAAATCTGAGTTATTATTTATGGGCAATAACATTAGCCATAACCACTGGTGTAACGGTGAAGAACATAAGTAACAGCGACTGCGGACCAATTGTATTACTGTTGATAGGAGTCACATCTTTCCTTGTTTGCCTCTTACATTTTCGCATAGGCAGGATAGCCGGTCGTCGTTATAACGAGAAAATAAACTGTGGGCAAGGAATGTTTCAGAAGAATACAGGAATGGCAATATGGGTGTCATATATGTATTTACACCCTGTAGCCTCGATAGGGGCCGGTTGCTACGTGTTGTGGCAAAATATCATCAATTCATGGGAGATTGCAGAGCATGCAAAGCATTCAAAATGAGCTCTTAATAACGCTTCGTATGTTGAACTTTCTGAAGCTTAAGAAGTACTTCTACAAACGTTTTGGGGCATTTAGTCCTCAACTTTTGGTGCGGGCAGGGCGCCTGCGAATGAAAATTCGAATACAAACAAAAAAAGAGGGATATAAATCCCTCTTTTTTATTTAGCTTAATACAAGAAACTTATTTTACAGGCTGCATGTAAATTGAGCTTTCAATCTTATAAGTTTCATTGGCCTTATTAGTATACTTGCTATCAATTGTCAGAACATTTTCATCTGCAGTAAACTTAACCTTAGCAGTACCAGTTCCTGCAATAACAGGGTTGCTCATATTCTCCTGATCGATGAAAGCATACTTGAATGTGCCCTTAGAAACATTGAAGTCAGAGATTTTACCTGTATAGATCTTGTTAGTGAAATAGATAGTGAATTCACCACTTGTCGCAAATACTATCTTTTCGATAGAACCCAACTGGCTAATAGAAAGATAATCAGACTCAGAGATATTAACCTTATTGCTCATATCGTCAACCATAGCCTTCAAGTTAGCTCCAGTAAATTCTTTTCCATAAGTAGATTTACCTGTAACATCAATAACGACTTTCTGAACTTTCCAAGCACGGCAGAGGCAATCGGTGTTTTTGCCAGCGGCAAGTTTTCCCTGAATTATATTACCATTTCTATAGTATTCTCTTCCATTATACTTAATCTGCATGGTTTTGTCATTAACGAATCTGATAACGATTTGCTTATCGATAGTATAAGATTTGTCAGCAGCAGAATAAGTATATTTACCTGTAACAAACTGGAATGGGAATTTTATAGAAGCCTCTTCTTTATCTCCCAATTTAGGAGCTTTGGATATAGCACTACCACTAATCAAATCAGCAACAAATCCTAACATTTCTTCGAAAGAAACAGTAGAACCTTTGCTACCAGTACCAACGAGTTCATCAGGAATAGTTGCAATCACCTCATCTTCACCAGATGCGGAGAGTAGAGCGAAAGGAACGATTTCATCTGGTTTTTCTTCACCCGACGGATCTTCCTTGAATTTGAGTACGTTTTCAACAAATTTATTAGCCATATCAGTAGGGTTGTCACCTTCGAATATAGCAGACAAAGCAGCACCAGCTACAGCTGAAAGTGGGGAGCCTTTAGAAGAAGGTCCGTCATCATCACTACAAGAAGTAAATGAGAAAGTAGCTGCAAAAGCTAATGCAACAAATAAAAAGAACTTTTTCATAATTACAAAAATTTAGAAGTTAAAAATATTATTAATTACACAAAATCAAATGAAAAGAATGAATTAGAAGATATTGAACATATATCTTACACTAAGCACAGGGCAAATACTGATTTTAGAGAGAGTTTTGAGAGCTTTTTTACCTTCAGCATCTTCGATATCAGCATCTTCAAGTTTTTTGTACATGTCATCAACGATGTCATATCCATAAACTTCAGGAGTTCCCCAGAACTGTACGCCAAGATCAAAGTTGAAAGCGCTCTTATGCTTATTTCCAATAGCCCTTCCAAATCCGACCCCAAGATAAGGTCTGAAATTATTCACTTTAATATGAGCATGAGCATATTCACCTTCGAATCCGAAACGCTTGTCCCCCATTTTGATAAAGCAGTCGGCATAGTCGGCAACAGGGTCGGTATTAACCGCAGAAACAAATCTGGAGTTACCGATATATGCACCAACAGTAAATCTGAACGCACTTTTAACAGAAGGATGGATATCAAACAAGAGCTTGAACGCATTGTTTCTGAGCTTAAGTTCCACATCCGTTTCCTGGAGAAATTTTGATTCTTCAGTAGCTTCTACCCATTTATAGACTTTTGTACCGTCCACAGTATGTTTAAAAGGCATGAAAGAATATCCAGCTCTTAAATTGACATAATTACCAATAGGAGTAGCCACTTCGAATCCAAATCCATCAAGCGCTCCTACAGAAACTCCAAGAGAAAGATGGTTAAACATGTTATTATCTTGAGCTTTAACTTTTGTAGTAAAGCATGCGATAATGGCAAAAATAAGTAATGTTTTTTTCATATAGAATAAAATTAAGAATGAATAAATGCAAAAAATATTTAAAAAAGTTTGTTAAGGCCTATCATTGTTTGTGCAAATATACAAATTCGTTGTAGATGAAACAAATTTTTGTTAAAAAAAAATCGAAAAAAAAATCAAAAAAACAAATATTTAATACATTAAAAGATTAATTGGAAACAAAAAGGTCATAAATTGTAAAAAAAAGCGTAATTTTGCATAAATTTTCAAAAAGTAATAAGATGTTATTAAATATCGTCTATTTTTTAGTTGGTCTTGGTTTAATAATCAAAGGCGCCGATTGGCTTACAGATGGTGCTTCCAGCATAGCCCGTCGTTTCCATGTATCATCTTTAGTAATAGGTTTAACGATAGTAGCCTTCGGGACGAGTGCCCCGGAGCTGGTAGTAAGTTTGATATCCGGAATAGAAGGCAAATCCGACATAGCAATAGGGAACGTAGTCGGCAGCAATATATTCAACACGTTGGCCATATGCGGTATAACCGCCCTAATATGTCCGATATTATGCCAAAGATCGACATTACATTTTGACCTTCCTATATGTGTTTTAGCATCTTTGATGTTATATGTCTTAGCCAGTGACAGTTATTTATTTGGCAGTTCGACAAATATTATATCCCGCATTGACGGTGTAATATTATTGCTGATGTTTAGTGTTTTTCTTTATCATTCATTTCGAAGCGGCAAAAGTTCAAATTCATCAAATGGCAAGGTTGAAAATGAAGGCAGTTCTTCATCTTCCCTCTCCTCGGAGTCGGATTCATCTTCGAACGAGATGTCATTGTTTAAATCCATCTTATTATTTTTCATTGGTTTAGGATGTTTGATATTTGGAGGTGAATGGTTTGTTGACGGAGCGTCAGGTATAGCTTCGACATTGGGTGTAAGCCAGTCTACAATAGCATTAACAATCGTGGCAGCCGGTACTTCATTTCCAGAATTAGTCACTTCAATAGTAGCAGCCCGCAAGGGCGACACCGATATGGCACTTGGCAATGTAATAGGAAGTAACATATTCAACATATTCATGATATTGGGCGTTTCATCGTTGATTCAGCCATTAGAATTAGGGACAGTCGGCCCTATAAATCTACTTGTATTGATAGTGTCGTCCCTTATGATGTACATGTTCGGCATATTAGGTTCCCGTAAGCGCTATATAACACGTTCTGAGGGTTTATCCCTAACAATTATGGCAATATGCTATTACAGTTATGTAGTAATTGTTTCCGGTTGACTATTTATTTCAAAAAAATAGTTTAACATATAAAATTTCATGTTTTAATTATTTATAATTAATTTTGCAAATTAAAATAATTATGCAATGGAATCAAAAACGATAATAGAATTTCGTGATTTATCGACAGGTTATAGCACCAAGAAAGAAGAAAAGATTATAGGTGCTCATCTGAACGGCGAGCTTCATGAAGGTGAATTTGTGTGTCTTCTTGGTCCAAACGGTTGCGGCAAATCGACTTTATTAAAGACTCTAGCCGGTTTTCAGCCATCGATTCACGGTGATGTAATAGCACAGAATATATTATTAAAGAACTACAATCCGAAGGAGTTAGCACGTGTAGTCAGTGTGGTTTTGACCGACAACACAAAGCTGAACAACATGAATGTATATGATGTTGTGTCAATGGGTCGTAGTCCTTATACTGGTTTTTGGGGTCATTTAAAAGAAACCGACCATTCAATAGTCGACAAATGTTTGGAATGGGTAGGTATAAGTTCTCTAAAAGAGCGTCAGATGGGTCAATTGAGTGATGGTGAGCGTCAGAAAGTAATGATAGCCAAGTCTATAGCCCAACAGACCCCTGTAATATTATTAGATGAGCCAACATCCTACTTAGACTATCCGAGCAAGGTGGGAATGATGATGACTCTTCATCGTTTGGCAAAATCGAAGAACAAAGCCGTATTGATGTCGACTCATGATATAGAGACAGCTTTAGAGGTTGCAGACCGTATATGGATATTAGACGGTGACAAAGGTCTAGTAACCGGCATACCAGAAGATTTATGTCGTGAGGGTTATATAGACAAATATTTCGTTACCAAGGGAATATATTTTGACAAAGAGAGTTGTTCCTTCTATTTGAAATACAAGACAGCGCGTGAGGTTATCATAGAAGGTGACGAAGACGATATAGACTATCAATTAGTGCGCAGGGCTTTAATTCGTAAAGGAATAAAGCCGATTCGCAGCATGAAAGAGGCAAAGTTGTCAGGCACTCAGCGAGGCGTAGTAATCAAAGTTCCGGGTGACGGCACCTACCGCATGATAGACAACAAAGTTGAGACATTGAATGCCACTCGAATTGAGCACATATTGAACATAACCACGGCCACTATAACCAAGAATCAGATAAAAGCCGTTCGTGACGCCGCAAACATGAGTGCATTTGAATAATTAACGTGAATTGAAAGATATAAAAATGCGATGATTTGAAAATTCAAAACGTTTTGTTGAGTTAACAAACGACATTCAAATAATAATAACAAAAAAACATAAATGCAAACATATAACATGAAACGCCTAACCTTAATTATGTTGATGCAGTTGTTCTGCACAATCGCTTATTGCGTGCCAGCTAAACGCATAACCAAAACAGTGCGTCAGAACGACGGAAGCATTTTGACGATGAATTTATCTGGAGATGAATCCCTTCATTACTACATGACCGATGACGGTTTGCCATTAACAGAGGGTGCAGACGGCAGTTATTATTATTCGTTGATATCAAATGGCAAATTAATTTCGAGTGGCATTCTCGCTCATAACCTCTCAAAACGCAACTTGACAGAGTCGTCGTATGTGAATTTCTTTTCCACCAGCATTCACACCCAACTAAGCAGACTATGGTCGGATCGCAGTATTTTGCGTGGAGCCCATCGTTCAGTCCGTTCTGCAAAGATGCGCCAATTATTTGTCACACAACGTAAACGCTCTCCTCAACGTGTAGAGACCAGTAATAAAAGAGGTTTAGTCATACTGGTTAATTTTGACGGCAAAGAAATGACTTCATCCAGAAGTCAACAAGAATTCAACGCCATGTTTAACCAATCGGGTTACAACAAGAACCAACACATCGGCTCTGTTCGTGACTACTTTAAAGATCAGAGTTATGGTCAATTAACCATAGATTTTGACGTTGTAGGTCCATATCCCCTCTCACATGACATGAGTTATTATGGCACAAACGATTCAAGGGGTGACGACCTTCATCCAGGTGAAATGGTAGCCGAGGCATGCACAGCCGCAGATTCAGACGTCGATTTTTCAGCCTACGATTGGGATGGTGATGGCGAAGTAGACCAGGTTTATGTAATATATGCCGGATATGGCGAGGCATCAGGTGCTCCCAGTACAACGATATGGCCCCATGAATGGGATTTGACCTCATCAGATTACGGTAAATCCATGTTGCTTGATAACGTTATAATAAACACCTATGCATGCAGCAATGAGCTGAGCGGTACAAGTGGCAGTGTGATGGACGGCATAGGCACGGCATGTCATGAATTTTCTCATTGTCTTGGTTTTCCTGACTACTATGATACCTCAGGCAATAATTTCGGAATGGACAGCTGGTCGTTAATGGATTACGGTTGCTATAACGGTCCAAATGGTTATGACGGGAATGTTCCAAGCGGTTATACAGCTTATGAACGTTATTTTGCCGGCTGGATAGAGCCGACCGAGTTATCAGAAGGTTGCATAGTAAGCGGCATGCGTTCGATAACGAGTTCCACAGACGGTTATGTGATTTACAATCCATCCAACAGAAATGAATGTTATTTTCTGACAAATATCCAGAAAGAATCATGGAACACTTATGCCTATGATCATGGCTTGTTGATTCAGCATATAGACTATGATGCCAATGCCTGGATGAACAATAAGGTAAATACGGTTTCAAATCGTCAGCGTTGTACCATTTTCGCTGCCGATAGCCTGTATAGTCATTCAAGTTTGAGCGGTGACCTTTATCCAGGCAAATCCAATAGTTTGACAGACACCAGCAAGCCCGCCTCAATCCTATATAATTCGAATAACGGCAGCAAATTAATGAGCAAACCAATAGAAGAGATAAGCGAAAGTAACGGCTTGATATCCTTCATATTCAATGGTGGCAAGTCGTTATCGGCTCCAACCGCTACAGAAGCCAGCTCTATAACTTCAAACAGTTTTACAGCCAATTGGACATCAGCAGAAGGAGCAAGCAGCTATATATTAGAATTACAGGAAGAGGCAGAAAGTCGTATATCTATTTTATTGAATGAAGATTTTTCCGGAATGTCGGTCCTTGGCAATAGTGAAGATGTGAGTTCTACAATCAATCAATATACCCACACATCGGGTTGGAGCGGTACGAAGCTGTCATCTACAGGAAAATCATCTATAAAACTTGGAAGTAAAAAATCAACAGGTACACTAACAACCCCTTCAATAAATGGAATACAGTCAGACTACGTTACAATCTACATAGCCTGCGAGCCTTATTCTCCATTATTACCAAATTGCGATTTAAAGGTAAGCTATGGCAATGTCAGCAAGACAGAGAGCATCAAAGAAGGCAACATAGCTTTAAGTTTTGCATCGAATCAGAGCGTCAATTCCAGTTTTACTATATCCACGACCGAAAACTCTCCACGTGCATTTATCTCACAGATTACCGTGTTAGACGGTCAAGGCGATGTGTCCACTATAGAATCAATGTTATCGGCAGGTGAGAACAGTGGTACGTCTGCTGTAATGAAGTCCACTTTATATAAAGATATAATCGGAACTTCCTATACATTCAATGATTTGACCGGTAGCAACTATTGGTATCGTGTAAAGGCAGTAGACGGCAAATTGTTAAGCGAATGGAGCAATATGATCAGCGTGACATTGGTATCCACAGGAATTTATACACCCTCAAGCATAGAATCAGGCATGATAAAGGTATACAGTCTGAACGGCACACTTATACGCGAGATGTCTTCATCTTCAGAACTCGAGACCCTACCAAGGGGGATATATATCATAGACAACGGTCATAACACAAAGAAAATCATAAAATAACACATATTCAATACCGACAAAAAGATGAAACCACTCAATCTGTTAATAACACTATTATTCTGCACACTAAGTGCTACAGTCGAAGGTCAGACCTCAGCTTCACATCGCACATTCTGTTTTACCCCCAAGCAGGTGTGGTATGACACAGATGGCAATGCGATAAATGCCCATGGGGGTGGTATAATGAAATACGGCAGGCGCTATTATTGGTATGGTGAATACAAAGTAGGCGAAACCGTATTGCCGAGTTGGGCCACATGGGAGTGTTATCGTACAGAAGCCGGTGGTGTAAGTTGCTACAGTTCCCGTGATTTATTGAATTGGCGTTTTGAGGGCGTCGTTCTAAAGCCAGAGCCATATGACAAAGAGAGTGACTTACATCCATCGAAAGTGATAGAACGCCCGAAGGTGGTGTATAATGCCAATACAGGCAAATTCGTGATGTGGTTTCATGCAGAGAGTGCCGATTACAGCAAGGCGTGTGCCGGTGTAGCTGTAAGTGACACTCCAACTGGTCCGTTCACATATTTAGGTTCATTCCGTCCGAACGAGAGCATGAGCCGCGACCAGACTTTATTCGTAGATGACGACAGCATCTGTTATCAAATATGTTCATCTGAGAATAATCAGACAATACATATCAATCGTCTGACCCGCGACTATCTTCGTCCCGACGGTGAATATGTCCGCAGATTTGTAGGCATGTCGCGCGAAGCTCCTGCGATATTCAAATACAAGGGGCGTTATTACATGTTGTCGTCGGGTTGTACAGGCTGGGATCCGAATGCAGCCGAATTAGCCGTGGCAGACAGCATAATGGGTGAATGGAAAGTGCTTGGTAATCCATGTGTTGGCAATGACAGTGAGAAGACTTTTTATGGTCAGAGCACATATGTAATTCCAGTCAATGCAGCTCGTGGAAAGTTTATCGCATGTTTTGACATGTGGAACAAAAAGGACTTAGCCGACAGTCGCTACATATGGCTACCGATAAAAATCAACCGCAACACAGGCAACATCCGTATTCAATGGATGGATCGTTGGAAGAAGTCAGAATTACGCAAATGGAAATGATATAAAAAATTAATAATTAAATTTATTAGACTGATTGGTTGTGGTTTAGGATGTGGAGTGGAAACCTGACGGTTTCCGCACATTGGTCAGATTATGATGTTCTTAGATTTTTAGCTTATAAGTATATGTTATGCTTCCGCAGCAGACCGAATGATTTCGGAAAGTGAAGGATGAATATGTACCATATCCTCGAGTTGTTGCAGAGTGGTGTGTTTGCACATAAGCACACTAATTTCCTGTACGAGGTCAGCAGCATGTGCTCCAAAGGCATGGCATCCAATGATTTGATGTTGAGAATTTATGATAAGTTTCAGCATACCGTCAGTTTCGTCCATAGCCAACGCCTTTCCATTAGCTCTCCAGAATGCCTTTTTACAATAATAGTCAATATTGTTGTCTTTGCATTGATCTTCCGACATTCCGACGCACGCAGCTTCAGGCAGAGTGAAGATGGCAGCCGGCATTACCTGCAGATTGATTTCATCTTGTTTGCCAATGATATGGTTCACAACATGTATGGCTTGCATTTCCGCAGCATGTGCCAACATCTGCAATCCGTTGACATCGCCGACAGCGAACACAGATTTGATGATATTCCCCCTATTGTCAATAACATTAAAATCTGTCCTGTCTACAGGAATGGTCCCTCTTTCTAATTTAACATTTATGGAATTCAGGGCTAGACCGTCGGTACGAGGTTTTCTTCCCACAGCAACAAGTACTTTTTCTGCAGAAACATTTTCAAGTTTTCCCTTTTTATTCTCAAAGACCACTAGTTCAGGCTCAATTGATTTCACCGTCGACTGCATATAGAACTTGACCCCTTTCTTTTCAAGAGTTTTTCGAAGTCGTTTAGCGATGTCGGAATCCAAGGCAGGCAAACACTCTTTCAGGAACTCGACGACATAAACCTCCACTCCAAAAGCATTGAAAATAGAAGCAAATTCCATCCCAATCACTCCCGCCCCGATTATGCATAACGATTTAGGCAATGACTCTAAAGAAAGCAGCTTAGTGGAATCCAGAATATCATCCCTCTTCATGTTTTCCAAATGCAATGTTTTATTTTCAGCTCCCGTAGCAATAATAATATTGTCAGCTTCATATACGACATTGTCCGCAAGTACAGAATAAGAGCTGATAAGTTGGGCTTTAGCTTTAACAAGAGTGATCTTAGGATTATTGAGGATTGATTCCACTCCATTTCTCAATGCAGAAACAACGTCCTCCTTTCTTTGCAAGACCCTATTATAGTCAAATGAAAATTCCAAATTGCTGAATCCAAATTTCTCCGCTTCGTTCATCAGGTTAAAAACCTCAGCATTTTTAACCAGAGTCTTTGTTGGAATACAACCGACATTAAGGCATGTACCCCCTATTTGTTGTTCTTCAAATACAATAACATCAAGTCCGTTTTTAGCTGCATATTCAGCGGCGCGGTAACCCGCAGGTCCCGCGCCTATAATAATCAAATCAGTCTTCATCGTTAATCATTTGTTTGAAAGTGACAATCGGATGTTTAGCTGCAAGCACGTCATCCACCCTTCCAATAGGTGTGTGATGTGGAGCATTTTTCACCACTTCAGGAGAATCTTTAGCCTCTTGTGCAATAGCTCTCATCACTTCTATGAATTTATCGATTGTGTCTTTCGACTCATTTTCAGTAGGTTCAATCATAAGTGACTCATGGAATAGCAAAGGGAAATAGATTGTTGGTGCATGAAATCCGAAGTCAAGGAGTCGTTTTGCCACATCCATCGTAGTAACACCTGTAGATTTATCCTTCAATCCATCAAAGACGAATTCGTGACAACACAGCGTGTCGATAGGAAGTTCATATACGTCTTTAAGCATTTGTCGAATATAGTTGGCATTTATGGTAGCCAATGTCCCCACTTTAGCTATGTTTTCCTTACCGAGTGATGCGATATATGCATATGCTTTCATGAGAACTCCAAAATTGCCATTGTAAGGGCTAACAACAGGAAGGAAATCCTGCAGCCCCTCTCTCACTCCGACAGGTCCGGCTCCAGGTCCTCCCCCACCATGCGGTGTTGAGAAAGTTTTATGTAGGTTGATGTGCATTACATCAAATCCCATATCTCCAGGGCGACAAACACCGAGCATAGGGTTAAGGTTAGCCCCATCGTAATACATAAGAGCACCAATAGAATGAATGATTTCTGCAATTACCGGAATATTCACTTCAAAAAGTCCGAGAGTATTCGGGTTTGTCATCATCATTGCCGCGATTTGTCCATCGAATTCATCTACAATTCTTTTTAAATCGTCAACATCAACAGTACCGTCGTTCAATGACTTGACCTCGATGACTTCGAATCCACACACTGCAGCGGAGGCCGGATTAGTGCCATGTGCAGAATCTGGTACAATGACTTTTTTCCGTTTAAGATCATTATTCTTCCTATGATAATTGTCGATTGTCATAAGGCCGGTCAGTTCGCCATGTGCACCAGCAAAAGGTTTGAACGTGAAATAATCCAATCCAGTGATAGCCTTGAGAGCATTTTCGAGTAGAATTATCACCTCCTTAGCCCCTTTAACAGTGTTGTCGGGCTGTAGTGGATGTAGATTCAGAAATTGCGGTATGGCAGCCACTTCCTCATTGATTTTCGGGTTGTATTTCATTGTACACGAACCAAGAGGATAGAATCCGTTGTCCACACCGAAATTGTTAGCAGAAAGATTGGTATAATGTCTTACAACAGTCATTTCATCACATTCAGGCAATTGTGGTTCAACTTTCCTTTTCAAATTATCCGGAATGTCATATTCAGGAAAATGATTCTCCGGCAGACTATATCCCTTACGACCTTTTTTAGAAAGTTCGAAAATAAGATTTCCATAAAGTTTGTTATTCATAGTACAGCCATTTTTATGAAGTTATCAATTTCCTCTTTATCACGATTTTCCGTAACCGCCAGAACGATTCCATCATTGAATTTTACACCAGGCATAAATCCGTTGTCGACCATCCTGTCGTACCATAGATTGATGTCTCCATCATATTTTAGATAAAATTCATTTAAGAACGGTTGATTGTAGGCAAGTTGGAATTTTCCAGATTGGATGAGATTATTGCATAGGTAATGTGCTGCGTCGGATGATATCTGAGCCGCTTGTTTAAGTCCTTGTTTACCCATAAGAGCGAGATATACAGTAACGAAAAGAGCCATAAGCGACTGATTGGAGCAGATATTAGATGTAGCTTTCTGTCGTCTGATATGCTGTTCCCTTGCTTGAAGCGTAAGGACAAAAGTTCTCTGTCCTTTCGTATCCTTAGTCATACCGACAATTCTTCCCGGCATTTTTCTGATGAGTTTTTCAGTGCATGCCATATATCCAATATAAGGTCCTCCGAATTGCATAGGTATACCTAGACTTTGTCCGTCGCCAACAGCGATGTCAGCTCCCCATTCCCCAGGGGACTTCAATAGAGCCAAGTCAGCAGCAACGGAATCGAGAACAAACAAAGCCTTATTCTGATGGCAAATATCAGCTACGCCGGTAAAATCTTCAATAATCCCGTAGACATTAGGTTGTTGTAGGATTACACCAGCCACCCCACCCTGCTGTATTTTGTTTTTCAAATCATCGATATCAGTCACACCCTCCTTCATATCAATAGTCAGTATCTCAATGTCCTTATGCAAAGCATAGTTGTTGAGAACCAGAAGTGTATTCGGGTTGAGAGTGCTTGATACCAGAACTTTATTAACCTTTTTTCCAGCAGCAACAGACATCATCATAGCTTCCGCTACAGCAGTAGAGCCATCATATAAAGAGGCATTAGAGACGTCCATGCCTGTAAGTTCAGCCATCATAGACTGATACTCAAAGATATAATGCAGAGTACCTTGTGATATTTCAGCCTGATAAGGAGTGTAGGAAGTAAGGAATTCCGACCTGGCCAATAAATTAGGGATGACGGCAGGTGTATAGTGGTCATATACTCCAAACCCAGCAAAGCATTTAAGTTGTTTGTTTTTATCAGCCAATTGATTAAACAATTTCCAGACTTCCAATTCGCTTAACTGAGATGGCAAGTCATAATCCTTACGGAATCTGATTTTTTCAGGAATCTGTGCGAAGAGATCATCCAAATCGTCAATTCCGATTTTTCGAGTCATCTCGAGAAGATCTTCATCCGTATGAGGGAAGTATTTAAACATATTTATTAAAATGTGGAATAAAATAAGAAATTATTGTTTTTCACAGAATTCGGAATACTGTTTAGCATCCATAAGATTATTAAGTTCGTCTTTATCGGATATTTGCACCTTAATGATCCAGTTTTCAAAAGCATCCTTATTTAAGAGCTCCGGTGCATCTTCGAGTTCTTCGTTGACTTCAACAACAACACCAGAAACCGGTGAAATAAGGTCGCTTGCAGCTTTCACGCTTTCCACAGCACCAAAATCCTCTCCAGCTTCAACATCGTCGTCGACATCAGGCATATCGACGTACACAACATTTCCAAGAGCCTTCTGAGCAAAATCAGTGATACCAACAAATCCAAAATCGCCTTCTACTCTAACAAATTCGTGAGACTCAGAGTAGTAAAGTCCTTCAATAACTTTAGCCATAATAAAAACAATATTTAGATTAATATATTTAAAAGCGGTTAATAAAAAGTTTATTTTTTGTAGTGTTTGTCGTAGAATCTTTTCTTTACCACGATTCCCGGGAATGTTTTCTTTCTGATTTGAATGTCGAGCGTAGTGTCCAACTTAGCAAATTCAGAATTAATTAGAGCCATACATACAGATTTATCAGTTGAAATGGAGTGATATCCAGTAGTTACAGTTCCAATGATGTTGCCGTCTTTCAGTACGTTGTATCCGTGGCGAGGAATTGCTTTGTCTTTCAATTCTATACCGACAAGTTTTTTTTCAGTTCCTTCAGTTTTCTGTTTTTGCAGAGACTCCTTTCCGATGAATTCATCCTTATTAAATTTGACAAACATGGAAAGCCCAGCCATAACCGGGGAAATATCTTTATCCAACTCATCGCCATATAGTGGAAGTCCCACTTCAAATCTGAGAGTGTCTCTACATCCAAGTCCACAAGGCTGAACACCCGCCATTATGAATTTGTCCCATGCATCAATAATGAAGTCATGCGAAGCATATATTTCGAATCCGTCTTCCCCAGTATATCCAGTTCTTGAAACAATGACATGATCAAGAGTTTTAAGATTATAGAACGTTAGATCGGACGCATCGATTCCGAGAACATTTTTCAGGGTAGTTTCAGAATCAGGTCCTTGCAATGCAATTTGACCGTAGAAATCCGACATATTCTTTATTTCCACATCAAATCCGCTGTTTTGCTGATTGATCCACTCCCAATCCTTATCAATATTAGACGCATTGATGACGAGGTAGAAATCGTTATGGTTCATTTTGTAGACCAAAAGATCATCGACAGTACCTCCATCTTCATAACACATCATTCCATAGAATATTTTCCCAACAGGCGCATCAGCGATGTCGTTAGTAAATATATGCTGTACGAATTTTTCCGCATCAGGCCCTTTAACCGTCACCTCTCCCATATGCGAAACGTCGAACATACCGACATGATTTCTGACAGCGTTATGTTCTTGAATGATACCCTGATACTGAATAGGCATTTCAAATCCTCCAAAAGGAGAAATGAGTGCCCCGAGTTTGACATGTCTGTCGAACAAGCAAGTTCTTTTCAAGCAGTTTTCAGAATTTACATTTTCCATGATAAAGATATAATATTATGAATTATTTAATCAGTATTTTCTTTCCATTACAAATATAAATACCTTTTTTAAGGTTGTCTCGACTAACAATCCTTCCCATCAAGTCAAATATTGTATTATCATCAACAAACAATGTAGGTTCATTGTATTCATTAATACCTGTATTCAGATTATTAAAGACATGATTAATTTCGTCGATAGTAAGTGCCATACTGAACATATGGAAATCATCTAGAACGCCAATGTAATCCCTGTTGTCGTTCGCCACATTAGTGTCCCACCATTGAGTACGAGCGATATAGTTTCTGGAATCCGTTGCAATACGCGTGATTTCGTAAGGCTCGTGTATAATATTATCAGCAATGGAATTCACCTCACCATTGACATAAACGGTGGTGATCAGTGATTTCGCATCAAATGTGACAGCAATTTGCAGATCCTGCCCCGTATTGATTTGTTGTGATGCAGTAGAAAGTTGGGTAGTTGTACCATTGTATTTATATCCTGCTGAGAATTTATTAGCTCTAAGGAATAGGCTGTTAGCAGAATTAGCTCCGAAGTCGTAGAATCTCGGTTGCCTATCGAGCGAGGCAGGATTAGCGGTAAATAGAATTGTGTATGATCTTATAGAATCGAGGAGATGTTCAGGCAAGAGCAGGTATCCATTATTATCGAAATCTGCAGGTTGATTGCCAGTGAGATCAAGGGCTCCATTATTTAGCGAACCGTTTTTGCCCATGAAATGAGCATCTCTTTGGTATTTACTATGGTCTTTAATAAAATTCTGTCCATCGTTTTGATATAAGTCCTCATTATCAAATTTATAAAGAAGTTGCAAGTTAGCCCACGGGGCTCTTGCCTTCACAACGACATCAAACGTTTTCTTGGATGAACCGACTGTAGCCGTAAGAGTGAGAGTTTTATCCGTGTTGCCATTATTTACAAGACCGCTCCCAGAGCAAGAATTTCTGTCGGAAGAAGTCCAAACAATAGCGTTTCCGTCGTCAGTGGTATTCGGCAGCAAGAAATCTGAATAGATTTCACCAGGAATGACAATGTTGTCGATTGAATTGTCCCTAACGCGAACTCTCGCTTCCGTGATGCTGTTCCAAGTGCCCGCAGATGTTCCCCTACAGAAAATACGCACATACCTGGCTTCTTTCGGTTCGAATTTATACCTTTCAAGTTCGTTAGTAAGTCCAGAACTAACTTGATTAAACAGGACTGCTCTGAACGAGCTTTCATTCATTGAAGTCGAAGTCAAGACATTGAAAAAAGCTTTTCTTGCATTTCCGTTATAGAAAGCAATGTCTATAGCCTCAACAGTATAAACATCTCCCAAGTCGATTAAGAGCCAGCTTCCATCGCCGTCGCAGCTCCACCGCGTATTCAAGTTGTTGTCGATGGCATTTGTTTCCGGATTGCCAGCCTGTGCTGCGCTTGCAGTGACGTTAACCCCTTCCTGCACAGGAGTTAGCGGTACGGTCAATACAAAAGTTTTCTGTTGGTTTTCCGCCAGTTCACCGCCTTCATCACTAAGTAGGTTGTTCACCTGAACTGTATAGCATCCGTAGTCGATAGGTTCAGAGAGAATTAATGTCACTTTGTTGTTCTCAACCTTCACATCATAAATGTCGGCCGAGATTCCAGAAACGGAATAATTATCCGGGTCAGCAGCCAAAAGAGGATCCGGATTAATGTTGAAAGTGAGCAGAATTTCATCCGCATCTCCGATGTTAGCCTTTGTAAGTCGAAGTTTAGTGAGTTGCATGTCGTCAGCTGCGAGTTTAGACATTTCAGCCGCTGCCATAAGGACTGCCCCAACTCCAAAGTCGTAATAGCTTGACGTATAGAGTATTTGTCCAGGAATTGCCTGCGCTCCGATAGGCTGGATATAGCCAACCGTTCCATCTTCCTGATATGCAATATTAGTTAGGTAATTCCATGCTTTTTCCAATGTTTGTCCGTATTCCTCTTCAGAGAGAATACCGTTGTTGATACCCCAAGCATAACCATATGTAAAGAAAGCAGTACCCGAAGTTTCATATCCCGGTGCCTGATCAGGGTCGATGAGCGACCTTTCCCAATATCCCTCCGCCGCTTGGCATTTTTTCAGAGCAGCAGCCATTTTCTTATAGTAGGTGATGTATTCCTGTCTGTGTATGTCCGTTTCAGGCACATCCTGAAGAATTTTGGCAAAAGCGGCAAAAATCCATCCGTCTCCCCTAGCCCAAAAATCCTTTTTCCCTGCAATAGTTTTATGTGCAGGATATACAAAATTGGCATCACGATAATATAGGTCTTCCTCTTTGTCATACATTCTATCTGTATACCACTTCCAGTATGTGTACATTTTGTCGAGGTAGAGTTGTTCTCCGGTAATGGTATAAAGTTTAGAAAGCACCGGCATGACCATGAACAGTCCGTCCACCCACCAAAGATATCCTTCTTCATCAGTGCTGATTTCGTATCCCATGACCTCGAGTGCTCTTGCAATTTTGCTCGGGTCGTGGTTCGGGTCAAGGTTATAAAGGTCGGCATATACTTGGAAGCATACTTGGTTATCGCCGAAAAGGACATAATTATAAGATTCCCCATAAGTCCATTTCCACTGCGTAGGGTCGGAAGATCCGTCTCTCCCTCTCCAGTTGTTTCTGACGGCCCATGCAGTGGCATAATCGAGATAATCCTGATTTTGCGTCACTTCATAAGCATGCATATTGCCAATATAGTAAACGGCCCTGTTCCAGAAGAAGTCGCCATGAGTAGGATGTTTTTCCTGCCATGTCTGGTTGACGGAATTAAGTATGAACAGCACGTCATCCTTTTTCGGCAGGTTTGTCATACTTGTTGTGGTTATAGGGTTATCGACGGATTTCTTGAAGAAATCCAGTTGCTGGAACCAGTCCTCATCATCATTATATTTTCCTTCAGGGAAATGGTTCCATCCAGCACCGAAATAGAATACGAGTTCAGTTCCAGGAGTATAATCGGTTACAAGGCAGAGGTGGTTGTCGATTTCCTGAGTAGCCACGTTATTTCCCGGCATGTAAGCCCCTTGATAGAATCTGGCATTTTCAGTAGTGAGCGACCCTTCGGATTTCAGTTCCGCCCTTCCCACAAGCCCCGGTATTTCGATAAAATTCTGAGCATTGAGTGTAATTCCCATATCAGTGTGTTCATAGATACCGACGGCGAGTTTTATATTTTTCGCTTTTCCCTCCAGTTTCAGTATTGCCTTATTAAGCAGAGCATTTGCAGAAGATTCGACAATCAGAGTTTTCTTATATGAATCGCCATCAATAACAACATTGTCGTAAGTCAGTTTGAAAACTTGTTTAAGTGCTGACTGTTCGATGAATTCACAGGAGTTATAAGGATTATGCATTACCAGCTTTCCGTCGACGATTGCAGCAGTGCCTCCACATCCGAGCCGTTTACCATTGACAGAATATACGTCCATTCCATATTGGCTTTCAGCATGGTAATTGGAGAGAGAGTACATATTGTCGATAACCGGAACAGACATTTTTTTCTGCCACACGTCAACTCCTTGTGCGGTGTTAGGTTCGTTTTTCAGAAGAACAGTGTTGTACATACGATATGCACAGAGGTCGTTTTCCCAAGCAATGTCAGCTCTGGATTCAGGCATTTTGACAGCCGCATATGTTTTAACAGTTGGATTGGCATTAATTCCATTTATGAATTCGAAGCCTTTGGTTGCGGCCGCTTCGATTGAAACCTGAAATCTCGCCTTGTTGTCGGGAGTAATTTCAAAAGGAATGCTATTGCCATTCTCATCTTTGAGGCATGTATTATTTAAGTTTAATCCGTCGGGCACGGCAATTTCCACCACTTCGTCAGTTCTATTGAATCCCTGTGTGTTTTTCAGTCTGAACTGATAGTTGTTCACTTGTGCTGACAGACAGTTAGGGAGAAGCGACAACACTGTCAGTAGAAAAACAGAAGAAAGATTTTTTATCATGACAGTAAAGAAATAAATTTGAAAATAAGAATTAACACCGAATATAATGCAAATAAACGAATAAAAATTGAGATTCCCAAAAAAGAATGTATCAAAAGGAAATTAAATAACAAGAAAGCTAAAAAGTTTTGGAAATAGGGCGAGAATTTGTAACTTTGGTTGATCTTTCTAAAAACACAGTTCGTTTATCGGCACCTATAAATCAATAAAAAGAAAAAATGTGAAATATGAAATATCTTCTACCATATATATCTTTTATAATATTAACATGTGTTGTATCATGCCGTCATGACACACACATGTCTGAGCGTCTTCAATCAATTGACAGCTTAATGGAGAACAAATCCGACAGTGCTTATAATGTATTAATCGGTTTATCAGATTCGACGCATCAGATGAGCACAAATGAACGTATGTTATACTACACATTGCTTGCTGACGCAAGCAATAAGACCTACCATCAGCTGCCGTCTGACACAATTTTAAAAGAAGTAGTGGATTACTACGAAAGGCACGGTTCTATAAATCAGCGAATGCGATCTCTATATATGCTTGGCAGTTATTATCGTGATGCCGACAGGCCATTGGATGCCCTACATTGCTACAAAAAGGCTGTAGGCACAGACAAGTCGGAAGATTCAGAATGTGACTATTCATTGAAAGCCCGGATATACGGTCAGATGGCCGAATTATTCTACTACCAATATTTGCCAGAAAAAGCGATAGAAGCAAATAACAACTTTATTTATTATTCATTGAAAAGTGAAAACACATATCAATACATACGAGGGATAGAGCTTCAGATGGAATATTATAATCTACTGCAAGACACGATGAAGGTATTCGAATTGACCGACTCTGTCCACAAACTGTATATTGAAAACGGAATGCCAGACAAGGCTGCACGCGTATATCCCAGTGCAATAAGCTTATCGATAGATCAGGGTAAATATTCCGAAGCAAAAACAATGATGGATGAATTTGAGAGTAAATCCGGATTATTCACATCAAATGGTGATATAGACTCGCTATACGGCCGTTATTATTATTCCAAGGGTTTATATTCCCTTCATTTTAAGGATTACACATCCGCCGAGTCATATTTCAGGAAATTACTAGATTTAGGTTATTATAACGAGGGCTATAATGGCATGACTTCGTTATATCATGAAAAGCACAATTCTGATTCTGTATTGAAATACAGTGAGAAACGTGATGAATCACTATCGTTGACATTGTCAAAGATGCATACTTCAGCCCTGAACAATTCATCTATCATGTATGAATATAACGATTTGCAAGAAAACATATCCAATAGAGAATTAGAAGTAGTCAGGATGAAACAAGTTTTATGGATTATCCTATCCATATTTTTAATAATTCTGATACTTTCCTATTATCTATTAAATAAATACAAGCGTAAGAAACGAAACGAATTCCTGAGTATTAGCCGCAGTTACAATCAGAATTTAGCCTTATTAACCAAATCCGAGGACGAATTGTTGCATTTAAAGGATTCGTTTTCGAAACTTGCAGAATCCTCACACAATAATGCGATTATGCAAAAGGGTCTTGCTAATATTCTTGAGGAAAAGCAAAAAGAGATAGACAATTTAAAATCTCAATTAGAATTAAGCACTATAAGACAATCAGTTAACGACAATCGGTTAGGCATACAGCTACTATCAAATACAGAAACAGTAAACAAGCTAAGAGCGTATTTACAACCGGGAAATGCCTCATTCGTTTTGGAAGAATCCTTATGGCAAGAATTAGAGAACCAAACCTTGATGTGCTTACCGTCATATTATACGTTTATAACAGAGAATAACAATTTGAATTTAGATGAAAAGAAAGTATCGATACTCCTCTTGTTAGATTTCAGTTCAAAAGAACTGTCTATATTATGCAATACCACCATAACAAACATATCTAACATTAAAAAAAGGATAAACCAAAAGCTATATGGTGTTTCGAGTGCAAAGAAATTAATCTACAATTTGAAGAATACAGCGCTCAAACATGACCGTCTATAAACCATTAGAAACCAGTCATTTCCAAACCTATCAAGTTTCTCATCTATTATTATCAAGAATTAAAGGAATTTTAGGAATTAGTTCTTATTCTCAAGAAGGTAGAGAATGCAGAGAAATTTTTTGTTCAAGTTTTTTTATCAGGAATTAAAGGAATTTTTATTTATATTTTTGCTTAGATGGATATTGAATTATTTTGAACTTTTTTGAAATTTAAGTTATGATCACCTGATAATCAGTGATTTTAAGGTAATAATCAAGACAAATTCGGGAATATTTGATTTTGATTATTTGAATACAATTCATATATTTGCAAAAAATAAAAACAACATATATCTGCCATGAAACTGATATTTAAAAGGGTGCAGTTCGTTGACGGCAACAGGATTGAATACGTGTACACGGCGACGGGAGAGCTGCTGAAGAAGAGGACGGTGAACTGTCTGGTGCCCCAGGAGCTGGCTTACGGGACTGACAGCGACGTTGACGCCTCGCTGCTGGACGCCGTGGACAGCACGCTGTATGCAGGGAATGTGGTTTACAGGGGCTCGGAGCAGACGGTTGTGAGGTTTGACGGGGGGTATGCGGTTGTGGGCAACGACTCTACGGGCACGGCATACCACTTCATGATTACGGACTACCAGGGGAACGTGCGGGCGGTTTACGATGAAGAGGGCGTGATGGAGCAGTCGAATTCCTACTACCCCTACGGCCTGGGAACGGACAGGGGGATGAACCAGGGGCTGCAGCCGTACAAGTATAACGGAAAGGAGCTCGACAGGATGCACGGGCTGGACATGTATGACTACGGGGCGAGGATGTATGACCCTGCCGCGGGACGATTCACGAGCGTGGACCCGATGTACAGGAAATACTACCACATCAGCCCGTACGCCTACTGCGGAGGGGATCCTGTGAACTGCATAGACATAAACGGGGACACGATTTTTGTGGTTGCGGGGTTGAACCTGTATGCGTTTAACTATAATACCAAATCGTTTACACCCCCAACGAATTGCCATGATTGCGGATCTAACATTGAGATGGATTTGAAGAATGTATCAGATGCTTTAACGGAGCTTATGAAACACGAGGCGGGGAACTGGCTTGTTAAGAATCTTAGCGGGGAAGGGAATGTGGCTATCAGGGTTACATATCGGTCATCGAATGATGATTATAATAAAGAATGTCCGAGTATTTATGATAATGTGACAAGCAATATCGTTTGGAATCCCACGACATATAAAGGAGACGATAAAAATAAAATTTTCAATACAATTGCTTTGGCTCACGAATTGGCACATTCCTTCGACAGAATTTCAGGAACGATGAATGAAAATACGTGGTTCACAACAACCGATAAGAAAGAAAAAATTCAAAATGTGACATATGCTGAAATTTATGCAACGCATATAGAGAATTTAATAAGAGTTGAAAATGATAAGCCCTTAAGGAGATCATACTCAAAATATGATGATGGAGGAATTGACTACAGCAGTCTGATAGTGGAACAAGGCAGAAGCTTATATGTGGACATAAACGGTAATGTGAATTATAAACGGATTTCAGACATTAACAACAGATTTAAATATTAAGAACGATGTTAATCAGAATTATAATAACAGTTGCGGTCTTTATGTTCAATTTTCAGGCATATAGCCAGAACTTTGTATATGCCGAGAGCATTGACCGTTTAATAGAATATTTCGATAGCCTTCAAGTTAGAATTACATGGGACAGTCCTTACAAACTCACATCAGAACAACGAAAGAGGAAGAAAAGGGAGATTAAATGGTATAATGAAAGAAGAAATTTTTGGACTACTGCAATGCCCGAGCATGAAAAGGACTTGATTTTTTCGTCCGATACCATTTTTTTAAGATATCATAGCAATACAACACACATATTTATATATACATCTGATATTTGCACATACTCAGAACTTTATTATAATGAATTTAATTATAGACATTTCCCGAAGGATGAAGACGAAGAATTGATATATAATTGGGACAAAGAGCTTTTCAGCAAAATACGTGACCCGCTCATCGTAAGGCCGAGGCGTAAAGACCCACACGTTAATGATGTATATATGTATAGAATTATCAGAAGAGAAAACAACCTGTTTGAATATGATTTTGAATATTTTACATGGGATTTTGAATGGCAATTTTTTGAATATAATCTCACAAATTATATAAACAGGTATTTTAAATAAGAGATCAAGCATTCGGATGTTGAATAGAGTACAAGAATACCGGAATACAGATGATTGTACATTTTTAAATAAAAGTAGTGAGATTTTGATATATAGATACAATTATTTGTGTTTATATTGAAAACGATTTTTAGAAAAAACATTTAGTATTTGAAAAACTTGTATGAACCAATTAGATTTAATAATGAAAACAACAACAAAGGCAATTCTTGCTTTTGGTATCTTCTTGACACTGCAATCATGTAAAAGCGACAGAATAGGATATTATACCATATATGATGGATTGGACATATATTCATTTACAAAAGAGTACTCGATTTCACCACCAAACGGAATGAAATCCATATATCTTATCGATACATTGAGCTTATCAACTGAGAATGTCATATTACAATCAAAGAAGACAGACAGTTATTACATAGTACCGGAACGCCTGACTGAAGATAAACGGTTTTGTGAAAACATGATTCTTCAAAACGCAGAATGCTTCATAATGTACAGAGTTATACAGCATCTTACATACTGCTTGGCACACGATTATAAATTCGTAGAAGGCTATGGAAAAAACACCGATACTTTTCAATGGGAAATCGAACGTTTGGATGAAAGACATAAAAAGGCACTGAAGAATGATTACATTCGCTCTGTTTCAGGGTTTAGATGCAAGAACTTAACACCTTGGCCAGAAACTTTCCTTATTTTTTTAGTAAAGGGCATATTATATAATAATATAATAAGGGATTCCAATATTGGTGACAACTATAAAGAGCTGGATTTTCCGAACCCATACGGTTATTACAAGGTGGCAGTACCGGTCTGGCTTAAAGAAGAAAGTAAATAAAAAGTAAGATGGCATAGGGAACAGGAAAACAGATATTTAAAGTTATTTACTATACATTATGAAGACAGCAATAAAAATAATCCT
>FLNV01000732.1_pt1 | contig 68767 bp, 56 predicted proteins | sample 1140351 | NCBI WGS metagenome assembly FLNV01 (sample SAMEA3878207, study PRJEB12797) | bioreactor metagenome | biome: Moose rumen | place: Sweden | collected 2011-10 | reverse complement strand
GGCTGACGCCCAACCCGGATGTGATGTGCAACCGACTGATAAAGTTTGGTGCCTTCGACGAGAAACGCGGCCACGACTACGACTTCATAGCCACCGGCCACTATGCCCAGACGCGCCTTGCCGCCAATACAGAATGGGGCAGCTGGCGCTGGCTGTGTACGTGCCCCGACGTGGTGAAAGACCAGACCGACTTCCTCTCGCAGCTCTATCCCTGGCAACTGCAGAAAGCCCTGTTCCCCATAGGCCACCTGACAAAGGGCGAGGTGCGACGCATGGCAGAGCAAGAACACCTGCTGAACGCCCACCGCAAGGACTCGCAGGGCATCTGCTTCCTGGGCAAGATTGACTATACGGAATATGTTCGCCGACACCTGGGCGAGATGCCGGGCGACGTGGTGGAGCAGGCCACCGGCCGCCTGATAGGCCGACACCGCGGCCACTGGTTCTACACCATAGGCCAGCGCAAGGGGCTTGGCTTCGGCGGCGGGCCGTGGTTCATCGTGAGCAAGGATGTGGACAACAATATTATATATGTGGCCCATGGCTACGCACCTGCCCAGGTATATAGCAGCGCGTTCCGCTTTCACGGTTTCCACTCGCTCATGCCACCGGGCATGGAACTGCCGCGGCACGTTACATTCAAGATACGGCATACGGCCGTGTGGCAGCCTGCCACACTCACACGCGAGGCCGACGACACATACCGTGTGGAGGCGCAGCAACCTGTGCACGGCGTGGCACCGGGACAGTTCTGCGTGATATACGACGACCAACACGACCGCTGTCTCGGCAGCGGCGAACTGACAGCATAACCATCATGCCTAATTGTCTAATTGTCTATTTGTCTAACTGTCTATTTGTCTAACTGTCTATTTGTCTATTTGTCTATTTGTCTAACTGTCTATTTGTCTAACTGTCTATTTGTCTAACTGTCTATTTGTCTAACTGTCTATTTGTCTAACTGTCTATTTGTCTAACTGTCTATTTGTCTAACTGTCTATTTGTCTAACTGTCTATTTGTCTAACTGTCTATTTGTCTAACTGTCTATTTGTCTAACTGTCTATTTGTCTAACTGTCTATTTGTCTAACTGTCTATTTGTCTAACTGTCTATTTGTCTAACTGTCTATTTGTCTAACTGTCTATTCGTCTAACTGTCTATGACCGAACTTTCCCCCCTGATAAAAGACCTGGCCCTGATACTGATGGTGGCCGGTGTGGTCACACTTGTGTTCAAGTGGCTGAAGCAGCCACTGGTGCTGGGATATATCATGGCCGGTTTCCTGGTCAGCCCGCACATGCCCTACACAGCCTCGGTGGTTGACATCGAAGACATCCACACCTGGGCCGACATAGGCGTGATGTTCCTGCTGTTCTCACTGGGCCTCGACTTCTCGTTCAAGAAGATACTAAAGATGGGCGCGTCGCCCATCATTACCACATGCAGTGTCATCTTTGCCATGATGACGCTGGGCGTCTGCGTGGGAAACATCTTCGGATGGCAGGGCATGGACTGCCTCTTCCTTGGCGGCATGCTGGCCATGAGCAGTACCACCATCATCTACAAGGCATTCGACGACCTGGGCCTGCGCCAGCAGCAGTTCGCCCAGGTGGTGATGAGTGTCCTCATACTGGAGGACATACTGGCCATAGTGATGATGGTCATGCTGTCGGCCATAGCCCAAGGCAGCGCCGACGGCGGCCAGATGTTGGGCTCAGTGGTCAAGATTGTGTTCTTCCTTGTACTGTGGTTCGTGGTCGGCATCTTCGCCATTCCGCTACTGCTTAAGAGTGTTCGCCGCCTGATGAACCAGGAGGTGCTGTTAATCGTGTCGCTGGGACTGTGTTGCGCCATGGCCGTCTTCTCCTCAGAGGTAGGCTTCAGCTCGGCCTTCGGTGCTTTCGTCATGGGCAGCATACTGGCCGAGACGCTCGAGGTGGAGAAGATAGAACGTCTGGTAGAGCCGGTCAAGAACCTCTTCGGAGCCATTTTCTTCGTATCTGTGGGTATGCTGGTTGACCCGCAGATTCTGGTCGATTATGCCGGGCCCATAGCATTGCTGGTGCTGACAATCCTGTTGGGACAGGCCACGCTGGGGTCGGCCAGCTTCATGCTGGGCGGCGAGGGACTGAAGTCGGCCGTGCGCTGCGGCTTCTCCATGGCGCAGATAGGCGAGTTCTCGTTCATCATCGCCTCGCTGGGCCTGTCGCTCGGCGTCATCAGCGATTTTCTCTATCCTGTGGTGGTGGCCGTGTCGGTCACGACCACGTTCCTCACGCCATATATGATACGCGCGGCGGTGCCGGCATACGGTCTGCTGGAGCGACACCTGCCTGCGCGTGTGGTCAGCCAGCTGAACAGAATGGCCACGGCACGCCATTCGGCCAGCAACACCAATCTGTGGCATAGGCTGCTCACACCGATGGCAATGAACACGCTGATATACAGCATACTGTCGTCGGCCACCATCTTCCTGATGTTCGTCTTTGTCCTACCCCTGGTTCAGAGACTGCCGATGATGGCACAGCACTGGTATGCCAACGCCATTGTAGGCGTAGGCACCATTGCCCTGATAGCTCCATTCCTGCGGGCCATGATGATAAAGAAGAACAAGAGTCCCGAGTGGCGTCAGCTGTGGAGCGAAAGCCCGCGCAACCATCTGCCCCTGCTCTTCACCGTGATAGTGAGGATGGTCATCGCCCTGGGCTACGTCTTCTATATCATTGACCACCTGTTCCATTTCTCGCTGGCCATTATGCTGACAATAGGCATGGTTCTGATAGTGCTGATGATACGCTCACGCTATGTCAAGAACAACAGCATACTGCTGGAGCGAATGTTCAAGCAGAACCTCAATGCACACGAGATAGAGGATCAGCTGAGCGGCAAGAAGCGCCCGCTGTTCGAGCGCAAGCTGTTGGACCGCAATGTCCACATCGCCGACTTCGACGTGCCCGATGCCTCTCTGTGGGCCGGCCAGACGCTGAAGCAGCTGCGACTGGGCCAGCGCTATGGCGTGCACGTGTGTAGCATACTGCGTGGCGGACACCGGCTGAACATACCCGACGGCGACACACAGGTCTTCCCTGGCGACCGCCTACAGATGATAGGCAACGACGAACAGCTTGCCAGGCTGCATGCAGCCCTGGGCCGCGAGGTGGCTCCAGAGGACACCACGGCCGGCAGCGACCGGCTGATGCAGCTGATATCCGTGCAGCTGCAGGAGGGACACCCCTTCGTGGGGCACACCATGCAGGAGGCCGGCATACGCGACAGCTACGGCTGCATGGTTGTCGGACTGGAGGAAGGCAAGGAGCAGCTCTCGCAGGTATCTCCACAGTACCGCTTCCGTCAGGACGATGTGGTGTGGGTGGTCGGCGAGCAGTCAAACTTGGACAGGCTGAGACAAAATTGAATCTTCTTTCGGATAGCAATATAGAAAAGACAAACACAATAAATCTATACAGACATGGAACAGTTAAGAATAGCCGTACAGTCAAAAGGCCGTTTGTATGAAGACACAATGCAACTGCTGGCCGAGGCCGACATCAAGGTGAGTGCCTCAAAGCGTACGCTGCTTGTCACGGCAAGCGGCTTCCCCCTGGAAGTGCTCTACCTGCGCGACGACGACATACCGCAGAGCGTGGCCACAGGTGTGGCCGACATAGGCGTAGTGGGCGAGAACGAGTACAGCGAGCGTGGCGAGGATGCCGAGGTGGTGCAGCGCCTGGGCTTCAGCCGCTGCAGGCTGTCGCTGGCTCTGCCCAAGGAGGTTGACTATCAGGGACCGCAGTGGTTTCAGGGCAGGAAGATTGCCACCAGCTACCCCAACATTCTGCGCCGATACCTCAACGAGAGAGGCATTGAGGCCGAGATACATGTCATCACTGGCAGCGTGGAGATAAGCCCGGGCATAGGACTGGCCGATGCCATCTTCGACATTGTATCGTCGGGCTCTACGCTGGTAAGCAACAACCTGCGTGAGGTGGAGACCGTCATGCAGAGCGAGGCCCTGCTAATAGGCCACAAGGGCATGAGCGCCGCGAAGCGCCAACTGCTGGACCAGCTGCTGTTCCGCTTCGAGGCTGTGCGTCAGGCCGAGGATAAGAAATATGTACGCATGAACGTGCCCCGCACCCGTCTGGACCAGATTGTCAGCGTGCTGCCGGGGCTGAAGAGCCCGACCGTCATACCACTGGCCGACGACGACTGGTGCTCTGTACACACCGTGCTTGAGGGACATCGCTTCTGGGAGATTATTGGCCAGCTGAAACAGCTGGGCGCTCAGGGCATTCTGGTCACGCCTATTGAGAAGATGATACTATGAACTCATAACTATTGACGCCACCTCGCCGTCGGCCAGTCGGGTATGCAGCATGTCGCCAGGCTTCACTTGCGCTGCGGAGCGCAGGGCACGGCCGTTCAACAGCGTTATACTGTAGCCTCGACGCAGCAGCAGCTTGGGGTCGAGTGCTGCTATGCGTTGCTGCAGCAGCTCGATACGGTGTTGCCCGCCAGTCAGGCAGTTGCCTGCCAGCAGGGGCAGCCGAACCGACAGCCTCTCTAAACGACCGCTCTCCAGCTGTACCCTGACATTCACGGCCGACGCAAGACGCTGGCCATACAGTCCCAAGGCGCTGCGATGGCGGGTCGTGATCAAGGCGCACAGCACGGGCAGTCGCTCTGCGGCCCGAGCCACGCGCAGCCGCTCGGTGTCCAAATGCCGCTGGATGGCCAGCGAACAGCGGTGTTGGCAGTCGTCAAGTCGCAAGGCCACCTGGTGCAGATGATCCACCAGACAGGCCGCTGCGGCCGTAGGCGTCTTCACCCGCAGATGGGACACCATGTCCAGCACGCACTCGTCGCGGTCGTGACCTATGCCGGTTATGATTGGCAAGGGGAAGTTGGCCACGTTCTCGGCCAGCGCCAGTGTGTCGAAGCCCGACATGTCGCTCGTAGCACCGCCCCCGCGGATAATGACCACACAGTCGAACGGACACGGCCGACCGGCAGCCGCAGCCTGCTCCACGTCGGCATATATGGCATTCAGTGCCGCAATGATGCTCTGTTCAACCTGCTCACCCTGCATGACGGCTGGAAAAAGCTGTGCATGGAAGAAGTAGCCGTGTTCGTTGTGTAGCAGTTGCTGGCAGAAGTCGCCATAGCCTGCGGCCCCCTCGCTCGAGACCACGGCCACATGCTGACAGAACAGTGGCAGCTGCAGTTCACGTTGCAGGTCGAAGATACCCTCCTCGCGCAGCCGCCTGACTATCTCCTGGCGTCGGCGCGCCATTTCGCCAAGCGTGAACGTGGGATCAACGTCGGTCACTATCCATGCAAATCCATACGCCTCGTGAAACTGCGCCTTCACGTGCAGCCTGACCTTCAGGCCAGCCCGCATGGACTGGCCCGCAATGCGCTGGAACTTGCTGCTTACCACGCTCCACGTGCTGGCCCAGCAACGGGCCTGGGCCCGTGCCACGGGCGTGTTCATCTGTTCGTCGCGCTGCACCAAGTCCATATAGCAGTGGCCGCGACTCTCGCGCAGCTCGCTCAGTTCGGCCTCAACCCAGTAGCTATCGTACATGGTCAGCTCCAGTGCCTGCCGCACCAGATGGTTCAGCTCGTACAGTGTAAGTGTTTGTGACATCATGGCTTGTCGTTCTTGCCTCTTTGCTGTTTAATCCGACTGCAAAGGTAATCCTTTTTTTCTTGTTTAATGTTCTTTTTACGGTATAATTAAAAAAAATGCACAAAAAATTTGCGAATGTGCAGAGAAAGCCGTACTTTTGCACAAAATTTTCGAAAACGTGCAAAAATAATAGCATAAAGTCGTTATTTCAAAATAAAATAAATGGAACAAATACCGAGTTTCTGCGGGCTCATAGAAAAGAGCATCATAGACAACTGGAATCAGGACGCGCTGACCGACTACAAGGGAGCCACGCTGCAGTATCACGATGTGGCTCGCAAGATAGAGAAGCTTCATATTCTGTTTGAGAACAGCGGTGTGCAGCAGGGCGACAAGATTGCACTGTGTGGCCGCAACAGTAGCCAGTGGGCAGTGGCGTTCCTCGCAGCTCTGACATACGGTGCCGTTGCAGTGCCGCTGCTGCACGAGTTCACAGCCGAGCAAATTCACCATACCGTGAACCACAGCGAGGCCAAGCTGCTCTTCGTGGGCGACCATGTGGCCACCATCATCAAGCCTGAGGAAATGCCCAACTTGGAGGGTATAATCAGCAATGTGGACTATCAGCTCATAGTGTCGCGTACCGATAAGTTGACCTACGCCCGCGAACATCTAAATGAGCTGTATGGCAAGAAGTTCCCAAAGAACTTCCGCAAGGAGCATGTACACTATCGCCGTGAAGAAAGCGGTGAGGAACTGGCACTAATCAACTATACCAGTGGTACCACAGGCTTCTCAAAGGGTGTGATGGTGCCCTACCGCGCCCTGTGGAGCAATTTCGACTTTGCCGTGTCGGTACTGGGCAAGCAACTGAAGAAGGGCGACAACGTCATCTCCATCCTGCCCATGGCCCACATGTACGGCATGGCCTTCGAGTTCATCTTCGAGTTCCTCTACGGTCTGCATGTGTTCTACCTGAACCGCGTGCCGTCGCCAGCCATCATAGCCCAGGCCTTTGCCGATGTCAAGCCGGCCATCATCATAGCCGTACCCTTGGTGATAGAGAAGATAATCCGCAAGAAGGTATTCCCCAAGATACAAAACAACCGCATGCGACTGCTGCTCTCCATGCCTGTGCTGAACAAGCGCGTGAAGCAGCTCATCTGCCAAGAGGTGGTGAAAGCCTTCGGCGAGAAGATTTACGAGGTCATCATCGGCGGAGCTGCACTGAACCAGGAGGTGGAGCAATTCCTCAAGTCTATCGACTTCCCATATACCGTGGGCTATGGAGCCACCGAGTGTGCGCCCATCATCTGTTATGCTGACTGGCACAGCTTCGCCCCAGGGTCGTGCGGACGAGCCGCCCTGCACATGGAGGTAAAGATAGACAGTCCGGACCCAATCAATGTGCCTGGCGAAATCCTGGCACGCGGACTGAACGTCATGCTGGGTTACTTCAAGAACGAGCAGGCCACCCGCGAGACTCTGGACAAGGACGGGTGGTATCACACCGGCGACCTGGGTACCATGGACAGCGATGGCAACGTATATATCAACGGACGCTCGAAAAACATGCTGCTTGGACCGAACGGACAGAACATCTATCCGGAGGAGATTGAGGACAAACTAAACTCCATGCCATTGGTAATGGAGAGCGTGGTGGTGCAGCGCGACACCAAGCTTGTGGCACTCGTTCACCCCGACATGGACGAGGTGAAGCAAATGGGCTTCACCACAGACGACCTGCAGAACGTCATGGACCAGAACCTGAAGGGCCTGAACCAGACCGTTCCCGTCTATGAGAAGATAACCGCGATTGAGCTGCGCGAGGACGAGTTTGAGAAGACACCAAAGAAGAGTATCAAGCGCTATCTTTACAAATAATTTGAGTAAGGAGTTGTGGAGTAAGGAGTTGTGGAGTAAGGAGTTGTGGAGTAAAGAGTTGTGGAGTAAAGAGTTGTGGAGTAAGGAGTTGTGGAGTAAGGAGTTGTGGAGTAAGGAGTTGTGGAGTAAGGAGTTGTGGAGTAAGGAGTTGTGGAGTAAGGAGTTGTGGAGTAAGGAGTTGTGGAGTAAGGAGTTCTTGGACGAGCCAAGAACTCCTTACTCCACAACTACTACAAGTTCCGCAAATGCGGAACTTGAATCAACTGATTCTAATGCTGACTGACTTCAGCTGCTGCCAACCGGCGTTGTCGGTCAGTCGCACCATGAAGTGATACAGTCCACAGGCTATGTCGGTGGGAATGGCGATGTCAACACTGGCGTTGTAGCGCACCTGTCCCGCAGGTATGCTGAAGCTCTGGTTGTATATCCAGGCCTGATGTTCCGTATCTGGCTCAGCATGCTGCTCGTCGTCTTCGTCGCAGTCGTATTCCTCGTGTCCGTCGGCATCGGCCTCAGTGCTGTGGCTGTGGTGGTCAAAGTTGCTGTGCACCTCTATGTTATAGTTGCCCAGCGCCTCGTTATCGCTGAAGATGGCGCGGAAGGCGATGGTGTCGCCCGGGTGGTAGTTCTGGCAGTTGACGGGGTTGAAGTCGTCGCCACCGCTGATTGTGGGATAAGTCATGTCATGTTCTTCGTCGCTGCATGCGGTGAGCGCGGCAGCGGTGAACATCTGGGTGCACAGCAGAATGCTGGCGGCAGACAATATGTACTGTTTCATTTTTTTCTGTTAATTACTCGAATTTCACAAATCTGTGTCATTCGTCTTTTTGTTTTATCAATTAATTTCAGAAGTGGCACGAAGCCACCACAGAGAGGTTACGACCAGCTTCGGGCACACCTATCAGGCGGTAGTAGCTGGTGTGGTCGTAGTAGCGGGTGTCCAGCAGGTTCTGCACCTGCACGCTCAGGCGCAGCGTCGGCCCCTCGCCACGCCGCCGTTGCTGCTTGGTGCCAAGGCCGAAGCTGTGGGCGGCCGAGAGACCGAGTATGCAACTGGCATCAGTGGGCTGCTCAGGCGGCACCACCTGCGTCTGTCGGCTGGTGTATCTAACGGTAACAGCCACCTGACTCTTGGCCATCAGCTGTCCCTTATGGCTCTCGGCCCACGGCAGATAGCGCAGGGTGAACTGCGTGTTCCATGGCTGTGAGAACGGCAACGCATAGCCCCGCTTGCTGCCCGACCGCAGCCGCGCGTATAGGTACTCGCCCGTGAGTTCGGTCTCTACACATGGCGTCCACGCCATCTGCACCATCGCCTCGGCCCCCCAGCGCAACACGCGGGCCTGTTCGTACTGGTACATCTGCAGGCCCTCGTAGTATTCGGCCGTGGGACTCATGTAGATGTAGTTGGTAAAATAGCTTAGGTATGGGTCCACCTGCAGCGTCAGCCGTCCGCTGCTGTAGCCAATGCCAACATCAACCTGGTAGCTCTCTTCCGGATCAAGCTCGGCATTGCCCCGCTCGTAACGGAAGATGTGATAGTTCACGCCGTCGGTGCCCAGTTCCTTGGCAATGGGGGTGCGAAAGCCCTTGCCCACATTGCCCTTCAGTGTCCACGGTCCTGTGGCGTAGTTCAATCCCAAGCTCCATGTCAGGCTGTTGAAGTGGCGTGTCAGCTCCTGTGCCCGTTGCCTGTACTCGCCCATAGTGGCATACCAGTCGGTATAGGGCGAGATATGCGTGCGTGTGTAGTCGTAGCGCAGTCCGCCGCTCAGTATCAACCGCTCGGTCAGATGCCAGCGGTCATACACGTAGGCACCGGCCGTGGCGTTGCTGAAATCGGGAATGACAAAGCCCCATCCGTCGCGTCGGTTGCGCTGGACCTCGCCCTGGGCGCCTATGGCCAGGTTGTGCTGTCCGGCCACCAGCGTCTTGGCCGACAGCATGGCGGTGTAGGTATCCTTGCGGAAGCGGCGCTCCAGCGTGCCGTCGGGTTGCGGCATGTAGCCATGGCTCACGGGCTCGGCATACTCCTCGCGCAGGTTGTTCTGGTAGCCCAGGTCGGCAAAGAGGTTCCACTGCGTCAGGTGCCACTCCGTATGGCTGATCAGCTTCAGGTGGTTCACGCTGTGGTAGGGCAGATCGATGTCGCGTTCAGAACGGTCGTAGTCTATCTCGCTCAGGCGCACCTCCAGGCCGTGGGCATTGGCAAAGAAGCCGCTCTTGGCGTAGGTGTCAGACACGCGCAGCGAGGTGCTGAAGCGCTCGCTCCAGTAGCCCACGGTGGCGCTGCCGTCCAACTCTCGACCAGCGGTGTTGCGCAGTCGCTGGCGGTGCAGGCGGATATAGTAGGAGTAGTACTGTATGCTGTCCGTAGGTACGCGGTAGTCGGCATAGTCGGTGCCCGAAAGGGCCAGCCGATAGTATAGGCCACCCCTGCTGATACCACCCAGCCTGAGCGCGGCCCCGACTGCCCTGTTATTGCTGCGGAAGAAGGTCTGCGCCCTACCCTCGAAACGACGTTCAGGCACAGCATCACTGTAGATGTTGATGACACCGGCCAGTGCGTCGGAGCCGCACGTCAGCGCCGACGGCCCCTTCACTATCTCCACACGGTCTATGTCGCTCTGCGATATTTCCAGTCCGTGGTCTTCGCCCCACTGCTGGCCCTCGTGCTTTATGCCGTTCTCGGTCACGGCCATGCGGTTGAAGCCCAGACCGCGTATGGTGGGCTTTGACTCGCCAGAACCGATATTCATGGCCTTGACACCTGGCACGGCTTCAAGGCTCTGCATCAGACTGCCTCCGAGGTGTGTCTCGATGTACTGCTGACCAATGCTGACAACCGACTGTGCCGAGCGCATCATCATTTGCCGCTGGCTGGCGTTGCCACGCACTGTCACCTCGTGCAGCGTCTGACTTTTCAGCGTGTCCCCTCCCTGTAGGCCAACAACGCCCTGGGCATGCCCCGACGATGTTGTGCTACAGAGAGCGGCAGCCAACAAAGTAAACTTTATCACTGCTGCTTGCTAAGAAAACGTAGGATTGAAAAAACAAGGAATTACTTTCTCTTACGGTTTCTGGCAGGGCGGACCACGCAGCGGATGTGAAAGCGCCACGCCAACTGGCACGATGGCCCGCAGCCACTGGCATGTCGCCTTGGGTGAGACAACATAGAATACAAGCCTCACCACCACAGCAGCCACGAAGGGCAGCGACACAAACTGGCACAGCAGGCAGGTGTACGAATGTGCTGAGGTGGAGGCAATATGGCCAGAGTGGGACACTTGGTGTGTACAGTCATCGCACGTCGGCAAAGCCTCTGCATGGTGTATATGCAGCACCGAAGCCATAAGCATCGGCACGAACACCATAAGCAACAGCTGCGCCATGATACGTCGCCGCAATTCCGGCATGGTCCTGCTATAACAACTCTGTCTCATATTGTGCGCTGCAAAATTACTCATTTTTCTTATTGTGCACAAAAATTGCATGAGTTTTAGGCTTTTTTATGAAATTAAGGCTAAAACACCGCGCTGCAAACTTTTATGTCAAAAAATTAGGCTGTTTGTTTTTTTTTGCCTACCTTTGCCCCCACGTTGCAGGCCGAGCCTGCGGGTGAGGCCGTGTAGCGTATGCGAATCATTAAATTACCATGTAATAACTAAAACAGTTAACACAATGGACTCTCAAGATCAAGCCCTCAAGGAACAGCAGGGCACAACAGAAGAAGTGAGCAACGAGCAGCAGCCCGTAGCCGAAACCGCAGCTGTAGAGGCCGCACCAGCCGAGGAGGCAGCAGCTCCCGCAGAGGAGGCAGCAGCCCCAGCTGAAGAGGCAGCGCCTGTAACAGACGAGACTGCACCCGTCGAAGAGCCGGCACCAAGGCAGTATCAGACCAAGCAGGAAGTGCTGGAACGCATGCGTGAGATAGCGCAGGGCGAAGAAGCACCACAGAAGGATGAGGTCGAGACCCTGAAAGCTGTGTTTTACCGCCTGCACCTGGCTGAGCGCGAAGCAGCGCAGAAAGCCTACATCGAGGCTGGAGGGGATCCCGACACCTATCAGGTGACGCCCGATGAGACGGAAGAAGCCTTCAAGGCAGAGCTGCAAGTAGTAAAGGAGCGCAGGCAGTTGCTCTTCAAGGAGCAGGAACAGGAGAAGGCTGACAATCTGGAGAAGAAGCTGGCCATCATCGAAAGGATCAAGGGCATGATAACATCGCCCGAGGAGGCTGGCAAAAGCTTCTCCGAACTGAAGACACTGCAGCAGCAGTGGCGTGAGATTGGTGCCGTACCACCAGAGCGTGCCACGGAGCTGTGGCGCAACTACCAGCTCTACGTGGAGCAGTACTACGACCTGCTGAAGCTGAACAACGAGGCTCGCGAATACGACTTCAAGAAGAATCTTGAGAAAAAGCAACAACTGTGCGAGGCCGCAGAGCGGCTGGCCGAGGAGGAGGATGTCATCAGCGCCTTCCATCAGTTGCAGAAGCTGCACCAAGAATACCGCGAGACCGGCCCTGTGGCAAAGGATCTGCGCGAGGAGATATGGACGCGGTTCAAGGCGGCCTCGACCGTCATCAACAAGCGCCACCAGCAGCATTTTGAGGAACTGCGGTCGCGCGAGGAGGAGAACCTGCAGAAGAAGACCGAGCTGTGCGAGCGCGCCGAGCAGATAGCTGCCGAGGAGAATAAAGGCAGCGCCGACTGGGAGCGTCATACTCAGGCCATGATAGCTCTGCAGCAGGAGTGGAAGCAGATAGGCTTTGCCCCGCAGAAGATGAATGTCAAGATTTTCGAGCGTTTCCGTTCGGTGTGCGATGCCTTCTTCCAGAAGAAGACTGAGCATTTCCGTCAGCTGAAGGACACATTCCGCGAGAATGCCGACAAGAAACGCGCCCTGGTGGAACAGGCACAGGCCCTGCAGGACAGCACAGACTGGAAGCAAACAGCAGACAAGCTGGTGCAACTGCAGAAGGAATGGAAGCAGATTGGCATGGTGTCAAAGCGAGTGGGCGACCAGCTCTGGGCCGATTTCCAGGCTGCATGCAACCATTTCTTCGACCAGCGCAATGCCGCTGGCAGCGGACAGCGTCAGGAGGAGCGTGAGAACCTGGCCAAGAAGCGCGAGATAGTGGAACAGCTGCGTGCCGTGGCCGTTGAGGCTGGCGACGACGTGGAGCAGAAGGTGCAGCAGTTGGTGGCACGGTTCAACGAGATTGGCCATGTGCCCTTCCGCGACAAGGATAAGCTCTACGACGAATACCACGGCCTGCTTGACGAGCTGCGTCGCAACATGAACGTGCGTGTGGCCGGCCGAAGGCTGAACCAGTTCAAGGACAACATCCGCCGTGTGGCCGAGCGTGGTCAGGAGGCACTGGGTGGCGAGCGCGCCAAGCTGCAGCGACAGTTAGAACAGCTGCAGAAGGACCTGCAGACATACGAGAACAACCTGGGCTTCCTGTCGGCCTCAAGCAAGAAGGGCAACTCGCTGGTTGATGAGATGAACCGCCGTGCAGACAAGATACGTCAGGAGATACAGCTGGTGCGCGAAAAGATAAAGGCTCTGGCCAATGCCAAGAAAGAGGCTGCCGAAGCTCCCGCCGCTGAGGCCCCTGCCACTGAGGCTCCTGCTGCTGAGGCTCCTGCTGCCGAGGCTCCCACCGCAGTAGAGGAAACACCAGCCGAGGCACCTGCGGCCAAGGAAGAATAGTCAATGCCAAGAGGGCATTTCAATTTCGTACAGGGCCTGTGTACGAAACGTACAGGGCCTATATACTAAACGTACAGGGCCTGTGTACAAAACGTACACAGGCCCTGTACGGAATATAATGTGCGTTGTTGAAATGCCCTCTTTTATTTCACCTGAAGTGATTCCGCCGGGGCTCGAACCCGGGACCCACAGCTTAGAAGGCTGTTGCTCTATCCAACTGAGCTACGGAACCGCCAAAATCGGGCGCAAAGGTAAGAAGAATTTTGCGATGAGCCAAATAATTAAGATAAAAATTTGGCATTTTCGGTGGATTGTAGTAATTTTGCGCGCTGAAATGTGAACAGACGAACCAAAACGTGATGAAGAAATATATAGTTGTAGCGGCAGTGATGCTGACGGTATGTGTGCGCGCTGCCGGGCAGAGCGGGACCAATTCGCCCTATTCGCAGTATGGCCTGGGCCTGATGGCCGATGGTGCCACGGGCTTTAACAAGGGCATGGGCGGCATTGGCACGGCCGTAAGCCGCAGCGGATACGTGAACACGCTAAACCCGGCGTCGTATGCCAGCATCGACTCGCTGACATTTGTCTTCGACATAGGACTGTCGGGGCAGTTGACCAACTTCAAGGAGGGCAGCACGCGCCTGAATGCACGCAACGCCAACATAGAGTATCTGGTGGGAGCCTTCCGGCTTATGAATCACGTAGGCATGAGTTTTGGTGTCATGCCTTACACGAACATAGGCTACAACTATGCCATATCGACGCGCCTTGACAACGATGCCTCGACCATTGTAACCGAGACATACAATGGCGAGGGCGGCCTCCACCGTGCATACATCGGTGCAGGATGGGAGGCTCGGAACATGCACATAGGCCGCTTGAAGCTGGGCAACCTGCGTCTGGGGGCAAACGTCGCCTACATCTGGGGCAGCTATTCGCGCTCTGTATCGAGCAGCAGTTCAGGCTCGACATCAATCAACGCCATAGCCAAGACATACGCCGGTGTGGTCAACTCCTACGGCGTTGACTTCGGTCTGCAGTGGCAGTTGCCAGTGACCGCATCTGACGCCCTGACTCTGGGCGGCACCCTCGGACTGGGCCACAAGCTGGGCACAGACCCTACATGCACCATCACCAACACCAACTCTGTGACTGGCGAGGTTGACGATTCCGTCTATACCGCCAAAAACGCGCTGGCCACTCCTATGACATACGCTGTGGGCCTGTCGTGGGCACATGGCAACACATGGCTTGTCGGGGCCGATGTAGAGCTGCAGCAGTGGGGCAAGGTGGACATACCACAGTATGACCAGTTGCGCGGTGTGTATGAGGCAAAGGGCGGCCTGCTGCGCAACAGCACACGTGTACGTCTGGGCGCAGAGTGGTTGCCGTCGGCCATGAGCCGCAGCTATCTGCAGCGCATACGCTACAGGGTGGGTGCCAGCTATGCCACGTCATATTGCAAGATAAAAGGCGCAGAAGGCCCGAGGGAGCTGTCGCTGACCGTGGGCTTCGGACTGCCCATACAGAACATGTGGAGCGGACGCTCCACGCTGAACATCAGCGGTGCGTGGATACACAGCTCGGCCAAGGACATGATAACCGAAAACGGTTTCCGTATCAACCTTGGCATCACTTTCAACGAGAGATGGTTCCAGAAATGGAAGGTTCAATAGGCAGGCCACGACATGGTCTGGGCATGGCTGCCCTTGCGGCATTCCTGCTCATGGCCTGTCAGAACAACATCGAGCATAGTGCACCGGCCATAAACGAACGCGACTCGGTGGCCATGATGGTGTCGTGGGGCGTCAACACGCTCATCAGCGACTCTGGCGTAATAAAATACCGTATCGTGACAGAAGAGTGGGTGGTCAACACGGTGAAGCAGCCACAGCGATGGGAATTCATGAAGGGCGTATTCTTCGAGCAGTTTGACGAGCAACTGCACGTAGAGGGCTTCATTGAGGCTGACACCGCCTGGTATTTTGACCAGCTAAAGCTGTGGCACCTGCGCGGCCGCGTACAGATACGCAACCTGAAAGGGCTGATTTACACCAGCGAGGAGCTGTTCTGGGATGGCCAGCGCCACGAGTTCTACAGCCACGTCTTCTCGCGCGTAGTCACTCCAGAGCGTACGATAGAGGGCACGGAGTTCCGAAGCGATGAACACATGGAACACTATAGGGTGAGCAACTCTGTCGGCTCGTTTGTCAGGGGCGAGGAAGGCGAGCCCGATGGTTCGCCTCAGGCAGGTGGACAGACCAGCGACACCAATGACGAGGACAGCCTGATGCAGGACTACATGCGTCCGGCGGCACAAAAACACGGCAAGAGGCGATGACAGGACTAATCATAGCCATACTGGTCACCATGACCTTCTCGGCCTTCTTCTCCGGCATGGAAATCGCCTTTGTTTCAAGCAACAGGCTGCTGGCCGAGGTTGACCGCGAGAAGAACGGCCTTGCCCAGCGCGCCATAGCTTTCTTCTATCGCCACCCAGGCGACTTTGTCAGCACCATGCTCGTGGGCAACAACATTGCCCTGGTGGTATATGGCATTCTCTTTGCCGACATCTTCGACCAGACGCTTTTCGCTGAACTTTCAGACGGGGCACGCGTCACGGCCGACACTCTGCTCTCCACGCTTGTCGTACTCTTCACGGGCGAGTTTCTGCCAAAGACGATTTTCAAGAGCAATCCCAACGCATGGCTGACAGCCTTCGCCATTCCCGCGTACATTATATATATAGTATTGTGGCCCATCAGCCGCTTCTGTGCCGCTCTGTCGCGTGGCATTATGCGGCTGTTCGGGATGAAGGTGGACCGCAAGGCTGAAGAGCAGGCCTTCACCAAGGTTGATCTCGACTATCTGGTACAGAGTTCCATCAGCAACGCCGAGAGCGACGACCAAGAGATAGACCAGGAGGTGAAAATCTTTCACAACGCACTCGACTTCAGCGACACCAAGGTGCGCGACTGCATGGTGCCACGCACTGAGATTGACGCCGTGCCCATAGAAAACACCACCCTGGGCCAGCTGCGTTCGCGCTTTACCGACAGCGGACACAGCAAGATGATAGTATATAGCGACGACATAGACCACATTATAGGCTATATCCACTCGGGCGACATGTTCCGGCTGGCGGCCGACGAACACTACTCGTCAGATATGCCCATAAGCAGCCTGGACGACATAGTGCGCACCATACCTTTCGTGCCAGAGACAATGGCCGCAAAGAAGATGCTACAGACCATGCTTGCACAGAAGAAGTCACTCGCCGTGGTGGTGGATGAGTTCGGAGGAACAAGCGGACTGATAGCCTTGGAGGATATTGTAGAAGAGATAATAGGCGAGATAGAAGACGAACACGACTCGAACAACCTGGTAGCAAAGGACCTGGGAGATGGTGAATACATGCTGTCGGCAAGACTTGAGACTGAGCGAATAAACGAAATGTTCCATCTGGATTTGCCTGAAAGTGACGACTATATGACGCTTGGCGGACTGATACTGAATGTCTATCAGGGATTCCCCAAGCTGAATGAGACTGTCAGGACAGGCAACTTTGAAATGAAAATAGTAAAGAAGACAATGACCAAAATAGAACTTGTGAGACTAAAAGTTTTGGAATAATGCAAAAAAAATGAAGAAAATCATTGCGGTATGCCGATTTATTTGTAACTTTGCGCCCGCTTAACTAAAAACATACGTAAAGAAATGCCGCAAGGCAAACAAAGTGCAAACATAAAATAAAAACATAAAAAATAACCAACAATTCCAAATGGCAGCATTAGGATCAATCAGGAAAAGAGGCGTGACGCTCATCGTCATCGTGGGTCTCGCCCTCTTTGCATTCATCGCAGAGGAGTTCTTCCGTTCATGCGAGACACAGCGCAACCAGCGCAGCCAACAAGTAGGCCAGATACTTGGCGACAACATTTCAGTGCAGGAGTTCCAGAGTCTGATGGACGAGACCCAGGAAATGATGAAGCTCACGCAGGGGCGCGACAACCTGAGCGAGGACGAGATGAACCGAGTGAAGGATCAGGTGTGGAACACCCTTGTAAGCAGCAAAATTATTCAGGCCGAAGCAGGCAAGCTGGGCCTCACCGTGACCGACGAGGAACTGCGCAACGTGCTGCGTAGCGGCACCCATCAGGCGCTGCTCTCCACACCCTTTGTCAATCAGCAGACAGGTCGTTTCGACGTGCAGATGCTGACAAAGTTCCAGGACGAGTACAAGAAGGCACAAGCCTCGGGAAATGCTCAGGCCCTGGAGCAGATGCAGACCGTAATGCGCTACTGGCAGTACACTGAGAAGCAGCTGCGCCAGCAACTGCTCGCCGAGAAGTATCAGGTGCTGCTGGGACAGTGCCTGCTGAGCAATCCCATCTCGGCCAAGATGGCCTTTGAGGGACAAAACAACGAGGCAGACATTCAACTGGCCTCGCTGGCCTACAGCACCGTCAACGACAAGGACGTGACTGTCAGCGATGCCGACCTGAAGGCAAAGTACGGCGAACAGAAAGAGATGTTCAAGCAACAGGTTGAGACTCGCGACATCAAGTATGTTGACTTCCGTGTGCTTCCCTCTGCCGCCGACCGTCAGGCGCTTATGAGTCAGATGAAGCAAGCTGAGGAGCAGCTGCGTGCAGGCAGCGCACAGCCTGGCGAGGTGGTGCGCAAGGCACAGAGCGAGGTCGCATACCTGGGTCTGCCCGTCATGAGTACTTCGCTTCCATACAACATCCGCCAGCGCGTTGACTCGATGGCTGTGGGACAGACCTCGGCTCCGTTTGAGACCTCAGAGTCTGAAGGCAACACCGCCATCAACGTTGTCAAGCTGATTAGCAAGTCACAGCTGCCCGACAGCGTGGAGTATCGTATCATTCAGGTCAGCGGCGAGACAGCCGAGGCCACCAAGAAGACCGCCGACAGCATTATTGCTGCCATAAGGGGTGGCGCTCCCTTTGACACCATTGCCGCCAAGTATAGTCAGCAGGGCAACAAGCAGTGGATGACCACCGCCATGTATCAGACAGCTAACAACATAGACCCCGACAGCCGTAGCTATCTCAACGCCCTGAACACCATGCAGACAGGCGAGCTGAAGAGCATAGACCTCTCGATGGGTGGAAACCTCGTGGTACAGGTTACTGACCGTCGCCATTTCATCGACAAGGTGGACGTTGCCGTGGTGAAACATGTGATAGAGATTTCCAAGGACACATACTCTGCCGCATACAATAAGTTTAGCCAGTATGTCAGCGAGAACCAGACCATAGAGTCTCTGGAGCAGAACGCCCAGAAGTATGGCTTCCAGGTACGTGAGCGTCAGGACATGTTCAACAGCGAGCATAACGTGGCCGGAGTGCGTGGCACGCGCGAGGCTATGAAGTGGATATTCGACGCCAAGGAGAACGAGGTGTCGCCGCTTTATGAGTGTGGCTCCAACGACCACCTGATGGTTATTGGCCTGACCAAGATACACCCCGTGGGTTATCGTGACTGGCAGAGCGTGCGCGAGCAACTTACCCAGGAGGTTCTGCGCGACAAGAAGTTTGAAAACCTGTCGAAGCAGCTGCAGGGCGTAAAGAGCCTGGCCGAGGCTAAGCAGAAGGGTGCCCGCGTCGATAGCGTGAGCCATGTGACGTCAGCTCCCGTCTTCGTTCAGGCCACTGGTGCCAGCGAGCCCGTACTGAGCGGTGTTGTGGCCAAGGCTAAGGCAGGCCAGTTTGTCAGCGAAGTCATAAAGGGCAATGCCGCCGCCTATATGGTTCAGGTGAACAGCAAGAGCCAGGGTGCCGACAAGTTTGACGAGCAGAGCCAGGAGGCACGTCTGCGTCAGCAGGCCATGCAGGCAGCCGGACGTTTCATGCAGGAGCTTTACCAGAAAGCCAACGTGGCAGACAACCGCTACCGCTTCTTCTGATTATAGGCTGTCTCAACACTACCAATAGAACTCGAATAGTTATATATATGAAAAAAGCCGTGGAATTTTGAAGTTCCACGGCTTTTTTCGTTTGCACTTACTTCAGTTTGTTATACACCTCGTCCGTCACAGGCTCAAGCCATTCGTTGCTGTTGCCAGGCTGTACGTTGGCGTGGTAGGTCAGGTGCTGCATCCAACTGTCAGCGGCGGCACCGTGCCAGTGCTTCACTCCCTCGGGCACGGCGATAGTAACGCCGGGCTTCAGTTCAACGGGCTCCCTACCCCACTCCTGATACCAGCCGCGACCGGCCACACAGATAAGCACCTGCACGGCGCCATGATGCACGTGCCAGTTGTTGCGGCAGCCTGGTTCGAAAGTGACATTGCAAAGTCCTTGGTCGTTGAGAATGGCCAGATAGCTGTTACCAATGAAATACTGGGCAAAGGCAGTATTAGGCTCACCTTTGGGCCAAGGAGAAGCAAGGCTATCTACTCCCCTCTCCTTGGGAGAGGGGTCGGGGGTGAGGCCCTCGGCGCAAAGCCACGCACAGAGTTCGTCAACCGTTTCCTGCGAGTTGCCCATGTTCACGGCTCCCCGCTTGTGGGCAGCCAACTGTGGAGCCACGTTGCCGAGACCGCTCAGAGCAGCAACGGTCACTATCTCGCGGTCGGCAGCCGTGAGTTGGTCGCCTGCGAAGATGTCACCGAAGAGGTGCGACTTCAGATAGTAGTCGTCCTGCGGACAGAAATCATAGTTAAACGGACGGCCCGAGACCTGCGTCTGGTTCTTCACACCCAGTTCGTATGCCGCCTTTGCGTCGTCCCATTCCTTTGGGCGTGTCCAGGGCTTACCTTCTTTCCATTCTGGCTTTTTGTTCTCCAACACTTTGCCCAGCACACCCAGCGCATTCAGCGAGCGCGGGAATCCCGTGTAGGCATAGAGCTGCGAGAAAGCCTCCTTCAGCTCGTTGATAGTTACACCCTGGTCGAGCGCCGTGCGTACGGCAGGCTCCAACCGCTCCAGATTGCCCTGTGCCATCAGGCAGGCACATGCAGCCAATCCTTTTTGACGCTCCGTCAGCGTCTGCGAATTTACTGTTGCCATTGTCATGATTACTATTACAAATGTTATTATCCTTTTCATCTTCATTTAGGATTAGTTTTAAACTCCGAACTTTGCTCACCTGATTACCTGACATAGGCGATTTATTCAAAGCAATGGAGCTTTCTCCAATTGCCGGGCACCGCTGAGTTTCGCGTTTGAATCTTAATTCGACTGCAAAATTACAAAAAATCCGCGAACCACACTTGCACGATTTACGGATAAATCTACCACTTTTACGGTTTCCTTCTCCGTCGCCTACGCCATTAGTACCGTCGCCATTGGTCTCGGGCATTGCATCATGACGTTTATGGCTCTGTTCCCCTAATTCTTATGGCTGACTTGGGGGTAGCCTTAACTTCCTTCAATTTCGTCGCATCCTTCATTCGGATGGTTAGAGTGGTGTCGGCGAGCTGGTTGAGACGAACGGTATGGTAGCCCACGCGAGAGGCCTGAAGCTTTACGTCTTTATGAGGCAACCAAAGGATGAAATGGCCGGTGGAGTCGGTGGCGGCACCAGCACCATCCGCGTAGCCAATCCACGTATCGGCGAGCGGTTTTTCAGTTTCCTCGTCGATGACGTAGCCTTCCACACGATGGCGGGTCTGCATCAGTTCCGGATGCTGCTGCACGTAGGCATCGCAGAGTGTGTCAGGTACGGTAGTGATGACCATCACGGCCGTCTTTGCCCGCTCGCCATATTTCTCGACGTATGAACGCTTGGCATCCTCGTCCTTGTACACATAGATGCTGTCAACAAGCTGCTGACGATGGTAGAAGTACACAAAGATGCCAGATGACAACATTTGCTTTTGCACCGCTTCTGACAGCGCTTGCCCGTTGACCACGACAAGGAAATCATAGTCTGTCTTTCGACCTATCCGAACAGAGTCCCTTCCTGCGACTCTGATTCCGCCGAGCCGCATGGCGTTTGGCCCAAGGTCTTCCGATGTGGGTACGATGTCCAGTCCTGCTATGCGGCCCTGCAGGGCTTCGCCGCTCATGGCAAGATACGTCTGGCGCTCGGCATCAGAAGCATTAAAGGTAATGGGAAGTGCGTATTTTACTGATACGTTCTTTCCGAACAGACTGCCGGGCGTCCATCTCTGCGGCATCAAGCTGAGAATTCGTATGCACTCTTTACCCATGAGTGATTGTATCTGCTCCTTCAGTGCCACCTGTCGCTCTACTGGCACATGGTCCATGTATAGCGTGTCATATTTGAGCAGATATTTGATAGGCTTAATGTTCGACACATAACCCATGCTATCAACCTTGAAGTTCATCAAGACACGGCCTCTTGCTCCGTATTCCATAGCCAGGTCTGGGTAATGCAGGTTATTCTCGATAAACTCCTTCAAGGCACGGTCGCCGCCTGGGAATTGGGGCATGACTTCCCCGCAATCGTAAACTGTTTCTTCTGTAGTTGGAGGCGCAGCCTGGGCAAGCAAGTCTGAAGATGGGCGTTGATGGGTCTTAACGATGACGGGCACATCTTTCTCAGGTGAAGATGTTGATTCATCAGGAGTTTCTGCCACCTTCTCTTCCTCTGAAGGTGTCTGCTGCGTGGGTGCCGTCTGCTGCGCTATTGTCTGCTGCGGTTCCTCGGCATCATGACCAAAAAGGAAAATGCCTGCCACTAAGGCGATGGAGGCTGCAATGCCAATGCCCCAATAGAGCGACTTTCTCGAAGCCTTCGGTTGACCGATGACTTCACGATCAAACTTTGCCCACTCCGCATCCACGTCGGGCATACCAATCTTCTTGTCAATGTCTTCCTGTTTCATCTTACTTTGCAATTCTAAGGGTTTTACGAATCTTTTCCAGTGAGCGCGTGATGTGCTTGTTCACCGCCGAGGCGCTGATGCCCAGCACCGTTGCCGTCTCCTGATAGGTCAGCGCCTTGTCGTAGTGCAGTTGCAGCACGCGTCGGTCTTGCTCCGTCAGGTTGTCGTCAATCACCTGCCTGAGTTCGAGCATCAGTTCCTCATGCTCATCGTTGCTGCTCTCTTCAGCTTCTCTCTGCATTTCCTCTTCCATCTGCCGCCGCAGTTCTCGCTGGCGCAGGATGTGCAGGCACTGGTTGCGGGTGGCGGCCAGTAGGTAGCCTCTGAGCTGGGCGTCGCTCACTTCGGGCTTGCCTTTCCACATTTGGGTGAACACCTGATGCACGGCATCCTTCGCATCGTCGGCATCCTCTACCATCGAAAATGCCATGCGATACATGTGCGGATAGCTGTCCTTGAACAGGCGTTCAAACCGTTGTTTCGTGTAGTCCATCATACGTTTGTTTTGTCTCATTCTGTCTATAAGACCCTCGAAAGGCAAAATCAAATACCCCTCATTGCAAAAAAATGCGGGCAAATGCCAAAATTTATGCTTTGTCCGCTTTCTGTCGTTGTATTTTGCTTCCTTATGTCGGTTCTATGTTATGTTCTATCCCCTCATATGCAGTTTCGTAACATTGGTAGAATATTCGATGATGTCCTCCAACCGTCCTTTATCCCTGGCTCTTTCTCTCATAAATCAGAATTTTATCACGGTTAGCGGTTTTTTGCAGCGTAAGGACGGAGCGAGCCTTCCTCCACCAAATCAACTTCACGGCCAAGCAGTTCCTGCAAGTCCATCAGCATGCCACCATGGGTGAAAAGCGTAAAGGGCTTGCTGGAACGGTCTGGAACAAACAGAATGTCCACGTCGCTCCTTGGCGTTTCCTCGCCACGGGCGAAGGAGCCAAAGAGCCATGCCTTCAGGACGGGCTGCGTCTTGAAGTATTCGGCTATCGTCTCTTGCATCACTTTAGTACCCATAATCGCGTTGTTATAGAAATCTGCTGCAAATTTACAACTTTATTTTGAATTATAGTGCACTTTCAGCAAAAAGTGAACAAATCTCAGCAATTTGTGCCATCAGCGCCGGCTGCCAGTTTTTATACCCTGCAAGGCCTGCAGGTGAGCACCCCGCAACGGGGCGTGAACATCACCCGAGCAGCAAGAAGGTGCTGGTGATGTGCGAAAGTGCCATCGAGGTCTTCAGCGGGGAATTTTTCTAAGGAGACTGGCGTGTGGGGTTATTTCTTCTTAGCATCAAACTTATATTTGAAGGTGAGACTGACATAGTGGTGGCGGAAGTCGTGCCACGAGGTGGTCTGCTGGTAGGCTGACTGCTGGCTCCAGCGGCCGTCCTCGTTGTTCAGTATGTCGTCGAACTCCAGGGCGAGGCCGGCTTTATTTTTCAGGATCATCCAGATGATGGAGACGTCCCAAACGAGGATATCGCGGTTCATGCTTTCGATGGTGTAGCCCCGGCTGGTGTGCTCGGTGAGGCTGGAAGTGAAAACGAAAGCACCGTATGTCGCCTCGGCACGTAGGCCGTAGTTGTTGTTCCTGTGGTTGGTGTTCTGCTCGGGCGACGCCGTGTAGCGCAGGCGTTCGGCACTGATTTCGGTAAAGACGGAGGCTTTGAGCCAGTTGTAGTCGAAGGAGATGGTGAGGTTTTCGCGGGGAGAAAGGGAACTCATGCCAGCAGCCTCCCCAAGCCCCTCCAAAGGAGAGGATGTTTGGTTACCTGTGGGGGAGGCTATCCGAACGAGGTAGCCGTAGCGTTTGCTGGTGTTTAGCCGGAAGTCGCTTTGCAGGCGGAAATAGTCGCCGAGGGCCTGGTCGAGGTTCAGGCGGAAGTTCCAGGAGCGGCAGCCGCGAACGTTTTCGGGGCGGCTGACATAGACGGCAGTCTCGGGGTTGTAGCTGAGGGCGGTGGTGGTCTCGCGGTCTCTGCGGTTGTAGCCGACGGTAGCGCTGAGCGAGGTCTGGCTGCTGGCGAGCACCATGTTGTAGGTCAGCTTCACGTCGTGGGTGTGGGTGTCCTTCAAATCAGGATTGCCCTCGGTGATGAAGAGCGGGTCAGTGAGGTCGCGATAGCCGATGGTCTTGATGATGTCGGGCTGATGGGTTGTGAAGCTGTAGTTCAGTTCAAAGCCTGCGGTCTTGCTGAGCTTCCATGTCGCACGCAGCGAAGGGTCGATAAAGAAGTGGCGGCGCACGGCGGCGGTGTCGAGCGTGCCGCGCTGGTAGTCCTGGCTCTCGCGCTGCCAGCGGGCCTTCACGTTAGGCATAAGTTGGAAGGGTGTTAGGTTAATGGTCTGCGCAAGCTGTAGGCTGTGCTCGTTGCGGGTGTACAGGTTGTGGTAGCTGTTGGCGGCATCAGCCACGCCGTCGGTCATGAAGTCGCGGTCGCTGAGGTTGCGGTTGTAGGTCAGCGCATATTGCGCCTGCACCATCCACCGCTTCGTAAGCCAGCGGGCGTGGTGGGCCTCGGCTGTGGTAGTGAACTGCGAGGTGGGCGAGGTGTAGGTCTGGTTTAATTGTGATGATGTGTAGGCGGTGTTGTGCGCGGTGATGGTGCGGTTGGTCTGGCCGTCGGTTTTTCCGTCTTGGTAGTTTAGGGTGAGGGTGGCGCCGAGGGTGCCGTCGTTGACGTAGTGTTCCCAGGAGGCTCGGGTGTTCAGCCGGGTTTGGCGGGCGTCGGTGTGGGAGGCGGTGTGTTGCGATAATATCGCAACATACGGGACATTGGGGGTGAGGGATTCCTGCTGGGCGGTGGTCTGGCGGCTGTTAGAGCGGCCGCTGGCGTGTTCAGCGCTGGCGCTCAGCATGAAGGTGTTCAGTGAGTCGCGCACCCAGCGCAGGTCGGCCTTCACCCGCGGCTCCAGCCGGTGGTCGCGCTGGTAGCTCTCCGAGGTAGAGCGGGTGGCGGCGGTGCCGGGGAAGTAGTTCTCGGTCACCTGGTTGTCGCTTCTCTTGTTGTCGTCGTGAGCCACGCCGCCGGTGACGCTGTAGTGGCTCTTCAGGTCGTGGGTGCCCGCCTTGTGCTGCCAGTTGTGCTGATAACCTGCCGACGCGCCATGCTCCTTGCCGAAGCCGTTGCCCATGTTGGCCGTACTGCCGTTCATGTTGCGACGCCAGTGCTTATCGACGTTGTTCGCATTGGCAAAGACCATCACGGGGTCGGTCTTTGACAGGCGGTTCATCAGCAGTTCGCCGTCGTAGTACTTCGCCGTCTGGTAGCCCGCCTTCACGTCGCCGTACCAGCGGTCGAGGAAGCCGGGCTTGACGGTCAGGTCGAGCACCATGTCCTGCGTGCCGTCATCACGGCCTGTGCGCTCGCTGAACTCCGACTGCTTGTTGTAGGCTTTGATGTTCTGCACCGCCTCAGCAGGCAGCTGCCTCACCAGCTCATCGCCTCCCATCAGACTTTCGCCGTCCATCGTGATGCGGATGGGCTTGCCGTTCCACGACATCCTGCCCTGATCATCGACCTCCACGCCGGGCAGTTTTCGGATAAGCTCGTCGAGCCTTGCGCCCTCCTGCAAGTGGAACGCCTCGGGGTGGAAGACGATGGTGTCGCCACGCACGGTGAACCGCCGGACGCGGCCCGTCACCTCGACCATCTTCAGCATCTGGGGCGACATCTTCAGTTCTATCGTCCCGATGTCGAGCGTGTCCTTACGGCTGTCGCTGAAGGCCAGCACGGGCTTCGACTTCGAGTAGTAGCCCAGCATGGAGACTTCGATGTTGCCCCGTCCGCTGGCATAGACGCTGAAGCAGCCGAGGGAGTCGGTTTTCAGACTTTCGATGCTGGTGCCGTAGTCGCCGAAGCGCTGCGTCAGTTTCACCGAGGCTTCGGGCAGCGGTTCCTTCGTTTCGGCATCTACCACGCGGCCCTTGACAATATCGGCCAGTACGGTTGTCTGCTTGCTCACAATGAGGCATAGCAGGAGCAGGATGCGGAAGCTTCCGCATCGGAAAAGGTGTGTTTTCATATCGTTTCTGGTTTTAGAAGTTTGCGATGATCTGGTCGAAGGTCACAGCGGAATCGGTCACGCCAAAGCCTTCCTTTTTCAGCTTCTGCTTGCGGTGCTGCACGGCAGAGACCGAGATGACGTAGATGGCCGAGAGAGCCGTGTTGGAGAGCTGCAGCCGCGAGAGCATGCACAGGCGGATGTCCTCCTCGCTAAACTGCGGGTGCTCCGCCCGCAGACGGCTGACGAAGTTGCCGTCGGCAGTGTCGAGGGTCATTTCTATCTCGCGCCAGTTGCGGGCGTTGATGACTGTACGCTTTCCTGCCGTCGGCTCCAGCATGTCCAGGATTTCGCTCTTGTCCATGATGTGTCCGCGCAGCATGGCTATCATGGAGTCTTTTTGTCGCAGGCGTTCGGCCAGCTGCTCTGCCTCGCGCTGGTGGGCGGCCCGTTCTGCTTCGTGGCGCCGCCGCACGTTACCCAGCCAGTTGTGGAAGACGAGCAGCAGGACGAGCACCGTCAGCACCAGCACGACGATGACCGCCGTCATCAACCGCCGCTGCAACACGGCCGACTTCTTCACATAGCCCGGCGCCAGATAGGTGTCGCGGTTAATAGAAAAATTCTGCTCTTCCTTCTTCGTCTCGCTGTCATACGATGGTTGCCAATGCTTCGTGTAATCTTCATGGTGTTCCTGCTGGACTTCCTCATACATACCGACAGGCACGGTAACCTCTCCATATAAGAACGTAGATTTAGACATACGCAAAGTACACGTATAGGAAAAGTCGTCGTAGGGCAGCGCCCAGAGGGAGTCCATGCACTGATAGACGGAGTCGACGACCGCCGACGACGACGGTGCTTCGAGGTGTCGGGCCGCGAGGGCGGCAACACGCTCCAAGGAGCCAAAGTGGTGCAGGTCGAAGGGCGAGTGGAGGAGCACGGTGTAGCCGTAGTCGTTGAGCATCGTCAGCAGCCAGCGCGGCTGGTCGGGCGACAGGCGGTAGTGCTCCAAGGCTCGGCGCAGGTAGAATTCGGGTTGAGCCGTGCTGTGGAAGGGCATCCGGTTGAAGAACTTGTCGTAGGCGCGGTAGGCCAGGGCATGGTCGTTAGTAGCCTCGGCACAGTGGATGGCCAGATGGAACAGCTGGCTTATCTGCATAGGCACGATGCTATCATTCTGACGACGGCTGAGGACAAAGCAGATACGCCCGAAGCGGCGCAGAGCGTCCCGGTCGTCGGTTGTGCCACCCAGGCTCTCCTCTTTATAATAATGAAACACGCGCATGCGACAGCTATCATCGGGAAACACTTGGTCGTCCGCTTTCTCGTCGGCAGATTGGCGTGCGAAGTTCCACGTCTCAGCATCCGACGTGAGGCAGGCCACCGTGTCGGCTCGGCGCAAGTACCACCGCTCTTCGTACACCAAGGCCCGTAGCAGGTCATAGAGCATCTGCGAGCTTTCTGTCAGCCGCGTCGTGTCGACCCGCGCCAGCAAAGCTGTCGCACTGTCTGCATCAACAAACACCACATCTTCAGCCGCCCGAAGCAAACGCTTCTGCGACAAGTCCCGCAGATGCCATCCCGTGCCGCCCGCAACGGCCAGCACCAGCACTGCAACGATGATTCCAACAGTCTTCCTTTCCATACCTTTGTTCGTTTTAACGCTGCAAAGGTACGGCAATTCGGCGACTTCCGCAGGGAAAAAGGGTGGAAAACGTCATTCCATTCTATTCAGCCTGACATTCAACGACTTATCAACACACTTTCCATCCATTTTCCACCCGCTACAGTGGAAAAACGGGCCGTCAACGCGGCCCATAGCGTCAGACAAAAAGCAAGGCCCCTCGAAACCGAATGGCTTCGAGAGGCTTGTTGGTTGTTTGGAATAAGTTGGGTTGTTTGTAAGTTGGCGAGTGCTATGCCTCAGCTTCAGGTATGATTGAGACGATGCTCTTGTTGTGATAGCCGCAACACTGCTTTTTCCTAACCTATATAACGGGAAAAAACACAAAAAAGATGTGGACATTACAGACTTGCTATTAGTATCTCTTTGATGTCCTGTTCGGTCAGGGGAGCATAGGCATGCTCCAGACCTTCGTTCACGGCAATGTGATGGGCCATCTCGTCTATGCGACTGTCGTCGATGCCCATCTCACGCAGGTGCATGGGAATGTTGATGCTCTCAAAGAAACGGTAGGTGGCGTCGATGGCACGCTCGGCTATCTCCTGCTTGGGCAGCGAGGCGTCGATGCCGAACACGTTGATGCCGTACTTCACGAAGCGGTCCAGCGTCTTTTCATTCAAGATATGCTTCATCCAGCGAGGCGTGATGATGGCCAGGCCTTCGCCGTGCGTAATGTCGTAGTAGGCCGAGAGGGCATGCTCGATGCCGTGGCATGGCCAGCCGCTGGGGCTGTTGCCAAGCGACAGGATACCGTTGCAGCCGTAGGTGCAGCAGAGCATCATCTCGGCGCGGGCGGTGTAATCCTCGGGGTTGTCAAGACACTTGCGGGCGTTGACCATCAGGCTCTTGAGCATCGACTCGCAGAAGCCGTCGTTCAGCAGCGTTGTGTCGGCGGCGAAATACTGCTCTATGGTGTGGTTCATGGCATCGGCACAGCCTGCGGCGGTCTGCTTCTTCGATACGGAGAAGGTATAAACGGGGTCGAGAATCGAGGCGACGGGGAAGAGCAGCGGGTCCATGTAGCCCACCTTGTCGTTGGTCTCGGTGCGCGAGATGACGCCGCCGCAGTCGTACTCCGAGCCCGTGGCAGCCAGTGTCAGGATGTCCACGATGGGCAGGGCCTTCTGCGCTTTCACCTTATAGGTAATCAAGTCCCATGGGTCGCCGTCGTAGCAGGCACCGGCAGCGATGGCCTTTGAGCAGTCGAGTACCGAGCCGCCGCCCACAGCCAGAATGACGTCGATGTGCTGTTCCTTGCAGATGCGCACGCCCTCCAGCACTGAGGGGTCGTACTTCGGGTTGGGCTGAATGCCAGGGAGTTCAAAAATCTCCAAGTCTTTTAATAGTTCCTTCACGCGGTCGTAAAGTCCCAGTTTCTTTATACTGCCGCCACCGTAGGTCAGCAGCACGCGCTTGCCGAGAGGACGCATCACCTCGGGCAGCTTCACTATCGACTCCTTACCGAAGATGAGTCGCGTCGGTGTCATGTAATTAAAGTTCTGCATAGTTCGTTTTATGATTAGTTATTTTAATAAACGAAGAAATTCTGTTTTTAGTATGTCGAAGCGCGCGACTCGTTGAACAGCCAGCGGCCATCGCGCTTGACGAGTTGGAAGCGGAGTTGGAGTTGCCACGTGTGGCGGCCACCACTTAGTGAGGACTTTGGTATCATGTTCGAACATTAAAATGGTATAGTATCTTCATCGTTTCCAAGAGAAAGACTGCTGATTAACTGGCCTATCGCGGGGTTGTTCTCCATCATTTCTTTCTATATAGACGAATCATTTTTAACCACAAATTATTCTATTCCATCCTTGCACTAAGTTGCTGGTTCGTTTGCGATATGGTACCACTCTTTTGGTTTAAGCATTTCTTCTATAGATGGGTCTGAGGGCTTCTTGTATTTTTTATCAAGGGCCATATAAGAATACTTCCTTGCGATACGTATCATCTTATGAATATAGTCACTCTCATCTATGTCATAAATGGGAATTGCCTTAATCTCAGGGCTTCCAAATATAGTATCCATTACTGTTTGGTTCCATTGTTCAAACTTTGATGCTAATGACACAAGACCTAACTTTTAATGTAATAAAGCGCCAGACTTACCTTCTTGAAAATAATAGGGCTAATAATGGTGCCTTTACCTACACTCGCATAACTGTCCAATGCAAAAAAAGAGTCACAATCCAAGCAAATGCTGTGAACATTTTCAAACAATAGGTTTTCTGCCTCATTTTCATCAACACGTCGTCCTGTATGATAAAGCACCGCCAGATAATCAGTGTTCGACAGCTTACTTTTATCTATTTCAAATACCATGTCCTTTGCTAGTCTCAGACAAATGAAATAGTAATCTCTTTTCTCTGTAAACTTGTCGATATTCTCAGACAGGTATTCAATAGGGAAATAGCGTATGACTGTCCATGAACTTCTTTCCTCGTGAAGACGTTCCCACAACTCTTTCATCTTTGGTTCAAATGACTTGTCCCAATATTCAAGTGTCTTTGAATATGCCCATTGTCTGTCCTTTTTCCCTGAGTCCAAAAAAGCTAAGATGATTTTCTTTTGATCTTTCCAGTCCAAATAGTCAAATCTTCTCAGAATCTCTTCACGGGAATCTGTGACTTTGCCACTCCTTTTGTTGATGAAGTTCTTAATCAATGTTACAATTGGAGTATTTCTTTTCTTAATATCGTATGTCATATTTTTACAACGGTTTCTTCCATTGATAGTTATTGCCCCCAGTGTCCCCATATCGTTCTTTGCGAACCTGCGACTTCACCCATTGTTGGTCGCTTTTCGTTGAGACATTGAAGACACCTGCAATCTTCTGTTTGTCCTTTCCTGCCTTATATCGTTCCCGCAATTCCTTACGTATCAAGGCGACGTTCCCGCTCTTCTTGTCTTTAAACTCCTCTATCAAAGCATCAATATCCAAGGCCTTGATACGTTCCTCGCGTTTCCCCACCTTATCAGCAAACAGCACCTTGAAGGTCGTTTGTTTAAGCGGATGTTTGTCACCGAGCAATCTGCTCCTGTAAACACTTACCAGTTCATCCCTCGTTAGATTGGGCATAATGGATTGGCACTCTCTCAATACGTTATCGTCCCACTGCGTGAAATGATACTTCCTGCTTTGCGCCATGATGTAATCGTAATCTGTCATAGTCTGTAGTCATTAAGTTGTTACAGCGACAAAATTACTCATTCTTTAGCAAGCTTCCAAGTAATTCTCAACCGCAAGGCTTGTGGAATCGCGCTTTTATTCCCAAACCACTAAGTTCCTTGGCAAACTAATCTTTTTTGACTCACCCCTAAGTCCGTCCACATAATAGCTCTTCGCCATATAGTTATCGAACTGACCCACAAATGCGCCGCGTATTCTGGCACACTTCTCATTGATGGAGTTCAATAGTGGGTTCGTTACGTCTTCTATACTCTGAATGGCCTTGTCGGAAAGCCCTAAAGGTCTCAACTTCGAGTAGATTGTTGTCAATTCCTGGCGATAGTCCGGCAGGTGCTTGAATACAATTCCCTCTGGATGTCGCAGGAACAGCAGATAGACGGCTTTCACCAGCGGTTCCATCTTTATCTCCATGTCGTTATAGTCGGACAGCACAATGCGCCAGTCCTTCGTTATCACCATTCGGCTAAGACGATTGTCCGGGTGTATCAGCTGCTCCAACAGATTTTCGGCGATGCCGCGCTGGCGCAATTTCTCTATCCGCTGGCGCACCTCTTCCATCAAGTCATCGGTTGACTCTTCGGCCTTCTGTGAGCGAAAGCCCAGTTCTGCCGGCTCTAATGAGTTTTCTATGTCATCAACATCACCCCAGTCGTCAACCGTATTGCTTTCCAGATAACGGTCATACCGCTCCTTCTCTGCTGCTATTTGTTTGCCAATCCTGTGCAACTGGTCGGCCAGCGATTCGCCACTTGTTGAAGACAGCGGATAGAAACGGTTTGTTGCTTTGTCCCTGCCGTCGCTCCCTCGGCGAGTATCCTCAGTACGGATAAACCCCTGCTTGATTCTTTTCCTGTCAGCAGGGTTCTCTAAATACTGCAGCAGAAAGTCGTTCCTGCCTTCTCTCTCTGGCAAGCGTATCATGTGGTCGCCAGACGGCAAGCGGCCTATTGAAGCGGCATCCAGCTCCGTATGGCTCAGGTACGGCGCCCTGTACTGTAGCACCTGCTTGTCTTTCAGCCGCTTCATCAGAAGAGGTAAATAGATGATATGAAAACCTATCATCTGTCCCCAGCCCTCCAGCACCTCAGGCCGCGTCTCAAACAGCTCCGTCAGCGCCGGGTCTTCCTCGCTGGCCACATATATCAGTTCATCTGGCGACAGCCTGCCTTTGAGTATGAACTCCACCTCATTGTCCTCTGGCGTCACCGGCTCCTCGGTATGTATGTGTACATAGCTAACGGTAGGTTTCCTGGCCCTCCGTGTCTGCAGCAGGTATAGGCCCACGAGTAGCAGAGCCACCAGTACATCCACTATGTTCCACGCCGTCCGTCCCAGCGCAATCTTGTAGATGGGCTGGAACAGCAGTGTCAGTACGCCGAACACACATGCCGCCGTCGTTTTGTGGTTCACGTGGTAGCGATAAGCTATCAAGCCGAACGCCACCATCGCCACGAACCGCACCAGCATATAATACCCATACGGCATCGGGGCGAGGCACAGCAGCATCATGGCTGCGAGAATGAGATAGATATGTTTCATCGTTGGCAAAGGTACGGATTATTTTTCACATTCTGCAATCGGCGCTTCATAAAATGCGTCATGGCGTGCGCTTACAGCAGGAGTATTGAACGGGATATAAGTACATTCATGCCAACAAGCGATAGCCACCAGCCTATGAATATCACAAGATTAACAGCATGATAAGAGATGTGCCATTTTAAGGCGACACGGCACAAGTCACTCACACACAAATCGAATGCAAAGTCCATCGGAAGGTGATAATGCCGTAAAAGCCCAACAAAGCCAACAACGTAGATGCTGGCATAGAACATAGATAACAGCATTATAAGCCAGCCCATACAACTTGGATGTTCCAGCATGTTCCAAATAATAGCAACAAGTGGCAGCATTCCCGACAAGGCCAACAATCCTCCTTGAAGATACAGGTTGAAGATAACGGATATTTGCTTATAGCTAAGCCCAAGACTCTTGCCCAGTAAGAGCAAGAATCCCGCGCATAACATAAAAGGTATGAGAATGGTCTTTTGAATCTTCATCAAAATATTTGGCAGTTTCTGTTGGTTAGAACAATTATGTTTTGCTTTTCATTTGAAGCCCAGATTATATTCTGGGCTGCAGTTACGGCTTTATTTAATTCAGGAAACTGTCAACAATTGTTTGGGTATTTGAAGGCAAGTCGGTCTGCGACACTGTAATATTCTCCTCTTTCACGCCCATTCCTTTCAACCAATTTTCCAATACGGACACCAACTTGTCACGATGATTAATATCAGTTGGATTGACTTCAAGAATACGTACCTCCAAATTGTCAAGTCCTTTGCGGTTTACGATAAGGGCGGTGTTTGGATTCTTTAAAGAAGATGCTGTTACCCACGACAAAGAATCGTCATGTTGTACCTTATGCTTCTCATCAAATAAATAGCCGTCTGTCAAGATGATGAGAATGTTACGAAAACCTTCTCTCATACATTGAGCATCAACCTGTTTGTTGCTGAAGAAATCCCAGATGTCGCAACCTGGCCATTGATTCGCTTCCAGTGTCTTATCATAAATGGCAGAAAGGTTCTTGTTGAATCTTTCTTTCAAACTAGGTTTCCCCTGATTAGCATCTCCATCCAGGACAACACGTTTTTCCACTCCGTTGAATTTAGTAATATCTATGCAGAGATCTTCAGCGAGTGTTGCAATGTCTGAGCTGTTTGGTGCTGGATAAAAGAATACCTTGATGTTGTTTTTACTCTGAAGAATTTTGGGGCCTACAGTCTGCGCCCTAAAGTAATCCGCAATATGGCCAACAATAGCCAAATCGCGTTCCTTCTGCGATGGGGTTAAATCACGTTTTAGCCTGTCAGACAAATCAAGGTAAATTGATATGTTCAATGGTTTGTCTGTCTGAGACACACCGTTTCTGGTTGCTTCACCTGCTGATTCTGCTTTCTTTGAGCCAGAATCTCTACAACTTGCTAATGCGATAATCGCAAGGATTACTATAATAAGATTTCGTGTTTTCATTTCTTTTGCTGTTTAATCATTTAATAATGCATTAATTGTATTTTCGAAAGTGGCATTTGCCTCATGTTGTTCCTGCTGCGTCATGCCAAGAACATTCATTTGTGCAGCCCATCCTGTGAAGAAGTTAGTCATTTCAGTACGGATGGCGCCCTTGTCTATAATTACAGTTCTGCCAAGGAGCACAGTCAACTCAGATATTCGATTGTTGTGAGTATTTATCTGGTTGTTCAAATCTTGCTCCTTTTGCTTCTCTTCTGCAATTTCCTTTTCAAGTGCAGCAACTTGTTCGTCTATTGACTTGATGTTAATCTTGTTCAGATCAAGTTGGTCGTATGCACTCATTGCCATGTCAAAGACGATACCCCAGATGATATAGACAATGAATCCACAAAAGATAACGGCCCAAGTGTTAATGTCGGAAACAGCTTCAGTGAAACCATACGCACTGCCAATTGGAGCAGTTCCGATAATAACCTCCATTTCGTGCAGATGCTTGCCTATCATGTATGCTAATATGGCATCAAAAATGAAAGTAATGCATAGGATTGCCGCCATCTTAATGTATTTCGTCCAAGTCTTTTGGATAGTAAAGAAGTGCAGGCTGAAACCCAATCCCATGAAGATGATTGGAGCACAGAGTACGAAACACAACTCTGTAACGCTTGTATCCAAAGCCTTACTCAATGCTTCTGCGTCAAACATAGAGTTTAAGACGTTAGCGCTGGCACCAAAATCTTTAAAGAAAGCGGAATAGAATGTGGAACTATAGAACAAGAACAAGTAGAATGTCAGTGGAACAAGAATAACAAGCCCTAAGATGAGTTTAAGTTTCGCAGTCTTGTTGACTTCGTATGCTCTATTTCTCAGTTCTTTCTTCTCGGCATTCAACTCAGAGATTTTTTCCTTCTTGTCTTGTTGCCTCTGCTTGCAATCATTCAATTGGCCGTTCAAAACTTCTATGTCGTTCCGCTTCTGCTCAATCTGGCTTTGCGTCTTTCTGCGCTCTTCCTCTTGCAAAGCCTGGTTTTCGACCTGCTCCTTATGGATGTAGCCATAGACGTTGTGTAAATAGGGCCTCAGTACATAGTTACTACCATTAGCAATTGCACAAACACGCAAGCCCCAATGCCTGTAAGTTTCACCTTCTTGTCGATTGTTTGGATTCTGAGGCTGGGGGATTGCCGCTTGTTCAGGAGCCTGGGCACTTTCTGTCTTGAAGAGATCTTTGATTCTTAATGTCATAGTTCTTACCCGTTAAGTTCTTTGATTACTTCTTTCTCATCCGTGTTGCTGTGAGCCTTTTCAAGCAGATAATCAACAAGTTCATCAATGCTTTCCTCGTTGACACCATACATCGAAGCATAACGGCGGAGCATGTTGCGTTCAGACTCTTCCAATTCGCCGTCAGCCCACGCAATCAATGCCATTTCATACAATACAGCAATTTTCTCCTCAGGCAACTCTGGTATAACAGATGACACACCTGCAGACTTTACACCTTCCGTGATTTCATCTTCTGTCAGACCATAATTCTCCAATCCGATTCTGTAGAGTGTTTCCATCTCTTTCGGATGAACAATACCATCGGCCAGCACCATACAGTAAAGGTCGAGAAACTGCAATTTCTTTTTTGATAACTCTTGTTCCATGTTTATACTATTTGGTTTGCAAAACTACAATAATTCTTCGGTACAGACAAACGAATCCTGTCCGCAAGGCTTGTGAAATTTCAATTTTTCTGTTTCATAGGCTGTTCTCCTTTTGCGACAAGGGCAAAAAGAAAGGTGTGAAACCACTCTGTTGTTACACCTCGGTATCGCCAAACACCTGTACACATACAACAGCGAAGCCCACACCTCAAAGGTGCAAGCATTCGCTCTCTACTGTTGTTGTGTACATTGAAGTTGGCGATTTCAGGTGTACATCCAAGTAGAAGCAAACACTTCCTTTATCCTAATGTCTCTATTTTCTTTTTATGTCATTATACACATTTCTTTGTTACTACTCTTATGAACATTCTCGTTTCTCAACCTCTACTGAAGTCCATCAGCATAATCGATTGTTGCTGCAAAATTACGAAAAATCCCACAAAGTAGATAATATTTTATCAAAAAAAAATAAAAAAAAGTCTGACATCGTTGCGCAACTTCTGTGCCCACCACTCACGAATATAAATTAATCAGTGTGTCGCCTTGAGATATTGCAGGTCACCGTACCAATAGCTGGCGGTGCAGCCGCCATCGATGAGCAGGTCGGCACCACTGATGAAGCGGCCACGCGAGGACATCAGGAACTCGGCCAGGTCGCCCACTTCGTCAGGCGTTCCGGCGCGACGGGCGGGCATACCCTCAATCATCTTCAGGTAACCGTCCTTGCGCGGGCCGTGCAGCTCGTCGTTGGCCAGCGGCGTGATGATGATGCCCGGCGAGATGCTGTTGATGGTAGCCCCTCTCCTACCCCAGCGGGTGGCCTCGTACATCACGCGCAGCACATTGCAGCGCTTCGAATACTGGTAGGCCTTCAGCGTGTCGTCGATGGCCTTGATGAACGGCAGTTCCAGCAACTCGTCGCACGGCGTCATGGCCAGCGCGTCGTTCTGCTCCTGCGGCAGTGCGGGCAGACGGTGGCCGCTCTGCGACGAGATGATGATGCCACTGCCACCCTCGGCAATGACCTTGCCGAATTCCTCCATCAGCACGCTCGTGCCGTAGAGATCGACCTGCAGGATGTGCTTCACGGGAGCCTGCGACGGCGATACGCCAGCGGCATTCACCATGTACTTCACCTCGCCCTTGCCCGTAGCAAAGGCCACAAGACGAAGGATGTCCTCTTTAGAGCCGAGGTCGCACTTGATGGTAGAACACTCAAAACCCGCATTCTCTAACGTCTTGGCAGCCCGCTCGGCGTTCTCCACGCTATAGTCAGCCAGCACCACATGCTTTCCTGCCGATACGCGGCGAATGATGGCCTGGCCGATGCTGCCAGCACCAATCAACACTGCTACTTGTTTAGCCATACGTCTCAATGAGATATTTCACAAACTGAGGGTCTGCGAAATTGATGGTACCCGCATCGTGCTGGTTCATAGTGGCTATCTGCGCCATCTCGTCGGCGGTCAGCGTGAAGTCGAAGATGTCAGAGTTCTGCGCCATGCGCTCCTTGTGGCTCGACTTGGGTATGGCCACGATGCCGCGCTGGGTGAGCCAGCGGAGGGCCACCTGTGCGGCGCTCTTACCATACTTGCTGCCGATAGCGGCCAGCACCTCGCTCTTCACGATGCCGTCAACACCCTGTCCGCCCAGCGGACCCCAGGCCATCATCTTCGTGTCGGTCTCGGCCAGAATGGGCTCGATGCCCGTCTGCTGTATCATCACGTTGCACTGCAACTGGTTTACCATCGGCTTCACATCTACATAGTGGGCGAAGTCGAAGAAGCGGGCGGCCTGGAAATTGGACACGCCGATGGCGCGCACCTTGCCGTCACGGTAGGCCTTCTCCATGGCCCGCCACGTGCCAAACACATCGCCGTAGGCCTGGTGGATAAGCAACAGGTCGATGTAGTCGGTCTGCAACTTGCGCAGGCTCTCGTCGATGCTCTTGGCAGCCCGCTCCTCGCCGTTATTGCTTACCCATACCTTGGTAACGAGGAACAGGTCTTCGCGCCGTAGTCCGCTCTTGCGCCAGGCATTGCCCACGCCTTCCTCATTGAAATAGGCCTGAGCGGTGTCAATCATGCGATAGCCTACGCTCAAGGCATCACTCACGCAGCGTTCACACTCTTCAGGACTCACCTGAAACACGCCGTAGCCCAGCAGCGGCATCTCAACGCCGTTTGATAATTTGATATACTCCATCATGTTATTTACGATTTAATTATTATGCGGTAGCAAATTCTTCACTCTTCATTCTTCACTCTTCATTCTTCATTCTTCATTCTTCACTTCCTTCAGCCACTTCTCCACCTTCGCCTTTCCTGAGCGCACGTCGTGGCCGTAGATGCTGAAGCCCTTGGTGACATTGGCGCCGGGGAAAGCCTCCTTCACGTCCTCCACGCAGCTGGCCAGGCCGCTGCCCTCGTGGGTGGTGAAGGGAATGACGGTCTTACCCTTCAGGTCGTTAGCATGCTTCTTGAAGAAGGTGAACATCACCTGCGGGTAGGTGCCCCACCAGACGGGACCGCCGATGAATACCGTGTTATACTGGCTGAGGTCCACGTCGCCTTCGTACTCGGGCAGCTCGCCCTTGCGGGCCTCTTCCTGCGCCAGCTTGATGAGCGGGTTGTAAGCCATGCCGTCGTACTTGTGCGTCACGATCTCAAACTGCTCCGCACCCGTCATTTCCGTGATGTAGTCAGCCACAATCTTCGTGTTGCCCACCTCAATGTTACCTACTGCGTAGTTGTCTCCCGCATGTGAGAAGAACACTACAATTGCCTTTCCGTCTTTTGCCATAGCTGTTGTCTCGTTAGATGTTGATGATTCTGTTCCCTGTTTTGCGTTGCCGCTACATGCCGTCGATGCGAGCAGTGCCACTGCGGCTGTGATGATACTTTTGATGTTCATAGTTGTATTTGTTTTATAATCTGCTGCAAAGGTACGACAATTCTCTGATAGCGCGGTTGCACAAAAAGCGTCATAGTTTTCACTTTTTGCCTAAAACATTCTTTCTATAATAAATTAATGTGTAACTTTGCGCAGTAAAAACCGTGCCTATGAAGATTGAATTCATCTATTCCACCGACTTCTACGGCCTGAACGCCCGCGAGCTGAGCCACACCTGCATGCATGTGCTGTGCACGGCGGGCGAAGGCAGTTTTGTGTTCAACGAGCATTGCTACCACATCGTCAGGAACGACCTGGTGGTGATACCCTACCCCGACCGCGTGCGCAACCTTGCCGCCCACAGCGACATGCGGATGGAGTGGTTTGCCGCCGACTATAAATTCCTGCAGAACCTGCTGCCGTCTAACAACTACAGCATCGGGGGCAGCATCTCGCTGAACCAAGACCCCGTCATCCACCTCACCGACGAGCAGGCCAGCCATCTGCTGACCGACTTCCACCGACTGCGCGACCGCATGGACGACCGCCACCTGCAGTTCTACCGCGAGTTGATGGGCAGCCTCTGCCTGACGATGATCTACGACATCTTCGAGGCCCACGCCCAGCGCGACGCCACCGACACCCACACCGACCGCACGGCCTACATCGTGAAGCAGTTCATGGCCCTGCTCGCCACCGGCATCAGCCGCACCGAGCGCGACGTGAGCTACTATGCCGGGCGGCTGAACGTGTCGCCCAAATACCTCTCGGCCACCATCAAGCGCCTGACCGGCCACAGCGTCACCTCCTACATCGACCGCCACACCATACCCATACTAAAAGACTATCTCGACGATGAACGCCTGTCGCTCACCCAGATAGCCGACCGCATGAACTTCACCTCACTCTCCTACTTCAGCCGCTACTGCACCAAGCACCTCGGACAGTCGCCCAGCGAGTACCGCCAGAGCCTGCAGCCGAAGTAAACGTCACGATTCCAGACATATTCCTATTTAGCATAGAAACAGGTTGTGTCTTGCGGTCTGTTGTGAAAGGCTTTATTCCCAACACTCAATATCGTCTGCAATCTCTGGCAACTGACTGCGGTGGAACGTGGGCTCACGAACACCCTGCTGCTTCTGGCTACGGTAGTCGTCAAGCAGGCGGAACACATACTTGCCAAGTAGGGCAATGGCCACGAGGTTGCATGCCGTAAGCAGCGCCATGCAGAGGTCTATCACGCCCCATACCACATCAAGGGTGGTCCAGGCGCCGAACATCACCATCGCACCTCCGGACAGAAGGCGATAGATGGTCATGGCCATGCGGCTCTGGGTCATAAAGCGCACGTTGGCCTCGCCGTAATAGTAGTTGCCTATCATAGACGAGTAGGCAAAGAGGAAGATGGCCACAGCAACGAACACTGGCCCCCACGAGCCCACTTCCGACTCCAGCGCTGCCTGCGTCAGCATGATGCCATTGAGTTCGGGCGCGGTATAAAGCCCGCTTATCAGGATGATGAATGCCGTGCACGAGCAGACCACCAGCGTGTCGGTGAACACACCCAGCGCCTGTATGAGCCCCTGCTTCACGGGGTGAGAGACGGCTGCCGTAGCCGCTGCGTTGGGGGCGCTGCCCTCGCCCGCCTCATTGCTGAACAGTCCACGCTTCACGCCGTTCATGATGGCTGCACCCAGCGTACCGCCCACCGCCTGCTCAACGCCGAAAGCACTCTTCACGATGAGCGCCAGCACGTGCGGCACCAGCTGGATGTTCATCACGATGACGACCACCGCCAGCACAAAATACCCCACAGCCATTATGGGCACCAGCACCGAACTGACCTTCGCAATGCGCTGTATGCCACCAAAGACGATGATGAGCGTCATCGCCATCAGCACCACCCCCGTCGCCAGCGGATTCCACCCGAAGGCACCCTCCATGGCGCCGCAGATGGTGTTGGTCTGCACCGAATTGTTTGCCAAGCCGAACGACATGGTAATCAATACGGCGAAGAGTACGGCCATCCATCGGCAGTGCAAGCCTCGCTGGATGTAATACGCCGGACCGCCGATGAACGAGTCCCGATGGTGCTGCTTGAACAACTGCCCCAGCGTTGACTCCACGAAGGCTGTGGCCGACCCTACCAGTGCCACCACCCACATCCAGAACACGGCTCCCGGTCCGCCCACGGCAATGGCAGTCGCCACGCCCGCCAGATTGCCCGTGCCCACACGCGAGGCCAGCGACACGGCGAAAGCCTGGAACGACGATATGTGCCTTTCGCTGCCCTCCGTCTTTACCGACGAGTCGGTCAGCAGGCGTAGCATCTCGCCCACCATGCGGAACTGCACGAAGTGCATACGCAATGTAAACCACAGGCCGCAGCCAATGAGTGCGGCTATAACCACATAGCCCCAAAGAGCATCGTTGACCAGGTTGAGTATATTCAGTATTTGCTCCATGTCGCGAAGAAAAGCGGTGGCACCTACGTTTAATAACTGCAAAGTTAAAGAGTATTCCTCAAACGGCCAAATTTTTGTGTTAAAAATCCCTTATTTTTTGGCGATATGCAGGCGTTTCCGTACCTTTGCAGCCGCTTGTCGCCTTAAGACATGCGGTCAAGACAACGGGGCTGACTGGACTTGACGGTGGGACGAGGTGGTACGTAAGCACGCGGAGCCTGGTTGGTTCTCTCCTTAATCAGAGCTGACGACAAATTAATTGGCAACAACGAGTATGCTCTCGCTGCCTAAACGAAGTACAGTAGTTTGAGGCTTTATCCCAGCGCAAGGCGCAGGGACGAGACGTCGCCCCACGGACGTGTTCCCGTGTCCTATGGAACCGGCGGCGCAGCAACACCGGGAATAGTCGCTGCAGGCTTCGGTGCAGAGGCGAAACTTTAGAAGCTAAGGCTATGGTTGGTGGTCCGGGTCTTGCCATGGCACGAAAACGAAGTCCGGAATAAGCGTGTAGAAAGCGTATGGTCTCCCCACGCGGACGAGGGTTCGACTCCCTCCAGCTCCACAAAAAACGGGTGGTTGAGCGTTTCGTCACTCAATCACCCGTTACTTATAATTGATAATTCACAATTGATAATTGACAATTAACATAGCATGTTGAACGAGAACAACCCCCTGCTTGCCAAGCTTGACGGACTGGAAGCCCGTTTCGAGGAAGTTTCCACGCTGATAAGCGACCCCGGCGTAATAGCCGACCAGCAGCGCTTTGTCAGGCTGACAAAGGAGTATAAGGACCTGGGCAGTATAATGGATGCCCGCAAGCGGTACATAGCCTGCCTGAATGGCATAAGAGAAGCCAAAGACATACTGGCCAACGAGAGTGACCCCGAGATGCGAGAGATGGCACGCGAGGAGCTGGCTGCCAACGAGGCCATGCAACCGCGGATAGAGGAGGAGATAAAGATTGCGCTCATTCCGAAGGATCCCGAAGATGCCAAGAACGTGCAGATGGAGATCCGTGCCGGCACCGGCGGCGACGAGGCATGCCTCTTCGCCGGCGACCTGTTCAAGATGTACAAGAGCTTCTGCGACAGCAAGGGCTGGAGCCTCAGCATTACAAGCGTGAGCGAAGGAGCCGTTGGCGGGTTCAAGGAGATAGACTTTGCCGTTTCCGGAGCCGACGTCTATGGCACGCTGAAGTATGAGAGCGGTGTGCACCGCGTGCAGCGCGTGCCAGCCACAGAGACGCAGGGGCGCATGCACACATCGGCCGCCACCGTGGCTGTACTGCCCGAGGCCGACAAGTTTGAGGTACACGTCAACGAGGGTGAGATAAAGTGGGACACTTTCCGCTCGTCGGGAGCAGGCGGACAGAACGTGAACAAGGTGGAGTCTGGCGTGCGTCTGCGCTACATGTGGAAAAATCCGAACACTGGCGAGCAGGAGGAGATACTCATAGAGTGTACTGAGACGCGCGACCAGCCAAAGAACAAGGAGCGTGCCCTGTCGCGACTCTACACTTTCATATATGACAAGGAACACCAGAAGTACATGGACGACATAGCCTCGCGCCGCAAGAGCCTTGTCTCTACGGGTGACCGCTCGGCCAAGATACGCACATACAACTTCCCGCAAGGCCGAGTGACCGACCACCGCATTGGCTTCACCACCCATGACCTGCAGGGCTTCCTTGGCGGCGACATACAGGCCATGATAGATGCCCTGACCGTGGCTGAGAACGCAGAGCGCATGAAGGAAGCAGAACTTTAAGGACAAAAAATGAGAACCGACGCGCCACGGCGCGTCCCTACAACAGACAACAAATATATGAAGAAAATCTGTGCCATGATCATGCTGGCGCTGCTGTGCGGCGCAGCGGCCGATGCAAAGAAGAAGAAACAGGAACCAGAAAAGAAACCGGCTCCGAAGCGCGAGGTGAGAAAGCCTGCACAGCAGGGACTCTTCGGCGTGCAGCACCACAAGGACGACTGGTATCTGCAGGTGGCCGACTCACTCATAGGGCGGCTTTTCCTGGTCAACACCAGATACGTTAGCACGCCCGTCGAGGCCAGCGTCTATGGCGGCGAACTGGCCAACTCGCAGGTCATATATTTCGAGAAGCACGGCAAGGAGCTGCTGATACGCTGCCAGATGTACGAGGCCGTGGCCGACTCGACACAAGACATAGCACGCGCCGTGCGTGCCGCCAACGAGGACCCCATTATAGCCGCGCTGAAGATGGACACCGTGGAAACGAAGAAGGACAGCCTGTACAGCGTGAAGGTGACCGACCTCTTCAAGGGCGACAACCCTGCCTTCAGCATCTTCTCGACACTGAAGAGCAGATTCGGTGTGGCGGGCATCAAGAGCGATCTGTCGTATATAGACTATATACACACCTTCCCGCTGAACACAGAGATTGCCACCGTAAAGACCTTCAGCTCGAAGCCCACAGCCACAGTGCCGGCCGGACAGCAGACAGGACTGGTGACCATAAGGCTGAACACGAGCATCGTGCTACTGCCGAAGGAACCCATGCGCTATCGCAACTTCGACCCGCGTGTGGGCTATTTCACCGACGGCCACCGAGAGTATTCCGACAATCAGCAGCAGGTGAAGAACCGCCGCATAGCCGTGCGCTGGCGGCTGGAGCCGAAGCCCGAGGACGTGGAGCGCTACCGCCGGGGCGAGCTGGTGGAACCGCAGAAGCAGATAGTCTATTACATAGACCCGGCCACGCCTAAGCAGTGGCGCAAGTACCTGATACAGGGCGTGGAGGACTGGAACGTGGCCTTTGAGCAGGCGGGCTGGAAGAACGCCATCACCGCCCGCGAGTGGCCCGAGGACTCAACCATGTCGCTGGAGGATGCACGCTTCTCAGTGATACGCTACCTGGCCTCGCCCATCAGCAATGCCTACGGTCCGCAGATACACGACCCGCGTTCGGGCGAGATAATAGAGACGCACATTGGCTGGTATCACAACGTGATGCAGCTGGTGCACGACTGGTACATGATACAGGCGGGAGCCATCGACCCTCGTGCCCGCACGATGAAAATGGACGACGAGCTGATGGGACAGCTCATTCGCTTTGTGTCGAGCCACGAGGTGGGACACACGCTGGGACTGCGCCACAACATGGGGGCATCGTCGGCCACGCCTACCGACTCGCTGCGCAACAAGCAGTGGGTGGAACGGCACGGCCACACGGCCAGCATCATGGACTATGCACGCTTCAACTATGTGGCACAGCCCGAGGACAACATCTCTGAGGCCGGCATCTTCCCCCGCATCAACGACTACGACAAGTGGGCCATCAAGTGGGGCTACACCTGGTTCCCCGATGCAAAGGATGCCGACGAAGAGCGTCTGCTGCTGAACAAGATGACGGTGGCACAGCTGGCCAAGGGCCGACGCTACTGGTTTGGTGGTGAGGGCTACGACAACGACCCGCGTGCCCAGACCGAGGACCTGGGCGACGACCCCTTCAAGGCGAGCGACTATGGCATACGCAACCTGAAGCGCATAGTGAAGCAGCTGCCTGAATGGAGCCGCGAGGAGGGCAACATGGGCGAAAACCTGAACGAGGTATATACCAGCCTGTACAGTCAGATGTACCGCTACGTGGGACACGTATGCCGCAACATCGGCGGCGTGTATCACGACTACAAGAGCGTGGAGCAGTCGGGTCCCGTCTATGTGGTGGAGGAGAAGAGTCGGCAGAAGCGGGCTCTGCAGTGGCTCGACAGGCAGGTGCTGCAGTGTCCGCGCTGGCTCGTCAGCGAAGACTACATGCTGAGACTTACCAACAGCCCCGAGCAGTCATTGCATTCGCTGGCCGACCTGGCCCTGTCATACCTTGTCGGTGCCAACACGCTGAACAACATCAGTCGCTTCAGCTATGCCAAGGACAGCTACCAGCCTGCCGACTATGTCGGCGACGTGGTGGCCATGCTGTTTCGCGAGACGGCCACGGGCTCACGTCTTGACTCGTGGCGCCGCTATGTGCAGCAGCAGGCCGTTGTCCGACTTGTCAAGACATGGAGCCAGACCACTGGCGAGAACAGCCATGCCGTGGCGCTGATGGCCCTGAAGCAGATACGCCAGCGCATAAAGGCGGGCGCGACTGCCAGCGATGCCGTCACCCGCGCCCACTATGACGATCTGGCATGGCAGATAGACAAGGCTCTGGAAACAAAGTGAGGCGGCTCACACCTCAAGGTTGCTCTTGCTGAGCTGAGCCTGCGCATATTCGCGCGTCACCACATACTCCCGCCGTTTCTCGGTGGGAGCTGTGTACATGGCATCCATGATGATGGCCTCGACTATGCTGCGCAGGCCGCGCGCTCCGAGCTTGTACTCCACAGCCTTGTCCACGATGAAGTCGAGAGCCTCGGGCTGGAAGGTCAGCGCTATGCCGTCCATCTGGAACAGCTTGGCATACTGTTTCACTATGCTGTTCTTAGGTTCGGTCAGGATACGTTTCAGAGCGTCGCGGTCCAGCGGATTCAGATATGTCAGCACCGGCAGTCGGCCTATTATCTCTGGTATCAGCCCGAACGACTTCAAGTCCTGCGGCTGTATGTACTTCATCAGGTCGCCCTTGTCTATGCGCCTCACGTTCTGTACCGACTGGTAGCCCACGGTGTGAGTGTTCAGCCGCTGGGCTATTTTTGTCTCTATGCCGTCAAAGGCTCCGCCGCAGATGAACAGGATGTTGCGCGTGTCCACCTGGATATAGTCCTGGTCGGGATGCTTGCGTCCGCCCTTTGGCGGCACGTTGACGCTGGTTCCCTCAAGCAGTTTCAGCAGTCCCTGCTGCACCCCCTCGCCAGATACGTCGCGCGTTATGCTGGGATTGTCCTGCTTGCGGGCTATCTTGTCTATCTCGTCTATGAAGACGATGCCGCGCTGTGCGGCTTCCACGTCGAAATCGGCCACCTGCAGCAGCCGTGTCAGTATGCTCTCCACGTCCTCGCCCACATATCCGGCCTCGGTGAAGACCGTGGCATCGACAATGGTGAAGGGCACTTCCAACAGTCTGGCTATGGTGCGCGCCAGCAGCGTCTTTCCCGTTCCGGTAGAGCCCACCATGATGATGTTGCTCTTCTCTATCTCCACACCATCGCTGTCGGCCGGCTGCGCCAGTCGCTTGTAGTGGTTATAGACAGCCACAGCGAGGTATCTTTTGGCCTCGTCCTGACCTATCACGTACTGGTCGAGATACTCTTTTATCTCCACGGGCTTGGGCACGCGCTTCAGCCGGTCGGCATCGGCCTTTCTGCCTCTCTTGCCGTTCCTGTCGGCCGCCTGTGCCGTGGGGTCGCCGCCATCTTCCTGCGTGGCGAAGCCGTTCTCTATCAGTATATTGTAAGCCTGACGGGCACAATCGTTGCAGATATAGCCGTTCATGCCGGTTATGAGCAGCTGCACCTCCGTCTCATTGCGTCCGCAGAAGTTGCATGTCTTCTTCTTCATCTCTTCTTAGCCAGCACTTGGTCTATCATGCCATATTCCTTGGCCTCCTGGGCCGTCATCCAGTAGTTGCGGTCGCTGTCGGCATACACCTTGTCGTATGTCTGGTGCGAGTGGTCGGCTATAATGGTGTAAAGCTCCTGCTTTATCTTCATTATCTCGCGCACCTCTATCTCCATGTCGCTGGCCTGTCCCTGCACGCCGCCTAAGGGCTGGTGTATCATGACGCGGCTGTGGGGCAGTGCCGAGCGCTTGCCCTCCTGCCCCGCCACGAGCAGCACGGCCGCCATCGAAGCCGCCATGCCCGTACAGATGGTGGCCACGTCGCTGGTTATGAACTGCATGGTGTCGTATATGCCCATGCCTGCCGATACGCTGCCGCCCGGCGAGTTGATGTAGATGCTAATGTCCTTGCCGGGGTCGGTGCTGTCAAGATACAGCAGCTGTGCCTGCAGGGTGTTGGCGGTGTAGTCGTCTATCTGTGTGCCGAGAAAGATGATACGATCCATCATCAGACGCGAGAAGACGTCCATCTGCGTCACGTTCAGCTGGCGCTCCTCCAGGATATATGGGTTAAGATACTGGTTCTCGGCGCGCATCACGTCGTCGAGGGTCTGGCCGCTCATGCCGAGACGGCTGGTGGCAAAGTGCCGGAAGTCGTTGTTCATGGTTCTGTTTCAAATGTTAAAGGGAGCCTGACAGCCCTCAGAGTTTCGGAGTTTAGATGTGCAAAATCAGTGCCAATGTCCAAACTCCCAGACTCCAGAACTCCCAAACTCCCTTTTTGGCAGTCTTATCTTGTTCCGTCGTAGGCCCATCGGTACAGGTTGGCCCCGTGAACGAAGCCAGCCCCGAAGGCCGTCATGATGATATTGTCGCCCTTGCGCAGCCGTGGTTCATACTCCCACAGAGCCAACGGTATGGTACCAGCCGACGTGTTGCCGTAGTGCTGTATGTTTACCATCACGCGCTCCATCGGCAGCTCCAGTCGCTTGGCCACGGCTTCTATTATGCGCATGTTGGCCTGATGGGGCACCACCCACTGGATGTTGTCCTTGTTCAGTCCGTTGCGCTGGGCTATCAGTGCGCAGTCGTCGCTCATGTTTGTCACTGCATAGCGGAACACGGTGCGTCCCTCCTGGTAGAGGTAGTGCAACTTGTGGTCCACGGTGAAATGACTGGCTGGCGACACGCTTCCGCCGGCTTTCAGGTGCAGGAAAGGCAGTCCCTTTCCGTCGGTGCGCAGGTGGCAGTCTTGCAGGCCCAGTCCCTCCTCCTCTGTGCCCTCTATCAGCACGGCACCGGCTCCGTCGCCGAAGAGCGGGCATGTGGCGCGGTCGGTATAGTCGATGACAGACGACATCTTGTCGGCTCCTATCACTATGATGCGCTTGTATCGCCCACTCTGTATCATGGCCGCAGCCTGGTCAAGGGTGTACAGGAATCCGCAGCAGGCCGCCCATAGGTCGAAGGCATGTGCGTTCTTCAGTCCCAGCTTGCCCAGCACGATTGACGCCGTGGAGGGGAAGGGATAGTCGGCCGTTGATGTGGTTACGATCAGTGCGTCTATGGAGTCGGGGTCCACGCCGGTCTTCTTCAGTAGCGCCTTGGCCGCCTTGCGAGCCATGTAGCTGGTGCCCAGGCCCTCTTCGGTCAGTATGCGGCGCTCCTTTATGCCGACGCGAGACATAATCCATTCGTCGTCAGTCTCAACCATGTGCGACAGCTCCTCGTTGGTCAGCACATAGTCGGGCACATAGCCTGCCACGCCTGTTATGATGGCATTAATCTTTGCCATTGGCTCACTCTACTACTTCGTCCTCCATCTTGATGGCCACCTTGCCGCGATAGTATCCACAGCTGGGGCACACGGTGTGGTAGATGTAATAGGCACCGCAGTTGGGGCAGAGAGCCAGTGTGGGGGCTACTGCCTTGTCATGTGTACGACGCTTAGCTGTGCGGGTCTTCGATTGTCTTCTTTTAGGATGTGCCATAATTAATTAATGTGTGTGTTTAGTTGATTTTTATTTGTTTGAGTTTTTCCTTCCATCCGTCGTCAGCCGCAGCCGTGCCAGCCTCCCCCTCGCCGCTTCGGGCGGCCGAGTGCTCCTCAAGAGCCTTTACCATCGCACGCTCGCAGAGGCCAGTCTCATGGACGTGCTGTATGGGTACTGCCAGCAGCGCTGCCTCCATGACGGGCCACGCTGTGTCGAGCAGCGCGTTGCGCTCGCTCACGCAGATGGTGTCCTCGTCCTGGTCTTCCTGGCAGGCGGTATCGGGCACGAGCCTGACATGCAGGCTCTCTGAGGCACGGACATGCTGCTGCATGTCCTCCAGACAGCGGTCGCACGGAATCTCGAGCTGTCCGTCCACGTCTATCCGCAACTCGTATGCGCCTTCGCCCACCTTGGTGAGCGTCAGCTCTGCTGCTATGTCGCCGCCATGCACCTCGTGTCCCTTGGCCAGCTCACACAGCACATCGCCCTGCAGACGGTAGTCCAGCCGGGTGACATCCTTCGTTAGCGACCTCAGGTCTATTTGCATTTCGTCTATGACAGACATGGTGTGTGCTTTGTTTCGGGCTGCAAAATTACAACAATTCTACATAACAGCCAAATTTTCCGCATTGTTTTTTTCTGCACGCCAATCATGTGCGTTTTTTCTAAGGAATTTAGGAATATAGGAAGGTGAAGCCAATGTGCGGGATAAATGTGCGGGATAAATGTATAGACATTCCTAAATTCCAAGATTCCTTAGAATCCATAGAAACAATGCGCCCCAGAAACTGCATGAGTTTTCTGCACATTTAGATAGAAAAAATCCGCCAGTTGTGGAAATTTGTTCCACATACCGGCGGACATCTCCCCCTGTGCGCGCCAACGACATTCCCGCGTTTTTGCAACCGGGCCTCCGCTGCGGTGTAATGGAGCCTCCATTGAGTCGCAATAGGGCCTCCGTTGCAGTGTAACGGGGCCTCCGTTACAGTGTAATGGGGCCCCAGTTGCGAGGCAAAAAGGCCGTTGATTTCCTAACGAATTGATGTACAGCATTATAAAGGACACGTCCCAGAATGCCGTTTTCCCCGCCATTTGTTTCCTGCTCGAAAATATTCGATTCTACAGCTGGGTATTTGTGTTAAAGTTTTCTAATGCGAGCATTGCAAGTGCGGCAAATCTGACAGCTATACCTTTGCGCCATTGCTTGCCAGCCCACCCGTGGGCGAGCGGGCGGTCATATATCTTTTGTAGGATTCAGAATGACACAAGGCCATTATTGGCAATTTCCGTCAATCTGAATCTTGCGGCAAGTAGCAAATGGCTTTGAACATTTCCATATCCCAACTGTTCGAAAGACATGGCTCCCGTAATATCTTTGCCATCAAATCATTTGTGGCGGAAAAATCATCCTGGCGACAAGCTCGCTGTCTGCTATCACTTCCTCATTCATCATTTGTTGATAGCTCTCAGCACATGAAGAAACTGAGGAATGACAAAGGCTATATTGTCATCGCCAGAAACAGTGTCGTTGTGAATGGCGAAATAAGAAAATGCGTTGCTGCCAATATGTATGCCAGCTCTCAGACCATCGTTCTGCAATGAAATAGTTCCATTTATCTCAGGCAAGGCACGCCAACCTTTCAAGTCATCGTCTGTGCAATAGTCCAGGACAGTCTTGACATTGTTAATGACAGCTTGACTTATAGGGGAAGCAGAATAACCATCCCAACCTTCTCCCAAAGCTTTAAGTGAATCTAATTTCTTTTGCATAGCGCTTACGAGCAGTCCTCCCCTGCTACCTGCACTGGTAACAAACGAAGATGGTGAATTTGTCTCACAAACCATTTCACCACCGTTTGTCACAAGCGTGCGTTTTCTTTTTCCCATCATAACAATAAGGCTTCTTTGGTTGCAAAATTACTGCTTTTGCTCAACACAGCCAAACTTTTTCTTGTTTTTTCCTAACTATTCCAGCATTTCTCGCCATTTTTCGCCATTTTATAGAGTCAACCATCAAGGCTTGTTGTGTGATTTCTCCAAAAAAGCTTCCGTATGTCAGCATTATTTCGTAACTTTGCAGCCGAAACCGCGCAGACGCCTGCCACAGGTTGCCATGCAGGCAGTATCCGGACTATCAACAACAACATATCCCGACATGAATGACATTAAGAAAATAGTGCTGACAGGAGGGCCATGTGCAGGAAAGACGACGGCACTGGTGCGAGTGATAGAGCATTTCTCCAGTCTTGGCTACAAGGTGTTCACCATACCCGAGGTGCCCACACTGTTCACGCAGGCGGGCATGAACTACCTGACGAAGAATCGCGGGTTCTTCTACGAGGGCGAGAAAGCAACGCTATTTATCCAGCTGGCACTGGAGGACCGCTTCATGCGCATGGCACAGCAGTGTACCGAGCAGCCGTGTATCATCGTCTGCGACCGAGGGGCCATGGACATATCAGCCTATATGGAGCCTGACATGTGGGAGCAGATAACGCGCTCACTGGGTACATCAACAGCAGAGCTGCGCCAGCGCTACGACGCAGTGCTGCACTTGGTGTCGGCCGCCGACGGTGCCGAACAGTACTACACCACGGCCACCAATGCGCAGCGCCTGGAACAGATGAACGAAGAGGGACTGCGCACGGCACGCATGCTGGACAAGCGGGTGATACATGCATGGCAGGGGCATCCACACCTGCGCGTAATAAACAATCACGACGACTTCGAGTGTAAGATGAAACGCGTGGTGAAGGAAATATCCAACGTGCTGGGACTGCCACAGCCCATACAGGAAGAGCGAAAGTACATAGTGGAGGTAACGGGCGTGCTGCCTGACGATGCCATAGAAAGTGAGATAACGCAAACATACCTGCTGGGCGATGCAGACAGCGAGGTAAGGCTGCGCCGACGCGGATGGGACGGCAAGTATGTATATGTACACACGACAAAGAAACGTATCTCTGACCACGAGGAACTGGTGACCGAGCGACAGATAAACCTGAGCCTGTACGAGATGATGCTATCACTGTCAGACCCTGCCCGCCACACCGTGCGCAAGCGGCGCCGCAGCTTTATCTGGCAGGGGCAATACTTCGAGGTTGACACGTATCAAGACCAGCTGCAAGGGCTCGTCATTCTGGAGACAAAAGACATTGTTGAGGGTGAGCCTGTAAGGTTCCCACCATTCCTGAAGGTGGTAAGCGACATCACAGGACACAAGGACTACTATAACTACAACCTGGCGACACGCGACAGCTATACCCTACCCTAAGCGCTGATGTTCAGGAGCAACGGCCGCGACGGCCCTGCAGACGCACCAGGAACAGCCAGTACGCCACACTGACCACTGTGGCCCCAAAGACATCGGCACAGAAGTCAAGCCAGTCGCCGCTGCGCATACCGCCCGTGCAGTATTCTTGCAGAATCTCAAGCAGGCCACCCGTCAGCACGGGCAGGGCCCACCCCCAGAGCCACAGTCTGCGCCATGACCAGCGCCCATTCCTGTGGGCCAGCCAATAGTCGAACCACAGCGTAGCGCTCAGGCCACCATACATCACCATGTGCGTCCACTTGTCCCAAAGAGGCACATCTGCCAACTGTGGCACCTCTGGTACGGGCATCAGCGACAGTACCCACACGGCGGCCATAACCAAGTCCGAGCGCCAGTAGTGATGCAGATAGTATTTGCGAGACTTACGTTTGTCCATCGTCAATTATGCCTTAGACACGGAAAATCCGTGCTGTTTGTAATGTTCAGTTTGCAAAGGTACGACATTATTATTTATTTTCAAAACTTTTTCCCGACAAGTCTTCGTTTTTAATAAAATTTCCCTACCTTTGCACACGAAACAAACTAAAACCAAAAACTCTTACAACAAAAAACACACAGTATGGCATTTCTTACAAACGACAAACTTGTCATAGTCGGCGCTGCCGGCATGATAGGCAGCAACATGGTGCAGACAGCCCTGATGATGGGCTTGACCAACGACATCTGTCTCTACGACGTGTTCTCGCCCGAGGGCGTGGCTGAGGAGATGCGCCAGAGCGGCTTTGGCGACGTGAAGATCACCGCCACCACCGACGCCAAGGAGGCTTTCACCAACGCCAAGTACATCATCTCGAGCGGCGGCGCTCCCCGCAAGGCCGGCATGACCCGCGAAGACCTGCTGAAGGGCAACTGCGAGATAGCCGAGGGCCTGGGCAAGAACATCAAGGAGTACTGCCCCGACGTGAAGCATGTGGTCATCATCTTCAACCCCGCCGACCTGACGGGTCTGGTAACGCTACTCTACAGCGGACTGAAGCCCGGACAGGTGACGACCCTCGCCGGTCTGGACACCACCCGCCTGCAGTCGGCCCTGGCCAAGAAGTTCGGCGTGATGCAGACCGAAATCACCGGCTGTGCCACCTATGGCGGCCACGGCGAGCAGATGGCAGTGTTTGGCAGCCACGTGAAGGTGGCCGGACGCAACCTGACGGACATCATCGGCACACCTGAGTTCCCCGCCGAGGAGTGGGAGCAGATGAAGGTGGACGTGACCAAGGGTGGTGCGAAGATTATCGAGCTGCGCGGACGCTCTTCCTTCCAGAGCCCTGCCTACCTCTCGGTAGAGATGATACGCTCGGCCATGGGCGGCGAGCCTTTCCGCTTCCCCGTGGGCACATACGTGAAGACCGACAAGTACGACCACATCATGATGGCCATGAAGACCACCCTCGACAAGGACGGCGCCCACTTTGAGGTGCCACAGGGAACAGCCGAGGAGAACCAGAAGCTGGACCAGAGCTACGAACACCTGTGCAAGATGCGCGACGAGCTGGTCACGCTCGGCATAGTGCCTGCCATCAGCGAATGGAGCAAACTGAATCCAAACCTGTAAAAAGAATTTGAGAACTGAAAGTTGAGAGCTGAGAGCTTGGGGAAAAGCAGACACAACGCGTGTCACACCCAGGCTCTCAGCTCTCAATTGTCAATCCTTATCTTTCCGGCAGCGACATCACAAAACGCGCTCCGTCAGTATAAGACGTGTCAAGGACAATATCGCCACCCATGCGACGCACCAGCGAGCGCGCCACCGTCAGTCCGATACCCGTGCCATCGTAGTAGTCGTCTAACTGGACAAACTCCTCGAAGATATGCTCCGCCTCGTGAGACGGCACGCCTTTGCCGTCGTCCTCGACAACAAAAAGGACATTACCGTCTGCGGTTTCTACTGTCAGTGACACACGCCCCTGTCCGTCCTTAAGGAATTTCTGGGCATTGTCGAGCAGCAACGTCAGCGCACGTGATGCCAGCACACTGTTGGTTGTGAGCGTCACCGCTGCCCCGTCCAAGTTCTGAGCAAACTCCACATGCTCGGCCAGCTGTATATGCGAAGCATCGACGGCATTGGTAGCTATGGCTGTCGCCGTAACTTGGTCGTTGCATTCTATGACCGTCTGACTGCTGGCGTCAGACAGTTCCAGCATCTTGTTCACCAGCGACGTTATACGGTCGGTGTTCTTTATGATGTCGTTGCGTATCTCCGTTAGACTATCTTCCGACAGTTGAATGTCGGGCGAGGCTATCACCTGTGCAAAGCCGCTCAAAATGTTCAGGGGCGTGCGTATCTCATGCGAAATGTTGCGTATGAACTGCGTCTTCATCTGCGACGACTCCTCGGCCTTGGCATTTGCCACACGCAACTCCTCGTTCTTCTGCCTGAGCTGGCGGGTGGAACGCCACCTAAGGAAGGCGAACAGCAACACCGCCAATGCAGCCAGGCTTATTATGACCACCAGCCAGCGGGTACGCTCCAGCGAGGCCTTCATCTCCAGTTCGTCAAGATGGTAGAGAGCATTCATCTCCTCCAGCTGCGCACGCATCTCAAGCGTGAAGGTGGTGTCCTTCCGCGTGTACATCGTACGGTATATCTCGGCTGCCTCACGGGTGCGTCCCACCTGCATAAGTACATCTGCCCGCTGCCGTCCGCACTGCATGGTGTCGGCCACCGGCAGACGGACAATGGTGTCAGTAAAGTGCAGCGCCTTCTCATAATTGCCCTGCGCAATAGCCAGTGCAGCCCGCTGCATCAGGATGTAGTAGCGAGCCAGCATTGTTGGGTTTTGCTGGTTATATTCCTCGCTCCTGTCTATGGACTGCTCGGCCTCGTCATATCGCTTCAGACCAACCAGCGCCTGCGCCTTGGCCAAATGGGCTGAACAGTAGAGGGCTGCCACCGACCCCACCTCCTTCTGCTGCGACAACAGGTACAGGTGGCGCAGCCACTCGTCGCTTATTCTCAGTTCTTCCTCATACTCTGCCTGCATACCCAGCACCTGACAATACTGGTCATATAGACCGCTCTGCATGCCCGTCCTTTCATCGATGTCGCGCAGCAGCCCAATAGCCTTGCTCAAGGCCTCTTTAGCCTGTTCGTACTGGTGTATGTCGTTATAGCTGGTAGCCATAGTCTTCAGGGCCATGGCCCGTCCGACGGAGTTGTCGCGCTTCTTGGCATCGTCAAGCATGGCCTCAGCCTCTCGCATGGCCGTGTGCTGCTTGTTCATGCCCCGCAGGGCAGACACCTTCCGGTGCCACGACTGATAGTAGCGGTCCCACTGGGCGTGCTGGCCAAACCATTCCTTGTGCCGTTCAGCCTCGGTGTATAGCTGCTCGTAGCGCGCCGAGTTGTTCAGAATGGCTATCTTGTTCCAACGCAGCTTGCCCTCCTCTACAGCGTCGTTAAGACTGGCTTGTATCTCTATCAGCCTGTCAAGCGTGGCCATGCAGCTGTCTATATCGCCCACCGCATACTGCAGCAGGAACATGTCTGACAGGACTTTGGCCTTATCGGCCTCGGACGTGGAGGGCAAAATACGCTTCAGCGAGTCGAGTTCTGCACGGTACTGCTCCTGCGTCTCTGCCATTCCACTCATGTGGAACATGACCGCAGCAATCAGCGTCATGAACATTCGCAACAGGGGGTAAAGACGTTGTTCCTTCATGCTATGGATACTTGTTTTGGCTGCAAAGATAGTAATTAGTACACTAATCGCCAAATTAATTTCCAAATAATTTGGTAGTTTCGTCGGAAAGATGTACCTTTGCACCCGATTTCTGAAATAAGAGCCGCTTGTGAAAGTAGCACCTGTTTCCATATTGCTTTATTGGAGATCCGTTAGCTCAGCAGGTAGAGCATCACACTTTTAATGTGAGGGTCTTGGGTTCGAGCCCCAAACGGATCACAAAAAAGAGTCGCTTTTTCAAGCGACTCTTTTTTATTGGATTATTCTGTACACACCTACAGGGCAGCCACGCTGTTCAACCAGCCGTAGATGCACGAGCAGATGCCGAAGAGGGCCACGCCCAGGGTGCAGAGGGCCAGGGCCAGCTTGCTGGCGGGGTCGCTCTGGAAGGTGGGCAGGGGCTGCTCGGTGGGCTTGATGTACATCGCCTTCACGATGAGCAGGTAGTAGTAGAGTGATACCACCGTGTTGATCAAGGCTATGAACACCACGAAATAGGCGGCGTAGGAACCTTCTCCGGCGGCTGCCATGAAGACGAAGAACTTGGAGAACATTCCGGCGAAGGGCGGAATGCCTGCCAGCGAGAAGAGGGCCAGCGTCATGAGGAAGGCCAGCTTCGGGTTGGTCTGGTAGAAACCGTCGAAGTTTGACATCTCCGTCGGGGCCACGCCTTCGCGCTGGGCGCCGCGATGCTCCACCACGTTGATGACAGTGAAGACGGCCATGTTGGCAGCCACGTAGATAAGCACGTAGTACATCAGGGCGGCTATGCCCGTCTCGCTGTTGCCCACCACGGCCAGCATGATGTAGCCAGCCTGTGAGATAGAGCTGAAGGCCATGAAGCGCTTCAGTTCCTTTTGGCGGATGGCGAACAGGTTGCCGATGGTGATGGTGAGGCAGATGACGATGTAGAGCAGCATCTCCCAATAGTCAACCAGCGGCTGCAGCACCTTCATCAGGATGATGGCCAGCGTCAGCGTGGCAGCACCCTTGGACACTACGCTCAGGTAGCCCGTGACGGGCGTGGGTGCACCCTGGTAGGTGTCAGCCGTCCAGAAGTGGAAGGGCACGAGCGAAATCTTGAAGCCCAGGCCGCTGAAGAAGAACACCAGACCCATGATGCTGAGCGAGGGCACCCACTGCGACGACATGACGTAGCCGAACTGATTGGCCATGTCGGCGAAATAGAGCGTGCCAGTGGCCCCGTAGAGGAACGAGATGCCGTAGAGCATGACACCCGACGAGAACGTGGCCGTCAGGATATACTTGGCGGCAGCTTCCGCACTCTGCTGCTTCCACTTGTCCATTGCCACCATGCAAGCCATGGGCACAGAGGCCATCTCCAGTCCAAGGAAGAACAGGAGGAAATGGCCGGAGGACATCATGACGTACATGCCAAGCAGAGTGGAGATGAGCAGCATGTAGAACTCACCTTCCCAGCGTTGCACTTCGGGACGCTCCAACCAGGGCTGCGCCATGATAAGGACGATGAGGGCACCGCCAGTGAGAATGAGTTTCATGGCCTGCACGGCGGCACCGGCCACGTAGAGGCCGCCGAATGCCTCGGCAGGGGCGGCCAGCGCACAGGGAACCAGTTGGGCAAGCAACAGCACACCCGTCAGGCACGACAGCACACGATGTTTGCTTTCGCTCTTGCTTAGGGCGAAGTCAGCGCAAAAGACGATGAGCAGAATGACCGTGAGCCAGGCTTCTGGCACCATATTCAGGAAATCAGAATAGTTCATATCGTGTTTCTAAGTTTTATTAGTTGATGAGTTTATGAGTTCCTGATTAGAAGATGTTCGTGAGAATCGGGCCCACAGCATCGCCAATGATGTTGCTGAATATCAGGGGGAAGCAGCCGAGGCCGGCCACACAGGCAATGAGGCACATCACGGCGACGCGCTCATCCCAAGTGGCATCGGTCAGCACCACGGTGTCACAGTGGGGATAGTCCACCTTCTGGTACAGTATCTTGCCCACCACGCGCAGGATATAGACGGCCGTCACCACGATGGAGGTGCAGGCCAGAATGGTGCAGGTGCGGTGGAAGGTGTCGGCATTCTCAAACGAACCGACGAAGATGGTCATCTCTGCAATGAAGCCCGAGAAGCCCGGCAGACCGAGGTTGGCCAGACCGGCAATGACGTAACCGCAAGCCAGGAAAGGCATAATCTTCATCAGACCGCCCAGATAGCGCACGTCACGGGTGTGGGCGCGGCCGTAGATCATGCCAATGAGGGCAAAGAAGAGGGCCGTCATCAGACCGTGGGAGAGCATCTGCAGGATGGCGCCGGTGCAGGAGGTCTGCGTCATCATGAGCAGTGCGAAAAGCACCAGACCGCAGTGAGACACCGACGAGTAGGCGTTGATGTACTTCAGGTCAGTCTGCACGCATGCCGACAGGGCACCATAGACCACCGAGCAGGTGGTGAGGATGAGGAACACCCAGGCCAGCTCCTGTGCAGCCTCGGGCAGCAGGTACATGGCCACACGGAAGCAGCCGTAGCCGCCCAGCTTCATCAGCACACCTGCGTGCAGCATGGACACTGCCGTGGGGGCCGAGGCATGGCCGTCAGGACTCCATGTGTGGAAGGGGAACAGGGCGCCCAGCACGCCAAAGCCGATGAAGATGAACGGGAAGAATATCTTCTGTATCTCCACAGGGATGTTGTGCATCTGGGCAATCTCCGTCACGTTCATCGTGGTGGCGCCACTGAAATAGTAGATGCCAAGGATGCCAAGGATGAGCAGGGCCGAGCCGCCCATCAGCATAAGCGTCAGTTTCATGGCTGCATATTCCTTCGGACCAGAGCCCCACACACCGATGAGCAGATACATGGGTATCAGTGCCACCTCGTAGAACATGAACATGGTGAAGAGGTCGGTGCAGATGAAGAAGCCGAACACACCTGTCGAAAGCAGAGTGAACCAGAGGAAATACTCCTTAGTCATGGGCTTCAACTGCCACGAGGCAAAGGTGCCGGTGAAGACGATGATGCTGGACAGCAGCAGCATGACCACCGAAATGCCATCGACACCCACCGAGTAGGCAATGTTGAGCGCGGGGAACCAGGGCGTGCTGTAGGTGAGCAGCATCTCTGCCGTGTTGCCAGCGGCACGCTGCTGCAGGAAGTAGATGGTGAGCCATACCGAGAGGGCCAGCAGACAGGACGAGCCTGCCACCATCACGCCACGCACTTGGTTCAGGTTTTTGGCCAGCCACAATCCTAAAAGCATCACGGCCGGAATGACTACAAATAAACTTAGTATTGACATATCTTTAGATGCTTAAAAGGATTAATGTTAGCGCCACGGTGCCAGTGAGGAACCACACGGCATACTGGCGCACGTCGCCGCTCTGCCAGGGACGCAGGCTCTCGCCCGCCTCGTTGGCGCCCCATGCCAGGAAATTGAACGTGCCGTCAACGACGTGACGGTCGAACCAGGCGATGGGTGTAGAGACGCAGCGGAAGATGATGCGGTGAGTGACAAACTGCCATATCTCGTCCTGATAGAAGCGCTTGTAGGCCGCGCGGTGCAGACGCGGGAACGTCTTGTACAGGCGGTCGGCTATGGGCTGCTGCTCACCTTTATATATATATGTGGCGAGACAGATGCTCAGGATAGCGATGACGGTAGAGGTCAGGGCTATCTGCGTGTCGAAGTGGATAGTGTAGTCGGTGCCTGCCGCAGAGACGAAGCTGCCGAACGAGCCGCCCCAGCCAGCGAAGCCGGCGATGGTGGAATAGATGCCAACACCCACGGTGATGACACACAGCACAATGAGGGGAATGGTCATCACGGCCGGAGCCTCATGGGGCGTGTGGTGAGCGTGAGCCTCCTTGTTCTCCGTACCCCAGAAGATGCCGTAGTACAGGCGGAACATGTAGAAGGCGGTCATGGCGGCAATGCCAGTCATGATCCAGCCCACGACGGGCGAGTACTGGAAGCAGGCAGAGATGATCTCGTCCTTCGAGGAGAAGCCCGAGAAGAAGGGAATGCCCGCAATGGCCAGACAGGAGATGAGGAACGTGATATGCGTGACGGGCATGTACTTGCGCAAACCGCCCATCACGGCCATCTCGTTGCTGTGCACGGCGTGAATGATACAACCGGCGCCGAGGAAGAGGCAAGCCTTGAACATGGCGTGGGTGAACAGGTGGAACATACCAGCCATGTAGCCCAGCTGTGCGTGGTTGTCAAGCAGGGCACCATGGGTGCCGGGCAGCGACACGCCTAATGCCACCATCATAAAGGCTATCTGCGAGATGGTGGAGAAGGCCAGCACACGCTTGATGTCGCTCTGGGCGCAGGCCACGGCGGCAGCATAGAAAGCAGTCACCACGCCTACCCACACGATGATGCTCATGGTCTGCGGTGCGTACTCTATCCACAGGGGGAACATACGAGCCACCTGGAACACACCGGCCACCACCATCGTGGCAGCGTGGATAAGTGCGCTGACAGGCGTCGGGCCCTCCATGGCGTCGGGCAGCCAGATGTGCAGGGGGAACATGGCACTCTTACCTGCACCACCGATGAACATCAGCGTCAGTGCCGTGGGCAGAATGAAGCCGGCGGCAGCAGCTATGCGCGACGGGTCGCAGGGAATGAATGCGGTGGTTCCCTCGGCCATCACCACGTCGCCAGCAAACGAGAAGCTGAACGAATGGGTGTAGTAGCCGAAGATGAGGATACCGATGAGGAAGAACATATCGGCGAAGCGCGTCACGATGAATGCCTTCTTCGAGGCAGCCACGGCGGCGTGCAACGGATAGTAGAAGCCGATGAGCAGATAGCTGCTCACGCCCACCAGCTCCCAGAACATGTACATCTGGAAGATGTTGGTGGCCAGCACCAGTCCCAGCATCGACATGGTGAAGAGCGAGAGGAAGGCATAGTAGCGCTGGAAGCCCTTCTCGCCGTGCATGTAGCCGAAGCTGTAGATATGCACCATGAGCGAGACAGTCGAGATGACGATGAGCATCATCACCGAGATGGGGTCGAGCAATATGCCAAGGTCGAAGTGCAGACGGCCCAGCGGCAGCCAAGTGAAATTGTAAGGCACCAGCGTCTGGTAGATACCGTCCACGCAATCCATGCCAAAATACTGGAAGGCTGTGAGGTAGCTCAGGCAGGTGACCAGTCCAAGCGACGTGGTGCCGATGAGGCCTGCCGTCTTGTGCGACATCTTCATGCCCAGCAGTCCTAAGACGAGGAAGGACAGCAGCGGCAGCAGAAGAATGAAAATGGTATAACTAAACATGGTCTCTTCGGTGTTTTAGTTTTTCATGTTCGTGATGGCCTCCACGTTGTCGCTGTGGAAGTTACGATACACATTAATTATAATAGCAATGGCGACAGCACTCTCTGCCGCGCTCACTCCGATGGAGAAGAGCGTCATGAAGAAGCCCTCCAGTTCGCCGGGGAAGAGCAGTCGGTTGAAGGCCGCGAAGTTGATGTCAACGGCATTCAGCACCAGCTCGATGGAGATGAGCATCGCGATAAGGTTGCGTCGGGTGATGAAGCCGAACACGCCGATGAAGAACAGCAGTGCGCTGAGGATGAAATAGTATTCAACAGGTACCATATTCTTAATTGACAATTTATAACTGATAATTGATAATTAAGAGTTCTCCTTGCGTGATACCATCAGACCTCCGATGATGCAGGCCAGCAGGAACACCGAGATGAACTCGAAGGGCAGGATGTATTGATACTTGTCCGCGCCAAGCAGAGCTGTGCCGATGGTCTGCATGGATACTTCGGCGTCGGGCTGGGCACAGGCTTTGTAGATGAACTGATTCTTCAGCAGTACGAGTGCCACGGTGGCGAGTCCCACGAGGCAGACGAGCGAGCCGAAGACCACCCGCGAGCCCTTGAGACGTTCCACCATTCCCTGCAGCGTCTGCTTACTCACGAGCTGGATGGCGAAGACGTAGATCATAGTAACGCCACCAGCATAGACAGATATTTGCGCTGCACCGAGGAAAGTATAGTCGAGCAGGAAATAGAGACCTGCCACGCCGAAAAGCACCAGCAACATGAATGTTGCCGCGCGCATGATGCGCTTCGTTGCCACGCACATCACGGCAGAGCCGAGGATGACGACGGCAAGGATAAAGAACATAATCGTATTGGCCATAGTCTTTATTTCGTTTTGGTGTTAAACTTGCCGATTTCGAGCGGTGCACCGCCGTCAATGAGGTTAGGCAGCGAGCCTCCCTTATATACCTCCTTGTCGAGGTGCAGCACGAGTGCGCCTCGGTCGAAGGTGGAGTTTTCGAAATCGTTGGTGAACTCGATGGCACCGAAGTTGCATGCGTTGGTGCAGAGCTGGCAGAACATACAGTCGCCCAAGTCGTAGGCGTAGTCGTCCAGCACACGCTTCTTCTTACCCGTCTCTGGATCTTCGGCCATGTGTGATGTAATCTTGATGGTGCCGTTGGGGCAGGCTTTCTCGCACAGGGTGCAGGCCGTACACTTGTAGGCACCATTCTCGTCGCGCAGGAAGACCAGGCGTCCGCGATGACGCTTGGCTATGTGCAGCGTGGTCTTGCGGTTCTCTGGATATTGCTCGGTACTCTTCGGAGTGAAGTATTCCCTCATGGTGGTCTTCAGACCGACGCCCAGTGTCTTGACGGCGCTGGCGACCTCTCCGAAATATGATTTGTTATTTTCCATGTTGCTATACATTATTTAATGTAGAGGCCAAGTGCCACCACAGCGGTCATCAGCACGAGGTTGATGAGCGACAGTGGCATAAGGTACTTCCACTCCAGTTTCAGTATCTGGTCGATGCGCAGTCGAGGGAACGTCCAACGTACCCACATCAGCACGAACACGATGACAAAAGTCTTGCCAAGGAACCACACGATGCCGGGAATGTAGTTCATCAGTTGGTCGAAGGCCCCAATGCCAATGTTGACAGGAGCCCATCCGCCGAGGAAGACGGTGGCGGCGATGCCAGAGATGATGAACAGATTGAGGTACTCGGCCAGATAGAAGAAGCCGAAGCCCATGCCTGAGTACTCGGTGTGGTGACCGGCGGTCAGCTCGCTCTCGGCCTCAGCCATGTCGAACGGGCCACGGTTGGCCTCAGCGTTGCCTGCCACGAGGAAGACCAAGAAGGCGATGATGGCCGGAATGTGTCCCTGGAAGATGAGCCACTTGAAGGGGCCCGTCTGTGCCTCTACGATGCCGCTGACCTGCAGCGTGCCTGTCAGGATGACGGCGGTGATGAGGCAGAGGCAGAGCGACATCTCGTAGGAAATCATCTGCACGGCGGCACGCATGGCCGAAACCACAGAGTACTTGTTGTTGGAGCCCCAGCCTGCAAGGAAGATGCCCACAACGCCGATTGACGAGATGGCGGTCAGCAAGAAGATGCCCACATTGAAGTCAAGCACACCTGCGCCCTTGTTCCAAGGCAGGAAGCCAAAAGCACCCACCGAGCCGATGATGACCAGCAGCGGTGCCAGCGCATAAAGCAGCTTGTCGGCGCGGTCAACGAAGAATATCTCCTTGATGAGCATCTTCAGCACGTCGGCAAACACCTGCAGCGTACCCCAGAAGCCTACGCGCATGGGGCCCAAGCGACACTGGAAATAGGCGCAAACCTTGCGTTCCATGAAGATCAGTATGATGGCGATGATGGCGTAGGCGGCCAGAATGAACACGCCCACCAGCACGCACTCAATCAGTATCGACCAGAAGTCGCCGAGGCCCAATGTCACTCTCAGCAATTGGTCGAACCAGTTTGTTACTATTGAAAAGTCAAACATAAGTTATCGGTCTATATCAGGTATTACAAAGTCTATTGCCGCACCTGTAGTGACGAGGTCGGCTATCTTCTGTCCACGCAGCATCGGGTCGAGGGCTCCGGTCAGCGAGAGACCCATGGGGCGCATCTTCATGCGCCAGGGCGACTTGTCGCCTCGCGAGTCGAGATATACGCCGAACTCGCCGCTGGCACCTTCCACCGAGAAGTACCACTGTCCCTCGGGCACCTTGATGATGGGCTTCTGCTTGATGTAGAAATCACCGGCGGGAATGTTGTCTATCAGCTGCTCTATGATGTCGAGGCTCTGGTACAGCTCCTTGATGTGGCACATGTAGCGGTCCATCGAGTCGCAGCCCGTCATGGTTATCTCCTTCCACTCCACCTTGTCGTACATGTCGTAGGGGTGGCGCTTGCGGGTGTCGTTGTGCCAACCGGCGGCGCGTCCTGCGGGGCCGGTCACAGCGTAGTTGATACAGTCTTCAAGGTTCATCACGCCCACCTTCTCCAGTCGGTTGTGGGTGATGATGTTGTCGCCGAAGACATCCAGGTACTCCTGTATCATCGGACGCAGGTACTTGCACAACTTCTTGGTGTTCTCCACAAAGTTGGTGTCGATGTCGTCCTGCAGTCCACCTATGCGGTAGTAGTTCTGGATGAGTCGTCCGCCGGTGGTCTCCTCCATTACGTTCAGCACATGCTCACGGTCGCGCATGCAGTAGAGGAAAGCCGTCAGTGCGCCCAGGTCCTGTGCCGTACAACCCAGGTAGAGCAGGTGGGAGTCTATGCGCTGCAGCTCGTCCATGATGGTGCGGACGTAGTGGATGCGGTCGGAGAGTTCCACGCCGAGGCCCTCTTCGATGACACCCACCAGCGCATGGCGGTGCATCATGGCCGAGAGATAGTTCAGTCGGTCGGTCAGGGCCAGCGTCTGCGGGTAGGTCATGCCCTCCCACATCTTCTCTATGCCACGATGGATATAGCCCAGATGGGGGTAAATGCGCTTCACGGTCTCGCCCTCTAAGACAGTCTGCAGTCGCAGCACGCCATGGGTGGAGGGGTGCTGCGGGCCGATGTTGACCACATAGTCATCGGGGCCGAAGAGTTTATTCTGCTTGGTCTGCAGGTTGCCGTCGCGGTCGAGGTAGTACTCCAGTCCGTAGTCAGGCTCCACATCGTCATCCAGCGAGTAACTGTCGTCATACTGCCAACTCTTCAGGAAAGGGTGCCCCTTGAAATCGTTGCGCAGGAACAGGCGTCGCATGTCGTGGTGGCCGAGGAAGACGATGCCATAGAAATCGAACACCTCGCGCTCCAGCAGTTCGGCCACGCGCCAGAGGTGGCTGACGGTGGGTATGTAGTGAATCAGTTGCCCGTCCGTGTCGCCCGTTCCGTTGGAGGCGATACCGTCGCCGCAGACCTGACTTTTGGCCAACATCTTGACCGAGCAGCGCTCGTTGGTCTGCGTGTTCTCCAGTATATAGACACAACCGAGGCCCTCCTCACCGAAGTCCTCGCCTATGATGGTGACGAGATAGTCGAAGTGTTTCTTTTCCTTCAAGTTCTGCATTTCGTTAGCGAACTTGTCAAAAGCGAATGATAAGAACTCTAATTTCATGCCTGTTCCTCCTCTTTCTTTAGTTCTTCGACAAAGTTTTCGGGCACGTCGGTCACGACGATAGGCTTGTGGGTCTTTGTCCAGCCACTGCTGATGGCCTCGTTGCTGACACCCAGCAGTCGCTCCTCTTTGGTCTGCTTGTGGTTGGCGCCGCCGAAGAAGCGCTCAATCTTCACCTTGCGCTGCAACTGCATCATGCCATAGAGGATGGCTTCGGGACGCGGGGGACAGCCGGGCACATAGACATCCACGGGCACAATCTCCTCGATGCCCTTCACCACGTGGTAACTGTTCTTGAACGGTCCGCCAGAAATGGTGCAGCCGCCCACAGCCACGATGTACTTTGGCTCAGCCATCTCGTCGTACAGGCGCTTGAAGGCTGGAGCCATCTTGTGCGTAATGGTGCCGGCCACCATGATGAGGTCGGCCTGTCGGGGCGAGTTGCGAGTCACCTCGAAGCCGAACCTGGAGAAGTCGTAGCGGGCACAGCCCACGGCCATGAACTCGATGCCGCAGCAAGAGGTACCGAAGGTCAGCGACCAGAGCGAGTTGCTGCGTCCCCAGTTGACCAGTGCGTCCAGATTGCCCACCACCACATTGGTGCCTCCCTCGTGTAACTCCTCAATGAGTTGCTCCAGCGTGGAGTTGTCCTTGAACTCCTCGTAGGGAATGCTCTTAATCTTAGGTTTTCTTATTTCCATTCCAACGCTCCTTTCCGCCAGGCGTAGGCCAGGCCAAATGCCAATACAACGAGGAAGAAACCAATCGAGAGCAGTGCCATCGAGCCAAACTGGCCCACGGTGACCGCCCAGGGATAGAGGAACACTGTCTCCACGTCGAACATGAGAAACAGGATGGCGAACAGGTAGTAGCCCACGTGGATGGGTATCCACGAAGAGCCACGCGTGGGTATGCCGCACTCGAAAGGCTCTCCCTTCAGCTTGTTATAGCTGCGCGGGCCAACGAGCTTGGCTATCACGTATGCACCTGCCACCAGTGTTACAGCCGTCAAGATGACGGTGATTAACAGAGTGAAGTTCATAAAGTGGTTTTTATATATTTATGATTTGTTGTTAGATTATCAGTCGTTTGTCGTTACAATTGCAATTCGGGCGCAAAGATACAAAATAATTCTTAAACGACCTTTTATTTACCAAAAAAATATTCGAAAATAAATGTGTCGCCTCTCGTATTACGGCCGAGTTATTCCCAAAGTTGTTACCCAAGAGCGAAAACGTTCTTAAAAATATGTAAAATCTTGGCGTTCTCATACTTTTACCGTAACTTTGCCGAGAAATTTGGCGAACACGTACATACCTCTAAATAATATTCACAAAATTAATGAGCGAAACAAGACAACTAGTAGATACCATCGTCAAAGGAATACAGGAGAAAAAGGGCCGGCAGATAGTGGTGGCCGACCTACAAGGCATAGACGGAGCCATAGCAAAGTATTTTGTCATCTGTCACGGCGGCTCGCCACAACAGGTAGAGGCCATTGCTGACAGCATTGCCGACACAACACGCACACAGCTGCACGAGAAGCCTGCGCGCACCGTGGGAATGGAACAGGCACTATGGGTTGCCATGGACTATGGCGACGTGCTGGTGCATGTCTTCGTACCCGATATGCGCAGCTACTACGACTTGGAACACCTGTGGGAAGACGCGCCCATGGAGCAGATACCGGATGAATGAATTGATAATTGACAATGGACAATTGATAATTGATAATTGAATAACGGAAATAATCAAATCATAAACATATAGTGGCACAACAAGCACAGAACAATATGCCGTCTGGGCCGCAAGGCGAGCCTCAGACCCCAATGCCTAAGTTCAATGCCCGATGGCTTTTCCTTCTGGTGATATGCACCATGCTGGGTGTCTATTTCTTCAGCACACCTCAGCAAGCACCGCAGTCACAGACCACCTACTCTGACTTCAAGGTGATGGTGGAGAAGGGCTATGCCTCGCGCATCACAGTGAACAAGACTGAGAGTACACTGCGCATGTACGTCAAGCCAGAGTATATACGCGAGGTGTTCAAGCAGGGAGCCCAGCAGGTAGGCACCGACCCGTCGGTTGAGGTAGAGATAGGTAGCACCGACCAGGTGGAGCAGTTTGTCAACCAGCAGATGGCCGAAGGACATTTCACTGGCAAGCTGGGCTACGACAACCGCCGTACTGACGGCTTCATCAGCAACATCATATCGTCACTACTGCCGTTGATACTCTTCTTCGGACTGTGGTGGCTGCTCTTCGCACGCGGTGCAGGCGGCATGGGCATGGGAGGCATGTCGGGTATCTTCAATGTGGGCAAGAGCCGCGCCAAGATGTACGAGAAGGACTCTGGCACGGGCGTTACCTTCAAGGACGTGGCAGGACAGCAGGGGGCCAAGCAGGAGGTTCAGGAGATTGTCGATTTCCTGAAGAATCCGGAGAAATACACCAACCTGGGCGGCAAGATACCCAAGGGGGCCCTGCTTGTTGGACCTCCGGGCACGGGCAAGACGCTGCTGGCCAAGGCCGTGGCTGGCGAGGCCGGTGTGCCGTTCTTCTCTATGTCAGGCTCTGACTTCGTGGAGATGTTCGTGGGCGTGGGAGCCAGCCGTGTGCGCGACCTGTTTGAGAAGGCCAAGCAGAAGTCGCCCTGCATCATATTCATCGACGAGATAGACGCCGTGGGCCGCGCCCGAGCCAAGAATCCGGCCATGGGCGGCAACGATGAGCGTGAGAACACGCTGAATGCCCTGCTGACTGAGATGGACGGCTTCGGCACCAACAGCGGCGTTATTATCCTGGCCGCCACAAACCGAGCCGACATGCTCGACTCGGCACTGCTTCGTGCCGGACGCTTCGACCGACAGATACATGTGGACCTGCCCGACCTGAACGAACGCAAGGAGATTTTCGTTGTCCACCTGAAGCCAATCAAGGTGGACGAGACCGTAGATACCGACTTCCTGGCCCGTCAGACGCCTGGCTTCAGCGGAGCCGACATTGCCAACGTGTGCAACGAGGCCGCTCTCATAGCCGCGCGCCACGACCGCGAACGGGTGGGCAAGCAGGATTTCCTCGACGCCGTTGACCGCATCATCGGCGGACTGGAGAAAAAGACAAAGATAATGACCGATCAGGAGAAGCACTCCATAGCCGTACACGAGGCGGGCCATGCCACCATCTCGTGGTTCACTGAGTTTGCCAACCCACTGGTCAAGGTGTCAATAGTGCCTCGCGGACGTGCCTTGGGTGCCGCGTGGTACCTGCCTGAAGAGCGCGTGCTTCAGACGCGCGAGGCCATGCTCGACGAGATGTGTGCCCTTTTAGGCGGACGGGCCGCCGAGGAGCTGTTCATCGGAACCATCTCGACTGGGGCCATGAACGACCTGGAGCGTGTGACCAAGGAGGCATACGGCATGGTGGCATACGCCGGCATGAGTCAGTCGTTGCCTAACATCAACTTCTACAACAACCAGGAGTATTCTTTCCAGAAGCCCTACTCAGAAACCACAGCCAAGCTGATGGACGACGAGGTGCTGAAGATGATAGCCCAGCAGTACGACCGCGCCAAGCAGATACTAGAGCAGCACCGCGACGGGCACGCAGAGTTGGCCCGTCTGCTGGAGGAGCGCGAGGTCATCTTTGCCGACGACGTGGAGCGCATCTTCGGCAAGCGCCCCTGGCAGAGTCGCGCCGAGGAGCTGCTTGAGGCTCAGCAGCGTGCCGAGGCCGAAGCCATGGCCGAGCGCCGCGGACGCGAACTGGAAGAACAGGCCAAGCAGCAGGCGGAAGAGGGAAAAGCATGATCTTTACACTCCTGTTTTCGCCACTTTTGAATTCTAAAAAAATAAATGGCTGATTTTCAGCAGAAAAGTTACTGAAAATTTGGATTTTTG
>FLNV01000163.1_pt1 | contig 70771 bp, 36 predicted proteins | sample 1140351 | NCBI WGS metagenome assembly FLNV01 (sample SAMEA3878207, study PRJEB12797) | bioreactor metagenome | biome: Moose rumen | place: Sweden | collected 2011-10 | reverse complement strand
ACTTTTTTACTCCTTCTTTTAAAATTTTATTGTTTTTTTCGTAAATCTTTTGTATAATTGAATACATAAGAGATACCTCCTTTCGAATATTGTTTTTCTGATAAAAATATTCTATCAAAAAGGTATCTCTTTTGCAATTTTTTCTTTTTTATTTCCCTACTAAAAGTTTATACTAACAAATATTTTATAATAATATTATTCTCAAAAAGCCTTACTCCGTAAGTTTTCCACTTCGCAATACATATACTATATTTTTTTATTCTATTATCAATTCATTATCTTTGCAATCAATTTCTACTGTACTATTTGGCAGAATTTCCTGTGTTAAAATTTTTTTAGCTATTAAAGTTTCAAGTTTCTTTTGAACAAACCTTTTTAAAGGTCTTGCTCCATAGATTTCATCATATCCATTATCAATTAGGTATTTTTTTGCATTTTCACTTAATTCAAGTTTAATATTTTTATCTGATAATCTTTTTTCCAAATCAATAATTAGTAATTCTAATATCTTAGATATTTCATTTTTCTTTAAAGGTTTATAAAAAACTATCTCATCTAATCTGTTTAGAAATTCAGGTCTAAAGCTTTGTTTCAAAAGCATTTTCACTTTTTCTTTTGCTTCTTCTGAAATGTCTCCATTTTCTCCTATTCCTTCTAATATAAATTCCGAACCCAAATTTGAGGTTAATATAATAATTGTATTTTTAAAATCAACTGTTCTTCCTTGAGAATCCGTAACTCTTCCATCATCTAGTACTTGTAATAAAACATTAAATACATCCGGATGTGCTTTTTCTATTTCATCAAATAATACTACTGAATATGGTCTTCTTCTAACAGCCTCTGTTAATTGTCCTCCCTCTTCATATCCAACATATCCTGGAGGAGCTCCAATTAGTCTTGAAACTGAGTATTTTTCCATATATTCAGACATATCTATTCTTACAATATTATGTTCATCATCAAATAAGCTTTCTGCTAATGATTTTGCAAGTTCTGTTTTACCAACACCAGTTGGACCCAAAAACATAAATGAACCAATAGGTCTTCTTGGATCTGAAATACCTGCTCTAGAACGGATAATTGCTTCTGATACTTTTTCTACAGCTTCGTCTTGACCAATTACTCTTTTATGAAGTATTTTATCAAGATTTAAAATTTTTTCTCTTTCCCCTTCCATAAGCTTACTAACTGGAATTCCTGTCCACCTTGAAATTATTTTTGTTATTTCTTCCTCTGTTACTTTGTTTCTAAGCAATCCATCTTCTTTGCTCTTTTCTATTAGTTCTTCTTCTTTTTTTAATTCATTTTGCAACTCAGGTAGTCTTCCATATCTAAGTTCCGCAACCTTGCTTAATTCATAGTTTCTTTCAGCTTTTTCTATTTGACTATTTACATTTTCTATTTCTTCTCTTAACTTTTGAACTTTATTTATAGCTTGTTTTTCGTTTTCCCATTTAGCTTTCATTCCGTCAAATTTTGTTTTTAATTCTGCTTTTTCTTTTTTAATATCTTCTAATCTTTTTTTAGACATATCATCTTTTTCTTTTGAAAGCGCTGTTTCTTCAATTTCCAATTGCATTATTTTTCTCGAAATCTCATCAAGTTCTGTTGGCATAGATTCCATTTCTGTCTTAATCATACTACAAGCTTCATCTATTAAATCTATTGCTTTATCGGGTAAAAATCTATCTGAAATGTATCTATGTGAAAGTGTTGCTGCTGAAATTAACGCATTATCAGCAATTTTAACACCATGAAATACCTCATATCTTTCTTTAAGTCCTCTTAAAATAGTAATAGTATCTTCAACTGTAGGCTCATCCACTAAAACAGGTTGAAAACGTCTTTCAAGAGCTTGATCTTTTTCGATATATTGTCTATATTCATTTAGAGTCGTTGCACCTATGCAATGAAGTTCTCCTCTTGCAAGCATTGGTTTTAATAGGTTTCCTGCATCCATTGCCCCATCAGTTTTTCCAGCTCCAACAATAGTATGAATTTCATCTATAAATAGAATTATTTTTCCTTCACTTTTCTTAATTTCTTGAAGGACAGCTTTTAATCTTTCTTCAAACTCTCCTCTGTATTTAGCACCTGCAACTAATGAACCCATATCAAGCGAAAATATTGTACAATCTTTAAGTCCTTCTGGAACATCTCCTCTTACAATTCTTAACGCTAATCCCTCTGCAATCGCGGTTTTACCAACACCTGGTTCCCCAATTAAACATGGATTGTTTTTAGTTTTTCTTGATAAAATTCTAATAACATTTCTTATCTCATTATCTCTTCCTATAACTGGATCTAGTTTTTGTGCTCTTGCCATTTCAACCAAATCTTGACCATATTTTTTTAATGCATCATAAGTTTCTTCTGGATTGTCAGATGTTACTCTTCTATTTCCTCTTACCTTAGATAATGCTTTTAAAAAATCATTTTTTGTAATTCCATATTCTCTAAATAAATCTTTTAATTCAGAGTTAAAGTTATCAAATAATGAAATCATTAAATGTTCAACTGAAACATATTCATCTTTCATATTTTTTGCAACTTTTTCTGCATTAGCTAAAGTTATGTCCAAATCTTGCGAAACATATATGTTATTTGCTTGCCTTGCACCTCCAGTGATTTTTGGCTTATTTAAAACTTTTTTTCTTACCTCTTCCTCTATTACTTCTTCATTGCCTACTTTCTTTATAAGTTCTTTTATTAAGCTGTTTTCTTGTTCTAACAAAGCTAATAATAAATGTTCTTGTTCAACCTGTGGATTTTGATTTTGCGTAGCAATATTTTGAGCTTCTTGCAAAGCTTCTAATGATTTTTGTGTAAATTTTTGTAAATTCATTTTTATCAACCTCCTTTATATAGATTTTATAGATTTTCTGCACATATAAGCTTTTTAAAACTATGTAATAATTTTAAATAAACAAATCTAGCTTCACTAGCTCTCTGATTGTTTTATATTTTTATCTCTTTCAAATAAGAGCTAGTGTAAGCGTATAAGATTTGTTGTGCGAAAATCTATGATTTTCTGCACATATAAGCTTTTTAAAATTATGTAATAATTTTAAAAAGCACTATTCTGTACAGTAGAAAGCGCTTCTTTTTTCATTTTCAAATATATTATACTACAGTTTTTTAGCAAAGTCAATAGTAGAGTGCTAATTTATTTTTTGTTCATTTGTCTTCATAAAATTAATATATTTTTAGCTTAAAATTTTTTATAATTTGTTGGAACATCCCTCATGTGGTTTATTTCAAATATAAGACAATTTAAAAAATATTTTAACTTTTTTTCTTTTAACTATCTAAATAGTTCTATTTTTCTATTCTCAGTTTTAATATAATCATAAATTTCAAGCTATGGACACTGCATGTTGGAACATTCCGATGAATTATAAATAATTTATGTTCATTTTTAATTATTTCTTGAGTTAAAATATGTCAATTAGTATAAGTATTTCATTATTTATAATAAGAAAGACGTTTCAAAATCACAAACTTCCACTTGTTGATGAAGTTATAGAATTGGACAAGAAAAACAGAAATCTAAACTTAATAGAGATAATTTTAGAAATGAAAGAAAAGTTTTTGATGTAAAACCATATTTTAAATTTAAACTTTTTGAAGAATTAAAAAATCAAAAAAAATTTAATTCTGTAAAAATCGCTGGTTTATCAATTGAATGGAAAAATGGTGCAGATATCTGCCTTGATGAGTTATACAATAATAATATTTCTTTACAATAGAGTATATGAATATTTTTTCTACCCTACAATAAAATTGGGGTAGATTTTTTTACCCCAATTTTATTAATTATATTTTATTCTTTTGTTCTTCTCTTTATAACTACTATACATACACCAATTGCAGATAATACTATTGTTGTAATTCCTGCTGTCCTAGCTACTGTTTTAGCTCCTGTTGATACTGTTATCATAAATTGTGCATCATCTGTGTTATCATCTGTATTTTTCTCTTTAAATCCTGCTGAATTCTTTGTATCTGTTAATGTTACAATGTTTTTCTTTGTTCCAAAGTTTTCATTTGAATTCTCCCATGTTAAAACTACTGTATATTCAGCGCTTTCTCCTGGTTTTATTTCTTTTGTTTTTATTGTTGCTTTTGTTCCTTTAATATCCCATTGTTTGTTGTTTTCTTCTTCCATTATCATTCCTTCTGGAATATTTTCTTCTATTGTAGCATTTCCTTCTAATTCTCCATCATTTGTAACTTTTATTATGTAAACTACTTTAACTTCTGTATCTTCTATTTTCTTTCTCTTTACTTCTACTTTTGCAATATCTTTGTTTACTTTCTTTGTTTCTCCATTTACTTGTATTTCTTTTACCTGTTTATCTATAGATAAATTAAATATTGCTTGTCTGTAGTAATATATTACCTCTATTGGTTCTTTTGTCATTTTACCTTCTTTATTCTTTGGTTCTTCTAATAATATGTAGTTTTTTATGTCTTTTTTGTTTGTTTTGTATTCTTCTCCTTCGTGTCCTTTTATTATTTCTTTTTCTTCTATTTCTTTACCTGTTTCTTTATCTACATATTTTGCTGTGACTTCTGTATTTCTTATGTAATAATATATTACTTCTATATCTTCTTTAGTTATTGTTCCTTCTTTATTAGTTGGATACAATTCTTTTTCTATATCATAGTTTTCTATTTTCTTTTCTTCTGTTGTATATGGATCTCCTTCTTTTCCTGTTATAGTTTCTCTTTCTGATATTTCTTTTCCAGTTATTTTATCTATATATTTTACTACAACATGTGATTCTTGCATATAATAGTAATCTACTTTGATTTCCTCTATTGTCATTTTTCCTTTTGCATTTTCTGGATATCTTTCTTTTACTATTTCATATCCTTTTATCTTTAGTTCTTCTGTTGTATAGTCATCTCCTTCGTGTCCTATTATTAATTCTTCATCTGCTATTTTTTCTCCTGTTTCAATATCATAATAGTTTACTTTTACTCCTGCAGATTTATGTATATAATAATATATTATTGTCTTTGGTTCTGCTCCCATTTTTCCTTTTGCATCTTCTGGGATTTTTTCTAATGCGTAGTTTTCAAATTTCTTATCCTCTGTTTCGTATGAATCTCCTTCGTGTCCTTCTATTACTATCTGTTCTGTTAGTTCTCTTCCTGATGCTTTGTCTATATATTTTACTGTTATTCCGCTTCTTCTTATATAATAGTAATCTACTTTTGTTTCTTCTATTTTCATTTTTCCTTCTGCATTTTCTGGATATTTTTCTCTTACTAAATCGTATTTTTCTATTTCCTTTTCTTTTGTTTTATAGCTATCTCCTTCGTGTCCCTCTATTTTTTCTTCTTCTACTAGTTTTTGTCCTGTTGTTACATCATAATGGTTAACCCTTACTCCTGCTGAATTATGTTTATAGTAGTATATAACCGTTATTGGCTCTTTTGTCATTTTTCCTTCTTTGTTTTCTGGTTCTTCTACTAATACATAATCTTTAAAAGGTATTGTTTCTTCTTTTTCTTCATTATACTCTTTCTTTTCTGTTTTATAATCTTCTCCTTCGTATCCATTTATTGATGTACTTGGTACTATTTCTTGTCCTGTAACTTTATCAACATATTTTGCTGTTACTTTTGTTTTATATCTGTAATAATACTTAACTTCTATTGGATCTTTTGTCATTTTTCCTGTTGCATTTGTTGGAAGTTTTGTGCTATCTAACTCATATCCTTCAAATTCTTTTGGACTTGTTGTGTAATCATTTCCTTCATATCCTTGATATGTTTTACTATCAAGTAACTCACCTGTATATTCATCTATATGTTTTTCTGTTACACCTGCTGGGATTTGTTCGTAATAGTATATTACCTCTATAGGCTCTGCTTTCATTGTTCCTTTTTTGTTTTCTGGCTCACCTGTTAAAATATAGGTTGGTATTTCTTTTGCTTCTGTTTCATAATTGTCTTTTTCGTGTCCATCTATTACTATCTGGTCAACTAATTCCTTTCCTGTATTTTTATCTATATATTTAACTATTACTTTTGTTTTCTTTGTATAATAATAGTTAACTGTAATTAAATCTTTTGTCATTTTTCCATTTGCATTACTTGGATATTGCTCTCTTACTAAGTCATATCCTTCTATTTCTTTTTCTTTTGTAGTATATTCATCATCTATTTTTCCTGAAATAGTTTCTGTTTCAGCTAACTTATTATTTGTATTTATATCTATATGATTTACTACTACTCCCGCAGATTTTTGAACATAATAGTATATTACTGTTATTTCTTGTTCTGTTAATTTTCCACTAGTATTTCCACTGTCCCTTGTTAATTCATAGTTTTCAATTGTTTTTGGACTTGTTGTATATTCATCATCTATTTTTCCTGTTATGATATCTTGTGTGCTTATTTCTTCATTTGTTTTTTCATCTACATATTTTACTGTAGCTTTTGCATCTTTCTTAGTGTAATATAAGTTTATTACATTTTCTTCTTCATTTGTTTTTATTGTTAATTCTTCTTTATCTGTACTATCGTAATTATATTTAGCAATTGGCTCTATCTCATCTCTTGCTTTTACAATATCATTATATTGTTTGTTTCCAGTAACTTTTGGTTCTTTTAATACTTCATTTGTTCCTTTTTCTAAATAGTTTACTGTATAACTTAAATCTGTTCTTCTTATATAATATACTTTTATTATATTTTTACTTATATCTGTTGATATTGTTAATGGCAATCCTTCTGTTTTTTGGAATTTGTATCCATCTTCTATTTTATCTATATAGTTTTCTATAGTCTCTCCATATGTTGCTGGATGATTTTCTGTTTTTGAATTATCAAAGACTCCGTCATAATAGTATTCTGTTCGATAACTATATTGTTTTAATTTGTAATAATAAATTACTTCTATGTTTCCATCTATATATTCTCCACTAGCATTTTCTGGTTCTTCACTTACTACTTCATAGTATTCTAAAACATTTTCTACTGGTTTTGTTACATAATTTTCTCCTATTGTTCCTTGTTTTGTTACACTCTCAGCATCATTTCCATCTGCTAGTTTTACTGGTGTTGTTGTTCCTTCTATATAGTAATGTACTGTTACTGTTCCTTTTTTCTTTTCATTATTTATATTTATCTCTTGTTTTTGACTATCTTTTGATATTACTATTAATTGTTCTGTTGTATCTAGTTGATATCCTTCTGGAGCTTGAGTTTCTACTATTTTATATGAGCCTATTGGTAAATTAATTTCTATTTTACCATCTGCATTTGTAGTATATTCTCCATATTTTCTATTATTACTACTATATAAAACATTAAATTTAGCTCCTTGTAATTTTGTTGTTCCTGTAGAGTCATATTTGGTTATAGTAACATTTCTTCTTACTTGTTTATAGTAATATGTTACTACTATATCGCTTCCTGTATATTCTCCATCTTTGTTATATGGTGTTTCTGACAACTCATATCCAGAATCTAACTCATTTTCAGATATTGGTGAAGTTGTATAATTTTCACCTTTATATCCACTATTATATTCATCTTGTGCTAATTGTCCATTTGCAAGTCGTACTCTAGTATTTGTTCCTTCTATATAATGATGTACAGTTAGTGGTATTTTTGCTTCTTCATAATAGTAATTGACTTCTATTACTGAACTTGTATATACTCCAGTATAATTTTCTGGTATTACATATTCGTCATTGTCATCTTTTTCTAATGTATATCCTATAATATTTAAATTAGGTGTAGTTGTATATTCATCTCCTATGTTATCTTGTAAAACTTCATCTTCTGCAAGTTTTGTTGTTGTATATACTCCATCTCTATTTTTCAAATAATGGTGTACTATCACTTTTCCTTGCTTACTATTTTCTATTGTGAATTCTTTTTCTCCATTTTCTCTAAATTCTATTTGAATTGGAGTTTTTATTAATTCATAACTATCTGGAGCTTCTATTTCTGTTATATTATATTTTCCAAATGGTAACTGAGCTATAGCTTTTCCTTCAGCATCTGTTTCTAATTCTACATTATATAAATCAGAATTGTTTAATGATATATTTACACTATTTATATCAAAAGAATCATTTTCTCCTGAACTAGAATTATATTTAAAATATCCTAAATGTAAATAATACATTTTTCCGCCTTGTAAAACTATTGAATAGTCCTTAGCATCCTTATTTTCTGTAATGTATATAAATCTTCCGTCTGTGTCATCATAATTTGGACTTGTTGTTCCTTCAGTTATTGTTGCATATCCATAACTTCTTGAACCAACTGCTATTTCAGCATTTACTGTTAAAGTATATTTTCCTGTGTTTTCTGTTAAATCAATTGGTATATATGATCTTGCTACTGTATTTGCTGTTGAGTCTGTTATGTTGTTTGCATTTTTGTATTTTTCTTCATTTGTAGGTATATATTTACCATCTTTTTCAACAAAATAGTACTCTCCATTATTTGTTAAATCTCCAATTATTGCACTACTATCAGGTTGCTCTCTTTCCTCTATTTGCTCAAGTTTAAATTTGGCACCTTTTAGCTTGTCTCCTGTTTGTTTGTCTATTTTATTTAGAGTAATTTTATGATCTTTTGAAATATATTTTACAACTATATGTTTATCTTCTTTCATATTCTCAAATTGTGGCATTGTATATGTTCCATCTTCATTTACGCTAAAGTTGTATTCTTTTCCATTAACTGTTACTCCATATATTTCGTATTTTTCATTTGGCTCCATTTTAATTGTCTTTGTAGAAGAATTTCCAAATCTTACTGTTTCATATGGGCTTTCATCTTCACCTGAAATACTTCCACCTTTCATGCCATCTACTTCAATAATATCTGTTGTTATTTTATATTCTTTTGTTTTATTTTCAAAAGTTATTTCTTGTACTTCTGGTACTCCCATTTCTGCAGCAACTTCTAAGAATACATATTTATAATTACTGCTATTGTTAGTTATTTTTTTCCCATTTTCTAATTCAACATAATCACCGCTATTTCGTAAAGATGCTGTTAATAAATAATTTCCTTTATTATCTTCTATAAACAAATTGCCATAACTTGAATATTTACCTAATTTATCATACCATTCTATTTCGTCTTTCTGGTTGTATTTAATAATTTCTGCATCACAGTTTAATGCATATCCTCCATCTTTAGTATTTATAACGTTATATATACTTCTTGTTATTAAATCTTTATTCCAGATTAAATTACCTTCAGAATCATATTTTTGTAATATTCCACTATATTGATCACTGGAAGAAGAATCCAGATTAGCATTGTCTTTATACTTATATCCACCTATAATATATTCTCCTGGCTTTGTTTCTATTACAGAGTTTAAAATAGCAGAGTTGCCTTCTATATGTTTAGCAAATATAACATCTCCTGTACTGCTATATTTTATAAAAAAGCTATTTGCATTACTTGAATTTGGATTACTATTTTCAAATACTTCATTTCCTACAGTAAATGTATTTCCATTAAATGTTCCTACTAATAAAACATCCCCATTATTTGTTAAGCAAATATCGTTTATATTCTTAAGACCTGAATTAGTATCAATTAATTTAGCCCATTCTACGTCTCCGAATTTGTTAAATTTTATTAATGTAAGAGTATAATATTTTAAGTTATTAAAAGCAAGACTATTTTCTACAGGAATACCTGAATTATAGCTCCAATAAGGGTCTAAACATAGATTATCAGCTCCTTTAGTTATCATACCTCCTATAAATCCGCCATCAGGAGTAGTAACTATTTTATTTATCCTATCATTAAATATATTAGATGAAGTATTATAATCATAATTACGATAAGAGCCATAGTTTTTTGCCCATTCTATATTTCCACTAAAGTCTAATTTAATTAATAGAGCATCTCTATCATTTTTAGGAAAGAGTGTCCTATAATGATTTTCTAGTATAATATTATTTTCTAATTCTAAAGTAGTTCCACCAAATTCACCTACAAGAATATATCCATCTTCTCTTTCTAATATAGAAGAAAAACTTATAGGGTTAGTTCTTTCAATTTTTTTTTCCCATTTAATGTTCCAATTTTTATCATATTTTGTTATGCTACATTCATATTTTATATTATCCCCACTGCCTGAACTTTTTGTACCTGATGATATATATCCTCCATCTTTGGTTTGGATAATAGTAGGATCTACCTCTGTTTTATATTTTTTAATAACTGCATCTTTTGTTTCTATTTCATCTATCTTTGCAATAAATCCATCTTTAGAAGTCCCAGTACCATTACTATTAATAGTTTCTACTTTATCAGGTTCTACATTTAATTCTAATTGTTCGCCAGAAAAATATCCTCCAATTAGATATTCCCCTTCTTTTGTTTGAGTTATAGAATTTATTTGATTTCCTAATACAGATGCCCATTTTAAATTTCCGTTATCTTCATATTTTGCAATTAATCCTCCTTTAGATTGACTTGAATTAAATAACTTACTAGAATCAATCCATGAAGTACCTCCTGTCTCACCACATACAACTATATTTCCATTTGAATCTTCAAATACAGATTTAAATTCAGTTGGGCTAATTCCAAGTCTATTTGTCCATTGTACAATTCCTTCAGAGTTATATTTTATTAACATTCCATAACCAACATAATTTTTTGATGTAATACATTTACCTACAACTATATAATCTCCTTTTGTGGTTTGGATAATTTTATTTACGTATTCTAAGTCTGTTCCTTCTATATTTTTAGCCCATTGTACTGTTCCTTCAGAGTTGTATTTTATAATAATTCCATCCACTCCACTCTGTTTATCTAATACAATATCGTTTCCTAAATCTATACTATTTGATGAGTGTCCTCCTCCAACTAGATATCCATTATCTATTGTTTCAATTACTGAATTTAAAGCACCAAATCCAACAATCGTTTTAGCCCATTGAACTACTCCTTCTTTATTATATTTTGCTATAAAGCCATCTCTACTACTATTACTGTCTTTATATATTACTACATTATTACCTAAATCTATACTACCTAAATATAAACTTCCTCCTATTATAAATCCTTCATCTTTTGTTTCATAGATAGAATTAATTGTATTATTTGTATTGATTCCTATGTTTTTACCCCATTGTGCTTCACCATCAGCATTATATTTTATTATAAATGAACCCCTAGTTATTGTTAAATCATTTTCTAAATAAGTATAATAATCACTTTTTCCAATCACTAAAAAACTGTCATCTTTAGTTTTAATAATTGATTTTATAGAATTTCCAACATTTTTAGCCCATTGTGCAACTCCTTCATCATTGTATTTTATTATAACACCTCTTTTACTATTATCATAATTATTAATAGTTAACACAACATTATTTCCAAAATCTAAGATACCTGATGTAGTAGTATATCCTCCTACAATATATCCTCCATCTTCAGTTTCTACGATTGTTTCAACGTATTCATCGCCTGTTGAGCCGAATGTTCTACCCCATTGAATTTTTGGTGTTTTTTTAGGTTCTCTTGAAGCTCCTATTCCAAAATATTCAGTTTTATCTTCTATATCATATTTTTCTTCTGCTTCAACTTCTACTGCTTTATATAATCCTTCTGGCAAATCAACAGTTACTTCTCCTCTTTCGTTTGTTTTTACAGTATAGTATTCTTCTCCATTTATTATCTCTCTTGTTCCTATTATTTCTCCTTTGCTGTTTCTTGCAGGAGTTTCACCATTATCTACATTATATATTGCAAATTTAACATTTGGTAATAGTGCATTTGTTTCTCCATCTTTTTTTACCAATTTAAATGATGGATTATCTTCAATTGTAAGTTTTATTGTATTTCCTTCAGCAGAATATTTATTTGTTTGTTCTGATTCAAATACTAATGTTCCATCTATTTCTTGTACCCTAAATGTTATATCTTTTACCTTTGCATATCCTTCTGGTGCAAATACTTCTTTTAATTTATATAATCCTGTCTCTGGTTTTCCTTCTACGAATTGATATAAATTATTTATTGTTATTTTTCCATTACTATCTGTTACATATTGTCCAATTTCTTTATCATCTTTATATAGTTTAAATTTTACACCTTCTAAAACATTTTCTGCATTTCCTTTTTCTATCTTTGTTATGTTTAAACTATATGTAGGTATTTTTTCATCTTCTAATGTTACATTTAAACTTGGTATTCCATTTTCTTCAGTTATATTATTTTCTTTAACTGTTCCTTCTTTTATTTCTACATTGTATGTTCCATTATTATTTGTAATTATAAATCTTATTTGATTTTCTATGTAATATCCATTTGCTTTAATTTCTTTTAATGTATATTCTTTTCCTATTTCTATGTCGCTTACTATTATTTGTCCATTATTATTTGTTCTTAAGAATATCCCATTTTCTTCTAAACTTCCACCTGTAATATTATATACTACATTAGAAATTTTCTGATTTGTATCTTTTTCTACTTTTGTAATACTCAAATTAGCTTTTACTTCATCTTCTAGTTTTACAGTTATTTTATAATTCTCATTTTCATTTTTTGTTACTTGTATATCTTCTTTTGTTGTTCCTTCTAATTTTTCTATTGTTAATTCTCCTGTTGTTCTATCTACATGTCCTATTATTTTTATTTTTTCTTGATTTATTTCATATCCTGATGGAGCTTTTAGTTCTTGTATTTCATATGTATTTTCAACATATAGATTTAACATTTTTAATATACCATTTTCATCTGTTTTTTCTGTTTTTGTTTCTACTATTGCACCTTCATTATTTAATTTAGATACTCTATATAATGCTCCTTGTAAAACTTTTTCTTTATTTTTTTGATATTTGATTAATTCTAAGTTATACTTTTCTGCAATTTTTATACCTAATCTATTTGGTTCTGTTTGTGTTCTATATTTTCCTTGTGGTGTGTCTAAGCTGAAATATATTCCATGATGGCTATATGCTACATCATTGTAATTTACTCCATAAGGTATTTCTACAGTGTAATAAAATGTATAGTTTTTTCCTTGCTCTATTTTATTACTTCCAAAATCTATTAAAAATGTTTTTATTTTGCTCCAATCTGTTACGTTTTCTTTTGTTACCCAACCATTATTTGCATCTGTTAATTCTTTTGTTGGATTTTCATTTTCAGAATAATATATAACTACTTTGTCTTGTAATTCTTGTGGTACTTCTATTCCTGTATTTTTCATTGTTGTAGTAAATTGTGAATTTAAGTCTCCACCACTTAATACATATGTATTTCCTTTAAATGGTATTTTTCCAACTACTTTAATATCACTTATAGTATGTGAATAATTATTCTTTATATCTACACCAATTTTTACTGTTTCCTTATTTTGGCTCTCTTCGTTTACAAGTTTTAATTCCGCAATTTGTGGAGAGATAATAACAGTACCTTTTTCATCAAAATCACTTGCCATTTGATTTGTAATCAAGCTATTAGGTGCAATTAAGTTTAATGTTGTTTCTCTTTTATTAATCATTTCATCTACATTTAAATTATCATTTATATCATAAATGTCTTTGTTTTTATAATAATAATCCCCTACTTCATCATTATAAGCATATAATTCTACTTCTTTACTAACTGTTGCTATTCTAGGATTTGCAGTAATATTTGTATCTACAATTATTTCATACTCTTGAGCTTTTATATTTTCTGTATATATTTTTATAAATTTTCCTTTTTCATTTTCTATATATTCATAGCTCTTTATATTTACATTTGTATTATTGGTTTCTATTTTGTTAATTTCTGTAAATAATATCTCATCTGGTAATTTTATTAAAAATATTCCATTTTTCCATTTATTTATATTTTCATCTTGTCTATATATTGTGTTAATTTTAAATATAAAATTATTTTCTGTAAGTTGTGTTGATATAGCATCTTTACTTAAACTTATGTTTGCTATTGAGTGTGGTGCATCATAATAAGCTCTGTGACTTATTGCATCTATCAAATTACCATTTAAGTATCCTGCTAAATTTGATTTTATATATTCTAATTCGTCAAATCTTTCTTTACTGTATCTAGTTGTAATAACAGAATCATCTAATTCTTTTACATTGTATATATAAAGACTTTCTTCTTTATTTGTTTGACTTGTTTCTATTCTAATATGTTTTACTGGATATTCATATTTATATGGATTATTCTCGTTGTATCTACTCCAATTACTTTTATCAAATGTTTCTATTAACTCGTCTGTTTCTACATTATATACTTTTATCCATCCCTCTTCTTTTAAAGCATAGTCTGCTCCTGAAAAGAAAATTCCAATGTTAGATGTTACATCATCCATACTGTCTTCAGTTGAATCAGTTTTTATAAATACATCATTATTTTGTGAATCATCATCCTTTGTTTCCTTTAATACAAATCCTGTATTTGTTTCACTAGAACCTGTATATGCTTTCCATTTTACAATATATTTATCATCTTTTTCTTCTGAACTTTTGTTATAGTAGATTTTTAGAGGTTTTTGTTTTGATACCATATAACCATAATATGGAGTTCTGACATATTTTCCTACTTCTATCTCAATTTTAGCTACTTCTCCTTGTTTTTTCTTATAAATTGCAACTATTGTTTCTCCTGCTACATTTGATTTATAATAATTCTCGAATTCATCGTTCCAGTTATTATATCCTTCATAATATGTTTGTACAGGTATTTTCAATGTAATACTATCTTCTCCTAAAGTTTCATATGGTTCTAAAGGATATATTACTTCGATAGTATAGGAATTTTGATATGAAACTATAGTTCTTAACTCTCCTGTATAAGAATCATCATTTGCATATTTAGAAATACTAAATTCTCTAGTATCACTATTATAATTAAAAGTACCTGTTCCACTAGCTAATTTTACTTCTAAAGGATCATATCCATTTAACTTTGGAATTGTTCCATTAACAATGTTTGAATATATATTTAACTCTCTATTTACTTCTTCTGTGTTTATTTCAAAATCTAATTTTATTTTTTTATTTTCTGAATCTATTCTACTATCTAAATCATTATTATTTTGATCTCCATTATAAAAATATTTTCCAGTATATAACTTAGCTTCTGTGGTTCCATACCAATCTACTGTTAAATTAACTTCTTTTCTAATTTCAGTTTCAAAAGTTCCATCATCTGAAATATATGTACCAGTTAATACAACAGTATTATCATCTCTAGAATAATTTTTTACATTATTTCCTATAGCTTCGTATTTTGTAGAATCATAAAAATAATCTCCACTTTTTACCATTCCAGTAATTAGCTTTTGTGTTCCATTCTGCAAGTCATTAAATTCAATCTCTTTAGTATTATTACTTATATAGTTGTTAGCTAGTTGTTGATCTTTTGGAAGAGCTGTTTGCAAATAAAAGTTTTGACCATTTATTTCTATTTTAGCATTAGTAAGATGTCCTCCAGTTTGAACAATAAGTTCCATATATAAAATATCTAAATCGCCTATTTTTTTACATGTTCCATATAAAGTATCAGCATTTCCATCTGAATCTAAATCACGTAAGAAAAAAGCATTGAACTTAACATTTTCAGTTTGTTCAACATTTTCATCTCCATCTTTATATTGTTCATATTCCATTGCTCTTTGATTTTCAGCACTTACATTCAATTTTTTTAAGTAATTTTTTGTTTTAGTAAAATAACATCCCAATATAACTGCAAAAATTATAAATGCTGAAATAATAATGCTTATTAATTCTTTAACTTTTATTTTACCTTTCATAGCAATAACTCTCCTCTTTTTTTATTTATATATTAATTGTAATTCTTCTTATATATAAATACAATAGCAGTGTTTTTACTGATTTTTGAACTTACTACGGAAAATAGATTTAATTATTCTTTTATTTTTGTGTATCTTTTATATAACATTTTTTGTAATATTTCTTGATTTTCTTAGGGCAATAGTAAATTGATAAATTTTTCTTTTTTTAATTTATACAATAAAAAGACCAAAGTCAAATGAGATAAAAACTCATTAACTTAGGTCTTTTTTACTTATTTATTAAGCACTTATTCTTTTGTTTTTCTTTTTATAACTACTATGCATACACCAATTGCAGATAATACTATTGTTGTAATTCCTGCTGCCCTAGCTATTGTTTTAGCTCCTGTTGATACTGTTATTATAAATTGTGCATCATCTGTGTTATCATTTGTTTCATTTTCATCAAATCCTGCTACATTTTTTGTGTCTGTTAATGTTACAATGTTTTTCTTTGTTCCAAAGTTTTCATTTGAATTATCCCATGTTAAAACTACTGTATATTCTACGCTTTCTCCTGGTTTAATTCCATTTGTTTTTATTGTAGCTTTGTTTTCTTTTATATTCCATCCTTTGTTATCTTCTTCTAGCATTATCATTCCCTCTGGAATATTTTCTTCTATTGTAGCATTTCCTTCTATTTCTCCATCATTTGTAACTTTTATAGTATAAACTACTTTTACTTCTGTATCTTTTATTTTCTTTCTCTTTACTTCTACTTTTGCAATATCTTTATTAATCTTTTTTGTTTCTCCATTTATTTGTATTTCTTTTATTTGTTTATCTATAGATAAATTGAATATTGCATGTCTGTAGTAATATATTACATCTATTGTATCTTTTGTCATGTTTCCTTCTTTATTCTTTGGTTCTTCTATTAATATGTAATTCTTTATGTCTTTTTTATTTGTTTTGTATTCTTCTCCTTCGTGTCCTTTTATTATTACTTTTTCTTCTATTTCTTTGCCTGTTTCTTTATCTACATATTTCGCTGTTACTCCTGTATTTTTTAAGTAATAATATATAACTTCTGTATCTTCTTTTTTCATTACTCCTTTAGCGTTATTTGGTATATTTTCTAATGTATATTCATCTATTTTCTTTTCTTCTGTTTCATAGTTTTCTCCTTCGTGTCCTTCTATTATTACATCATCTGTTAATTCTTTTCCTGTTATTTTGTCTATATATTTTACTGTTACTTTTGCTTTATGAATATAATAATAGTTTACTTTTGTTTCTTCTACTGTCATTTTTCCTTTTGCGTTTTCTGGATAACTATCTTTTACCAAATCATATCCATCTATTTCTTTTTCTTTTGTATCGTAATTATCTCCTTCTTGTCCTTCTATCTTTTCTTCTTCTGCTATTTTTTCTCCTGTAATAACATCATAGTGATTTACTTTTACTCCTGCTGATTTATGTATATAATAATATGTTACTGTTTGAGGATTTTTTTCTATATTTCCTTTTGCATTTTCTGGTACTTTTTCTAATGTATATTCATCAAAACTTTTTTCTTCTGTTTCATAGTTATCTCCTTCATGTCCTTCTATTACTACATCATCTGTTAATTCTTTTCCTGTTATTTTGTCTATATATTTTACTGTTATTTTTCCTTTTTTTATGTAATAATAATTAACTACTATTTCATCTATTTTCATTTTTCCTTCTGCATTGTTTGGATATCTATCTGTAACCAAATCATAATTTTCTATATCTTTTTCATGAGTAGTGTAGTCGTCACCTTCATTACCTCTTATTTTTTCTTGTTCTGCTACTGGTTGATTTGTTTTTACGTCTAGATGATTTACTTTTACCCCTGCTGATTTATGAATGTAATAATATGTTACTGTTATTGGATTTTTTGTCATTGTTCCTTCTTTGTTTTCAGGCTCTTCTATTAATACATAGTCTTTTAATGGTTTTGTTTCTTCTTTTTCTTCGTCATACTCTTTCTTTTCTGTTCTGTAATCTTCTCCTTCGTATCCATTTATTGATGTACTTGGTACTATCTCTTCTCCAGTAACTTTATCTACATATTTTGCTACTACTTTTGTTTTATATCTATAATAATACTTAACTTCTATTGGGTCTTTTGTCATCGTTCCTTCTGCATTTGTTGGAAGTTTTGTATTATCTAACTCATATCCTTCGAATTCTTTTGAACTTGTTGTATATGTATCTCCTTCATTTCCTGAATATATTTTACTATCTAGTAGTTCTTGTGTAAATTCATCTATATGTTTTTCTATTACTCCTGATGACATTGGCACATAATAGTATATTACATTTATAGGCTCTGCTGTCATTGTTCCTGATTTATTTCCAGGTTCTTCTACTAATACATAGTTTTCTATATCTTTTGTTTCTGTATTGTAATTATCTCCTTCATGTCCTTCTATTTTTTCTGAATCTGCTATTTCTTCGTTAGTGTTTTTGTTTATATATTTTGCTGTTACTTTTGTTTTCTTTATATAATAATAGTTTACTGTTATTAAATCTTTTGTCATTGTTCCTGTTGCATTTTCTGGATATTTTTCTGTTACTAAATCATATCCTTCTATTTCTTTTTCTTGAGTAGTATAATTATCTCCCTCATGTCCATTTTTTGTTTCTTGGTTAGCTATACTTCTATTTGTTTTTACATCTAAATGGTTTATAACTACACCTGCAGAATTGTGTGCATAATAATATTTTACTATTATTGTATCTTTTGTCATTGTTCCTTCTTTATTGTTTGGTTCTTCAACTAAAGTATAATCTTTAAATGGTAATGTAGATTCATCTTGTGATGTGTATTCTTTTCCTGATGTTTGATAAGCATCTCCTTCATGTCCATTTTTTACTTCCTGTTCAATTATCTCTCTTTCTGTTAATTTATCTATATGTTTTACTATTACTTGAGTTTTCTTTATGTAATAGTAATTAACTACTATTTCTTCTATTTTCATGTTTCCTGATGCATTGCTTGGATATCTATCTGTTACTAAATCATATCCTTCAATTTCTTTTTCTCTAGTAGTATATGTATCTCCTTCATGTCCTTCTATTTTTTCTTGATTTGCTATTTCTTGATTTGTTTTTACATCTATATGTTTTACTTTTACTCCAGATGATTTATGTATATAATAAAATACAACTGTTATTGTTTCTTTTTTCATTGTTCCTGTTGAATTAGAAGGGTATTCAGCTTGTATTAAATCATATTCTTTAAAAGGATGTGTTGTTTCATCATCTTTATCATATTCTTTTTCTTTTGAGGTATAAGCATCTCCTTCATGTCCATTTTTTATTTCTTGCTGTATTATTTCTTCTCCTGTTATTTTATCTATATGTTTTGTTATTACCTTTGATTTTGCTTTATAATAGTATATTACCTCAATTTCTTCTTCTGTTAATTTTCCGCTTGTGTTTCCACTATCTCTACTTAAATCATATCCTTCTATTTCTTTAGGAGTTGATGTATAGACTTCATCTATTGTTCCTGTTTTTGTAGTTCTTTCCGCAATTTCAGTTCCTGTATATTCATCTACATATTTTACAACTAATCCTGTGCCTTTTTTTGTATAATATAAATTAATAATATTTTTTTCTAAGTCAGTATCTATTGTTATAGATTCTTTGTCACTACTGTCGTATCTATACTTAGATATTTCTATCACTTCATCTTGAGCCTTAATTATATCCTTATATACTTGTTTATCTTTCTCTTTTGTAGTTGCAATTTTTTTGTCTGTTCCTTTTTCAAAATAATTTACTTTGTAACTTAAATCATTTCTTTTTTTATAATAGAATGTATGCTCATTTTTTCCTGTTGTTATTTGTATATTTGCACTTGTTGGATTTATTTTTGTATATCCTTTTATATCTATTGCATTTTCTGTTACTGTAGTTCCAAATGTTTGATTTTTAACTTCTTTTGCTGTTTCTAGTTCTTCTTCTGTTCCTTCTTCTTTGTAATAAACTTTGTAGCTTAAGTCTTTTCTCTTTGTATAGTATAACTTTAATATATTTTCTTCCGAATTTGTTGATACTACTATTGATTCTGGATTTGCACTATCATAATTATATCCATCTATCTCTTCATTGTGATCTGTTGCTAACACTTTTGCTTGATATGTTAAATTATTTAGGTCTTTTTCTTCCCTTATTTCTGTTGTTGTACCTTTTTCATAGTATTTTACTTTTCCTGTTAAGTCATTTCTCTTGGTGTAATAGAATGTGTATTCATTTGTTCCTGTTGTTATTTCTATTTCTGTTGTTGTTGGATTTACTTTGTTGTATCCTTCTATATCTGCTGCATTTTCTGTTATCTTATCCCCAAATGTCTTTCCACTTACCTCTTTTTTGTCTTTTAATTCTTTATTTGTATTTTGTTCTTTATAGTATACTGTGTATCCTAGGTCATTTCTTTTTTCGTAATATATTTTAATTACGTTATTATTAATTTCATTTGATATAGTTAAAGGTAATCCTTCAGTAGAAACTCTTTTGTATCCATCTATTAATTTATCCGTATATGTAGTTATTTGACTTCCATATGTAGCTTCTTTTGTTTCAGTTTTATCATTATCTATAACATTATCATAATAATACTCAACTCTATATCCATAATTGCTTAAGTTATAATAGAATATTACTTGTATAGGAGTTATAGAACTTTCCATTGAATATGTTGACGCTGTATTTCCTGAATCTTCTACAAAAGTATAGTTTTCAATTGTCTTTTTTTCTGAATTTACATCATATGCTTCTCCAACTAGACCAGTTTTTGTAACACTATCTGCTAATTCACGATTTGAACCCTTTTCTAAATATTTAATTATTAAGCTAGCTGGTATTCCTTCCCAAACTACCTCGATTGTATGGTCACTTTCATTTTTTTCAAAAGTATATGTAGCTTTAATTATATTTCCATAATTATCTTTTGATACGATAAATTTATAATTTTTGCTATTTTTAGTTATTGTTATATTTTTATCAATATCACCATTTTCTACTGTTTCAAAATCACTTGGTACAAATTCTACATTATCAACCTTTATTTTATTAAGTTTATGATTTTCTTTTGCTTCCATGATGTAATTTACATCTACACCATCCATAAAAGTATGTTGAAAAGTTCTTGAAGATGTATCATCAGAATCTGTTATTACATTTGATGTAGTATTAAAATTAAAGTCTGTTTTTATTTTTCCACCTTCTGAACTTGAAGCTATAATTTTATGATTTGCTGATAATGTGAAAAGTCCTGTAGATAGAGAAGATCCTCCGCTTGACCCATACCATCTAAATTTTGTTTTAGATGAATCCATAACTGCTAAAAATCCAGTATTTACTGTATAATTATCATTATCTTTATATGATGAGAATCTTAGTCCATTAGCAAAACTACCTTCATTGATTCTTTTTACCTCTAACCAATTAGTACTTGGCATATATGCATCACTTAAAGCTCCACTTAATACAAGTAAACTTTCTCTATAATCAGTATTATATGCTGTTATTTTTCCATATGTAGATGTATATCTTTCATCATTTATTTTTGGATAGTACAAATTGTCACTACCTTGACGAGTCATATCTGCTACATCTAAGTCTATAGTTTCGAATAATATACTTTCGCCTTCAAGAGGTGTACCATCATCATTTAATACACAAAATGATATATCACATTTCATAGCTACACCATCAGAAGAGGTAGCTAATAAATTACCGTTTTTATCAAGAGGTCTAACTGCTATTGAGCTTCCTTGCCATCCTACAAATATTGGCACTACCTCACTTCTGTTGTTAGTTATATATATATTAGAAATAGTAATTAATACATCCTTATACTCGGATGACTGAGTTAAAACTACATCATTAAACTTCATTGTAAATTTTGTTCTTTCACTACTTGCTGCAGAAGAATCAATACCTTTGTTTGTAATATATCCTTTAGTATTTTTGGGGATACCATTTCCATTAGGACCTTTGTATGCTATAAGATTTTGCTTTGATCCCTTATAATAATACTTTTGTATATTTGCATTTCCATTTGTATTTAATTCATATCCATCGTTTCCTACACTATTCGTATTAATTTTATCTTTATAAAAAACTAATGTTCCTAGTGGCATATCTTTTGCAAAATTTTCTAATGTTCCACTTTTATGAACACCTTCTATAGTTTCTCCATAAATTACAGCACTTGATTTTGGTTTATCCTCATTTTTTGCCTGTGAAATTCTATTTAATCCAGTATATGGATTCATTTTAAAAATTGTATAAGCCAAAATTATAATAATAAATAATAAAAATACTACAATACTTTTTTTATGTTTCATTTTATATCTCCTTCTTTTGCTTTCTTATATATATATATTATTTCATTATCTTATAAAAGTCAATTCATAAAAAGCTATGCAAAAACTGCATAGCTTACGGTTATAATATTTAAGCATATTTTTTACATCTTTTTTACAATTTTATTACATTGGAAAAGAGAACCGTCCCATTTTCCACCGTCCTATTTTCCATAATTGTCTAAAAAACTTATTTCTTTTCCATCTTTCATATATGAGATAATAGTATCTAAATTAACTTTTTTGGTGCTATTGTATATATTCATATCAACGTCTTCGTTGTTTTTTCTAAGTTCTTTTAAAAGTCTCTTCATTTCCTCTCGCTTAGAACCTATTTCCGCAATGTTTTCAGCTCTATTCTTTTCAGTTATTTTACATGCACAATTTATAAATTCTAGTCCATTATTATCTCTCCATTTAATAATGTCTTGTTCTTTTACAAAATATAAAGGGCGAATAAGCTCCATTCCTTCAATATTTGTGCTATGTAATTTTGGCATCATTGTTTGAAATTGTGTACCATAAAGCATTCCCATTAATATGGTTTCTATAACATCATCAAAATGATGTCCTAATGCAATTTTATTGCATCCCATTTCTTTTGCTTTTCTATATAAATATCCTCTTCTCATTCTAGCACATAAATAACATGCTCTATTGTCTACTTTATCTACTGCTTCAAAAATTCTTGTTTCAAACATAGTTAACGGAATTTCTAATAATTTTGCATTTTCTATTATTTTATTTTTATTTAATTCGCTATATCCTGGGTTCATACATATATATTCTACTTCAAAGTCTTCATCACTATGTAACTGTAATTCTTGAATACATTTAGCAAGAAGCATAGAATCTTTTCCACCTGAAATACATACAGCTATTTTATCCCCTTTATTTATCATTTTAAATTCTTTTATAGCTTTTACAAATTTAACCCATATTTCTTTTCTATATGTTTTAGCTAAATTTACAATTGGTGTCGGTTCTTTTTTGTTAAAACTTTGTTTTAATTCGATTTCTTTATTTTTGATAATTTGTTCTTTTTCTGGTTTCACATTTTCCTCCTATCGCCCTAGCCTTAATGCATTTAATACAACGGTTAAACTACTTATTGTCATTGCAAATGCCGCAATCATAGGATTCATAGTAACACCAAATTTGTCAAACACTCCCATAGCAATAGGAATCATACATATATTATAAAAAAATGCCCAGAACAAATTTTGCTTAATATTTTTAATTGTTTTTTTACTAATTGAAATTAAATCATTTATTTTATCAAGATTGTCATTCATAAGAACTACTGAGCTACTATCCATTGCTATATCTGTTCCTGTTGATATTGATATTCCAATATCTGCTGTTACTAAACTTACACTATCATTTATTCCATCTCCGCACATTGCAACAATTCCATCATTTTTTAATTCTTTAATTTTTTCTGCTTTTTCTTTTGGCTTAACATTAGCAATTACAAAATCTATTCCTAATTCATTTGCTATAAACTCAGCAGTTTTTTCGTTGTCCCCTGTAAGCATTACTACTTTAATATGTTTTTCTTTTAGTTTTTTAATAACATCTTTTGCATTTTCTTTTACAGTATCTTTTACTCCAATTAGTGCAATAATTTTGTCATTTTTTGCTACATATAAAACACTATTTCCTATAATTATTAAATCTTCTTCATTATTAATGTTTTCAAGTTTCATACCATTTTCTAACATAAATTTTCTATTGCCAATTAAATATTTTTCATTTTCTACTACGGCTGATACGCCACTTCCAGGAATTGCTTTAAATTCATCTACTTGTATTTTATTATTATTTGATGAATATTTTGATATTGCCTTTGCAATAGGATGTTCTGATTTTCTTTCAATTTCTGCAACAATCTGCAATAATTTTTCATTTTCTAAATCAGTATAATTATATATTTTTGAAACTGTAAGTTCTCCTTTTGTTAGTGTTCCTGTTTTATCAAATACTATTGTTTTTATTTTATGTGCATTTTCTAAAGCTTCACTATTTTTTATAAGTATTCCTTTTTTACTGGCTACACCCGATGATATAACTATTGCAAGTGGTGTTGCTAGTCCTAAGCTACAAGGACAAGCTACAACCAAAACAGAAACAAATGCATTAAATGCTAATTCAAAGTTTTTAGAAATTATAATCCATGTTATAAATGAAAAAATAGCTATTAATATTACAACTGGTACAAAATATCCACTTATTTTATCTGCGATTTTTGCAATAGGCGCTTTTGTGTTGGTCGCTTCTACTACAAGCCTTACTATTTCTGAAACAGTAGATTCTTTTCCTATTTTTTGTGCTTCATATTTTATAGTTCCTTCATAATTAATACTACCTGCAATTACTTTAGAACCTTTTTCTTTTTTGGCAGGTATACTTTCTCCAGTAATAAATGCTTCATTTATATGTGTAACTCCATCTATTATGATTCCATCTACAGCAATTTTCTCTCCTGGTTTGCAAACAACAATATCACCTTTTTTTATTTCATCTATTGTAACTAAATACTCTTTTCCTTCTTTTTCAACAGTTGCATTTTGTGGTGTAATTGTCATTAGCTCTTGTATTGCTTTTTTTGTTTTGTCTTTATTTATATTTTCAATGTATTTACCTATTTTTATAAAAAACAAAACTATTGCAGATGATTCAAAATAAAGGCTTTCAACTAAATTGTTTTTTCCTTTAATAATAAGATATGTACTAAAAATGCTATAAAAATAACTACTAACTACCCCTATAGTAACTAATGTATCCATATTTGGAGTTAAATGAATTAAATTTTTTATTCCATTTTTTATAATATCTTTTCCCATAAAAATGACAAAACTAGAAAGTACCCATAGAGAAATTGCGTAATTAATAGGATATTTCATCATGTCTAAAAACGGAATAACTGGTAATCCTACCATATGTGACATTGATATATACAAAATAAGTAGTGAAATTACTGTTATTCCTATTAATTTGTATTTTTCATTAGATTTCTTTTTTTCTTCTTTTTCAAATTTGTCAATTCCTAAACTTATAAATCCAGCTTTTGCAACAAATTTTTCTAAATCTGGAATATCATACTTTTTTTCATCATATTCAATATTTGCATTATTCATTACTAGATTTACTGTTGCTTTTATTCCTTCTTGTTTGTTTAAATATTTTTCTAAACCTGTAGAGCAAGCACTACAGGTCATTCCATCTATTTTTAATAATACTTTTTTCAATTTATTCCTCCACTTCAAATCCAGTATCTGTAATTGTTTCACAAATTTGATTATATGTTATTTCATCTTTGTTATATGTAATTTTAGCCTCTCTTGTTTCTAAATTTACACTTGCATCTTTTATTCCATCTGTATTTTTTAATGCTCTTTCCACTCTTTGTGAACATCCTGTGCATTTCATACCATTTATTTTTATAATTATACTATCCATTTTATTACTCGTGTAATGAACTTATATCATTATACGAACTCCTTTCTTTTAAATTTTCATACTGTAAAGAAATAATACTCTTTTCCTTCTGTTTCTTTACTCTTTATTGAAGTTCCTTTTTCAATATCATCAAGTGGTAATTTAAAATTTATCCATTTTGTATATACTTCATTGTTATTGTTTATTATATTTATTCTAAAATTTATCTTGGCATTTAAATCTTCAGAATTAATACCTGCTTTCTTTAATATGGTACCATCAAATGTCGCTGAATTTCCTTTGTTTATAGAATATTCTCTGTTTAATTGATTTATATATTTTAAAGTTATTGGATTTGAACAATCTGCATAAAACGTTGGTTCTTCATAATCTGCGCTATTGTTTTGTTCATTATTATTAACAATTTTGAAGTCAATTCTATCTTTCATTTTATTTTTATTATTGTTAACCATATTTGTAAGTTCTTGTTTACTACCAATTTTTAGCATATTTGTATAGACTAAACTTGTTTTCCCTATATTATAGTCTAAATCTAAGCTTATATTATCTATATATAATTCTTTTATTGTATTTTTCTTTGTTAAACCTTCATCTTTAAAATTATTTATATATACTGCAATATCTGTATATTGATATAAGTCTAATTTATCAAGTTTTTTCTCTTGGCTCGAATCTATTGCACTTGCACTGCTACATAAATAAATTTTTTGAATTGAAAATTCAGGAATTTCGTTTTTTAGAGCAACACTTTCAGACTTTTTTGCAAAATTGTCTTTTTTAAATAACTTTTTCATTTCAGAAATATACAATATACTTAATAAAATTAATATTACCAAAAAAAATGGTAATATTATTTTATTTATACTAATTTTTTTATTAATTTTATTCCAATTTATCATACAAATACTCCATATATGAAAATACTTTTTCATGCCATGCACTATCACTTGCATATTTTGTATTAACAGCTTCTAGGTTTGTTCCATAATAGAAACTTCCTGTAGGTGTTAAATAGTTATTTGATAGAGCCTCTGCTACTTTATTAATAGCTTCTTCGTAAGATTCAAAATCTTGTGCTGAATTTATAGGATCTCTGTCATAGGCTTTATATCCAAATAAATTTCTCTTTTCAATTGCTAAAAAAGATGTTCCCCATGCGCTTTCATGAATTCCAACAGCAGCTATAAAAATCCCATTAACTTTATATTTTTGTTCTGCATTATAAAATGCCTCTATATTGTTTGCAAAAATTGAATTCTTGTCGCTTTTATTATATCCTAGCATAGTTTTATAATCACTTAATGTTAATCCCGTTGGTTCAGTTAAATTCATATTTATTTTTAAATTATCTTTGATTTTAGCAATTCTATTTTTCTCTTTAATTATTGGTGTTACAGCCTCAGATGTAAGTTTTTCATTTTGAAGATATCCTATATCATCTTTGTATTTAACCCTTGTCCAATTCTCTGATACTTCAAGTATCTCAAAACTTAGATACCTATTTATAGTAGAAATACTTTCTGAAGATTCTTTTGGTTCTTTTTTTAAATCTGTTTTTTCCATAAGAAACATTTCTTCTCCGATATGTACTTTATATTTAGCTAAAAAATCAGATGTTCCAACATGAATTATTTCCTTAATAGGTTCTTTTATAATTTTGCTTTCAATTATTTCTTCACTAATATATTTATCATTATCAAACATTTGCAATGCTTTTACTTGCCTTTTTCCTAATACTCCTTTTTGCTCAACTTTTTCTTCTCCCTTTGGTACTTGATTATCATTTATCTTTTCTGTAAAAAACTCTATATTTCTTTCTTCATTAACTAATTTTTTATTTGAATAATTATTTACAACCATTGTATGTAATACATCTATTGCATTTTCATTTGGTTCTATACCTAATTCTTGATTATTTAGTTCTTTAGAATCATTTGTAGCAAAAATACTATTCTTGAAAAAAGCTACTGAAAGTGATGCTATAATTATTAATGCAAATAACCATAAAATACTTATTTTTATTATTATTTTGCCATCTATATTTTCTTTTTTCACTATGATATAAAATCCTTTCTAATAATTTATACTTATCCATATATATAATACACTTTTTAAGCTTTTTTGTCAATGTAAAAATTATACAAAAAAGCTAAATGCCTTTTTTGACATTTAGCTTTAAAATTAATCTAAAACCTTAACTGGTAAATATTTAACTCCCCATCTTAGAGCTTCGCTGTGTGAGCTTACAAATAAGTCTATACGATTACCTTTAATTGCTCCTCCTCTATCTTCTACAACATAAGTTTTTCCATTTATAGAAATCTTTGTTCCAAAAGAGAAGTTTTTTGGAGCTGCAACTGTTCTTCCCGCTGTTGCCATTGTTCCTGAAGCAGTACGTCCTGTTGCTTTACCACAACATTTAGCACATGGACAATACGCTGTTATTTTATAGATCTTTGTTTTTTCTCCAGATGATTCTTCAGTAGAAGTACTTGGTAAATCTGAATCTCTAACTGAACTTGATGATCTTGATGTTACTTTACTTCTAATTTGTATAATTCTATCTACAGGTTTTTCAATTATTTCTTCAGATATTTTTGTTCTTTTGATTTCTGTATCATTTTGATATTTAACTTTATATGTTATTCTTTTTAACCCGTTTTTACCTTCTTGAAGTACTTTATTTTTTGTAGACTCTGCACCATCTGATATATCTTTCTTTATTGTTTCAAATGGTATTTCTTCTTCTTTTACTTCTATTTTTTCTACTATTGAATCATAAGCTTTTAATAAAGAATCTAAAGTAGTTTCTATTCCACTTTCTGAAACTTTTGCTACTTGTATTTCTTGCTTTGATTTATTTGAAATTACTATTTTCTTTTCATCTGTAATATCTTCTGTTAAAGCTGGTGAAACCTTTTCATCTTCACCAATTAAAATATTATTATCTTTTAAAATTTCAGCTACATTGCTTTTGCTTGTTAAAACTGTCATTTCATATCCATCTGATAATGTAATTTCTACATTATTTACTTTTGTTGTTACTGCCATTACTCCTACACCAGACATCATTATTAGTGCAATTATAGATAAGATAATTCTTATCATTGGAAAAGTTTTTTTATTATTTTTTTTCATAAAAACTTTAAACCTCCTTTTTCCCTAACAACATCTCTATTATACTATATTTTCTTAATTTTGTCAAATTTGGTTTTTTTTGGAAATAATTCTATAAATTATTATTGTTGTTATATTATATGAATTTGTCCAAAATTATATGAAAAAAATTTATAAAATTTCCTAATGCAAATATAATCATTTTTCGTGATACATAAAGCAAAATAAAAATATTGCAAAATTCATATTATTATAGTAAAATTTTATACAAAGGAGATGAAAAAATGAAATTAATTTCATGGAATGTAAATGGGATAAGAGCTTGCGTAAATAAGGGTTTTAAAGATTATTTTATAAAATCTAATGCAGATATTTTTTGTATTCAAGAAACAAAGTGTCAAAAAGATCAAATAGATTTAGAATTTGAAGGATATTATAGTTTTTGGAATAGTGCAGAAAAGAAAGGTTATTCAGGAACTGCTATATTTTCAAGAATAAATCCACTTAAAGTTACATATGGTATTGGAATAGAAGAACATGACAAAGAAGGAAGAATAATAACATTAGAATTTGACAATTTCTTTTTAGTAAATAATTACACTCCTAATTCTAAACGAGAATTAGAAAGACTGGACTACAGGCAAGTTTGGGAAGACGAAATAAGAGCTTATTTATTAAAACTAAATAAAACTAAACCTGTTATTATGTGTGGAGATTTAAATGTAGCACACAATGAAATTGATTTAAAAAATCCTAAAACAAATCATAAAAATGCAGGTTTTACAGATGAAGAGCGAAACAAAATGACAGAACTTTTAAACTCAGGTTTTACAGATAGTTTTAGATTTTTATACCCTGATAAAGAAGAATGTTATTCTTGGTGGTCTTATATGGGGCATGCACGTGAAAAGAATATTGGCTGGAGGATAGATTATTTCATAGTGTCTAATGATATAAATAACAAAATTAAGGATGCTAAAATTCATTCAGACATATTTGGAAGTGACCATTGTCCTGTTGAATTAAATATTAAACTTTAGAAGCACTATAGTCATAATTCTTTTATGAATTTTACTGAACTTTAAATGTTCAATAATATAAAATATTATGTTAAACTAATGAAATTTAATGTTTGTTATAATAAAATAGTATATATAATAAAAATTATAGTAAAAAATATGAGAGAAGAGTAATAATTTATGTACGAGTAAATAGCTAAAAATATAAATTATAATCTTGAATTTTTAGTTATAATATGCTATTATATTTATATAATAATTTAATATAGATGGGAGGAATAACTTATGTGGATTGCTTTAATAATTATAGTTTTACTTATAGTTTTTGTAGTTTCACTATACAATGGACTTGTTTCTCTTAAAATGAAAGTTCAAAATGCCTGGAGTCAAATAGATGTACAATTACAAAGAAGATTTGATTTAATTCCTAATTTTGTAGAAACCGTAAAAGGATATATGTCTCATGAACAAGACACTCTTACTAGAGTTACAGAACTTCGTACTTCTTGGGCAAATGCTACATCTGTAAAAGATAAAGCAGATATAGATGGCGAATTATCTTCTGCACTTAAAACAATCATGGCAGTATCTGAAAATTATCCAGAATTAAAGGCAAATCAAAACTTTATGCAATTATCTGATGAACTACGTAGCACTGAAAATAAAATTGCTTTTTCTAGACAATTTTATAATGACACAGTTACAATGTATAATACAAAATTACAAGTATTTCCATCAAACATTATTGCTGGAATGTTCAACTTTACACCAGCAGATTTATTCAAAACAGATAGTGATGAAGCTAGAAAAAATGTAAAAGTTGATTTTGGAAATAATAACTAGAATAAATGCACTAAGAAGTTTATCTTAGCTTCTCAGTGCATTTTTTTATGTTTTCTACCAAATATTCAACTTCTTCTTTTGAATTATAGTCACCAAATGTGACTCTTAATGCAGACCTTGCGTTTTCGCTGTCTAAACCTATAGCAGTTAGTACATGTGACGGTATAGATTCTCCTGAATTACAAGCTGAACCTGCTGAACAACATATTCCTTTTTTATCAAGTTCTAGGAGCAAAGCTGTTGAATCTATCCCAATAAATGATATATTTGAATTTCCTGGTAATCTGTTTTCCATACTGCCATTTATTCTTACATTATTTATATTATTTAAAACAAGCATATGATAGTAATCCCTAAGTCTTTTTATATACTCCATATGGTATTCTAAATTTATTCTTGCAAGTTCACTGGCTTTTCCTAATCCTACTATTCCTGATAAATTTTCTGTTCCAGCTCTTTTATTTTTTTCCTGATGTCCACCGTTCATAAATTTTTCAAATTCAATTCCATTACGCACATACAAAGCCCCAATTCCTTTTGGGCCGTATATTTTATGTCCTGACAATGAAAGCATATCAATACCAAGTTCTTCAATATCTATTGGAACATTCCCAATTGCTTGAACAGCATCAGTATGAAATATAATATTATATTTTTTTGCAATTTTTGATATTTGTTTAATAGGTTGTATTGTTCCTATTTCATTATTTGCAAACATAATACTAATAAGTATAGTATTTTTAGTTATAGACCTCTCTAATTCTTGTAAATTTATGAAACCATTTTTGTCCACATTTAAATATGTAATTTTAAAACCATTTTTTTCAAGCATTTTACATGATTCTAAAATAGCATTATGCTCAATTTTACTTGTTATTATATGATTTCCTTTGTCTTTATATCTATATGCAATTCCTTTTAAAGCTGTATTGTCACTCTCAGACCCACAACCAGTAAAATATATTTCATTTCTATTAGCATTTATTAAATTTGCAACTTGCGACCTTGCTCTTTCAATTGCTCTTTTTGCACTTCTTCCAATAGAATATAATGAAGAAGGGTTTCCATATTCTTCTGTTAAATATGGCATCATTTCATTCAAAACCTCTGGTTTTATTTTAGTTGTTGCAGAATTATCAAAATAAAAAGTCAAAATAGCATCACCTCTTATTTATTGTATGCTAATTTGACTTTATTTATTCTTATTCATAATATATATCTTCTAAAGAAACTTGAACCTTTTTAAAATCTTTGATTTCATCTGGCCAGTCTTTTTCTAAATCTTTTTTAACAATATCTGAATCTTCTTCTATTTTATTTCCTTCATTATTTAGATAAACTTTGTCTTTATTATTATAGAGTATTATATAATTATTTTTATTAATTATACTTGCATTTTCCATTTTTTCAGTAAGCTCCATATTTGAAGAATAAAATTTTATTTCTTCATTTTTTCTATTAATTGCTTGAACAGAGTCTTTATTTTTTATTTTTTGGATTAAATCATTTTCGAATTCTACTATTGTTTTGCCATTTGCATTTATTATTCCATATTCTTCTTCATCATTTTCTGCAATAAAATAGTCTTTTAAAATGTATTCTATATATTTATAATTACTGCTAACTAGTTCTACACCATCTTTATTTTCAATTCCATAATACTCTTTTTCATTATTAATTATAGTTGTAATTCTATAATTTTCATTTTCAGTTTTATAAATTGTTTTATTAAAACTAATATCTAGTTTATTACCTTGAATATCATATACATCATTGCTATTTGTATTTTTAGCATATAAATATATACCTTTATCTTCAATCTCTGAATATTTTGGTGTTACTTTTATTTCTCCTTTTAAGTTAGCAATTCCAAATTGTCCGTTTTTTTCTATAATAATTCCACCATTCTCAGCATAGAATATTGATTGATATTCTGGTTTTATTAGTTGTTTATTTCCTTTATATAGACCATATTGTCCGTTTTTTGACGCAATTAAATAAACATCTTTTTCTTTTGTAATTCTGATAACATTATTGTATTCAACATTTAAAACATTTTTTCCTTTATAGTCTATATAACCATATCTATATCCATCATTTGTAGTATTTGAAACTATAAATCCCGCTTCTATATATTTTTTATCATCTGAATAATAATTATCTGTTGATATTTTGTCATATTTTGTATCAACAATTACTTCTCCATTTATATTTATTATTCCATACTTATTGTCTTTACTAACAATCATCTTTCCTTCTGTTGATTGTAAGTTTTCTATAGTATTATATAAATTTGATGTAATCTGTTTTCCGTCATAACTAATAAGCCCATATTTACCGTCTGATTCGTATTTTAAGACAGATTTTTCATAACATAATATACTAGCTATATTTTTTAATTTTATAGGTTCTACTTTGTTATATTCATCAAATACAGTTTCATTTTTTGAATTTAATACCTTACTTTTTTCATCTGTATAACATATAAATATATCTTTTTCAGGATTTGGTATTATAATATTGCTATATTTTGCTTCTATTACAATATTTCCTTCTCTATCTATTACTCCATATTTTTCATCTTTTAAATATTTTACATAGTTATACTTTTCGATACTTGTAATTTCGTAATCGAATTTTGGTGTATTTATTTTATTTTTTATAAAAAATACTGCTAATACGGCAATTATTACAACCGCTACTGCTACTAATACTTTTTTCATAACTACCTCTCATCTCCTTAATTACATTAATATTTTACTATATTTTTAATAAAATATCAAGTAATAAAGAAAAAGAGCTAATAAATTAGTAAATATTTAGACTTGTAGTAAATTTTGCCCTGCATAACGTGGTATATATAAATTTTTCCGGTTCCTCCTAATAGGCGACCGCCCGAAAAATTTATATATAACCACTTGCGCGGGCTTATATTATTTTATATCTAAATATTAACTAAAAATAGCTCTATTTTATTTTTTTCTTTATTATAACAATTCCTGTAGATAATATTGCCAAAGCAACTATACCTGCTATTGCATAATAAACTATTAATTGCTTGTTTTCTCCAGTTGGTGGAGTAATAGATGTTACAACTCTTACTCTACCATTTGTATGAACTTCTGAAGGTACAATTCTTAATTTTTCTTCTTCTGTGTCTCCAGTTTCTGTAGCATGTTTTATACCTGTAATTTCTGCCTCATTTATAATTTCCATATCATTATCTGCTCTAGATAATGTTCTTTCTACTACAATACTTACTTTATCTGATGTTTTTCTTGTATTATCATTTAATTTATTTGTAAATAAAACACCTTCCCATTTATCAAGTTTTAGAACTTGAGTATTTCTATTATCTAATTTCAAAGTAGTTATCTTTGAATTAATTTTATCTTTCTCAGATTTTTCTGGCAAATATTTTACACCCTCATCAAGGTAATCTGTAACTTCATTAAGTTTTAATGTAATTTCATGAGCATTATTTTTCTCACCATATAAATAGTAATTATCCTCATAATAATTAACATCAGAAACGTTTGTTACTTTTATTTCATAATCTAATTCTAATTTAGAACTATAAATAATGTCTTCAAGTACTTCTGCTCTTACATAAGTACTTCCTCCATTATTTTGATTATCTAAATCACTTACTCCCTGCATTGTTGTAGTCTCTGGATTTCCATCAAATATAACATTGTTTTGAGAGTTAGTTAAAGTTACATATGTAATAACTTTTTCAATCTTTGCCTGTTGTTTTGGTTGTTCTATTATACCTAAATTTATACCTTTTATTTCATTGTTAAATTCTTCTTTTTGATTATCTTTTCCATTTTCATCTTTTGTTATTTCTATTTCTTTTATTTCTGTATCAGTATTTTCAATATTTAAAAACATTTTAGCAGTTCCTGCATCAATTAGAACTTTATTGTTTTCTTTTATATTTTCTTTAGTATCATCAATAATATTGTCTTCTGTATCTTCATTTAAAGCTTTTCTTTCAGTTAAATTATCAATTGCAACAGAGTAATTTGTATCTTCTAATCTTCTGAACCATGTATTAGTGCTTTCATTAGAATTCTCAAGTGCATTTCTTGCTACTTGTGATACAACAATTGTAGATTTATAGTCTTTTGCTAATACTGTTTTTTCTTCTCCATCAGAGTTTCTTATTTTACTCTCTACATCAACAGTTAGTTTGTTTCCTTTAGAATCTGTATATTCTTGTGTTCCATCTCCATAAGTATACCTTATAACATAATATCCTGGAACAACTCCTTTTAAAGCAAAGTTACCATTTTCATCTGTATCTACTATTGCTGTTTTTGATACTGCTGTTCTTGGATTTAACTCACTACCTTCTGCTGTGTATAAATTAGATACTGATAAATTAGTTATATCTACATTTTCATCTTTTGATACATCTAATAATTCAACTTTAACTCCTTTTACAGCATTTTCGCCATCTTCATTTGTACCATTTCCAAGCTTTTCTCCATTATCTGTTACAACTTTATCTTCAAACACTTTACCTGAAATCGTTCTATCTGGAGCTAGTTTAAATATTAAATATGGTGCTTCAGCTTTTCTTTCATCATCTTCTGTATAATGTGTTTGATTTTTTAATATTCTATTTTCCCAAGAATAATCATTTCTTGTGTATTTATGATAACCTGTTGCAACAGCTTCTGTTGGAAATTCCTCAGGTATTCCATCTGGATGATTTAAAATATCTAAAAGTGCATCTCGATTTTCTTCATGATTTACACTAAAATTAATATATGCAGTTATACTATTATCTGGTTTTATACCTAAAGTTTTGTCACATATTGTATTTAGATAGTCATTACTAATTGTAGCTGTTTGTTTTAGCTTTCCATTTGAATCTGTTGTTACTTCTCCTGCTGTCCAATTGCCATCTGCTAAACTATACCTATATGCATCAAAATTATTTACAAGTTGTTTTAAATATAATGCTTGTTCTACATATTTTGTGTCTAAATTCATATTTTCTGTATTTGTTATGTCTATTCTATATCTAACATCTACTTTTAGTTCTTGAGTTTTATTAACACTATCATAAACTATATCTGATGGATAGAAGGAATGTTTATATGCTGTGATATCATTTCTACCTTGATATGTTACCTGAGGGGCATATATTCTACTTTCTCCACCTTCTCCACCATATACGTATGTATATGCGAAACCTTTCATAGTTATTTTTACAGTTGCTAAATTTTCTGTAATGCTATATGCTGGCTTATGAACTTGTTTAATTCCTAAATTTATGTTTTCTAAAGTGTTTGTTTCACTATTATATAACTCTTCAAATAGATATCCATAATCTGCCAATCCATATATTCTTTCCATTTTGTCTTCGTTATCTTTGTCTTCATTTGTAATTATTGTTTCTGTATTGGTATTATTACCGTTGTTATTATTATCATTATCATCATTGTCATTATTGATATTGCTGTCATCATTGTTATTATCCGTATTATCGTTATTAGTTGGATTATCATTAATAAGTATATCTTCGTCTAAAAATACATCTTCGCCATAGTCACTTTCATTACCATCGTCTTCATCATCAGTTACATTTTCATAATCATCATATTGATTATAATCTTCATCATCATTGTTTTCATCATTATTAACATCTTCGTCATCGCCAGTATCATCAAAATTGTCATTATAAATATCATCACTATCTGTATTTGTATTCGTGCTAATTCCCATATATGTATTAGCTATTCCTACAAAGTCTTTATCATATGTTGGCATACTGTTTACTAATGCCCTTGAACCATTTTCAACAATTTGATTTGCTTTTTCTGCATTAAATTCTACTGGTATATAATTTTTGTATACTGTTCCAGAGTAATTATACTCTATATAATGGTTCTGTAACTCTTGTTTAGAGATTATATCAGTAAATTTATATTCACCATTTTCTCCTGTTACTGTAGATGCAACTTCTTCAGGTGTTTCTCCTTTTTTCATTAATCTTACAGTTACTCCTGCAACTCTGTTTTCGTTTTCATCCCATAAATTATTTGAATCTACAAGTTTTGAATCTCCATTTACTGTATCAACCCAAACATATCCTGATATTGATATTACTTTAGTATTAGTAGCTGTAAATGTAACATTACTATTATTTTTATTTATTGTTACAGTTCCTAAATCAACCCATTCAACATCATCATTTCCATCTTTTCCCTTATAATAATTCTTTTGTTTAGTTAAATCATACCCTGAAGGTGCTCTAACTTCATATATATGATATGTTCCATACTCTAAATCCTTAAATTCTCTTTTTCCCTCATCATAAGTATAATATAATGTGTCTTTTGCACCCCATTTTGCATTGTATATATATGGAGGTTTTAAATTTTGTAACCACCCTTTAGAAGTTTTAATTCTTATACCTGCTTGTAGATTTATAGATTTATCATAATCATCTGTTTTTTGAATTGTTAATGTTCCTTTAGGATTACCATCTACGATATTTATAGTAATTTCTGCTCCTTTAACTTTTTGAGTACCACCTTGTACAGTAATTAATCTTTGGGCATCTACCTCATCAGTTCTTTCTATAAACCAAATTCTCGAAGTATAAACATAATTGTCTTTTAGTGCAATTTTTAAACTTTTCATTAATACATTTGATTTATTTGTAATATAATAGTTCTTACCTGATTTTATATCAGTAGGTTTTACAACCTTTTTACCAGCTTTGTCTGTTGAAATTATAATTTTTTTCGAATTTATTACTTTATTATCAACATCTAGTACTTTTACCGATTTAATTGTACCGTTAAATTTTACTTTAAAAGGACCGGCAACTTTATCTTTACTATAAATTTTAGTATTTGTTGCAGAAATTTCTGGTACACAATTTGTATTAGCATTATTTTTAGCATAATTTTTTGCATCTTGTATAAAACTATTAATTTTATTTTTATCACTTGTGCTTACATTTCCTAAGTTATATGAACTATCCCATCTATTATAAAGTCCTATTTTATTTCCAATCTTTGAAAACCAATTATTAGAATACCACCAGTGTATTGCTCTATCTCTTATCATGTCATTTCCATAACCTTTATAATAGTCTCCTGCATTCATTAAATATCCAAGAACCATGTTACTACTTGATGTTTCAGTTCTTGTTATTTTACTATATTTCTTTCCATTTGGCCAAGTTTTATCAAGTAACAATTTTTCTTTTCTAGAGTTATCTGCAATTAACTTCTGTATTCTATTAGTATTTTGATTTTGAACTTTAAATTTTGAACTTACTTGATTGTTCCAAACCCAAGTACTATCTATGCTTTTTGTTGCACTATTAGCTCCTCTAAGATATGTTCCTGTTGCTACATTTCCTTTTATTTCTATGTATGCATCTATAACATATCTTCCAGATTCAGATTCATCTTTATGTTGAATACAATACATATGATCTGCTTCTTTAAACTGTGCTAATGTTTCTCCAGATACACCTGTTGTAAATCCAACAGTCATTCCTACTGCTTTTTCTTTTAACTGTGATAAAGTCTGTTTACTTGCTTCAACAGTTCCATCATAATTTCCTGCTATAACTGAATTTGGATAAGCTATAAATAAAATTGCAATACTAAATATTATTAGAAATATTTTTCTTATATATTTATACATTAAAATTACCTCCTTTCTTTAAAATTTTATTTTTTCAATTACAATTCTTTTTAAATTAAAATAAACAATCATTCCAATTATAATACTAATTGTTATTGCAATAATAGCAAAACTAATTGTTTTACCTGTACCAACACTTATTATTGCATCTGCTTGTCCTATATTATCTTTTGAATCAATATCTGAAATTCCAGAAGCATTAAATGTTTCAGCAATTTCTGCCTTATTATTTGTTAAACCTGTATTTGAATTTGTCATTTTTTTAGTTAAAACTAGTGTCAATTCTTTTGTTTCACCTGGGTTTATTTTTATATCTGACAAACTGTTTGAATACAAATTATCTCCAGATTTGTACCATTTAGAATTTACTTCAGAATTAAATTCTAAATCATTAGGTTTATAATCTACAATTTTTCTAGCATATCCTGCAACGTCACCATTATTGGTTACTTTTATTTTATATTCTATAAGTACAACACTTCCACTTAAATATTTTGCTCTTATTTCAGCTTTTGCCAAATTAACATCATTATATTGGTTAGTTTTTGTTCCTGATTTATTAGTTATTGTTACTCTTGAAATAGTTTTAGATAGTTCTAAATTAAATACCTTTGCTTCTTTTAATCCTATGTCAATATTTAATAAACTATTTTCTTCTATTATTAAAGTGTCTGTTGCTGCAACTTTTCTATTTGTTCCATCTATTGTCATATTTACATTTTCTACGTCTGAATTCTTAGTTGTGTTAACACCCTTAGCATTATATGTTGTTAATACATATTTTCCATTATCATATTCAAATATAACAACATATCTACCTTTTTCGACATTTTCAAAAGTATATTTTCCATCTTCTTGTGTTTTTGTATTTATAGTTACATTACTATCTAAATTCAATAGTATTACATTTATATCTTTAAGTAGTTGTTCTTCATCATCTCTTTTACCATTTTCATTTTCATCTAACCATGCAGTACCAGAAATCTTATATTTATTTGTTTCGTTGTTTTCGTCTTGGTTGTCTTTATTGTTGTCTGTATTGCCATCATTGTCGTTATTATTATTATTATCATTATTGTTTTCTTCATCTTTTATTTCTTCTATGTAATTCATTAATTCTTCAGTTTCTGCTACTTGTTTTCCATTGTTGAAAATTATAGCTTTATTAATAACCTCTAAAGTTTTTCCTACTGGTAAAACTCCATCAACTTGACCTAGAATTTCTAATGTAATTTCTTCTTTAGCTTTTATTTGAGTTTCTATATTTATTATGTCGTAATTATATTCATCACCTATCATAGTGTCTGTATTATATTCAGAATCTTTGCCATTTACTTTTACTGATAAAATGTTTAAATAATGAGAAAACTCATCTTGAATTTCTATTGATTCTGCGTCAATAGATCCTATATTTTTCATTTTTATAATATATTTAATTTGATTTCCTGCTTTCACAAAATTATTTGAACTTGATGGTGAGATTTCTTGTTCTATTGTTGCTTCAATTTTAACTCCAATTACTTTTTCTTGTAATATATTTGTTCTGTATGTATTTCCTGTAGAATCTTCTACTTTTGCAGAAAGCTTTGTATAAACCATATCTGTAGAATTTTGAATTCCATTTGCATTTATTATTATTTCAGCTGATTTATTAGCTGGAATAGAATCTATAATAAATACATTTTCATCAGATTCAATAGAGTCTTGTGATATTATTTCTCCATCTTCTTCTTTTACATACCATCCTATTCTATTTATTTCTAATGCATTATTTTTTTCTAGCCTTACTTTTACGTCTTTTTGTTCTTTGTTTGATAAATTCTGTATTGTTATTTTATATTTATAGTTCTTTCCATCTTCTAGCTCTTCATCTTCATTTCTATATAAAGGTCTAATATCTGCTTTTAAATTTGATGTGCAAAGTTTGTTTTCATATTTTAAACTGTGAATATTATATCCATTTTTGCTTATATTTACGGTTGTTTCTATATTTTTATCTTCTTCTAAATTCTTATTTGTTTCAACCATATATATTTTATTATATGTCTTACCCGCTTCTATCTTTATACCCTTTTCTGTTATCTTAGTGTCTGATTTTTTTGAGAATAAATCTCCATCTTCATAATAATCAAATTTTTCAGGGTTATATACTGGATAATCTGGATTATATACTATTAAAGAAGCATTTTCAGGTATATTTATTTCTAAATCTAAATTTTCTTCTTTATTTGAGTTATTTGTTATATTTAATATATATGTTATAATTTCTCCAGCTTTTACTTCTTCACCTGGTTTTATTATTTCTCCTCCAACATAAGCTTTTAACTCAGAATTAGTATTTATTTCAGGTTGGCTTCCTTCTCCTGTCTGTTGGCCACCTTTCCCTGTCTGTTGTCCTTCTTCCCCTGTCTGGCCGCCTTCTCCTGTTTGTTGTCCGCCTTCACCTGTCTGGCCACCTTCACCTGTCTGTTGTCCACCTTCTCCTGTTTGGCCGCCTTCACCACTAGGATTTGTATTATCATCTGGAGTTGGTTGAACTTCAGGTATATAGATTTTTACAGGAACTTCTTGTTGTCCATTATCTTCAAAGTTTGTTGCCAAATCATTGGTATAATTTAAAACTATTTTCTCATTACTTGTTTTTTCATTCTTATCTACTTCTATATTACAGTATATTATTAAAGTTGTTCCTTCTAAAGTTTCTGTATTATATCTCTCTTGTATTCCTTCAATATTTGCTTCTATTATCTTTTGTCCATTTTCTGTTTTCACATTAACTTCTTTTAGCTCTAATCCTTCTTTGTACAATAAATTTGAATCAGTAATATTAACATTTGTTACTTGTTTTGGAAGAGTGATTCTTATTTTAGGATTTTGATATAAATCTCTACTCTCGTGGTTATTTAATAATACAGTTGTGATTACAACATTCTCATTCATTTCTTCAGAAGATAATGTATCTACATTAACATTAAAATTCGCTTTTGATTGTGTTTCTTTTAAATTCATTATAAAAGAATGAGTATATATGTGTCTGCTATTATCATGTTTTGTATATTGAACAGAAGCACTGTCTTTTAATTTTTGAAATTCTTTTATTTCTTCTCTTGTATAATCAGTTTTTAGTAAAGTTTTTGTACTTTCTATTAGAAAAGCTCCATTATTAATAGGTTTAGTTGATTGTATATTAACAGTTTTTGTTCCTTGAGGTAATTCTATTACTACATCTCCATTTTCTTCTGATGGAGATTCATTATTTATTGTTTTATCTGCAATTGTTAGAGTCCATGCATCTCCTAAAACTGCTGAAATTTGATACTTATTTATTTTTATAGCTTTATATTCAACATTAGATTCTTTTGTAATAGTATTTTTATTCTCTTGCTCATCTATTACATCATATGTAAATAAAGGTATATTTTCTGTTAAATTGAAGTCTTTTACCGCACTTGCATAATCAACATAAACTATTGTATTTGAAGTAAAATCTCTATTCTCTCCAGAATAGATTTTTCCTTTATATAAAGAAGTTTCCATTTCTTCTTGAGCTACACTAATTATTCCATCCTTTTCCTCTTTTAAGTCGATTTGAGATTGTTCACCATTTAAAGAAATTTCAGTTTCAGTTGTAGCATTTTTATCAAATGTTATAATTGTTCCATTTACATTAATAATAGTATTTGATAAATCTTTGTTTTCTTCAAATTCATATGTTACAACAAATACATCTTGCACGTTTCTAAACCATGATATTTTTCCATCTGTTTCATTATTTTCAACATTTATTTCTAAAATGTTATTTTCTACTCTATAGTTTTCTTGTGTAAATTCTTTTTCTCCATTTGTAGCCTTTGTTGTTCTTTTATGAACTTCAACATTAGTTGTTCCTTCTGGTACACTTATTTGAAGCTTTGTATTTTTTGTAGGATATTTGTTGTTTGTTAATTTGCTTGAAACAAGAAATTGTACTATTTTTTTATTTTGCTCGTTTATTGTATAAGTTTTATTTGTAAGAATTTTAGAATATATCTCTGCTTTAACATCTTGAGGTATTTTCCAAATTACTCTAGCATTGCTTGTAGCATCTATTGTTTGATTTTTTATGCTATAAGAATATACTCCGTTTAGCTTAATTCCTGTTTGACAATTTAATGAACTTACTGGTATTTCATTACCATCTATAAATTCTATTCCTATCTCAATATGTGCAGTATCCCCTGCATTTAATTGATTTAGATATATGACATTATCTTTAACTTCTCTTACAAAATCACTTGTATACTCTTCTTTGAACTTAAAACCTGCATTTTCTAAAGATATATATCCATTAAAATATCCTTCTTGTTTTACCAACACGTCAATGTTTAGTTTTAAGTCTTTTGCATCTATAGTTCTTTCTATTGTTGCTTCTTCTTTTTCATTTTCTACAAAATATGCTTTAAACTGAACATTTTCATTTTCTGTAGATACCATATCTATAGCATAAGATATAGCAGTAAATCCAACTATTGCATACTGAGCCATAATCATTGTAATAATAATCAATATTGCAATTGCTTTTTGAATAACTTGTTTCATGTTTTTCATATCCTTTCCTCCTAAATACTCTACTTTATATATTAAAAGGTTTTTCTTTTAGTGTCAATATCTACATATTTTAGTATTTTCGCTGTTTTGAATTAATGTTTACGGAAGGTTTATTCAAGTTTTTTCTTTTTTTTCTTTACATTTTTATGACATTTTTGTAATAATTTATTTATATTTATGTGGTTTTACTTAGGGATAAAGGGTTTTTATGCTCAAAAAAAGAACTACTGACATTGTCAATAGTCCTTTTTTAGTTCTAACTATTTAGCATTTATTATAATACTTTTTTCTTAATTATTACAACTCCGGCTGATAAGACTGCTAATGCTCCTGCTCCTGCTAATACATATAATACTGTAGCTAATTTATCCCATCCTGTAGGTGGTGTAATTGAAACAACTGCTCTAACTTTTCCATTTGTATGTACTTCAACTGGTGCAGTTCTTACTAGTTTTTGTGCTTTATCTTGTGAATTATCATCTGGATCTGTACTGTTAGCTAATTTAGTAATTTCTGCCTCATTTACAATTTCCATATCAGAATCTTCACTAGATAAATATCTTTGTGTTCCTAAAGTAACAGTATCTGATGTTTCTTTTTGTGTAGTTCTTTCTTTATTGTTTTCGGTGTATAATGTTTTCCAGTCTGTTATCTTTACAATATATTTCTTTACAGTCTTATTATCTTCGTCTGTTTCTTCAATACTATCTGGAGTTAATGTTATTCTTGTTGCATCAGATTCTTCAGGTTCATATTTTAATGCTTCATCTAAATAATCTGTTACTTCGTCAATTTTTAATGTTACTTCATATGCTCCTGTTTTGTCACCATATTTGTAATAGTTATCACTGTAATAGTTAACATCTGAAATATTTGTAGCTTTAATTGCATATTTTAACTCTAGTGTTGAACCATATATATTTTCTTCAACTAACTCTGCTCTTACATAAGTACTTCCACTGTTGCTCTTATCTTTGTCTAAATCACTTACTCCTTGCATTGTTGCAGTTCTTGGATTTCCATCAAATATTATATTGTTTTGAGCATTTGTTAATTTCATATTAGATACAATTTTTTCTAATTTAGCTTCTTGATTTGGTTGTTTAATTATACCTAAGTTAAATCCGCCAAACTTTGATTCTTCAATATTTTGTACTTGTTGATTATCTTTAATTTCTATATTTGTTGAATCTGTTTGAGTATTTTCAATTGTTATAGAAACTTTTGCAGTACCAGCTAATACATTAACTGATTTTTCTGCTGTATTTGTAGAATTTGCTATTGTTCTAGTATCTAAATCATCTACTGCAACTGAGTAGTTTGTACCTTCTAATTTTTTATACCATAATTCTTTTAAAGTATTTTCAGCATATCCTAATGCATTTCTAGCAACTGTTGATGTTACAATTGTAGATTTGTAATCTTTTGATAATACATTGCTTACTTCATTTCCATTTGTGTCATATATTTTTTGTGTTCCATCTCCGTAAGTAAATCTTATGAAGTAATATCCTGGTACTAATCCTGATAATGTATAATTACCATTATTATCTGTTGTTACTATAGCTTCTGTAATATCAGCATCTTTTGTTCCATTTTGTCCATCTTTAATATTGTATAAGTGAGATACTGGTAGATTAGCTATTGTTTTTCCATCTTCTATATCAAGTAATTCTACTTTTACATTTCCAACAACATTTTCATTATCTTTTTCAAATGTACCATTACCAAGTTTTTCTCCATTATTTGTTACAACTGTATCTTCAAATACTGTTCCTGATAATGTTCTTTGTTCTCCTAACATAAATCTTAGATAAGGAGATTCTGCACTTCTTTGGTCATATGGAGTTGTATGTGTTTGCTCTTTTTCTATACCATTTTTCCAAGAATAATCTTTTCTTGTATATTCATGGTATCCTACTGATGTAGCTTTTGTAGGGAACTCTTCCATGATTCCTTCTGGATTTTTCAATATATCCATTATAGCATTATCTTTAACATTAAATTGTATAAATGATGTTGCTGTTTGATTTTTCTCTATACCATTACCGTATTTTTCTTTTAAATAATTTTGTTTAATTGTTGCTGTATTTCCGTTAGCTTCCCAGTTACCGTCATTTAGTTCATATCTAGATGTATCAAAATTATTTACTAAGTTTGAAATATGAAGTTTCTTTTCTTTGTATAAATCTTCAACATTTTCATTTTCTGTGTTTGTAATATCTATTCTATATACAACACTTACTTTTAATTTCTCTCTTGCATCACTTGGGTTATATACTATATCTGATGGGTGAATATAACTTGTATATGCTTTTATATTATTTCTCTTTTGGAAACTTACTGTAGGTGCATTTATTCTTGGTTGTCCATCTACTCCACCATATATATAGTTATATGTATAACCTTTAATTGTTAATTTAACATACGCAATATTTTCTGAAATTGTATATTGTGGTGTATATAATTGTCTAATACCTAAGTTAATATTTTCTAGTGTTTTAGTATTAGAATTATATAACTTATTGTATAAGTTTCCACTTAATCCATATACACTTTCTTTTTGAGTTTCTGTATATGTAGTTGCAATTCCATTAACTCTATCATCTGCTTCTGGCATTTCATTTACTAATGCTCTTGAACCATTAGCTACAATTTTATTAGCATCAGTAGAATTAAATGCTACAGGTATATAGTTTTTATATTGTGTTCCTGAATAATTAAATTCTACATAGTAGTCTTTTAATTCATCTTTATTTACCTTCTTTGTAAAGATATATTCTCCTCTTTCATTTGTTGTTGTAGTAGCTTGTACTTTTTTGTTAGATTTTTTTACTAAATTTACCTTTACTCCTGCTACTCTTGTTTCTTCGTTATCACTTAGATTATTAATTGTACCTTCTTTTGTAAGTGGTACATCTACCCAAACATATCCTGAAACAGATACATATTCAACAGGCTTTATTTCTATTGTTATAGAAGCACCTGGGTTTGTCTTTGTTTTTGAATCTGTCATAATATATCTTTGTGTTACAAGACCATCATTACGTTCTAAAAACCAAATTTGAGCACTTATTGCTTCACTTTCCTTTAATTTTATTGTAATATTTTTCATTGTAGAATTTGAAGAATTTTGAATATAGTAATTGCTTCCTGATTTTAAATCACTTGCACTTACTTTATTTTTTCCTTCTTTATCTGTTGAAAAAGCTATATATTTACTGCTTATTGCTTTACCATTAGAATTTGTAACAGTTATACTATCAATCTTTCCAGTATAAGATACTTTGAATGGTCCAGCAGTTTTTGTAGATAATCCACTAATTTTACTGCTTGTATTATTTTTATTTATAGTAGAAGCTGTTCCATTATAATTTTTTGCATATTCTTTTGCTCTTTTTATAAATTCTTGTACTTCTTTTTTTACACCTGGGTGAGCATTTAAACTAAATCCTGAGTCTTTCCATTTAATATTTATATTTAATCCTGATTTAGTTTTGTTGTTATAAAATCCTACATCTGAATACCATGTTTTTAAATATTCGTGGATTGCTCTCATTCTAACACCACTACTATTTTCTGCATTGCTGTATCCTTTGTAATATCCTTCTTTTTCGATTAAATATGCTAATACAATATTATCTATTGATTGTTTTGTTTTTGCTCCTTTACTGTTTCTAACATATCCTGTTGCTGTTTTTCCATCGATATTAACATACGCATCAACAACATATAATGCAGTTTTTGATTCAGCCCTATGTTGAACACAGTATAAATGGCAATTTTCATCAAATACATTTATTACTTGGCTAGATGAGCCTACACCTAACATAATAGTATTTCCTATATTTGGTCCTTGTAAAAGGCTTTGTCTGGAGTATAATCTTGAAGCTTCTACGCTTCCTGAAAATATTATTGTAAATACAAATAATATAACAAATGATAGTAAAGCTTTTATACTTTTATTTACTTTCATTTCATTTCCCCCTTCCTTTTATATTTGTATTTTATCTATTAAAAGTTTTTTGTTTATTAAATAAGCTAGTCCAAATATTACTATTACTATTGTTAAAGTTAATGTTATATAACTTACTGCTGTACCTGTTTTAACACTTATTATTGCATCTGCAGAACCTAGGTCTTTGCTATTTTTATTGTTACTGTTTGAAGCAGTATTTGGAATTCCTAATGTATTGTATGATGACTCTATTTCTGCTTTATTGTTTGTTAAACCAGTATTAGATTCAGTCATTTTCTTTGTTAATGTTAATTTTATTTCTTTTGTTTCTCCTGGTTCGATTTTTGTATCTGCTAAGCTAGATGTATAGATGTTGTTTCCTTTTTGATACCAATCGCTATTTAATCCTGAATTGAATGTTAATGATGAAGGTATATAGTCAACAATACTGTTTGCGTATCCTGCAATTTCACCATCATTTATGACTTTCATTTTGTATTCAATAATTACATTTGAATCACTTAAGCTCTTTGAAGCTATTTCAACCTTAGCTAAATTTTTATCGTCAAAGTCATATGTTTTTGTACCTTCTTTATTAGTTACAATCATTTTACTTATTGTTTTTTCTAATCTTAAGCTAAATATCTTTGCTTCTGCTAATCCTAAATCAATGTCTGTTTCGTTTTGTTCAAGTTTGATGCTATCTGTGAATGCTGCTGTTTTTTCTTCATCATTTACTTTTCTTGTAGCAGTAACAGCATCTGAGTTTTCACTGTTATTTATTCCCTCTGCTTTATAAATTGTAACTACATATCTTTCTGTATCATATTCAAATCCTACTATATATTCACCTTTAGTCATATTTTGTAATGTATATTTTCCTTCACTATTTGTTGTTGCAGATACTTCTGAGCCATTAACATCAGTTGCTAATTGATTTGTTTCAACATTTATAGCAAATACATTTACACCTTCTAATATTTCTTCTTCTGAATCTCTAGCTCCGTTTTTGTTAGTATCTTTCCATACAGTTCCTGATATTGAATATGTTCCATCTTCATTATTATCACCAGAGTCACTATTTGGTTCTGTTCCAGAATTGTTATTTATAATTTTGTATTTTATTTCATCTGTTTGTGCTAGTTCAACACTATCGTTATAAACAATTGCTGAATGTATTAATTCTAAATTACTTTCTTGTGGTAAATTCTCTGTAACAAATCCTTCTATTTGTAATGTGGCATCATTTCCTGCTTTTAGCTGTATAGCAACTGTTAAGACATTGTTTACATCATCTTCTGCTTCTAAATTAATTTCTGTTTCTTTTCCATCTAATGTAACTTTTGAAATTTCTAAGTAATTAGTTATTTGATTTTTTATTTCTAGATCCTCTGCATCAAATTTTCCAATATTTTTTAATTTTACTGTATATCTTATTTTATCTCCGATATTTAAGTAACCTTTTGCTGCTTTACTTGATATTACATCAGATGAAGAATTAGCTTGTACTTGAACTCCTCTAACATTTTCTATTAACTTATTAGATTTGTATTCTTTACCTGAGCTTTTTACTGTTGCTGAAATTTCAGATATGTTAGTTTTTCCAACAACTGGTGTTGCATTAACAACTACAGTAGCTTCTCCGTTTGCTGGAAGTGACTCTAACGTAAATTCTGTTTTATTCTTATCTATCTCTCCGTAGTGTTCTTCATCTATATTCCAATATAATGTATTAATATTTAATAATTCATTTTTGTTTAATGTAACTTTTATATTTTTTTGTTCTGTATTTGTTAAATTCTTAATTTTAATATAATATACATAGTTAAATCCTGCGTCTAATACTGTGTTTGGAACTCTATATATTGGTATACATGTAACTTGAATATCACCTGTTGTAATTTTATTTGTTTTTGTAACTTCTGCTATTTGTTTTTCTTCTTGTTTTATAATAGCTTTAGTTTCAATATTTTTAGTTTCCTTTATGTCATTATTAACAACTACCATATATGAATATGTATATTTATTTTTAGCTTCGATTGTTGCTTTTTCTTGAACACTGTATTGTTTATCTGGTTTTGTTATTAAAAATTTTTCATCTTCTGTGTAGTGATCCATTGTTGGGTCATATGCTGGATATTTTGGATTAACTTCTATTAAAGTAGTATTATCTGGTATTGTAATGTCGAAATTTACATTACTTGCAACTTGAGTTCCTGTATTTTCTATTGTTAAATCGTAAGTTATTATTTCTCCAGCTTTTATTTCTGTATTGTCATCAACCTCTTGTCCACTTACTTTAGTAACTATATTTCCTTTTAATTCTGCAACTCTGCCTGTTGTAAAAGTTATTGTAGTAGATTCTACCTTTTTTCTTGCTCCTGTTAAATCATTTGTATATTCTACATTATAAGTTGCATCTGTATTTTGGTTAAATGCCATATTGTCTTTTAAAGTTATATTATAATTTAGTTCTATCTCTTCATTCTTTTCTAATTTTGGAATTACTACTAAAAAGTTTTTTGCATCCTTAATATTTTCTTCTGTCCAATTATTTTCTGTTTTATTAATATCTGAAGTTGGATTTTCAATATTTGTATAATATACTTTAGCATTATCTATATTGGTATGGATTTTACTTGTTCTTTCTAAGGTTCCTTCTATATTAGCAATTTTTCCTGTAATAACTATGTTAGATAAATCTGTGCCTTCATTATTTATAACTCTCATAAAAATTGTAGTTTTTTCAACATCTGATTTTGTTATATCTATCTCTTTGCTATCTTCTTTACCAAAAGTTCTTATTTCGTAATCATAAATGTCATTAGTTACTATCATTGAGTTTTGAGAAACTATGTTAATATTTACTTTTTCTTCACCATTATTAGCATAATTTGTTGCAAAACCATTTGTATAACTTAAAATTATTTGTTCATTACTATTTGTTGCATATTTATCTAACCCTACTACAGCCTTAAATAATAATGTTGGTCCTTCTACCGCTTCTCCTGGATATTCTTCTTGTTCTCCAGTAAGCTTAACAGTTATTACTTCTTGATCATTTTCTCTTTGAGCTTTAATACTATCTAATTTTAATCCATTTCCATATAATAATTTGCATTGTACATTTATACTATTTATTTGTTTTGGCAATCTAATTTTAATTGTTGGTTCTTTGTATAAATCATACTTTTCATTATCAGTTTTTAAAACAACTGTCATATTTACTTCTTGTTCAACTGTTGTTGATAATGTTGTAGGCTCTACACTTAATGTTGCTTTAGACTCTGTTTCTTTTAAAGCTATTGTTTTTTCAGAATTTGATGTACTAGTTTTATTTTCGTTTGTTGTATATTTTAGTTCATTTATATCTTTTATTTTAGAAAATTCTTTTATATCTTCTCTTGAATAATCTGTTTTTAATATATTCTTTTCATGTGCAAAACTAATTGTTCCTTCTTTTTGTGGCTTACTTGTTTTAATTGATATACTGTTAACACCTTTATCATATTTAACAACAATTATTCCATTTTCATCTGTTTCTGTTGTATTTGTGATATTTCTTATAGTATTATCATTATTATCTTTTATTGTTATTGAACCATCTTGTCCAAATATATCTATAAACTGTTCTTTATCAATCTCTGTTTTAACAAATTCGATGTCGGCATCATTTTCTTTGTCTGATACAAATGTTGATTTTTGTTCATTTAATGTAATTTCATTAACAGGTGTTGCATAATTTATATATAAGTTTGATACAGAATTATATGTTTTTGTATCTCCTGTGTATAATTTTCCTTTAAATATTTCTTGTTGTTTTTCATCTATTGAATTTGTAATTATTCCATCTTTTTCTTCATTAACTGTTATATTTGAACTTTGAGTTAATTCTTTTTCATCAACTGTTTTTATTGTAGAATTTGTTTTGAATTCTATATTGTCTGTATCTGCAGATTCAGAATATTGTACTGTAACTATTAATATGTCTTCTGCATTTTTTTGCCAATTAATTGTTTCTTCACTATTTTGTATATTTATTGATAATTTTCCTTCTTTATATTCATAATTGTTGCTATTAAATTCTTTATTGCCATTTGTAGCATTTGTTGTTCTTTTTTGTACTGTTATATTTTCTGGTTCTAGAGGAATGTCCATTGATATTTGTGTATCTTTTACTGGGTATGAGTTGTTTTCTATTTTACTAGAAAGCATTATTTGTACTATTTTTTTGTTATCGTTATCTACTTTATATACAGAATTTGTTAGTACTTCTGTTTTTAAAGTGGATTTGATATCTTTTCCAGATTTCCAATTTATCTTTACTTTAGCTTCTCCGTTTATATCAATATCTTTCTTTTGACTGCTTATATATTTTCCAGATAATTTAACTAAAGATTCACTGCTTAAATAATTTGAGTCAAATTCAGATAAATATGAAAATTCAACTGGTATTTTAATTTTAATAGAATCTCCTTCATTAATTTGTTTAAGTTCTATTTGCCTATCTTCAATTTTATTTATATGAGAGTCATTAACTTCCTTTTTAAATTTAAAATTCGATTGATTTTCTAATGTTATTTTTCCCTCAGATAAATAACCATCTTTTTTAATGCCTAATTCTATTATTAAATTTAAATCCTTATTATCTATCTCAGAATCAACTTCTGTTAGCTGTTCAGATGAATCAAAATAAACATTATAGTCAATATTTTTGTTATTTGTTCCAACTGCATCTACAGCATAACTTACTAAGTTAATTCCAACCCAGCTTAAATCTGCTAATGTTAATGTTAAAACTATTAACATTGCAACAATTTTACTTGCTATTCTTCTTATGGTATTATACATGACTTTTCCTCCCCATGTTTTCTTATTTAATCTTTTTTTATGAAGTACCAAAATATTTGTTTTTTATTTTTTGACATAATTTGGCACTCTACTATAATTATATAACTTTTTTTGCAATTTTGCAAGTATTTTGAGCAATTTTTACAACTTTTTATGTAACTAATTTTTAATATATTCTACATATTAAAATAGCAAATTGATAATATCCGTAAGTAATTTATCTCTTTTTTTAAAATTAACACATATAAAATAAATTCATATAATAAAATAATATTAATAATATTTAACAATTGAAAGGATGATTTTATGAATAACAATGACATGTCGAATTTATTAAATATGCTTAATAAAATGGATAAAAATCAACTTGCATCAGGATTAAATCAACTAAATTCTATGCTTAGTAATGAAGATAAGCAAAAAATTATTCAAGCCTTAAATGGATTAAAAAAATAACGAAAGGAATAAAAAGATGGCAGATAATTTAAATATTTCTCCAGATATGATTGAAAATTTAGTAAATATGTTAAATAATTCAAATCCTTCTTCAAATACAACAACAGATACTAAAAAAACAGATTCTTCCTTTAATTCTAATACATCAAATAATTCAAATAACTCATTTGGTATTGAAAATTTGGATATTGAGACCATCATGAAAATCAAATCAATAATGGAAACATTAAATACTTCTAATGACCAAGATAGTAATCTTCTTTATTCTCTTAAACCATATTTAAGAAAAAGTAGGCAAGCTAAATTAGATCAATATATAAATATTTTGAAAATATCACAAATATCTAAATTATTTAAAAAAGGAGATGTAAATTGATGCCATTTAATATTCCTTTTCCATTTTTTTATAATAACTACAGATATCCTAATACTTTAAATAACCGTATTCATTATAATAATTCATCATTTAAGACTACTGAATATAAGGCTAATAATAATAATTTTAAAATAGAGGACAAGAAAAAAACTTCAGAATCTCTTGATGCTTCTGAAGCTTTTTTTGAATTATTTGGATTAAAATTATATTTTGATGATGTTTTAATAATATGTATTTTGTTTTTTTTATATACAGAAAAAGTAAAAAACGACGAACTATTTATATGTCTAATTTTACTGCTTTTGACATAGTATTATTCTACTATTATTTTGTCTCCATCTATATATGCATATGCCATTTTGTGAAGTAATTCCTCTTCTCTGTTAAATTCTTTAACAATATTTGCTATTCTCATCTGTGCAGTATCTAGTCTTCCTGCTGAAATCATTGCCCCTTTATTGCCCTTTGCTCCAGCATGAGCTAGTCCTCTTAAAGTTCCTAAAACCACAATGTTATCAGATGCAATTACTTCTGCTCCAGCGTTTACGTCACCTAAAATTACAACGCTTTTTTCTTCTTCTATTTTTTGGCCTGATCTTAGTGAACCTTTATGAAATATTGTTTCAGATGTAGATAACTCACTTGCATATGTTCTTTTTATGTTAGAAAGTCCAAGTTCTCTTGGCATATCAAATTCTACATCAATTTCTAAAATATCTTTAATTATTTTTTCAATTTGTTCAATTTCTTTATTTTTAAGTACTTTTCCAATAACTTTTATTGGAGTTTTATCATCTTTATATATTTTCTTTAATTGTGTAACTCTTTTCTTGACTTCCTTAAGTATTACTTCGAAATCATACCCCTCATTTATTTTTATTACAACATAATTATTTCTTTGAAAAACATTCAAACAACCACTCTTCATAACTATCATTCCTTTAATTAATACTTTCCATATAACTCTCTGCATTATTATTCTCTTGTATCTCATTTGAATTTAAATTCATTCCAAAGTATTCTGCTATAATATCTCTTACAACTTCTCCTGTGTAGTTTCCATGTCCACCATTTTCTACCATAACAACAACACATATTTCAGGTTCGTCAAATGGTGCAAATCCTGCAAACCATGCATTAACTTTATTTCCAGGTGCTTCTGCAGAACCTGTTTTTCCACCTATTTCTATCTCAAAATTTTTAAAAATATTATATGCAGTACCACCAGCATCTTGTGCAACTGACCTCATTCCCTCTAATACTACATTAATATTATCTTTAGATAATTTTAGGTTTTCTGTTTTATCATCTTCTAAATTCAGCTTTTCTTTTACATAGGCTTTTATCTGACTTCTACTCTCTTCCGTACCATCTGAATTAAGTATATTTTTTACAATTGTTGGATTTATCTTTTTTCCACCATTAGAAACCATTGCGATATATTTTGCAACTTGTAATGGAGAAAAAGTACTTTGCTGGCCAATTGCTGCTTGAAGAGTCATTCCACCAGCCCATCCTTTAATAGTTTGTGGTGAAGCTAAAAGTCCAGCAGTCTCACTAGGAAGTTCAATTCCCGTTTTTCTACCTAATCCAAAGTAATTTGCATATTTGTTAAGTTTTTCTATTCCCATTCTGTATGATGTTTCAAAAAAGAAATAGTTACAAGACTTTTGTATCGCTTGTTCAACATTTGTTGGACCATGTCCCACATGTGATTGATTATATATCCAACAAGCAGGTGTATAATCATTATATCTTCTATAAACTCCTACGTCATTTATCTTTTCTGTTTTACTGATTGCTCCTGTTTCTAGTCCTGCAATAGCAGTAGCCATTTTGAATACAGATCCAGGTGAATAAGCTCCTGATATTGATTTATTAAATAGTGAATTATCTTCTTGAATTCGTTTATAGTTTTCGTTGCTAATTCCACCAACCCAAACATTAGGATCATAATCAGGATAACTTGCTATAGCTCTTACCTCGCCTGTTTTGACATCTAAAACTACAACACTTCCACCTTCTGCATTATATCTTTTTCCAAAGCCTCCATTTTTTATTTTTTCAATGTTGTTTTTTAAAGCATCTTCAGCTACTTTTTGTAGTTTAGCATCTATAGTAAGTACTATAGATGACCCTTGTACTGCATCTTGTGTAACAGTACTACCTGTTACTGCACCATCTACAGACATTTCTATTTCTTCTTTTCCGTCTTTTCCTCTTAAGTAATCTTCAAATAGTGCTTCAATTCCTGTTCTTCCAACATAGTCATCATTTTTGTAAGGATTATCACCATTTAAACTAGCATTATATTCTTCTTGTCCAATCCTTCCAATATATCCTACTGTATGTGATGCCAAATTACCATATTTATATACTCTTTCAGAGTCTGTAGAAATTGTAATTCCTGGATAATCAATGTTCTTTTCACTTATCTGAGCAACAACTTCTCTTGGAACATTTTTTGAAATTTGCAAAGACTTGGTACTACTATAACCTTTTGTCGTTATTTCATATCTTATAGCAATTATTTTTCTAATATCTGCCCATTCTTTATTTGTAATTTTGTATTTTTTTATAAAATAATTTATAGCATCATCTTCTTTTGTATTTTCTGCTAACTTGTATTTTGCTAACCATTTTTTTAAAGAATCATCTTTTATTGTATATTTTTTGTCATTATTAATTGGAAAATTATCTGGATAATTTGCTCCATTTTTAACTAAAAGATTTACTAAATTTAATATGCATTTATTTAAGGTTTCATCATCTGATTTTGTTTTATATAAAGATATATTAAATGTTGTTCTTGTAGTTGCTAAAACATTACCAGAACTATCTAAAATATCTCCCCTAGTCGCCTCTAAAGTGCTTTCTCTTGACAACCTTGTATTTGAGTTTTCTCTATACTCTGCCCCATGTACTATTTGAAGATTAAAAAGTCTAACAAATAGAACAATTCCGATAAAGTAAACTATAACCATTAAAACATTAAATCTTAAGTTTACATTTTCTCTTTTAATTCTTTGTTTCAATTATTTCTTGCACCTCTCTTCCAGGCAAATTAGTTATTTTAAATTATTATTTAGACTAAATAGTAACTATCTTAAAAATATCTTGTTAAAATTTTATTTCCTTTATATTCTGTTTCTACCTTATTGCCAAAATTTTGTATTAATGGATATAAAACAATCGTAAGTATAGCGTTGTATAAACATTCTATTAATAGAATTTGTATAAACGGAATAATTTCTAAGTCAAACTTAGTAATAAAATATGAGATTATATATTCTCCTATTTCAAATACCATTGTAGAAATAATTACCATAACAATTAATGTAATCCTATTTTCTTTAGAAAAATTTTTATCAAAAACAACTCCTATTATTCCCACAATTCCGAGCATAATTGCTGTAATTCCAATATTTCTTGCAAGAAATAAATCAAGCATTAATCCGAAAATAACTCCATACACAACTCCCATATATTTGTTTGAATATAGTCCTACGAATAGTATAAGTATAACAAATAAATTTGGCATTACTCCTGCAATTTTAAACCAAGTAAATAGGTTAGAATGTAAAATATATATTATTACAAAAGAAATAATGATTGCTATATTTATAATAACTTTTTTCACAATTCCAGCCTCCTAATTAATTATTTGTTATAACTAATACTGTTTCTAATTTTTTAAAATTAACTGCTACAGATACTAAAGCATATCTATTAGTTAAATCTGTAGTATTTTCGACTTTTTCAACTGTACCAATGTAAATGCCTTTTTTATAAATTCCACCTAATCCAGATGTTTCTATTGTATCCCCTTGCGAAACCGTTGCATCCATAGGTATATACATAGCTTTTAATTGTTTGTCATTATTTAACATTCCTTTACAAACAATACTATCTCTTGAAGTGCTGATTAATGAACTTGTTGAACTTGCTGTATCTATTATTGTTTGTACTTTAGCCGTAGAATTTGTAACTGAAATTACATGTCCTACTAATCCTTCTGCTGCAATTACTGTCATTCCTTCTTTTATTCCATCTTTTGAACCAATATTTATTACAATATTCCTTGAATAATTACTTATATCTCTATTAATTACATCTGCTGGAATAGCTGCATAATCACTGTATTTTTCTTTAAGATTAAGGTATTGCTTCAAACTCTCATTTTCTGCTTTTATGTTTTCAAGTTCTCTAGTTTTTTCTTCTAACTCTTTATTTTTATTATTTAATTGTTCATTTTCTTTTTTCAAATCATTTACATTAGCAAAAAAAGATGAGTTACCTTTTATTTTGTTTTTTAAATATGTTAATCCATTTTGTATAGGCATTACAACTTTATTTGCTAAATTTTCAAAATAAGATAGTTTACTATTTTGTATATTAGTTAATGTAAATAAAACAATTAAAACTAATATAGCTATTATTACTCCAACTATACCATACTTCTTTTTTTTATACATTTAAAATCCTTTCTAGTATTAAACGTTTCTTCTTCTTTTTCTATTGTTAATTAATAATGGTTTTAATTTTTCTAATTCATCTAAAACTTTTCCTGTTCCTCTAACTACACATTCTAGAGGATCATCTGCAATATATACAGGCATATTAGTCTCTTTGCTTATATGTTTATCTAAATTCTTTATAAGTGCTCCTCCACCAGTTAAAACTATTCCTTTTTCAACTAAATCTGCAGCAAGCTCTGGCGGTGTTTTTTCTAATGTTAATTTTATAGACTCTACAATTCTTTGTATTGACTCTTTTAAAGCCTCTAAAATTTGTTGTGAAGTAACAACCACATTCTTTGGCAATCCTGTATTTAAGTCTCTTCCTCTAATTTCCATAGATAATTCTGTAATTAAAGGTGTAGCACAACCTATTTGCATTTTTATTTCTTCAGCTGTTTTTTCTCCTATTGATAAGTTATGCTTTCTCTTTATATAGTTTATTATATCTTCATCTAATTCATCACCAGCAACTCTTAGCGAATTACTAACAACAATTCCCCCTAATGAAATAACTGCAACTTCTGTTGTTCCAGCACCTAAGTCAACAACCATGCTTCCACTAGGCTCTTCTATGTGAAGTCCTGCTCCTATTGCAGCTGCCATAGGTTCTTCTATCATATATACTTCTCTAGCACCTGCATGTAAAATAGACTCTTCAACGGCTCTTTCTTCTACTTCTGTAATTCCATAAGGTACACAGACAACCGCTCTTGGTCTTCTAGAATTGTATTTTTGACATACTTTTTTTATTATATTTTTAAGCATAAGTCTTGTAGCTGTAAAATCTGCAATAACACCATCCTTCATAGGTTTGACAGCCCTAATATTTTCTGGTGTTCTACCTAACATTTCTTTTGCTTCATGTCCTGTTGCTAAAATTTTATCTGTTTTAATATCTGTTGCAACAACTGCAGGCTCTTTTAATACTATGCCTCTTCCTTTAATAGTAACTAAAATGTTAGACGTACCTAAGTCTATGCCTAGGTCTCTTGAATTTAAATTAAATATGCCCATCTTTTTTCTCCTTTTTAACTCATTATGCTTCTATACTGCATATTACCAATAACAATATGATCTAATAATTCTATTTTTAGTAGTTCTGCTGCTTCTTTTAATTTTTCTGTAACAATAATATCTTGTTTTGTAGGTGTTGGATCGCCACTTGGATGATTATGCACCAATATTATTTTTGGTGCATTCATTTTTATCGTTTCAGATAAAATATATCTAATATTTAAATTAGAGCAATTTCCCGATCCAATTGCTACATCTAGTATCTTTAAAACTATATTTTTGTTGTTTATTATAACTACTTTAACTATTTCACGTTTTTCAAATTTTAAATCATTCATTAGTAAATTTGCAACATCATTTGGGCCTTTTATTTGTATTTTTCTGTAGTTGCTAGGTTTACTCATTCTTCCTGCTAATTCACATATTGCTTTTATTTGTATAGCTTTTACTCTTCCTATACCCTTAATGTTTTTTAATTCTTCTAAACTAAAATCTTGTAAAAAATTTATATCTCCTTTATTATGATTTTGGTTTAGATTTAGAATTTCATTTGCCACCTCTACAGATGTTTTTTCTTTTGTTCCATTTTTAATAATTATTGCCAATAATTCAGCATTTGATAATGTTTTTTCACCATATAATTCTAATTTTTCATATGGTCTTTCTACTTCTGGTAATTCTTTTATTTTCAAGTCTAAATCCTTTCTGCCCCTATACCTTTCTATATACTAATAAAGCAATTACAACCCCTATTATACTTGCTATATTTATTCTTATTGTTAAGCCTAATGTAAGTGTTAAAACATTTAAGTCTAAAACTATTGGATCTCTTAGTCCAAATTCTTGTCCAAATGAAAGCCAATTAAGCCAACTTACATTTGAAGCTAAATCCCCTATAAGTCCACCAATAACTAATCCTGCTAGTACAAATAATATTGAAATTAATCTTCCTTTATCTTTTATTGCCATTTTTCTCACGTTCCTCCCTAAAAATTTCAAACTTAGTCTGTCCGTAAATTTTTCTTTCCATATTATATATTGTATTTGAATTTTTTTCAAGTAAAATGTAGATTTTTTTTATTTTTTATGTTATATTTTTTATTACCAAAATTTGTGTCTTTAAATATAATAATAATAGTAGTATAATATAAATAGATAGTACTTTTACAGATTGGAGGCCTATATGAAAATAGAAAAGCTTACAGATAACAAAATAAGAATAATTCTAAATTTAGATGACTTAATCAAAAAAAATATTGATGTACACTCATTAATAAAAAACACGGATGGTACACAAAAGTTTTTAAAAAACATATTAAAACAAGCTCAAAAAGAGGTAGACTTCGATGTACAAGACTCTAAATTGCTTATAGAAGCATTTATTTCTACAGATGGATTTTTTGTCCTTACATTTACAAAAATTTCCAATGAATCTTCAAAGCAAAAAGTTTTAATCCCTAAGGGAAAAAGAAAAATAGCAAATACTTCTTCAAAATACGCGATATATAAATTTGATACATTTGATGAGTTTTGCAGTTTTTGTACATATTTAAACAATACAAAGTTAGGCAATCTAAAAAAATTCGCAAAAAACATAGCTTTATATGAATACAGTTCAAATTATTTTTTAGTTTTTTCTGATATTAATACAGATTTTGAAAATACATCTTTATTTTATGTTTCAATATCTGAATTTGCAAAGCTCGCAAGTAATTCATCAAGTTTTGCTAGTAAGTTAGTTGAATATGGTAAAACAGTTTTTAAAAATAATGCTATTCAAAATGGAATTAAATTTTTTGAAACGAATATAAATTAATAGAAACATGTTACATTTCATTAAAATTAATTTGCTAAAAATATAAATTTTTTTGAATAATCTTAGATAACTTTCACTTAACATTAAAAAACTTGCCTACAGTACTTGACAAATACTACATTTTTTGTTATATTAGTATTTGAGTTGCGGGAATAGCTCAGTTGATAGAGCGTTGCCTTGCCAAGGCAGAGGTCGCGGGTTTGAGCCCCGTTTCCCGCTCCAATCTTTTTTTACTTAATATAAACACATATATGGCGACATAGCCAAGTGGTAAGGCACGAGTCTGCAAAACTCTGATCCCCGGTTCAAATCCGGGTGTCGCCTCCAATAAGAAATAGTTTTAGGCATTTAGTATAGGTTGTTACAGATTATCACAACCTACTACTAAGTGCCTTTTTTCATTCTCATTTGGCATTTAATTCTCTTATTACTTGTTACAGCTTGATATATATTACTACATATATTGCAATAAAAAAAGAATTACTTTTAACAATACAGAAATATTCGGATTATTGTGATAAATTAGAAATATGGAGTCTGAATAAATGCTCACAGGAAAGAGTATCTACATACATCACTAAAGACGAAGTTCTAAATAAGATGGAAAGAAAAATAGGAAGATGGCATGATTATATAGATGAGTTTTCGAAAAAAAATATAAATGTCGAAATGCTATATTATGATGATATAGTCAATAAGATTAGAGATATAAATATTTTAAACGAATTAAATGATTTATATAATAAATATAGAGAAGTTCAGCCAAGTGGAGGGCATATAACTCATTTTTCTAATGAATTATCAATAAATTTTGAATCATTTATAAAAGACATTGATAACTCATTAGATGTAAATAAAAAAATTTATATAAATAATGCAATTAAAAAACATTATAGATACAAAATAAAGGAAAAAGGAATAAAAGATGATGACTATAGTCTAAATTGGCAAATTAATGGAATAGTAAAAATAAAAGATTTAAAAAAATTTAAGATACCTGTGAATTATTATACATCAAAGGCGGATAACAATTTAAAGGAATGCTCTTTTTTAGAATTAGAAATGGAGTACATAAATAAAAATACATTTGTAAATTATGAAACAATATTTGATTGTTTTAATTTAGTTGATAGTAATGGAACAGTTTATGAAAATATTCCAGGATATATATTAGATAATCAAATTATAGGTAATTGGAAAACTAGTTTTATACAGCGACATGTAGATGATATGTACCCAAATAAACCAAGACAAGTGAAATTATATTATAAAATTCCAGATGATTTTCCTGTCCAAGATTTAGAATTAGAATTTACAGATGATAAACAAATTAATATAGTATTGGATAAACCAGTATCAACAAACAATGTTTATAAATATAATAATACCGATCAAAAAATAGTAAATGAATTAGAAAAAGAAGAAATAGATAAAAAAATAAATACTATAAATGCTAGTAATAAAAAAGGTATAATAATTACTTTAATTTCTGTATTTTTTATTTTAATTATTTGCTATGTCTTCATAAACATAAATAAGAACAGTAATAATTATATAGAAGGAAAAATACACCAGCAGGAGATTAAGAATGAAATAGGTGAAATTAATGAAATAGAATATAAAAATAACGTAAATGCTAATTTAATTGATATTAAAACAAATGAAAATGAGAATATAGAAATATATGATATGAATAAAAACAATTATGAGTCTATTCAAAACAACACTAATAAGGACTTGGTAACACAAGATAAATCTACTAATGTTATTAGTATTGGAATGACTAAACAAGAAATTGTTTCAATTTGTGGAGAACCAAAGTCAAGTAATATAAGTCATAAAGGAAATTTAAATGCAAAAAACAAAGGGGTTTTTGGGGCTTATGATGAATTTTGGTACTATTCAAAAAATAGTCAAAAATTTGGAATTTACTTCTTAAATGGAAAAGTTGTAGGAATATCAGCAACTAATTCAAAGACAAAGCTTAGTGAGCCAGTAAACACATTAACTATAAATTAAAGTATTTAAAAATGACTTCTAAAAATATGTCAAAAAATTTTGATATTCAGTACAAAATTAAAAGATGTACAAGAAAGATAAATTACGTTCATTCGATAAATTATTAAAAAAATATTGATTTTTTAAAATAATTTTAGTATAATAAATATAGGAAATGACAATTCCACAAACGTGGTTTTGCCGGAATAGATTAAAAACTCATATCTAAACCGCCAAGTTACAGATGTGAGTTTTCTTTTTATTTATGTAGTTGCTTATCAACCCAGTTCTTATACAGAACTGCTGTCAAGGCAACGTTTAATGTTAAAGATAACATCAAGGATATTATAAAAAATAGTATCACTTTAACCATAAACATCACCACCCTTCCTACGAAGATTCGTAAAATTGGTGGCAAAACCACATCTGCTTATTATCATTTCCTGTAAAAGAATAATACCATAAATATAATCCAAAGTCAAGAACAAATTTTTGCATTTTATACTTTTTTAATAAAACTTATTAAAATATTTGCCATAAAACTGCAATAAATTTCAATACTAAATATACTGAAATATGCAGAAATACAGAGTGCATCTATGGTTATTTTCCTGCTGTCGCCTCCAAAATATTTCATTTATATTTAATAAAAAATATAACTTCTCAATCAGAAATGGTTGATTTTTTATTGCTTTCACACAAAGGGACATGGTAATACCATGTCCCTCTATGTAACTATTTACATTATGCTCACTCGTCAATACAAGTAAGCTGGGTAGGATATACCCACCCAAGGTCTCCTTCCTCTGTGTAAATGTGAAGCATTCTCGGCGCCGTTTTTTCAATTTGTTTGGGTGTTGTTCCATAATAACTAGATACAACCTGCCCATTTTCGTCCAAATATGCTACTCCATTAACTTGGACTACTTTGGTTTCTGCAATAACACCGTTTCTTCCAGAGCCAAAATTTTGAGCATACTCCCAATATATGGTGTCTTTCTTAACATGTGCAAGTTGACCTGTTAAAGTTACCATATCTTTAATATAGTCTGGTATCTCCGATTGAATTAAATGAAAGAGGATCATTAATCAATGACCCTCTTTCATAAATAGAAAATTTCCAATTACAAAGTTACGTTGATTTTGTCAACATTAACTGACTTATTACAGATAGGTCCTCTATCATAATAATGGATTACTGTTTCATTCTCTACATTCTTGATGCAATAGCCATAATCATCTTTTACAATAGAAAAACCTTCCGGAAGCACGGCACTGTAGTAGTAATAGTCAAATTCACCAATTACCTGAATACCAAGTTTCTTATAGATCTCAAGAAGGTATTCCTCCTTATCATATTTTTTCGAATACTCTTTAGGTACTCTTCTACAATAATGGATAGGGAGCTTTGTCTGTCTATCTGTTAATGCATTCATAACATCATTGCCGAAATCGACTGCTGAATTGACATTCATTCCCATCAATCCTCCTGCCAACGTCATCATAGCTGCAAGTTTAGAAGTTTCATTTTCGGGTTCAGGGGTATTATTCTTTTTACGAAGGTAACTCTTATAATGATCTTTAAAGCCTATTTCATATTCATAAGAGTCTTTATCGTACAAAGATAAGAAAAAATCCACCCTTTCTTCATTAAGCTCTAAGTCTCTAATTCTGTAGCCATCATTGATCACAACAGCCTGCCAGAATTTGACCATCCCTCTTCCAACCATAGGAGCTTCTCTCTCAAGTGCTGCCTCAGAAAAGCATTTAATGTTTTCAGGACTATCATTAATTAAATTAACAAGGAAGTTAGTTGTTAACACACTTTCAGGAACATCATCCATTACTGGTGTTCTTTTCTGTAAACAAAGAGCGAAATAGTAATCAGGTGTACGATATTCCTCAGGTGTGATATCTAAAAACTTATTTACATTTCCCCTCTTTTCAGCAAAGCATCTTGCGCCTAATGTGTAAAGTTCCTGTGTTAATACCTCAGGTTTTCTTCTATGAACAGAATAAAACCAATCGTCATTTCTTCTAGAACCAATTATTGCATTAAACATTGCACACATTACCAGTTCTTCGTCAATGAACTCAATAGGCATATATTCAAAGTCATTAAGTTCAAAACATAAAGCATATTCATCTGTTTCAATATGATCTTTGTAGAATTGTCTATCAAATTTTACAGGATCTGCTTTGACATATTCTACAATATCTTTATAACAACCCGATAATGCATTTAAGAAAAATTCTCTGGTTCTGTACTTTTCAGGTACATCTCTGAACTTCAACTTACCATAACTGAGAGCATAAACATAATGCCCAGGTGTTAAATTTGCAGGAATCCGTCTAACATCATCCCAGCAATAGATAGGCATTTTGTCTTTTACTCCTCTTGTGTAGCCTTTTTCTATAAATACCTCTTCCATCTTCTTGTAAGCAGGTAATTCCGTAATTGCCTTTGAAAATTTCATTTTTTGTCCTCCTTAATGTTTATAAAATTTAAGTTTAATAGTTAAATCAGAGGACCTGTGTGTAGCCCTCCAAATCTTGTTCAGGGCTATATAATAAAAAGTCCTATACTTTATTATAGCATAAATTAACATAATATGCAAACTTGTGAAATTTTTTATACTTATTTCAAACATCAATGAAATAGCTATATTGCATGATTCATAAACAAACTGCTACGAAACCTTGTTATTTTTTTAAAATTATTATATAGTATATTAAAAGGAATGATATTATGAAAGTAATAAGATATGAAACAAATTTTAATAAAAATCTTTATTATAATCTAACTGAATTGAAAGCGAAACGTTTACCCAAAAGATTTGAAAGTCAAATAATAAACATATATCCTGAAATAACATCTCAAAAAATAATTGGTTTTGGTGCTGCTGTTACAGAAGCTGCTGGATATGCTTTTAGCAAACTTTCGCAAGAAAAAAAAGGCGCTTTAATAAATGATTATTTTTCAAAAGATGGTTTAAATTATTCACTCGCAAGACTTTCTATTGGTAGTTGTGATTTTTCTATTAAGTCTTATTCATATGCCTCGAAACGTAATCTATCAGATTTTAGCATAGAAAAAGACAAGCAATATATAATTCCAATGTTAAAAAAATCAATAGAAAAAAATCCTAACTTAACTTGTCTTGCATCTCCTTGGAGCCCACCATGGTTTATGAAAAATACTTTTATTTTAACTTTAGGTGGAAAGCTTCGTTCTAAATATAGACAAGCTTGGGCTGATTATTTTGTAAAATTTATAAATGCATATAAAAATGAAGGCTTTGATATAAAATATTTAACTATACAAAATGAGCCAAATGCTATTCAAAAATGGGAATCTTGTTTATATGATTCAAAACATGAAGCTGATTTTGCGATTAACTACCTATACCCTGCTCTTAAAGAAAATAATTTAGATACAAAAATCTTAATATGGGATCATAATAAGGAAAGAGTTATTAGACGTGCAATAGAAGAATTTTCAGTTGAAGGTAGTAGAGAAGCTATTTCTGGTATGGCATTTCATTATTATTCTGGTGATCATTTTGAGAATTTAAGAATGTTTAGAAACTTGTATCCAGATAAACTGTTGATTCATACAGAATGTTGCACAGGTTATTCTGCTTTTAAACAATGTGATGAAATTCCAAATGCAGAATTATATGCTCATGAAATAATTGGAGATTTAAATTCAGGTGCAAATGGTTTTATAGATTGGAATATTATGCTTGACCATGAAGGTGGTCCAAATCATAAAAAGAATTTCTGTAATAGTCCAGTTATGCTTAGTGAAGATTCTTCTGATTATATAAAAAATTTAAGTTTTACATATATTGGTCATTTTAGTAAATTTATTCAAGTTGGAGCAGAAAAAATTGAATACAGTAAATATACAGACAAGTTAGAACTTTGCGCTTTTAAAAATCCAGATAATAGTATTGTTATTGTTATTATGAATAAATTTGATTGGAATATAGACTATAATTTATGGATTGATGATAAATTGATCCATGATACTGTGGAAAGTCATTCCATTATAACGTTAAACATACAGTGTTAATTTTTTTGCATTTTATTATTTATATATGCTACTCCACATACAATGCTTTTCACAAATGCGATAAATGTTTGATTTTTATGTTAATTTATGATATAATTATTATAACTACAAACTGTATTTTAGCATTATAAAAGGAGAAAATTATGACAGAGAAAAAAGCAATTTTAGCTGAAATTGAACAAATTAATTTTCAGCTTGCTGAGTATTCTAACTTCGTATCAAGCGAAGAATATCGGGAGGGCTACACTCCTGAGGCATTAAAAGCTCGGCGCGAGTTGCTTTATCGGCAACTTCAAAGTGAAGCATAAAAATCCACCCAGTCAAATTTTGTTATTCGACTGGGTGCTCCTTAAAAAGCGGTATAATTCTTTTCAAGAAAATATACCGCTTTTTTTCTATTTTTCAAATAAAATTATTTTATTCTTTTTTAAAGATTTTGGAACATCTATTACTCTTTGATTAGAAGAACCTCTCCATTTTAAAGTAGGATCATGTAACTCATCTACATATTGTCCATCAACTAAGACATCAACATAATTTAGTACTGGCTTGTCTTTTAGATATTTTTCATATTTAAATCCTGACCATACCCATAAAGTTTTGTTAGGGAACTTTTCTTTAAATGCTTTTGCAAGTTTTGTAGTTCCTTCTATATTTTTTGGGTGCATAGGTTCTCCGCCAAGTATTGAAAGTCCTTCTATATATTCTTTATCACATGCTTTAAGCACTTTATCTATAGTTTCATCTGTAAAATCTTCTCCACCCTCGAATCCCCATGTTTCAGGATTAAAGCAATTTTTGCAATGAAATTCACATCCTTGCATAAATATTGAAACTCTTACTCCTGGGCCATTTGCGATATCCATTTTTCTTATTTTGTTATAACGCATTTTATTCATCCCTTTCTTAAATTAAAAACTTTTCTTTTTATCAATTTTTAAAATAAAGTACAATTTTCTTTTTCACTGTAAATTTTTAAAATAAAGTACCATTTTCTTACTCTCTATCATTTTTCAAAATAAAGAGCAGTTTCCTTTTTTACTTAGAAACCACTCCAATTTTATATTATTTTAATTGTTGGGTTACTTTTTCCTCCGTTCCCAAAAGTTAGAATTGGAAAAGAGAACCGTGCCAAATTCCACCAAATTCCAAAATTGGAAAAGAGAACCGTCCCAATTTCCACGATTGGAAAAGAGAACCGTCCCATTTTCCAACTATAAATCTTTATTGTCAATGTGTAATACTCTTTCTTTTATTTCTTGTGTTCTTCCTTTGTTCCAGAAATTGCTTCCGATGTAACCACATGTTCTTCTTGCTACATTTAATGTGTTGTGATCTCTGTTTCCACAATTTGGGCAATACCATTCTAAGTTTTCGTCTATTAATATTTCTCCATCATATCCACATTTTTGACAATAATCTGATTTTGTGTTTAATTCTGCATACATTATGTTGTCATATATGAATTTGATTAATTGTATTACAACTTCTAAGTTATTTTGTAAGTTTGGTGTTTCTACATATGATATAGCTCCACCTGGACTTAGTTTTTGGAATTCACTTTCTATTTTTAGTTTTTCAAATGCATCTATTTCTTCAAATACTGGAATATGATATGAGTTTGTAATATATCCTCTGTCTGTAATTCCTTTTATTTCTCCAAATCTCTTCTTTAAACATTTTGCAAATTTATATGTTGTAGATTCGATTGGTGTTCCATAAACACTGTAGTCTATATCTTCTGCTTCTTTCCATTCTTTACATTTGTCATTCATTTTTTGCATTACTTTTAGTCCAAATTCTTTACCTTTACCATCATCTGTGTGGCTATGTCCTGTCATAAATTTAACGCATTCATAAAGTCCTGCATATCCAAGTGAAATTGTAGAATATCCACCATGAAGTAAATCATGTATACTTTCACCTTTATCTAATCTTGCTAATGCTCCATGTTGCCAAAGAATTGGTGCTACATCACTTGTAGCTTTTGATAATCTTTCGTGTCTTACTTGTAATGCTCTATGACATAATTCAAGTCTTTCTTCGAATATTTTCCAGAATAATTCAAAGTCTTTATCTGATGATAATGCTACATCAACTAGGTTAATTGTAACAACTCCTTGATTGAATCTTCCGTAGTATTTTCCTTTTCCTTCTACATAGTTTTTAGCTTTTGCTACATTTCCACGACTGATATTTCTATCTGGTGTTAGGAATGAACGGCATCCCATGCATGGATAACATTCTCCTTCTCCATATTCGTTTTTCTTTAATTCTTTCATAACTTTTTCTGAGATATAGTCAGGAACCATTCTCTTTGCAGTACATTTTGCAGCAAGCTCTGTTAAATACCAGTATTTACTGTTTTCATGCATATTGTCTTCTTCTAATACATATAGAAGTTTTGGGAATGCTGGTGTTATATATACACCTTTTTCGTTTTTCATTCCTAAAATTCTTTGTTTTAAGAATTCTTCTATAATCATAGCAAGTTCTTCTTTGTATTCTTCTGTTTCTCCTAAGTAGAAACATACACTTAAGAATGGAGCTTGTCCGTTTGTTGTTGTCATTGAATTTATTTGATATTGGAAAGTTTGAACTCCATCTTCTATTTCTTTCTTTAAGTCTTGTTTTGCAAAGTTTTTAACTTGATCTTTTGGAAGCCCTCTTTCTTCGTATTTTTTTACATATCTATTGTAACTATCTCTAACAAATGGTGCTAAGTGTGTCATTGTAACTGTTGCACCACCATATTGGCTTGATGTAGCTGCTGTGATTATTTGAGTTGCTATTGTCATTGCTGTAATAAATTTATGTGGTTTTTCTATTAATACTCCATTTATGTTTGTTCCATTTTGAAGCATATCATCTAAATTTATTAAATCACAATTGTGTAATGCGTTTTGTGCAAAATAATCTGCATCATGGAAGTGAATTATACCTTCGTCATGTGCTTTAACAACATCCTCAGGTAGTAAAAATCTTCTTGTTATATCTGTACTTGTAATTCCAGCTAAATAATCTCTTTGTGTAGTAACAACTGTTGCGTTTTTGTTAGAATTTTCTGTATTCCAGTATTCGCTTTCACCATCAATCAATTCTTTAATGCTTTGGTCTGTTGTATTTGCTTTTCTAACTAATTCTCTTGTATAACGATATGTTATATATTTTTTTGCTAATAAGTATTTTCCCATTTCCATTAGTTTTTGTTCAATTATGTCTTGAATATCTTCAACAAGCATTCTTTTTTTGTCTAGGTCTTCTATATATTTAACTATTTCATTAATTCCTTCTTTAGAAATTTTTTCTCTTCCTTTAACTTCAGCATTTGCTTTTTGGATAGCTGTTTTAATTTTTTCTCTATCATAATCAACTATTGTTCCGTCTCTTTTTACTATCTTCATCTTAAACCAATCTCCTTCTTAAATATTTTTGTTTCGTTTGATTAAATTATAGTCATTGAAAAATATAAAATCTGTTGCAAAAGCAACAGATTTTTATTTTATTTTTTAAATTAGCTTGTAGATTGATTTTTAAGAATTATTACATTTATATTACAAAATTTTATAGTATTTATGTTAAATTTATGCTTTTTGCAACTTCTCTTCCACTTTTGCAAGCCCAAGCAACAGTTGACACATTTCCTGCTAAATCGCCAATAGCATAGATTTTAGGATTTAAAGTCTTTCCATCTTCATCAACCTTTATGTAACCATATTTATCAGTATTTAAACCTAATTTTTTTACAAATTCTTGTGGCTTAGATCCTATTGCCATTACAACATAGTCAGCTTGAATATCATAATTGCTATTTTCAATATTTACTGGTGATAACCTTGTTTCTCCTTCTTTTTGAACAAGCTTTGTTTTTACTACTTCAATTCCTTCAACATTTTTATCTCCAAATATTTTTACAATATTATGTTGGAAGAAAAATTCAACACCTTCATTTAATGCATCTTCTATTTCTTTTTGTTCAGCAGGCATTTGTTCTCTAGATCTTCTATATACTACAATTACCTTTTTTGCTCCTAATCTTTTTATAGTCCTTGCAGTATCCATAGCAACATTTCCCCCACCATTAACTATAACTGTTTTTCCTGCATAGTTTAGGTGAATTTTGTATTCTAAAAGTTCATTTCCTCCATAAACACCTTGTAAGTTTTCTCCTTCTATACCCATCTTAGAAGACACATTTGCACCAAATGCTAATATTATATTATCATATTTTTCTTCTAAATCTTCTAAAAATATGTTCTTTCCTAATTCCATATTGTATTTGACTTCAATTCCGAGTTCTAAAATTTTATCAATAGATTTTTTTATAATATCACGAGGAAGTCTAAAGTCTGGAATTCCGTGTGCAAGAAGTCCCCCTAAATAGTTATATTTTTCATATATCGTAACTAAATTTCCAGTTCTAGCTAAAAATGCTGCTGAAGTAAGTCCTGCAGGTCCACCTCCAATAATTGCTATTTTCTTTTTTTGGTTATTAACTCTCGTTATTTTGTAATTATTTTCTAATGCTATATCACCAATAAAAGCTTCTAAATTTCCTATTTGTACTGGAACACCTTTTATTCCTCTAACACATGAACCCATACATTGTTTATAATGTGGGCAAATTCTTCCACATACAGATGGAAATACAGTAGTTTCTAATAGTATTTCATATGCTTTTTCATAGTTTTGTTTTTTTATTTCATTTATAAACTCTGGAATATTATTATTCAACGGACAACCTTTAATAGAACAAGGTCTTAACTTACAATTTAAACAATACTCAGCCTTTTCGTATATATTTTCCATTTTAAAATCTT